>Ga0302325_10009115_pt1 | contig 21726 bp, 17 predicted proteins | sample Palsa_T0_2_FD_201948 | JGI IMG/M metagenome (GOLD analysis project Ga0302325, IMG submission 201948) | Peat permafrost microbial communities from Stordalen Mire near Abisko, Sweden - Palsa_T0_2 | ecosystem: Environmental > Terrestrial > Soil > Palsa > Peat permafrost | place: Sweden: Abisko...
GGGAACACCGACCTGGATGAGTTCAACGCGCACGCCGTCCCGGTCTTCAGCCCCGGGAACCAGACGAGCACGGCCACGCTGACCGCGACGCCGGTCAAGGCGCCCATGCTGGCGGCCGGCAGCGCGGCGTCGTCCTACACCGCGACGGGACTGCCGCCCGGGCTGGCCATCGGCGCCACCACCGGGCAGATCGCCGGCCGGCCCACCGTGGCGGGCGTCTACCACGTGAAGGTCACCGCGGCCTCGAGCGGGATGACCGGGTCGGCCTCCTTCACCTGGACGGTCAACCCGGTGTACCCCACCAGCGCGGTCGGCGCGGTGTCGCTGGACCTGGGCGGCAAGTGCCTGACCGACGGGAGCTATAGCAGCGCGGTCGGCCACCCGATCGAGACCTGGTCGTGCGACGGCAGCAGCGGTACCCAGAGCTGGCAGGTGGAGAACGGGACCATCCAGATCCACGGGCGGTGCCTGGCCGCCGCGGGGACGACGAGCAAGTCGAAGGTGGTGCTGGCCGCCTGCGGCACGGCCACCACCCAGCAGTGGCACGTCGGGACCGGCGCCGCACTGATCAACGTGGGGTCGGGTGCCTGCCTCGATGATCCCAATTCATCGACCGCCAACGGCGTCGCGCTGTGGATCTATGCCTGCAACGGCACCGCCAGCCAGAAATGGACACTGCCCGCCGGGGCGGTGCTGTCGGGGGTCACCGGGCAGTGCCTGGACAACCGGGACGGCAGCCTGGTCAACGGCAACAAGGTCGAGATCTGGCCGTGCAACGGGTACGGGTCGCAGAAGTGGGCGCTCCAGCCGGACGGGACGATGCGGATCGGTGGCCGGTGCCTGAATGTGTCCGGAGGGCCCGGTCTCGGCCACGTGGTGAACTTGTGGGGCTGTAACGGCACCGTCGCGCAGCAGTGGCACGTCGTCGCCGACGGCTCCGCGGTCAAGCTGGAGAACCCGAATTCCGGTGACTGCCTGAGCGACCCGGCGGACGCGACCGCCGACGGCACCGGTTTGGTGCTGGGCACCTGCGCGTCCACCGGTCCGGGGACGGCCTGGCTGGTCCGCTGACCGGGTCGTTCACCCGCGGAGGGGGGTCCCCGGGCCGACGGCCCGGGGACCACCGCCGCCTGACCGGTACCATCGCGGCCCGGCCGGCCGGGGGAAATACCCGGACCTTGGCTTTTGCCAAGCCGGGGGCGGGCCGCGGTGGCACGATGTGGACGTGGAGGTCGAAACGCCGCCGGTCGGCAACCAGAACCGGGTGGACGCGACGGCACGCGCGGTCATCGAATGCGCGGCCGACGCGATCATGGCGTTCAGCACGGACCGGACGGTGCTGCTGTGGAATCCGGCGGCCGAGCGGATGTTCGGCTGGCCCGCCGCCGAGGTCATCGGCCAGGAGCCACCGATCATTCCCGAGGAGCTGAAAGCCGAGCACAGCGCGGTCCTGGAGCGGGTCAGCAGCGGCGGCCAGATCTCATACGCCACCCGCCGGGCGCGCAAGGACGGCGGCGTGCTTGACCTGCGCATCGACACCAGCGCGCTGACGAGCCGGGACGGTGAGGTCATCGGCTGGGTGAACGTCTGCCACCGCTCGGGTGAGGATGACGCGGCCCGCAGTCACATCGCGAAGCGGGCCCGGGTCGTCCGCAAGCTCGGCGACGTGGTGGCCGACATGACCGCCCAGCGGGACCTGGAGGCGGTGCTGGACCGGATCGCTGCGAGCCTGCGCGAGCTGACCGGCGCGGACGCGGGCGGCTTCGTGCTCGTTGAGGACGGCAGGCTGCGCCTGGTGAGCATGGACGGGCTGCCCGGTACCCTGCGTGGCCGCACGGCGGACCTGCCCACCAGCCTGGTCGGCGAGCTGATGCGTTCCGGCAAGACCGTGATGATGGCGACCGATGAACATGGTGGCTTCGACGACCTGATCTGGTCCGCGCTGCCCGGCCTGCACACGATCGCGCTCAGCCTCTCCCACGTGGGCGGCCGTCCTTATGGCGCGCTGTACGCGCTGTACAGCCGGCGCAAGGTCGGTCACATCGAGCTGGAGCTCCTGGAGCTGCTGGCGGGCCACGCGGGCGTCGCCCTGACCAACGCGATGGCCTTCGAGGAGGTCGTCCGGCAGCGGGCCCATGAGCGCGCCGTGATCGACGCCAGTGCGGACGGCATCGCCGTGCTCGACGGAGACGGGCTGATCCAGCAGTGGAATCCCGCTGCGCACCAGCTCACGGGCATGTCCGCCGACGAGGTCACCGGCCGGCCGCCGCCGTTTCCGGTGCCCGAGCCCGGCGGTGGCAAGCTGACCCACCGGCTGCCCAGCGGCCGCTGGCTCGACGTGCTGTGCAACGACCTGAACGGCCGCAACGAGCGCGTCGTGGACTTCCGGGACGTGACCGCCGCCAAGGAACTGGAGGAGGCCAAGGACCTGTTCCTCGCCACCACCAGTCACGAGCTGCGCACGCCCATCACCGTCGTGCAGGGGTTCGCCAGCACGCTGGCCAGCCGCTGGGACAAGCTGACCGACGCCGAGCGCCGCAGCGCGGTGCAGACCATCGCCGAGCGGGCCGGGTCGCTCGGCCGGCTGGTGGAGCAACTGCTGCTGGGCTCGCGCGCGGGAGCGGACCAGCTCACGGTCACCAACGGCCCGTTCGACCTGGCCGCTCTGCTGCGCGGGACCGCGACGGCGTTCCGCCCGCTGTCGGAGGCGCACACGCTGGCGGCCGACATTCCCGACGGGCTGCCGCCCGCGCATGGTGACCCGATGGCCACCGACATCATCGTCGGCCAGTTGCTTGAGAACGCCTTCAAGTACTCCCCGGAAGGTGGCGCTGTCTCGGTGGTGGCCCGGCAGGAGGGCGACTGGATCGAGGTCACGGTGCTGGACGAGGGCATCGGCATCGCGCCCGGAGATCATGAACGGATCTTCGAGCGGTTCGTGCAGGGCGAGACCGGCGACCGGCGCCGGTTCGGCGGAATCGGGCTGGGCCTGTATATCGTGCGCCAGCTGGCCCGGGCGCAGGACGGCGAGGTGGCCGCCAGTTCCCGGCCGGGTGGCGGCACATGCATGCGCCTGCAGTTGCGGCAGGCCAGCAGCTGAAGCGGTCAGGCTTCTACGGTCGCTGTCTCGGCTTCGGCTTCGGCCTCCTGGAGTTCGCGGAAGCGGGGCTCGCTCCCGGACGCGGCCAGGTAGGCGTCGAGGATCCCGGGGACGTCGGTCCCGGCCCGGACGATCTGGCCCTTCTCCAGCCAGATCACCCGGTTGCAGGTCTCGTAGATCTCGTTCAGGTTGTGGGCGACGAGGAAGACCGTGCCGGCATCCTGGCGCAGTTCGTCGATGCGCTGGTGGCTCTTGCGCTGGAACTCGGCATCCCCGGTCGCCAGGGCCTCGTCGATGAGCAGCACATCGTGGCTCTTGGAGGAGGCGATGGCGAACCGCAGCCGCGAGCCCATGCCGGTGGAGTAGGCCCGCATCGGCAGGTTGATGAAGTCGCCGACCCCGGAGAACTCGACGATCGTGTCGTGCTTCTCCTTGACTTCCTGCGGGCTCATGCCCATGGCCAGGCAGCCGAGCACCACGTTCCGCTCACCGGTGAGATCGTCGAGGAGCGCGGCGTTCACGCCGAGCAGGGCCGCGTGGCCATCGCTGTACACGGCGCCCTTCTCGGCGGGGAGCAGCCCGGCGACCGCGCGCAGCAGCGTGGACTTGCCTGAGCCGTTCCGTCCGATCACGCCAACGACGTCGCCGCGGTAGGCCACGAAGGACATGCCGCGGATGGCGTGCACTTCGCGGATGGAGGGCCGCTGCTGCTTGCGCATGATCCGCATCAGCGCGGTGGCCGCGGTGCCCTTGTCCCCGCCGGCGCCGTAGACGCGGTACACCACATGCAGGTCGTCCACGATCACCATGGGATCAGCCACGGCCGTACCTCGCCTCCGCGCGCCAGAAGTAGAAGAACCCGATAACGAGGGCCAGGACCGCCCACCCGACCGCGTACAGCCAGAGGCCTGTGTGGCTCACCAGAGCCTCGCAGTGTGCGCTGTCGTAGAGGTGCTTGGTCGGACTGTCATAGTAGAGGGTGCAGAGCCGGTGGCTGTACGGGGCGGCGCCCGGGATGCTCAGCCGCTGCGATTTCAGCAGCGCGGTCCTGACCAGGGTGATGTACACGGCCGCCGGGTTGACCTGGAGAATATAGGCGAGCTTGTGGTGCCCGGCGAGGCTCTTCAGCGTCTGGATGCTGAACATCACGCCGGAGGTGTACATCCAGGTCCGCACGATGAACGGCAGCAACTGGCTCACGTCGTCGACCCCGGCCCCGACGCGGGCCAGGATGAGGCCGGCCCCCACGTTGAAGATGGCCTGCAGGAAGAGCACCGGGATCACCAGCAGCCAGTACCAGGTCACCGGTTCCCCGGTGCCGATCACGATCGCGACCAGCACCACCATCGAGATCAGCAGCTGCTCCAGCTCGATCAGCACATAGCCGAGCGGCAGGGCGGCGCGCGGGAAGTACAGGGCCCGGATCAGCGGCAGGCTGTCATTGATGACGCGGGAGGCGATGATGAATGACCGCTGGGTGAAGTTGAAGATGAAGACCCCGGCGACCAGGAACGCGATGAAGTTCGGCACCCCGCGCTTGGTGTCCAGGATGATGCCGAAGATCAGGTAGTAGACGGCCGCGTTCAGCAGCGGCGTGAGTACCTGCCAGACCTGGCCGAGCCGGGCTTCGGTGTACATGGCCACGTTGCGGGCGGTGGCGAAGCCCACGATGAAATGCCGCCGCTGCCAGAGGTCGGCCAGGTAGCCGAGGATGGGCGGCCGGGCCGCGGTCTCCTTGAGGCCGTATCTGGCCGCCAGGGCGGGCAGCGGCTCGCTGGGCAGCGGATCATCGCCGGCCGCCTCGGGCACGGTCATCGCGGTCGCCAGTCCGCCGAGCTCGGTATCGCCGCCGAGGCCGCTGAGGCGGCCCGGGCCGCTTACCCTTCCGTGATCTCTCACGACCGTGAGCCTACGGGGCAACCCGGCGCGGCGGTGCGCGCTCCGCGCCATCTGCGCGGTGAGCTCGCAGGCAGCAGGGTATGCAGGTGCCGGGAGCGCGCCAGCGCGAGTCCGGGGCCTGAGTTGTATGGCGCAACTGTCACGCGTAAAACGTATCACCCGGGAAGTTGTGCGGTACAACTGTTGTGTGGACTCCTCCATCGACGACGCGGAGTTGGTCGGGCTACTGGCGCAGCTGCTCCGGGTGGTGAATCCCGCGGCCGTGACCGCGGCGGTCGGGTCGCTGGCGCGCGCCGCGGGCGCTGACGGGAAGAACGGTGCCGGCCCGCCGGACGCTGCTGGGCCGCCGGACGCTGCTGGGCCGCCGGACACCGTCGGCCCGCCGGACCTCGCCGGCCTGGCCGTGTCGGCGTCCGAGGCCCGGGCCCTCATCGAACTGGTCGCGGCCCGTGGCATCGCCCAGGGTCAGCTGGCCAGCCTGCTCGGCCTGGAAAAGAGCACGGTGAGCCGCCTCGCGGCGGGCCTGGAGCGGAAGGGCTGGATCAGGCGCGGCCGTGACGAGGAGAACCAGCGCTATATCCGGCTCTACCTCACGCCCGAAGGCCGGCTGATCGCGGCTCAGGTGTGGCGGGCCTGGCAGTCCCGGCAGGCCCGGATCATTGGTTCCCTGTCCGACGAGGAGCGGGCCGGCCTGTCCGCTGGCCTGCGTGGCCTGGTCCGGAGCCTGGCCGCCGAAGGGCTTCTGGGCGACGCGCCCGCCGCGGTGGACGCCACACCGGGCCCTTGACCCATGCCCGGGCCAGAGTGTGGACGGAAACTGTTGCTGCTGCAACCGGCAGAGTCCGCAAACACCGCAGGAAGAACGGCGAAGTGCGCGAGATCGCCGCGTTACGTGTTGTGCCGGTACACCGAAACGCCATCGGCCCGGTAATCGAGATGAAAACCCGTATGGCGGAGCAAGTAGACGAGGTGCCGCGTTGGCTGCCAGAGGAGGATCCAGCCGATGTGCATACGGCGGGCGTCGGCCCGTGCCGCCGTGCGCTCCGCCGTTGTCGTCGGGTGGGTGCCGCCTTCGGCGTTGAGGATGGCGGCGTAGAAGGCGTGGTGCTCGATTCCGGTCAGGGTGCTGGCCGGGATCCTGGAGATAAAGGCGTCGGCCAGGGGGTGGTGGTCGGCCGTGGCCAGGACCATGGACTCCGGCGGGAACGCGGAGCCGATAACGGGCAGCCCGCCGCGGATGCCGAACGGGATGTCGACGACGATGGAATGCGAGTGGTCGGCGGCGATGGGGCCGTCGAGTGCGGGCATCGCGGTGGGCATGGTGCCGATGCCGGGGTTGCCGGCCCAGCCGGTTTCGAGGAGCGCCAGGGCCAGCACCGGGATGAGCAGCGGCCAGGCGTGGTACCGGAGCCAGTTCACCGCGGCCCCGGCGAGCAGGGTGGCCGGGATGAGCCCGAGGATGGTGAACCGGTCGGCCTCGCGGAAGCTGGACAGGCCGGGGATCTTCACGAACCAGGTGAACGGCAGGACCTGGGACAGCGCGGTGCCGTTCCAGATGTGCGGGTCGGGGACGTGGGGCTGCCGACCGATCCAGACGGCGGAGCCGATGGCCAGGGCGGCGCAGCTGGCCCACAGCAGGGCGAGCAGCCAGGCGTTGCGCCGCCGCCAGGCGACGGCCAGGCCGAACAGGGCCAGCACGGTCAAGACCACCCCGAACGTCACCACGATCTGGTTGGGCGGTCCCTGGCGGTAATAGAGCGAGCCGAGCTCCTGCAGGCCGAGGTGGCTGATGCGCGGGGACGGCGAGAACATCTGGCGAATCCCGGCCCCGGAGTCGACGTAGTTCTTGGCCAGGTAGCTCGAGGGTGACGACGCACCGCCGGCCTGAGCCTGCTGGATCATGGCGATGATCTGGGGGGAAGCGATCACGACGCCGACCGCGGCGGCCAGGGCCGGCGGCCAGAGGCGGGCCACCGTCGGGCGGCGCAGCGCCCAGGGCACCAGGACCAGGCCGGTCAGGATGGTGGCCAGGACGGCTGACTCCTGGTCGGTGAGTACGGCGGCACCCATCACCAGGCCCAGGATGATGGCCTGCCGGCGGCCGGGGCGGCGGCGCAGCCGCACAGCCGCTTCCAGCGCCATGGGCAGGAACAATGCCCCGGCGGCCAGGTTGATCTCATACCAGCTGCGCCAGGCCAGGATGGAGGACAGGCCGAACAGGGCCCCGGTGGCGATAGCGCCGGTCTGCGAGGGGATCCAGAGCCGGGCGGCCCGGTACATGACGTAGCACAGCAGCCCGGGACAGGCGATGGACAGCAGGTTGTAGGAGGCACTGGGGCCGAACGCGAGCGTGATGGGCGTCATCAGCAGGCCGGGCAGCGGCATCAGGGTGTGGTAGCCGAGAGCCGTCCCCACGGGTGCGGCGATGTCATAGGTGGACCAGGGGTTGGCCCCATGGGAGACCTGGCGGGCTACCCACCAGAAGTCCCAGACATAGCCGCCGGCGTCGCGGGTATCGGGCAGGCGCCCGGCCAGGTAGGTCACCCGGGGCCAGCTCACCGCGATCCCGGCCGCCACGTAGCAGGCCAGCAGAGTGAGATGACCGGCTATCGGCGCGGCGCGGCCCCGCCCACCAGGCCGCCCCCCGGTGGGCACGCCTCCGGTCGGCGCATCCCGGGCCGGCTCACCATCGGCCGGCCTGCCGTCCGGAATGGGACCCGCCGCAGGCGGGCCGGCCGGGCCAGGATCCGCGGCGTCCACTTCAGCGGGAGCGAGGTCTCCGGCGGACCCGGTGGGCCGGCCGGCCTCAAGCGGCGTAGCGTCGCCCGGCGCCGCCGCCGGGGGTGCACCGCCGATCAGCTGACCTCGCAGGCCACGGCCCGCTCGACCCATCGATTCTCCTCGTCAGGCACCGGTCGTCCGGGCACCGGAGATTGTCACCAGGCAAACCGGGCCTTCTCGACGGGACGACTCGGTCACGGCATAGCGGATAATATCGCGTCCCCGATACCGGGCGTGTTTTCGGTGACGTTAAGTGACTGATGGCGAGGCGATCTGGATGCCGCGCAACCAGGTCAGTTGCGCCCTGGCCGGCCGGTCATTGGGAGGCGGCCGATCAGCGCATGGGGGAGGCGGCTGATCAGCGGGTGGCCGGCCGGTAGACCAATACGCCGTCGGCGCGGTAGTCGAACCTAAATCCCGTCTGCGCGAGGAAGCGCCGGTCAGCGCGATTCCTGCGCCACAGCAGAACCCAGCCGATGTCGAGGTGCCGGACATCCCGCCGTGCGGCCGCTATCTGCGCCGCGGAAAGCTGAATGTAATGCGTGGTGTTGTAGTGCTGACTGTGGATCAGGTCCGCGTAGAACGCGTGTTTGCTGATCGCGGCCACTGTGGTGGCCGGTACCCGGGAGGTGTAGGCGACCGCGCGCGGATGGCCGTCGGCGGTGGCGAGGACCAGCGCCTCCGGGGGGAACATGGAGCCGTATTCGGGGATCCCGCCGCGCAGGCCGTACGGTACATCGACCACGACGGATCCCGAGTGGTCGGCCGCGATAGGGCGGTCCAGCCGGGGCAGCGACGTCGGCATGATGCCGACCGCCGGGTTGCCCGAATACCCGGTTTCCAGTACCCCGAGGGCAATCACCAGGATGATCAGCGGCGGCGCGTGATAGCGCAGCCAGTCGACGGCCGCGCCGGCCAGCAGGGCGGCGGGCACCAGGCCGAGGATCGCGAGCCGGTCGGCTTCCCGGAACCCGGACATCCCCGGAATCCGGACGAACCAGGTGTAAGGCATGATCGGTGACACCAGCACCCCGTGCCAGATCTCCCGGAAGGGAATGTACTGCCGGGAGCCGATCCAGACCGAGGTGCCCAGGGCCAGGGCGGCGCTGACCGCCCAGGTAAGTGCCAGGAGCCAGGCGCTGCGCCGGCGCCAGGCTGTAGCCAGGCCCACCAGGGCCATGGCCGTGAGCGTCACGCCGAACATCGGCAGTCCCTCACCGTCCTGGCTGGCGCGGAACGGGGCGGCCAGGACGGTCAGCCCGAAATCGGCGACGCGGGGCGTGGGGGCGAACATTCCGGGCAGGCCGACCCCGTAGTGCAGGTAGGTCACGGCCAGCAGGGCCGGAGGGATGGCCAGGCCCCCCGCGGCCACCTCCCGCACCATCGCGGCAATCTGGGGTGCGGCGATCAGCGCCCCGGTGATCACGGCCGCAGCAGCCATCCGCACCGCCGTGATCGAGTGCTGCCGGACCAGCCAGGGCACCAGGACCAGCGCGGTCAGGATGGCCGCCAGGACGAAGGACTCCGGATCGGTGAGCATGGCCGCGCCCAGGACCAGGCCGACAATGACGGCCTGGCGCAGACCGGGACGCCGCCGGAGCCGGACTGACGCTTCCAGCGCCACGGGCAGGAAGAGCGCCCCCGCGGCGATGTTCAGGTGGTACCAGTCCTGCTCGGAGAGCATGGCTGAGAGGCCGAAGAGCGCGCCCGCGGCGATCGCGCCCGGCTGCGATCGGAGCCATAGCCGCGCGGCCCGGTACATGGCGTAGCACAGCAACCCGGGAATGACGGTGACCATGAGGTTGTAGGAGGCGCTCGGGCCGAAGTAGACGGTGACGGGCGACATCAGCAGGCCGGGCAGTGGCATCAGAACGTGGAATCCAAGATCGATTCCCACCGGTGCCGCCATGTGCCCGGTAAACCACACATCGGAGAAGCGGGTCGCCTGCCGGGCCACCCACCAGAATCCCCACACGTAGCTGGCCGAGTCGCGATCGGCCGGCAGGCTGCCGGTCAGGTACGTGGCCCGGGGCCAGGTGACGGCCACGCCCGCGGCCAGGTAGCAGATCAGCAGGGCGACGTGCCCGGCAGCAGGGTGGGCGGATGGGGCGGCCGGGAGGCGCAGGATCCGCCGGGCTGGCCTGCCTGCGGGCCGGGTCCAGTCCGGCTCCCCGCCGGCTGGCTCCCGCTCGGCCAGGTCCGGCGAGCCGTGGCGATGTGCGGCCGTGCCCGCCCGCTCCATCTACTCACCCCGTTCAGGATTCTCCGGCCAGGTCGTCGCGGCTGGCCGGTCACCGGAGCACCCCGCAGGCGTGGTCATTCCCGCATCCTGATGCTTACGGTGACAACTTTGCTACCCGATGTTAACGGAGATGACCTGGCCGGCGGCGGCGAAGCGCCGGAGTGGCCGGCGGTTCGTATCGGCCGGATCACGGAGTGCTCTGAGACCACATGTCTCTGGATTTACTGCAGATGCTCATGGGGCTGAAGGCGGTTTCCGGTGCCTGCCCGCGGGGCATTTTGGCTGGTACCAGGGTAGGCATGGTCGCGCCCACGGGCGAGCGTGGTACTGCTCCCGTGCGTGCCTTCCAGCGTGGGCACCGCCCGCGGGCAACTTCGCAGCGAGCTGCGGGCCTGCGGCATCTTCCCGGGCACGATCGGAGATGCGGCGCTCGTCGTCAGCGAATTGCTCAGCAACGCCATCCTGCACGCCCGGCCGCTGCCCGGGTCGCAGGTGCGGGTGTCATGGGCGCTGGGGCCGGCCTGGATAGAGCTGGCGGTGGGCGATGGGGGCAGCGAGACCCTGCCCCGCGCGTTCCACCCATCCCTGTCCTCGATCGGCGGCCGCGGGCTCGCCATCGTCGAGCACTTGTGCTCCAGCTGGGGTGTCCGCGACGACGACCATCTCGGGATAACGGTCTGGGCCATGCTGCCCGCGGCGCTGGCCAACGGGCATGCCAGTACCGACCGGGGGGACGGCTATGAGTCCCCGCCGAGGCATCCGCACTTAGCGGCGGAACCTCCGCCTGGCGCCCCGGCTGAGCCGCAGCGCCACGATGGCCAGCACGGCGATCAGCGCGAGCACGAACAGGAGATGCAGGGCCGCGAGGAAAATCGACACCAGCATGATCACTACGAGCGCGGCGATAAGGATCAGGAAGAACTTACCCATGACTCCACGATAGCCCCCGCGTCCCCGTGGTCCAGTCCCTGTGGTCCAGTCCCTGTGGTCCAGTCCCCGCGGAGGTACCGCGGAGGTGGCCGGGGCCTGGCTAGTCCAGGACTTCGGTGACGATGCTGAACGTCGGGCACGGCCAGCGCCACATGCAGCTCCGGCAGCGCAGGATCGGGCTGGACGGGTGGGTGCTGAGGCCGCCCGCGTCACCGGGCTGGTGCAGTTCGATGAGGCGCAGGGCCAGCTCGGCGAACCGCAGCATCTGCCCGCGCGCCTCACCGAGGAACATCAGGTCCTCGCGGCTGAGCCGGGCCGTCACCGGCACGACTCCATCGCGGTTGACCAGCTGGGCGTAGTGGCTGCTCGTCTCGAGCCAGGACGCGGCGACGCTGGCGCGCAGCCTCAGACCCTCGAGGTCGTCCCGGATCCTGGCCCGCTGCTCGTCCGCCGGGGACACCGTCTCGAACCCGGAGGCTGACGGCAACCCGGAAACGGGCGGCAACTCGGAAACCGGCGTCATTCCCGCCTGGCGACCGCTGGCCGGCCGGACCTCGGCGGCCAGCGGGGCCAGGGGTGCCGACAGCGGCACACTGGCCGACCTGGGACCGCTCAGCGGCGCGTGCCGCCGGGCGTACCGCGGGTCCGTCTGATCCGGGTTCTCGGGCGAGGGGTACATCCAGGGCGCTCCGGCTCGCTCGTGCCTGCTGTCGGGTGGTTTGCTCCCTCACAGCTTCGCGCACCGGAGCCCTCGGCCGGGCGTGATTTGACCGTGTGCTCTCCGTGAGCATCTAGTCCTGCGCGTGAGCATCTAGTCCTGCGCGCCCGGGACCGGTAAGGTGCCGGTCGTGGAGCTCAAGGTCTCAACTCGGTCTCAGGGCGATAGCGTCATTGTGGCGCTCGCTGGTGAAATCGACCTGTACACCGCGCCGAGACTGCAGAGCGAGCTGGCCGCCGCCTTGGCCAGCGGCGAGCCGGCCCGGCTCGTCGTGGACATGTCAGCGGTCGAGTTCTGCGACTCGACCGGGATGAACGTCCTGCTCGCGGCGCACCGCCGGGCCACCGAGCAGGGTGGTTCCCTGGAGCTGGGCGGTCCCCGGCCGGCCGTGCGGAAGATCCTCCAGGTGACCGGGCTGGAGACGGTTTTCACCGTGCTCGAGGACCCGGCCGCCGTCGCGGGCCAGTAGACCGCCCCAGTAGCCAGGTCCGGCTGACCGCGCACCGCGATCCACGGCAGGCTCCCGGCCGGGCGCCGATGCCCTAAGATCGGCCCATGCCGCCGAGCGGTGACGTTGCCGTCGTCATCCCCGCCAGAGACGAATCCGACCGCATCCGCGCGACCGTGACCGCGGCCGCCGGGTTGCCCGGGGTCGATGTGGTCGTCGTGGTGGACGACGGCTCCCGCGACGGGACGGCGGCCACCGCCGAGAACGCGGGAGCCACCGTGCTGCGGCACCCGCGGTCCCGCGGCAAGAGCGCGGCCATGGAGACCGGCGCGGAGGCGGTCCGCCTGATGGACGGCCGGGAGCACCGGGGAATCCCTCGCCACCTGCTCTTCCTCGACGCCGACCTGGCGGAGTCGGCCGCGCTGGCGGCGCCCCTGGCGGGCCCGGTCCGGGCGGGCGAGGCAGACATGACGATCGCCGTGTTCAGCGAGCGCGTCAAGCAGGCCGGCCGGGGATTCGTCGTGGCCCTGTCCGGTTCGGGAATCAGGCGGGCGACGGGGTGGAGCCCGGCCCAGCCCCTCAACGGCCAGCGCTGCCTGACGCGGGCCGCGTTCGAGGCAGCCCGCCCGCTCGCCCCGGGCTGGGGCGTGGAGACCGCGCTCAGCATCGACCTGTACCGCATCGGGATGCGGATCGTCGAGGTGGAGGTCCCGCTGGCGCACCGGGCGACCGGCGGAGACTGGCGGGCCCAGGTGCACCGGGCCCACCAGCTCGCCGACGTCGCGCGGGCCCTGGCGGTCAGGAAGCCGATCGCACGGGCACCCCGGGGCTGATGGGCCGGGCCGGGCTGGCCGCCACGTCGCTGAGCGTGGTGGTGACGTTCGCCGTGGCCATCCTCGGGCCTTCGGTCATGGAACCCGCGCTGCCCGGCCGGCCGGGCCAGCCGCCCTGGGCGTTCGCCGCGCACTTGCCGGCCGGCCTGGCCGTCGCCCTGACCGCCGCCGCGCTGGCCGCGGGCACTCTCGGGCTCGGCCTCAGCCTGCACGCCGCGCACCGCGGCTGGCTGGCGCCCCCGCGGGCGATCCTGGGGGCCGGCATCGTCACCGCGGTGGCGATGGCGTTCGTACCTCCGTTTGGCTCATCAGATCATTTGAGCTATGCGGCCTATGGACGGATCGTGGTCACCGGCCGTAACCCGTACACGACCACCCCGGTCATGCTGGCCCGGCTGGGGGACCCCGTCGCGCGGGCGGTGCAGGACTGGCGGACCAGCCCATCGGTGTACGGCAGCCTCGCCACCGGCGGCCAGGCGCTGGCGTCCCTGGTCGGCGGGACCTCAGCACGGCTCACCGTGTTCATCCTCTCGCTGCTGAACGTGGCCGCGTTCGTCGCCACCGGACTGCTGCTGCACCGGCTGACCCGCGGCAGCCGGGCCCGCCAGTCCCGGGCCGCCGTGGCGTGGACGTTCAACCCGCTGCTGCTGCAGGTCCTGGTGGCCGGCGAGCACGTGGACAGCCAGGCGATCCTGTTCGGGGTGGCCGCCATCACCCTCTTCTCCCTCGGCCTACCGGGCGATCCCAGCCGGGCCACTGCCACCCGGGGTTTCTTGGTCGCCGCCGGGGCGGGCGGGCTGGCCGGGCTGGGTACGGCCGTGAAGCTGACCATGGTCCTGGTCGCGGCGGGCCTGGCGGTGGCCGCCGCGGCGGCCTGGTGGCGGCGCTGGCGCTGGCTGGCCGTCATCGGCGGCGGCCTGGCCACCGGGTTCGCGGTGATCGTGGCCGCGTCGCTGGCTCCCTGGGGGTTCGCGACGCTGCGGCCGGCCTTGCGGGCGGGCAGTTTCGTGTCCATCGGGTCGCCGTGGCGGCTGGTCCGGGACGGTCTGCAGCACGGCGCCGGCCTCGCCGTGGGAGCCGCCGACGACGTGGTCAAGGCGGGGGCGATCGTGCTCGCCGCGGTCCTGCTGGTCCTGCTGCTCCGCTGGCTGCGGGGGCCGGCCGGAGTCGGCCGGGCGGAGCTGGGCGGGACAGGACCGGACCGCTTGGGACCGGCCGGGACCGGGATGGGCCTGCCGGGGGTGGCCGCCTGCTGCGTCTTCGCGTTCGCGTTCGCCTGGCTGGTGGCCTGGCCCTACGTGCTGCCCTGGTACGACGGCCTGGGCTGGGCGGTGCTCGCGCTGCTGCCCCTCTCGGCCGCTTCGGACGCCGTGGTGCCAGTCCCGAACGCCGCGGTGCCCGTCCCGGCCAGCACGGTGGCGGCGCTGGACTGGTTGCTGCTGGTGCGCACGGCGGCGCTGGCCTTCGGGTACCTGCCGGCCAGGGGCATCATCATGCCCGCCGACCTGCGCTGGCTGCAGTCCGTGGTCAGGACGGGAGTGACCCCGGTGATCCTGCTCGGGGTCACCGTGGGGCTCGTGGTGCTCGTGGTGCGTCGCGCGGCCGAGAGGCGGCTGGCATCATGAGGCCATGCCGGAGCGCTATGCCTACCTGGGGCCCGAGGGTACGTTCACTGAGGCTGCGCTGGTCGCCTTCACCAGCGGGCGGGACGTGGAGGCCATCCCGTGCGTGACCATCCAGGCCACTTTGGAGACGGTGCGGGACGGCCTGGCCGACCGGGCCATCGTGCCCATCGAGAACTCGGTGGAGGGGGCGGTCACCGCCACCCTGGATGAGCTGGCCACCGGATCAGAACTGATCATCCGCGCGGAGATACTGCTGCCGGTGGCCTTCGCGCTGCTGGCCCGGCCCGGGATCGAGATCGCCGACATCGAGACGGTGGGCGGCCACCCTCAGGCCCAGCCTCAGTGCCGCCGCTGGCTCGCCGAGCATCTGCCCGACGCCGTGTGGCAGCAGACCTCATCCAATGCCGAGGCGGCGCGGCAGGCCGCCGATGGCGTTATCGACGCCGCCCTGGCCGGGGCCTTCGCCGCGGACACCTACGGCCTGGCCGTGCTCGCCCGTGACGTGGCGGACCATGCGGACGCGGTGACCCGCTTCGTCGCGGTGAGCCGGCCGGGGGCGCCCCCCGCGGTCACCGGCGCCGACCGGACATCCCTGGTGGCGTTCCTGCTCGAGGATCACCCCGGGGCGCTGATGGAGATCCTCACCGAGTTCGCGGTCCGCGGCGTCAACCTGACCCGCATCGAGTCCCGGCCGACCGGGGACGGGCTCGGCAAATACTGCTTCTCTATCGACTGCGAGGGCCACATCGACGACGCCCGGGTCGGCGAGGCGCTGATGGGCCTGCGCCGGGTCTGCGCCGAGGTCAGGTTCCTCGGCAGCTACCCGCGCCAGGCCGGCGGCCCGACCCAGGTCCGCGAGGGCACCTCGGACGCCGAGTTCGCGCAGGCGGCGGCCTGGCTGGCGCGGCTCCGTTACGGCCGCGTGTAGGGCGGCGGGTCGGCACCATCCGGGTCTATCGGCCCGGCTGGCCGACTCGGCTTAGCGGCTGGGCTTACAGGTACGGGCCGGACGAGCGTTGCTGCTGCTGAGGCGGCCCGTCTTCCTGGCCGCCCGGCATCATCCCCGGTGGCAGGGCCCGCCGCATCTGCTCAAGCTGGGCCCGGGCCGCCATCTGCTGGGCGAACAGCGTGGTCTGGATGCCATGGAACAGGCCCTCCAGCCAGCCGACCAGCTGGGCCTGGGCCACCCGGAGCTCAGCCTCGCTGGGCACCTCGTCCTCGGCAAAGGGCAGTGACAGCCGCTCGAGCTCGTCGACCAGCTCGGGGGCCAGCCCATCCTCAAGTTCCTTGATCGAACTCTGGTGTATCGACTTGAGCCTGGCCCGGCTCTTCTCATCCAGCGGAGCCGCCCTGACCTCGTCGAGCAGCTGGCGGATCATGCTGCCGATCCGCATCACCTTGGCGGGCTGCTCGACCATCTCGATCACTGGCCGCTCGCCGCCCTCGCCGGTGCCACCGCCGGTGGCCATCCCGTCGGGACCGACCACGACCACCTTGCCGGCCGGGTCCGCTTGGGGGTCTAGGGGCTCATTCATGGTCCTAGTCTTGCCCCTGCCGCTGGGTGCGTGCGCCCCGGGGCGGGCCTGGTGTCCCGGGAAATCAGCTGACCAGCGGGATCATGCCAGAATGTGGGCCGTCATCCCAGCAAATCGTTTCCGGGGGGTGTGCCGCCGGTACGAGGGTGGCCTAGGCTTCGATTCGAGGCACTCATCCGGCTTCCGGGCACGCCATTCTCCCTACTGATGAGAGCTGAGGGAACGACCTTGGCCGATGACGACCAGGACCAGGCGGCGGCAGGCGAGCCAGGCCAGCCCGGTCCCTCGACGTCTGGGCCTGGAGCCGAGGATGACCGGCGCGGGGATGACGGGAGTGCTGGCGAAGGTCCGTTCGGCTGGAAAAGCTCGGGCTTACCAGGCCCCTTTGGGCTGCAGCCACCGTTCGGCACCCGCACATCACACCCTGAATCCGCGTATCGGCAGCTACCCGCCGAGCCGGGAAACGGCGTCGGCCCGGGCGCCGCTGACGATGCCGAGGACGTCTACGACGCCGTCGCTTACGACTCGGCGGCCGCGTACGAGCCGCCCGGCGGTTACGACACCGCCGACGCTTACGGACCGCCGGGCGGGTACGACACGGCGGAGTACTACGACTCGCCGGATGACTACGGCCCGGCCGCGGCGTCCGACCCCGCGGACGCTCAGGCGACCCCGTATGCGCCGGCGGCGCCCGATGCCGGGTCATGGCCTCGGCAGATGTCCTACGCCCGGGCCGATCCGTCTGGGCCGCCCGATCTATCCGGGGCGCCCGGGGCTCCCGATCCGCCCGGGGCCCCTGACCTGCGCGAGGCGCCCGATCTGCCCGGGGCGCCCGACCTGCCCGGGGCGTCAGCGGCGCCGTATCCTCCGGCTGATCCGGGCGAGTACGCCGAGGCCAGTCCTCCGGTCCCTCCAGTTCATTCCGGTCCTGCGCCGGGCGAGTGGGAGCTGCCAGCTCAGGAATCTCCAGCTCAGGAATCTCCAGCTCGAGAATCTCCAGCTCAGGAACCCCCAGCCCCGGAACCGCCGGCCCGGCCGGCGGGCGGGGCGCGGACCAGCGAGACAGCGGACAGCTTGACCGCGGATGTCCTGTTGCGCGGCAGGCACAAGGCGCCGTCGGGTGGCTGGCGGCGTGCCGTCTACCGGAGCACGGGCGGCCTCATCCGGGCCCCGCAGTCGGCGGCGGAACTGCGGCGGCGTGAGCTGACCGGGCGGGCCCGCACCCCCGTCAGCGGCGGGCACCACCGGGTGGCGGTGCTCAGCCTGAAAGGCGGCGTCGGCAAGACCACCACCACGGTCGCTCTGGGAGCCACGCTGGCCTCCGTGCGGGGCGACCGGATCATTGCCGTCGACGCCAACCCCGACCGCGGCACGCTTTCGGACAAGCTCCGGCTGGAGACCGCCGCGACGGTGCGGGATCTGCTGAACGAGCGGGATCAGATCCAGCGCTATGCGGACGTGCGCGGATTCACGACCCAGGCGGCGAGCAGGCTCGAGATCCTCGCCTCCGATCGTGACCCCACGGTGTCGGTCGCGTTCAGCGAGGACGACTATTACGAGGTCGCCCAGGTGCTCGAGCACTACTACTCGATCTGCCTGGCCGACTGCGGGACCGGCCTGCTGCATTCCGCTATGGCGGGGGTCTTGCGCCTGGCCGACCAGATCGTGCTGGTCAGCTCGCCCTCCGTGGACGGGGCCCGGAGCGCGAGCGCGACGCTCGACTGGCTTCAGGCGCACGGCTACGGCGACCTCGTGCGCCAGGCCGTAGTTGTGCTGTCCGTCATCCGGCCGCGCAGTAAGAGCACGGTGGACATGGACCGGCTGGAGCAGCACTTCGCCGCGCGCTCGCGGGCGGTGGTCCGGATCCCGTACGACCCGCATCTCGAGGAAGGCGCCGAGGTCGACCTGGGCCAGCTGAACCGGGCCACGGCCGATGCCTACCTGGCTCTGGCGGCCGAGGTCGGCGACGGTTTCGCCCGCCCGCACCGGGCCATCAGGCCAGCCCCGGCCCAGTATTGACGCACTTTTCATCAGTTACGACCATGACCACGGTGTGTTTCGTCCTGGTTTGCGTGGCACAACTGATGAAACGTTGACAGCCGGAGCGGCGACCTGGAGGTTCGCGCTGCGAAGAGTAGTCGGGCGGTCGCTTCTCGTCGTTTATCGTGAGGCTGGTGACCGGCTGACGGGTGACGGCATCGGCGGAGGAGGCCCCTATGTTCGCGGACGAGTTCGACGGCCCGGCGGGCAGTGCCCCGGATCCGTCGAAATGGAGCTACGACGTTGGGGGCGGCGGATGGGGAAACGACGAGCTTGAGGTGTACACCGCCGCCCGGGCCAACAGCTTCCAGGATGGCCACGGGAACCTGGTGATCCGTGCGACCAGGAGCGTCCAGGCGGCCGGCGGCCGGACCATCACCACCTACCACAGCGCCCGGCTCAAGACCCTCGGGAAATTCGGCCAGTACCAGGGCAACTTCGAGGCCCGGATCAAGATCGACATCCAGTCCGGGCTGTGGCCGGCCTGGTGGGCGATGGGGGCCAACTCCGGTCAGGTCGGCTGGCCGGTATGCGGCGAGGTGGACATGCTGGAGAACTACGGCCACCCCGCCGCGGAGTCGTCGGTGCATACGCCGGATGACGCGGGGACCGGCATGCTCACGAGGTCCGCGGAGATCGCGGTGGACAGCGGGTGGCACACCTGGCGCATGTGGTGGAACCCAGCGACCGGAGGCTTCACGTTCTACCAGGATGGCCTGGAGTATCTGACCGTAGCGCCCGGGCAGATGGCCAACTGGTGCTACAGCGCCGGGGTCCCGATGTACATGCTCCTGAATCTCGCGGTCGGCGGAGCGGCCGGCACCCCGCCGGACACCGTGGCGTTCCCGGTCGACCTGCTCGTCGACTACATCCGCGTCTGGTAATCCCGGCCGCCCGGTCGACCTCGGGTACACGGGCCATCCCGATCCCACGTGGAACGGTGCTGAGCAGCGGAGGCGCATAGAGAGCTTCGTGATGCTCTATAGTGCGTCAGGGTGCACCAGGATGCGTCATATACTTCCACGCATGAGTGATGACGCCACCAGCCTGACGGAACTTCTGTGTGACTACGGTGCGCTGTGGGAGATCAGCCGCAGCGGGCCCGGGTTCACGGCCCGGCGCCGCCGTCCGCCGGCGCCCCCGGTCGCCTTCGCTGCGCCGAGCGTGGCTGCCCTCCGGCCGCTACTCGAGCACGGTTACGATCCGGCCGAGCTAGCCGCGATCTCGCGCATGTTCGGCACCGAATGGCATGTCGAGCGGGTCGATCCCGGTACCGGCTGGCTCGCGGTCTCCCGCGGGGGCGCGCCCATCCGGGTGATCGTGGCGGCCGACCTCGAAGGGCTGCGCGGGAAGCTTGACCGGGAGCGGCGGCCGGGCGGACGCTGAGCCCGGGGGCCGCAACCAACGCGTCCGCTGCCATGTGATCTTTCTGACGTCGCCTCGCCGCCTGAGCAGACATCATTCTGCGTTTATATGGCCATAACCAGGTCAGTGACATCGGGCGGGCCAACGTGAAAGAGGTGACGGATGCGGCGAGTGCGGGCGGCAACCTACCGCGTCCAGCTGCATGCCGGCTTCACCTTCGACGACGCGGCCGCGGTCCTCGGCTATCTCGCCGCCCTCGGCGTCAGCCATCTCTACTGCTCTCCCTACCTCCAAGCGGCCAAGGGCAGTACCCACGGCTATGACGTGGTCGATCACGGGCGGCTGAACCACGAGCTCGGCGGCGCGGACGGGTACCGCCGGCTGGTCGGCCGGCTGGACGGCGCCGGCCTGGGCCAGGTGCTCGACATCGTGCCCAATCACATGGCCCTCGCGGGGCGGGACAACGTCTGGTGGTGGGACGTGCTCGAGAACGGGCCATCGAGCCGGTACGCCCGCTATTTCGACATCGACTGGGATCCGCCGGAGGCCAAGCTGGCCGACACGGTACTCATGCCTGTCCTCGGTGATCATTACGGCCGGGTCCTGGAGGCGGGCGAGCTGACCATCGAGCGGCACGCCGGGGCGCTGTCCGTTCGCTACTACGACCACGAGGCGCCCTTGTCGCCCCGCACACTCGACGGCCTGCTGAGCCGGGCGGCGGCCCGGAGCCGGTCCGGGGAGCTGAAGGAGCTCGCGGCCGCGTACGGGCGGCTGCCCCTGGCCGTCCTCACCGACCCGGCCGACGTGGCCACCCGGCACAGTGGCAAGGAAGAGCTGCGGGCCATGCTCGGGGAGCTGGCCGCGGCCCAGCCGGAGGTCGCGGCGGCCATCGATGCCGAGATCGAGGCGGTCAACCGCGACCCGGACGTCCTTGACCAGCTGCTGCGGCGGCAGAACTACCGGCTGGCGTACTGGGGCACGGCCAACGAGGAGCTGTCCTACCGGCGCTTCTTCAACATCGAGACGCTCGCCGGGCTGCGGGTGGAGGACGAAGTCGTTTTCGCCGACACGCACCGCCTCATCCTCAGCCTGGTCTCCGACGGGACCGTCGACGGGCTGCGGGTCGACCACGTGGACGGGCTCGCTGACCCCGAGGGCTACCTGGGCCGGTTGCGCGACGCCACCGGCGGCGCGTATGTCGTGGTCGAGAAGATCCTGGAGGCCGACGAGGACATGCCTGCGTCGTGGCCGGTGGCAGGGACCACCGGCTATGAGTTCCTGAACCGGGTCAACCGGCTCTTCGTCGACCCGGCCAGCGAGCACGCCCTGCGCGCCTGCTACACGAGCTTCACCGGCGAAGACGACGACTATCCCGAGATCGTGCACGCCGCCAAGCTGCAGATCATGCGCGAGGAGCTCGCCACCGAAGTGGAGCGCCTCACCAGCCTGCTGGCGGATGTCTGCGAGCGGCACCGGCGGCAGCGCGACCAGACCCGCCGGGACCTGCGCGACACGCTCCGGGAGGTGATCGCCGCGTTCCCTGTCTACCGGACCTATGCCCGGCCGGGAAGCCCGGTCACCTCGGCGGATCGCGCGCACGTGGCGGCCGCGGTGGCCGCGGCCCGGGAGCGCCGGCCCGATCTTGACGGGGAGCTCATCGGCTTCATCGGCGAACTGCTGGTCCTCGAGCATCCAGGCGCCGCCGAAGCCGATTTCGCCTTGCGCTTTGCCCAGGTCAGCGCACCCGTCATGGCCAAGGGCGTGGAGGACACGGCCTTCTACCGGTACCAGCCGCTGGTCTCACTGAACGAGGTGGGCGGCGACCCGGGCCGGTTCGGCAGTGAGCCCGCCGAGTTCCACCAGGCCATGTCGGCGGCGGCCGGGCGATGGCCGGAGGCGATGCTGACCCTGTCGACCCACGACACGAAGCGAAGCGGCGACGTGCGGGCCCGCCTCAACCTCCTGTCGGAGATGCCCGAGGCCTGGGAGCAGGTCACGGCGCGCTGGGCGGCGCGGAACGAGCCGCACAAGCGCAACGGCTGGCCGGATCGTAATGCCGAATATCTCCTCTACCAGAGCCTGGTGGGGGCCTGGCCGATCGAGGCCGTCCGGGTCGCGGCCTTCATGGAGAAGGCGGCCAAGGAGGCCAAGGTCCACACGTCCTGGACCGAGCCGCAGCCCGAGTACGACGACGCTCTCCGCGCCTTCGT
>Ga0302325_10009116_pt1 | contig 21724 bp, 20 predicted proteins | sample Palsa_T0_2_FD_201948 | JGI IMG/M metagenome (GOLD analysis project Ga0302325, IMG submission 201948) | Peat permafrost microbial communities from Stordalen Mire near Abisko, Sweden - Palsa_T0_2 | ecosystem: Environmental > Terrestrial > Soil > Palsa > Peat permafrost | place: Sweden: Abisko...
TCCAGGCGAGCAAGGGCACGAGCGGGGACATGTAGAACATCCCCAAGGCGACGGCCGCCGCCCGCTCCCCGCGACCGTCCAGGCAGCGCGCCCCGAGCGCCAGCGCTCCCAGCGCCAGCGCGGGGGCCGCGAGCAGCGACAGGGCCCAGAAGGCTCCCTGCAGGGGCACGCCCAGCCGCCACACGACGCCCGCCAGCAGGTACAGCGCATGCAGGAACACCGCACGCCCGATCACGAGGTCGAAGTGGTCGGCGATCAGCAGGTGCGCGCCGCTCTGACGGATCGAGTCCATGTAGAACAGCTGGTCGGCCCCCGGCAGCGGGCTGTCGGTGCCGGTCGCAACGCCGCCGTCGCGGAGCGTGTGGGACGCGACCACGGCGATCGGGACGGCAGCCCAGGCGAGCGCCGCCGCGACGGCTGCCAGTCGCAGCGCGCGCGTGGAGTAGCGGTCGGGGACATCCACCGGCGGCCATACCCTAACCCCCGCCGCCGCTGGCCAGAGGCGTCGCGTAGAAGGCGGCAACCGCGGCGCAGATCGCGATCGTGATGAACGAGGTCACGTAGGCGGCATACTGGGGCCAGTTCTCGGCCAGGTTGTGGGCGAGTGTGTGGTGCCTGGTCCCGGGCACCGTGATGTTCAGGACGAGCAGCGTGATCGCCACGGCGAGGACGCCGTCGGAGAAGGCCTCGAGCCGATTCGTGCCCATCGGTAGGGGTTCGCCGGCGCGGCGGTCGCTCCTCGTGGGCCTGCGCAAGAGAATTGCAACGGATCTCGGTACATTGGGGTGCGATGGCAGGTGCAGGCCACCAAGAGCAGACGGCCGGGGATCACGGCGCCGAACTGATCACCAACGCCACGGGCCAGCGAATGTCCCCGGCGAAGATCGAGGCCGCGCTCAAGGCGTCCAGTCCGCTGATCGGACAGGCGGTGTGCATCGGCGACGGCCGGCCCTACAACGTGGCGCTGATCGTGCTCGATCCGCACGCGCGAGCGGCCTTTGCGGCGATCCAGAGGCTGGACGACGGATCGGCCGCGACGCTGGCCGCCGACGAGCGCGTGCAGAACTCCGTCGCGCTTGGGATCGACCTCGCGAACGAGCAGCTCTCCGAGGTCGAGCAGATCAGGCGGTTCGCCATCCTGCCGGTGGAATGGCGGCCGGGAAGCGACGAGCTGACCCCGACGATGAAGCTGAAGCGAAAGCCGATCGCGAACAAGTACGCGCGGAAGATCGAGTGGATGTACGCCGCGGTCGAGCCCGAGACGTCCCCCTGATCCGCCCGAGCGCGACGGCGCGTAGAGCCCTGTGATGTCAACGACGACCGTAGGGCTGGCATATGACGTACGGGGAACCGGCCCTCCGCTCGTCCTCCTCCATCAGCTTGGTGGTGACCGCCGGGTGTGGGATCCGGTCCTCGAGCCGCTATCGGCCGAGCGGACCGTGGTTGTCGTCGACCTCCCCGGCTTCGGCGGGTCCTCGCCGCTGACCGAGACCCCGACGCCCGCTGCGCTCGCGCGGGCTCTCGACCGGTTCCTCTCGAGCCTGGGCCTCGACCGCCCCCATATCGCGGGCAACTCGCTCGGCGGCTGGGTCGCGCTCGAGCTCGCCCTCGCCGGCCGCGCCAGGTCGGTCAGCGCGATCGCTCCCGCGGGCCTGTGGGGCGGACCGCTTGCGCCCAAGGTCAGCGCCGGTCGGATCATCCTCGCCGGCATGCTGCCGATCGTTCCCCTGTTGACGGCGCGAGCGTCGGGACGGCGGGCGTTGCTCGGCACCGTGATGGCGCGACCGGATCTCGTTCCCGCGCGTGCCGCGGCCCAAATCGTGCGCGCCTACGCGACCGCCCCCGCGTTCATCGCGACTAACAACGCGATGCGCGCCGGCCACTTCGACGGGCTCGACCGGATCGAGGTCCCGGTGGCGTTCGCGTGGCCCGATCACGACCGCCTCGTGGCCCGTCCCGCTCGGCTCCCGCCCCACGTCCAGAGCCGCGTCCTGGTCGGATGCGGGCATCTGCCGATGTGGGACGCGCCCGACCAGATCACTCGGTTCCTGCTCGAGGGCTCGTCGGCCTAGCGACGCATTGCCGGGCCGCGACGCCTGAGCGCCGGGGCGGTGCCGCGTCAATGCGCGGCGAGGTTGAGCACCACCGCCGCGGCGAAGCACAGCACGGCGAGCACGCGCACGAGCCAGCCGACCCGCGCGCTCTGCCGGTCCGTGGCCATACCCGCGATCGCGACTATCAGGCAGGCCACGGCGATCAGCGCCAACACCACCGCGAGCACATGCAGCACCACCTGAGTTGTACTACCCGACGGCCACGGGTCGTGACGGATCGCTGACCCATTCCGACCAGGAACCGGGATAGAGCGCCGCGTCGAAACCGGCGATCGCGAGCGCCGCGATCTCGTGGGCGGCAGTGATGCCCGAGCCACAGTAGACGCCGATCGCGGCACCATCCTGGGCACCGAGCGCGGCGAACCGGCGTGCGAGCACCGCCGGGTCCTCGAACGTGCCATCCGGGCGCAGGTTGGCGGTGGTCGGAGCGCTGACCGCGCCCGGCACGTGACCGGCGCGGGGATCGACCGGCTCGAAATCTCCGCGAAAGCGCTCCGCGGCACGCGCATCGAGCAGCAGCCCGGTGCGCGCCAAGGCGGCGGACTCCTCGGCCGAGAGCACGGGTAGCCTCCCGGGCGCGAGCGTCACGTCGCCGCGCTCGGGGGTGACCGGATCCGACTCGGTGCGGTATCCCGCCTGCCGCCAGGCCTCCAGACCGCCGTCCAGCAGACGTACATCCGAGAGCCCGGCCCAGCGCAACAGCCACCATGCCCGGGCCGCGGACAGATTGCCGACGTCGTCGTAGACGACGATCGGGGTGGCGGCGCCGATGCCCCAGCTACGGGCGGCCTCCTCGAGCGCCGCCGGCTCCGGCAGCGGGTGACGGCCGCGTCCCGATCCCGACGGGCCCGCGAGCTGAGTCTCGAGGTCGACGTAAACCGCCCCCGGGATATGGGCGGCCCGATGGTGAGCTCGCCCGTCGGGGTCGCCGAGCGCCCAACGCACATCGAGGACGACGGGCGCGGGAGCTGTGGCGAGCAGCCTATGCAGGCCCTCTGCGTCGATCAGGACACTGGCGCTAGCCGGCATCTGCGCTCACCGATGTAATTAATCCGCCGCGGCAGGCCGCGCGAGCGGCACCGCCACGGCGGTGAGGCTGGTTGCCCCTACAGCTTGGTTACGTTCGTTGCCTTCGGGCCCTTCTCCCCGGCCTCGGCCTCGTAGGAGACCTTGGCGCCTTCGGGAAGGTCCCGGTAGCCGCTCGAATTGATCGCCGAGTGATGGACGAAGAGGTCCTTCGTCCCATCGTCGGGGGTGATGAAACCGAACCCCTTGTCGGCGTTGAACCACTTAACTGTTCCGGTGGCCATATTGGTCCTCCGTGTCTGGTGCTGCGAACGCGGAGGAAGCTTGAGCAACGACTGCGCGGCGCTGGCACTGTGTCAGCCCGAGCCGAATGCCCGAACCATGATGCACATTAACAGCAATGCGGCCCCCGCGCACGAAACGGGCCGTGCCAATCGACTATACGGGGTCGGTGATCTCGAGCGCGCCAAACCCCGGCAGCGGCCGGTCGATGAAGAAGATCTCCATCGTGATGTCCGGTTCGACGTGAGCTTGCGAGAGAAAGGCGACGACCTTGCAGCCGGTCAGCTCCTCGATCGTCCGCCTGTAGCGGCTGGCCATCACGCGCTGGAAGTCCTCGCGCATCGCGATCACGCGCTCGGGCTCACCGCTGTCCATGATCGTCTTCTCGAGCGGCGTGAAGCCACTTCCCCGCATCACGACGACGATGATGTCGTCGAGTGCGTAGGTCTTGGCCTTCATCGGGCCACGCCCGTAGTGCTCGCGCAGGATCCGGACGATGTTCGTCGAGATGGCCGCCAATAGCTGCCCTCCTGCGAGCGGTTGAGCGTCCTTCCCCAGCTGAGCTTCCATCTGTGCGCTCCCATGTCCGGCCGGGCCTGCTAGGCCTCGTCCGTCCGTCGCGTGTCCTATGTGGGTCGACCTCGTCAGGTGTCGCTCAGACGCCCAAACGCCTTCGGACACGAAGCGTACCGCGATTTGCGCCAGGTTCAATCTCGGAATCGAACCCTACGAGTCCGCGCCGTGGTCGATCGAAGCAGCGAGCCCGGGTGAACGGCCGTTAGAGCCGCTCGGTCTCCCACAGCAGCTTCCGGTATGCCTCGCGTCCGAGCAGCGCGCGCAGGAGCCACGCCTGGCGACGTTCCGTGCGATAGACCCGCGCGCCGCGGCGGCTGTCGAGGTCGAAGCCCATCCGCTCGGCCCATGCTTCATAGCAACTTGTCTCTTCGATGACCGCCGCCTCGGCCGCCACCGCATCCACCACCTCGGCGACCTCCGGCGGCCCGTTATCCGACGGCATGACCGTGGTCACCGGGCGATCGCCGTTTGAGCCGTAGAGCTCACACAGATACTGCTTGGCGGCCGACGGCTCCGTGACGAGAAAACTGTGGTCGCTGCCCAGCGTGACTTCCCGGTAGCGCATCTCGAGCTCGCTGCCGACCAGAAACCTCTCGAGTGGATGCATCGACACCTGTCCTCTGGGCAGTCCTTACGGAACTCAAGCGAACCACGAGCGCGACGCGCTCAGGCCTCCCAATGAGTGCCGAGGATCATGTAACGATGCCCTGGGTTGACCGCTTGGCCGTATCTGCACAGGTTCCCGGCGCGAATTTGCGCTAGCCGTCGTCCGCGAGCGGACCCGGATCCGGCGCTAGCCGTCGTCCGCGAGCGGTCCCGGATCCGGAGGGACATCGACGGCGTGCTCGCGGAGCGCGGCGAGGGGAACGATCTCGAGCGCTCGTTCATGAGTGGATGCCAGCACCACGTACGCGGCGGCGCCATCCTCGTGCGCTCGTAGCCAGTTCACCGCGGTGACGCACCAGCGGTCGCCCGGCACGAGCCCGGGAAAACCGTAATGCGGCATCGGCGTGCTCAGGTCGTTGCCGATTCGGCGCTGGTGCTCGAGGAATGAGGACGTGACCACGGCGCAGATCGTGTGGCTGCCGCGATCCTCGGGGCCGGTGCGACAGCACCCGTCGCGGTAGAAGCCGGTGACGGGGTCGGTGCCACACGGCTCGAGCTCTCCCCCCAGCACATTGCGGTCGGACACCCGACCAGTATCGCTCGGCGGGAACCTTCACGCTGCGACGCTCGCGCGAGACGAGATTCCTGACCCGCGCGCGCCGTGAACGACCGATTCATGACGAACCCCCGTACCGAGATCCAGACCGAGAATCACGAATCAGAATCCGGCAGCCAGTCTCTGACTGCAAGCTCGCTCCGTGGCAGCGCCCACAGCCCACGGGACAGTCGATGACCGGCTCGCGAACCGCCCGAGCGAGAATAGCGCACGGCGATCGTCAGAACGAGACAAATCTCCTGGTGCCGCGCTCTCCTGGATGGTAGGTTTTTGCGTGGGGCAGAAAGTTCGAGTCATCGAGCCCCGGGACAGGGCAGAACATGAACGGGCAGGTGACCGGGCCTACGACTGGGCGACGGATCATCGGGACCAGGGCGCAGAGAACGCCAACGACAGGAGGCCAAATGCACACTCTCACCCGAGCCGTGCTCCGGCTCGGAGTCATTTCCACCCTCGCGGCGGCGGCGCTGTGCGTGGGACCGGTGGTCGATTCGGCCGCGGCGTCAATCATCCCGACGTACACGACGGTCGTGGGGTCGACCTACCTCGTCAGCTCCTCGGAAACGGCGACGCTGACGGCGACCGTCAAATTCGGTTTGCTGGTCACGCCGACGGGGACGGTCAAGTTCACCGACACGAGCAACGGCAACGCCGTGCTCGGGACGGCGAGGCTCCAAAGCCCGTGCCTGCTATGGCTCAAGCAGTGCACGGCGCAGCTGGTGCTCAGTGGCTCAAAGCTGATCGCCGGGGAGAACGTAATCAAGGCGTCGTACGGCGGCGACCTGGTGTCGAAACCGAGCAGCGGCAGTACGTATCTGGACACGCCGGACGATGCCGGAGACGACGTCACCTGCTCCCAATACCAGCCCTGCGACGCGTCCGGCACCAGCCCGGACGGCACCGCCGCGCTAAATGTGCAGGCGGGAGGGTCGGGCAATCCGGGCGGCGAGTCCGTGCTGATCTCATTTGAAACCGACGAGCTGTCGTGCTCGACCCCCGACACCGGCGACATCGGCGTTTTCGACGTCACCGACCCGACCGTTTCCGACTTCGTAATCATGGACACGTTCGGAACCGACGGCGGCAACGCGCAAGCGGCGCATCCGATCGGCCCGGACGGAAGCGGCGGACACGTGTGCTTCGACTCACCGACACCATTCACCACGGCGTCGGGAGCCCCGGCCACCCAGCAGCCCGACGGCTCCTACCAGGGCGTGCTGCCGGCGTGCGTCTCCGGCGAGGAGGGGATCACCAACGCGCCGTGTTACGACGGCGGCAGCTTCACGCCAGAGGACTCCGATAGCCTCGCGCGGGACGCGAGTGAGGTCCCCGGCACCTACGAGGTCGACGTGGTGGTGGTACCGGGGGAGGTCAGTGAGGGCACCGACCCGAAGCTCGGGCCCTGATCGTGGGCTGACGGCAGATCATCCGCCCTGGCGCCCGGCCCGCCCGGCCGGGCGCCAGCAGCCGATCGGGCCACGATCCCGAGCTGGCGCTCGAGCTGGTCGAGCTCTCGGCGCCACTCCGAGCGCTCTCCGCCACTCACCGCCGGAGCGGCGGACAGCAGCTCGCGCAGCGCGAATGCGACGTCGTGGCTGGCCTCACGCCTGCGGGCCGCCACCAGGCTCTCACGCAGCGTCGCCACCGCCTCCTCGTGGCGAGCAAGTCCGCGCAGCGCCGCCGCTCTGACCCGCAGGAGCAGCGGTGTGGCGGCTGCGATTCCCTCGAGTCCGCTCGCACGCGTCAGCGCGGCGTCCACCAGGGCTAGCGCTTGCGCATGCGCGCCGGCGAGCGTGAGGCTCTCGGCGGTCAGCCCGTCGACGAGGATCTCCTCGGTCGACTCACCGGCCCCGCGGTAGTACTCCCGCGCGGCGGCGAAATACCGGAGCGCCTCCTCGGTGCGCCCCCGGCACGCCGCAACCCGCCCGAGCTGGCACTCACCAAACGCCAGCTCCGCGGCGGCGCCGACGCCGCGGAACGTCGCCATTGCCTGGCCGAGCGCCGACTCAGCCAGCTCCACGTGGCCCTGGTCGGCGAGGATCTCGGCCATGTTGCACGCGCTGATCGCCGCCGCCCAGCGCTGACCCGAACGCTCGTATAGGTCCTCAGCGGCGCGATAGTGCTCGAGCGCCTGCGGCCAGCGACCAAGGAAGTAGGCGATCGCGCCGATCGTGTTGCGCACCCTGGCCTCGCCCCCGAGGTCGCCCAGCTCGGCGTAGATGGCGATCGCGCGCTCGATGCGCGCGGTGGCGTCCGGCACCCCCATCGCAGTCGCGGCGATGTCGGCGAACTCGAGCGCCTCGGCCAGTGCCTCGAGATCGGAGTTCGCCTGAGCGAGCTCGATCGCCTCTTCCGCCAACCGCTTGGCGTCGGCCGGACGCCCCTGGAAGTACCTGATCCGAGCCTGCCGGGCGAGCAGACGTCCGTGCAGCATTCGCGCAGTCGGGTCGGAACTCGCCTCGATGGTTCGCGTGGCCCGTGCGAGCCACCGCAGCGCCGCGTCGTGCTGGCCCGAACGCTCGCGCAGCCGCGCCAGCTTCATGTCGAGTCCCGCGGCGGTCGCCGGACGGTCCGTGGCGCGCCTGCGAGCGCGGCGCAGCGATACGTCGGCCGCCGGGAACTCCCCGAGCTCGAAGTACACATCGCCGAGTGCCTCGTCTACCTCGGCCAGCTCCGTCGGATCGAGCTCGGGAACCTTCGGGGCTGCCGCCCGCGCGCGTTGGAAGCACTCCGCGGCGTCGGCATTCGCGTACCGGGCCCGCGCGTGCTCGGCCGCGACCCGCGAGTAGTGCCACGCCGATTCGAACCGCGCGCCGTGGAAGCAGTGCAGCGAGAGGACGTCCGCCTGGTGCGCCGTGTCTGCGACGGCCCGCTCGAGCGCATCCGCGGTCCGCGCGTGCAGGAGCTCACGCCGGCGGTAAGGGAGACTCTCGTAAGCGACGGTGCGCAAGAGCTCGTGAGTGAAACGCCGGTGGGAGCCGTCGACCGGCTCGAGCAACTCATCGAGGGCGTCGAGATCGCGTGGCGTGAAGGGGTCACCGTCATCGTCACGGAGCACCTCGGCGAGCAGCGCCACATCCACCATGACGCCGAGCACCGAGGCCGAGCGCATCATCCGGCGGTGGCTTGGATCGAGCCGATCGATCCGGGCGGCGATAGCCGCTTCGACCGACTCCGGTAGGTCGTCGGGGTCGCCGCCGTCGCGCACGCGGACGACGAGCTCACGCAGGAACAGCGGATTCCCGGCCGCGCGGCGCGCGAGCATCGAAAGCTTGTAGGGGTGCAACGGCGCGTCGGCGGTGATCTCGGAGAGCAGCGCTTCCGCCGCCTCGGGGCCGAGCGGCTCCAGATCGATCCTGGTGGCGCCTTCCGCCACCACGTCGCGATCCCCCGCTGGGCGACGCGTGATCACCACGAGCCAGGGACGGGATCCGGCATCGGCGGCGAGACGCGCGATCAGATCCGCGGAGGCGTCATCCATCAGATGGACGTCGTTGAATACGAGCGTCACCGGGGCGCCGAGGACCGCGGCCATGAGCTCGCTCGTCAGCTCCTCGAGCCGCTCCTTGCGGCGAACGGGGTCGGTCTGCGCGACCTCTGGTGTGCTCGGGAGATCCAGTCCGGCCACGATCCCCAACAGCGGCAGCCAGGCGGTGAGATGGGGTGCATGCTCGCGGCACTGTGCCGCGAGGGCGGCGGCGATGGCCTCAGGATCCCCTTTCTCGCCCAGGCCCAGTCGCTCGCGGTACAGCCGCTCGAACGGCACGTACGGGGTCGCGGCCGCGTAGATGTCCCCGTCGGCCTGCAGGTACCGGCCGCTCGTGCGCGCCCGCAGCTCGGCGAGGAGCCGCGACTTACCGATCCCCGCCGGCCCGACGATCTCGACCACGCGTCCGTTCCCGGCGGCGGCATCAGCCGCGGCCTCGAGCAGCACTTGGATCTCCGCCTCGCGCCCGATGATCGGATTCGCCTCGGTGGGCGCTTCGGTGGGTACGGCGCGGCCCTCGAACGAGTGCCCCACGCTGAAGGCCTGGATCGGCTCGCGCTTGCCCTTGGCCGAGAACGGCGCGACCGCGGTGACCACGAAGCTCCCGGTCGCTCGCCTGATCACGTGGCCGGTGGTCAGCAGCTCGCCCGGCGGCGCATGCTGCATCAGTCGCGCAGCGAGGTTGATGCAGTCGCCGAGTACCGAGTAAGTACGCCGGTAGGGCGGGCCGCATGTGCCCGTGAATGCCCGTCCGGAGTTGACCCCGCCGCTCAACACCAGTGGCCCCTCGACGTCGACCACCGAGCGCACCGTCGCCAGCATCCGGTCCTCGTCGTGGCCGACCTGGCGAGGCGCTCCCGAGAGCAGCATCAGCTTGCCGCCATCCGCGTACATGTCCGAGCCGAGCAGGGTGACCTGATTGGCGGATGCCGCATCCTGGGCAACGCTCACGATCTGCTCGACGGCGGCCGTGAGCGCTTCCGGACCCTCGCGGGCAAGGAGATCGTCGGTGCCCGAGAACTTGATGAAGCCGGTCGTGACGCGACGGTGCTCGCTCTCGATCGCCCCGCCCAGGATGTGATCGCGCACTGCGTCGCACATCGCCACCCCCAGGTCGAGGTCGCCGTAGTCGACCTCGAGCAGCGGCGCGTACAGGCGCTCGGCGTCGGGTCTCGAGCGCAACAGCAGGCCTTCGTCGCAGGGAACGTCCGGGCGGCGCTCGCCGGCGTCGGCCAGGGCGTCGGCGGTCTCGCAGCTGACGACGATCTGTCCGGGCCCGGCGATCGCCTCCATGCGCGTGAGCGTCGTCACGGCGCCGCCCGTGACGATCAGCTCTCGGCAGCGAGCGCCAACGAGCAGAAACTCGAGCTTGCCGCTGTGCACGCCAACCGACATCCGCAACCTGACCGGCCCGCGGCTCGTCTGCAGCCTGCCTTCACGGCGGATCACCGCCTGCATCTCGACTGCGGCGCGGCAGGCACGGCGGACGTGCTCGTCGCCCTCGAACAGCAAGAGGACCGCGTCTCCCCCCCACTTGATCACTCCCGCCCCGTAATCGTAAGCGGCGGAGACCAGGTGCCCGAACAAGGTGTCGATCAGCCCCGCCATCTCCTCGGCCCCGACCTTCCCGATGGCCGCGAACATCTCCGTCATCCGCGTGAATCCGGAGACGTCGGCGAACACCAGCGTGCCGTCGAGCGCGCGGTACCGGGTTTCAGGCTCGTCGCGCAGCCAGTCGGCTACGAGCGAGGGCACGAAGGGACCCAATGGTGCGTACTCAGCATGGAAGCTGCGCCGCGCAATCACTGCGCTCCGGGCCATGCCCTCAGCCTACTCGACGGTGGGATCACGTTCCATGGAACCGGACCCGATTTGGCAGTCCGGAATCCGCGCTGCGCACCCCGCCGAGGCAGGGCGCGCAGACGAACTACGAGGTGGCCGCAACCGTAACCATCGGCGGGTCCTCGGGCACCAGACCGTTGACGTGCGCGTAATGGCTGGCCTGGGTCCGGTTCCCGACCTCGAGCTTGCGATAGATGTTGGAGAGGTGGAACTTGACCGTCTGCTCGGTCACCCACAGGCGCCGCGCGATCTCGCCGTTCGCCGAGCCCGCGGCCACCAGCTGCAGGATCTCGATCTCACGCGTGGTCAGCGGGCAATCCTCGACTGCGACGGCATGCGCGCGCAGCCGGGCTTGCTTGGTCCCGGATGCCGGCCGGGATCCGACGTGGATCACGTGGCCATCGAGCGTCTCACGCACGAGGGTTGACAGGGCCACCGGCTGAATCGCCTTCGAGATCGCTCCCGAAGCGCCGGCCTCGAACACCTGATCGAGCCATTCTGAGTCCATCCGCACGGTCAGCACGAGCACGGTGATCGCCTCGTTCTCCTCCTTGATCGCCTTGATCAAGGACACCGCGAGCTCCGAGTGATCCATGTCGTCGACCAGCACGACATCAGGCTCGGCATCGACGATCGTCCGCACCGACGTCCGGCGCGCGTTCGCGTGACCCAGCAGGTTGAACTCCCCACTGGCCCGCAACCCGATCCGAATCGCCTCTACGATCAACGAGTTATCAGCAACTACAACGAGCCGCTTCATCTCGGACTCGCCCCCACGGCAACATGCGTCACCCTTGTGTTCATCGTGCCTCCAGTTGTGGAATCTCCGCCTCTAACCCCCCGAAGCGGGTGCAACCATTGTTCGCCCTAGTCCGATGGCGGTCTATGTCATTTGATACCCACCAAGTGTGCGACAGCGCACACACCGCGGCGGTCGATTTGAGTGGATGCGGACGGAGGCGGGCCGGATAACTGGACCTGGCCGAGAAACGTGACTGTGGGTTGCGTTTTTCGGCCAGGCCCCCTCAGGCTGTATCCACGCAAATCGACTGACGACACGACGCGGCGGTCCGGGGTTGAGCGAGCTGGATACGCGCTATCGGCCGGCGAACTGGTCGCGCCACTGCGCCAGGCGCGTCGGCGCGGTGGTTTTCGCCGGCCGCTGCCGTTGCGTGTCGAACGCTTCCCAGACGGCCACGTAGAGAGCGTCGGCGGCGAAGAAGGCGTCGAGCTCTGCGAGCTCGGGTCCGCCGTAGGCGCTGAGCATCGCCTCGACGTACTTGTCGTCTCGGCCCGCCGCTCTCGCGCTCGCGACGAATCCGGCGACATCCCACTCGACCGGCCCCGTGCATACGTCCTCGAGGTCATTCCACACGAGCCGAGTTGTGGTGCGCAGGAGGTTGCTGAACGACGCGTCGCCGTGGAGCGGCTGCGCGGGCAAGCACGTTTCGAACACCATCGGCGTGAGGCGGTCTTGTTCGGAGCGCAGGAGCTCGATGTCCTGCCCACTCAACCACGGACAGGGACGCAGCTCCGCGAGTTGGAGCGCGATCTCGTCGCGCATCCCGCTGAGCGGTGCCAGCTCGCCGGAGAAGTCCGCGAGGACGGCGTGCAGCTCGCGCAGCGAGCGACCGGCCTCGCGTGCTTCCGGATCTGATCGCTCGTGCGGAACGAACTGCCAGAAGGTCATCCAGAAGCCGTCGTGCTGATAGGGGCCGGGCGCGAGCAGATCGCTCGGCGGGATCACCGGCCCGCCCCGCGCGGCCACGAAGACCCCTACCGCAACTTCCCGCTCGAGCCACGTGGCGATGTCATCGTGCAGTACCGCCGTGCCCGTCATCACCCGCGCGACCACCGGAGCCGGCTTCAGATGGACGAGGACATTGCTGCCCGCGGCGATGACCGTAGCGTCGTCCGCGGCCAGGCCGTGAGCAGCGGCCACCGCTTGGGCGGCGGCCAACGGAGCACTTGAGTTCCGGACCTTCACCGCGAGGGCGTCGTTACCGCGAGCAAGCGGTGAACCCTAGCCCGAGGGACCCGTGTGTGCCTCGCGGCGTCTCGGCTCGCCAGGCCTCAGCCGCCCGGGCCTCCGCCGCCACCACCGCCGCGACCGCCACCCGGTCCGGGTCCGCCGCCACCGCCGTTACCCCCGGAGCCGCTTCCCCCGAGGCCCGGACCCGTTCCCGGCGACCCGGAGCCAGCGGAACCGGAACCGCCGGAACCCGAAGCGCCCGACCCGCCGGAACCGCTGGAACCCGCGCCGCTCGTCGTCGTCACCGCCGCGCCCGAGTACTCGACACGGAAGGAGTGGCCGTGAAGGTTCAGTACCGATGGCGTGGCCTTGGCGGTGGTCGTCTTGGCCACGAAGCCCGTGCCGTTCGAGGAGTAGCCGAGGAGGATCTTGGTCGTCTTCCACATCGAGCTCGCGATCGCTGCCGTCCTGCCGGCGGCGGTCTCAGCGCTCGCGTTGGCGAAGTGCACCGCCCCGAAGTCGGCCAGCGGCAGCGTCTCGCATTTGGTCGCGGTCGTGCACTCCGACGGCGCCTCGGTGATCCACTCCGCCGACGTGGCATCGATCGTGCGGTCGGTGACCGTCTTCGCGAACGACTCGTCCCGGGTCGTGTCGGCGAGCGTCAGGGTCACCTGCTTGCCGGAGATCCTCACCGCGGCGGTGAGCAGGTCTCCACCGGCGATCGTCATGTGGATGGTGCGTGACGGCGCCGGCACGAGCTCGTACCAGGCGAACAGCGACTGCGTCCCGTTCGCGTTGCAGTCGAGCTCGGAGCCGATCTGCTCCATGGCATCCGAGCTCAGCTTGTAACCGCCGATGCCGACCCAGAAGGCCGAGTAGGTGTCGGTCCCGGCCGTGCAGATGGCCGCCGGCTGGCGCCACGTGGCGGTGACCCGGGTGAACCTCACGCCATTCTCGTGGGCCGCGTAGCCGGACCAGTTCTCGCTCGTGATGATGTCGGCGCCGGCCGCGGCGGGGACGGCGAGCATCGTGATGAGGGCGACCAGGAGGACGATGGGCCAGCGGACCGGGCTATGTACGGGCAGGGACAGAGTCATCCTTCGAGGTTGCGACGTGTAGGGAGGCGCTGCTTCACGTAGTACGACGCGCCGGCGCGGCGAAAGTGCCACTGCAATCTGCGCTCCTACGAAGTTCTTACGGACCGGGCGGTTACGGGCGCCGTGGCCCGTTCCTACGTAGCTCTTACGTCCCGAGCGTGAGTTCCGGTGCGCCGAGCAGTCTTAGGGGAGTAACCAAACCAAAGGAGGGACCTCACTATGAGGCTAGGCCGAAATGCAGCGACTGTGGCGACGTCGGTTGTGCTGATGGCCGGTGGCGGCGGGGTCGCGTATGCCGCGACATGCCCGGGAATGAGCACCGGCACGGGCACGACCGGGACAACCACGACTGGCACCACGACGACGACCGGCACGACGACGAGCGCTACCACCAGCGCCGTGCGCAAGTCCAAGCGCCACAGCGCGCGTCACGAGACGCGTCGCTGAACTCGCGAGCGTGAGTGGGAGGGTCGGCCGGTCCCTCCCACTCAGCTCAGTTCTTTCATCATGCACCGAACTCTCGCAAGGCTGATGGCCGTGACCGCCGTGCTTGCCGGCGCCTGCGTCTCGGTCGGCGCCGCGACCGCGGCGCAGACATCCGCTTTCAAGGTGATCGCGTCGGGGCTCAATCAGCCCAAGAAACTCACCATCGCCCCGAACGGCGACCTCATCGTCGCGCTATCCGGGGACGGGCAGGCGCCGACGAGCTGCACCGATGGCGACCAGCTCTCGTGCATCGACCGATCCGGGGCGATTGACGAGGTGAGCACCGGCGGGCGGGTTACCAGGCTCTTGTCCGGGCTTCCGTCGATCTCCTCCGGACCGAGCGATCCTCAGGCCACCGGCCCCGTCGAGGCCCGGGTTCTCGACGGCAGGCTCGAGGTCCTGTTCCAGAACACCCTGATCAACGCGAAAACCGGCAAGGAGATCTACGGGACGGCAGGTTCGCTGCTCGACGACCTCGTACGCTTCTCGAGCTCGGGGAAATCGGACCACGTCGACGCACGATTCGGCCCGTTTGAGGCCACGCACGATCCAGATCATGGCGCGGGGACCGACGTCGCTTACGGGGACGACTTCGCGATCGACAGCGATCCCTACTCCTTCGCTCCTTACCGCGGTGGCTATGCGGTCGCCGACGCCGGCGCCAATGACCTCCTGTTCGTGTCGCGGACCGGCAAGGTCAGCGTGCTCGCCGTCTTCCCGACGATTCGCGAGCGGGCCGCGGCGGGCACGTATAGCCCCACCCAGAAGCGGGCGATCGAGGCCGACGCACAGGCGGTGCCCACCTCGGTGGCGGTCGGACCCGATGGAGCTCTGTACGTTGGCGAGCTCGGCGGAATGCCGTTTGACCGCGGCACATCCGACGTGTACCGAGTCGCCCCCGGCCAAGGACCCAAGGTCTACGCCCGCGGCTTCTCCGCCATCGGCGACATTGCCTTCGACTCCCAGGGCCGTCTGCTCGTGCTCGAGCTCGACCGCAAGGGCCTGGGCGATCCGGGGCTGAACGACGGTCACCCAGCATCCGGAGCGATCATCCGGATTGCCCGGAGCGGGAAGCGGGCCACCGTCGCGTCCACTGGCCTCGACTTCCCCACCGCCCTGGCCGTCGGCCGCGATGGCTACGTGTACGTGTCCAACGACGGCACCACCCCGGCGGACTCGGGACGCGGCGGCGAGATCATCAGGCTGAGACTGAGCTAGTGGTTCGTCCGGTCGCGCCGGAGCCGCCCCACCGCCGGTCGTCAAAGCGCCGGCGTCGATGCGCGGCGAATACAAATGATCCGCCCTGAGCGAGGCTCCGTATAGGCCGGTGGAGACTAATCTCCACATTGTCGAGCGAATTACTATTCTTTGCTCGTCCAAGCCTATCTTCGGAGGCCTCAAGTGTCCGTAACTGAATTGCTGTTGGCCAACAACGCGCTGTACGCACAGTCGTTCGACAAGGGCGACCTGCCGCTCCCCCCTGGCAAGAAAGTCGCCGTCGTGGCCTGCATGGACGCGCGCTTGAACGTCTACGGCGCGCTCGGCCTGAAGGAGGGCGACGCGCACGTGATCCGCAACGCCGGCGGCGTCGTCACCGACGACGAGATCCGCTCGCTCGCCATCAGCCAACGGCTGCTCGGAACCGAGGAAATCATCCTCATCCACCACACCGACTGCGGAATGCTCACCTTCACCGACGACGACTTCAAAAAGTCGATCCAGGACGACACCGGAATCAAGCCCGAGTGGGCCGTCGAGGCATTCCCCGATCTCGACGGGGACGTCCGCCAGTCGATCGCGCGGATCAAGGCCTCGCCCTTCATCCCGCGCAAGGACTCGGTGCGCGGCTTCGTGTTCGAGGTCGAGACGGGCCGGCTACGCGAGGTCGTGTAGCGGTACGCCACCGCCACCGCGCGGGAGCCCTCGGTCAGAGCAGGCTCCCGCGCGGGGGCTATGGATGTCGCGCGAACCGCTCGCCCGGTGCCGGCCCGAGTCTGTGTCCGGCTGAGAGCGTCGGGGGTAGTCCGAAGCGGCTGAACAGTGCGGTCTCGGCAAACAGCGAGATGCGGGTGAGATGAGTCAGGGTGGTGGCCAGGACGACGATCGCGAAGGGGTGGTAGCTGTCGCCGTCGCCGAGGTGGTAGGCCGCTACGGCCAGCTGGCCGTTGGCGTGGAGGGGAACCATCCGCCAGGCGCCGGCCTGGCCGATGGCCTGAGCGGCGATGAACGGCACACATGTCGCCTTGCCGGAGAACCAGGTCGCGGTGCCGGCCATCTCCAGGATGGCGTCGTCGGCCAAGAGGCGCTCTATGGCTGCCATGTCTGACCGCTCGAACGCGGCCATGTAGCGGTCGAGGACCAGGCGGGCACGCCCGTCGGTGGGTTCGGCTAGCTCCTCGTCGGCCAGGGTCTGCTGCTCGAGGCGGGCTCGCGCCCGCTGGAGCAGGCTCTTCAGAGCTCCAACCGAGACTCCCAGCACAGCGGCCGCCTCGGCGCCCGGTCGGTCGAGGACGTCGCAGAGGAAGAAGGCGGCGCGCTGGCGTGGCGGCAGCATCTGCGCGGCGGCGACGAGCGCAAGACGCACGGTCTGGCGAACCGCGGTCATCTCCGCCGGGTCGGCGCGCTCGTCAAGAACTAAGCCGTCGGAAATCGGCTCCAGCCAGGCAACATCGCCGGGCGCCGGGGCGGCGGACGCGTAGGGATCGGATGATGATGGCCCTAGCCCCGATGGCAGCAGGCGCCGTTGGCGGCCGTTCAGCGACGTCAGGCACACGTTGGTGGCGATGCGATACAACCAGGTCCGCACCGAGGAGCGCCCCTCGAAACGGTCGAACGCCCGCCACGCCCGAAGGTAGGTCTCCTGCACCAAATCCTCAACGTCGTGGGCCGAGCCGGTCATCCGGTAGCAGTGCGCGAGTAGCTCCCGCCGGTACGGGGCGGTCGCTACCTCGAAACGGCCGGGCTCCACGCTAGTCATTGCTATTCGCCATGTTGACTCCCGCGGTGCCTGAAACGAATCGGTCGAGCGCACGATTCCTCGGCGCCTCCGCGCGAGTCCAAACGTATATGACCCATCTCGACTATCCGATCCTCAACAAGGCCGTCCGCCACATCCTCGACGGTCCCCATCTCAGCGTCCTGGCCACCACCGACCGCGACGGAAAGCCCCAAACGTCGGTCATCTTCGTCAAGCGAGACGGCGACGACATCCTGTTCAGCACCATCAAGGGCCGCCGCAAGACGATCAACATGAGCCGCGACCCCCGGGTGAACCTGCTCATCCACGGCCTTCCCGTCGACCGCCCAAACTACGCCGGCGCCGGTGGGCCGAACTACGCCACGATCTCTGGCACCGCAGAACTCACCGACGACCCAAACGGGGCGTTTCACCAAGAGATGTACGACATCCACATGGGCGGCGCGACCCCTCCCCCCGAGCCGGGCGTGCAACGGGTGATCGTGCGTATCGTCCCCCGACGCATCTACGTCCCGACGTTTCCAGTTCCCTCAAACGCGGCCGGGAGCGCAACGCCGACCGGGTGACCGCCGAAGCGAGCGCGAGCGGTGGTCGCCGGTTGGTACTGACCGCCGTTGTACGTCTCATACCGCGGCGGGGACCACGTTGGGGTTGACGCCGAGCGTGATCGTGCCGGCCAGACCCTTCGTCAGCCGGCTGCCAACTTTGGTGATCTTGATCTCCGACTTGGAACCGTGCTGCTCGGTCCACACACGGTCCTCCGCGTGGGTGACGATCGCGGCGGTGTCCTTGGGGTAGGGGGAGAGCTGGAACACCTCGGCGCTGACGGCGTCGGACGGGAACATCTGGCCGATGTGCGACACATGCCCGCCGACCAGGGTGTCGTGGTAGTCGCCGGAGTTGATGTGGACCTTGGCGTGGATGTGCGCGGTGCGGCCCGCGTAGTGGCCGGGGTAGAGCGTGTGGAAGGTGACCTGGCCGTGCTTGTCGGTGAACTGCACCCCGCGCAGGTAGGTGTCCCCGACCGTGTTCTCGGAGCTCTCGTCGGAGTAGACGCCGAGCGGGTCCGCCTGCCAGACATCGACGGCGCAGGGAACGCCGCTCGGAACTCGGCCAGCCCCATCGTCAGCCGATCCGGCTCACGCGCCTCCGGATGAGACGGCGGATATGACAAAGTTCTAGCCCTGGCAGGCATGTGAGAAGAACTCTGTCATAACTAGCGGACCGCTCACTCGGAGCGAGCCCGGCGGTGGACCGGGCCGTCGACGGAACGTCGAGCGTCCGAGCGGCCAGCGCGACCGCATCCGATGAACGCGCAGCCGGTCAGCGTTCAGCTGCCACGCTTGGGCAAGGTCCGGTTCGCGACGCATCGGGCGGGACGGCGGTACGGACCGATCGCACGACGCCGTCGCATTACACCAGGAGCAGCGACGTCGCTGGCGCGGACCGCATGGCTGCATTACGCCTCAACGAGTGGACGGGGCCTGCCGGGCAATCGCGGACTGCGGCGAGGACGGCGTACCCGGGAACGTTGCAAGCGGGAAGCAGCGGCGATCTCGCTTATTGATCGCGGGATCTGGGTCCGCGCCCGGCGGCCTCGGTTCGCCTGGCTGTTGCCGTCGCTGGCGCCGATGGCAGTCCGTCGACGGTCGCCGGGACAGTCAGGTGCGGCAGACCACTGATTGGGGTCGGTACTGATTACTCGATCTCGGTCATTCGCCCCGGTAGGGCCTCAAGAGCTCCAATGGTCGGTCCGATGCATGGTGCAGGGCTAAGAGACGCCTGACGGCTTGGATGCCGTCTTCCGACCGATTCGGGATTCGGCAAGGAGCCATTGCATCATGATTAATCGAGGAATTGGTCGTCTGGCCGCGCTGGCGGGAGCGGTCGCTGCGGGCACGTTCGGCACGTCGGTGTGGGCTGGCGCTGATGTCGCAAGCGCTTTGGGCTGCGGCCGGCTGGTGCCAGGTCTGGGCTCGGCACGAGGCTCGTGGGGTTGAGATGATGACGTCGTCTGGTTTGCGGTGGACGCCCGCGGGTGAGGAGTCTCGCGTGCCAGAGATGCCCGGTTCGGCGGCGACACAGCTCTGCGTCGATGACGGGCTTCAGTCTCCTGTGTCGTCGCTTTCGGGCCTAGCGGGGATTGCTCGCGCGGTAGACGGTGGTACCGCAGGCGAGCAGTTGTTGGTGAGGCTGGGGGCGGGAGTGAGCTCTGGCCCGGGGCGTCCAGCCACCCGCCTTCGTGATGTGATCGTGTTCTGTCGTTCGCTCGCATGCGTTCAGCTCGCGTGCGCGTGTGTCGCGATCCTGTGGGTGATCGTGTATTCGCCCGGCACGGTGGATGCGGAGGCGACGCTCGGGCTGGCCGTTGGTGGGATCGTGTTCTGGTCGATGCTCCTACGTGGAGCGAGCCTTGTTGGTTGGCCGTGGTTGTCGCTGGTCGCGGTGGTCAGCACGTCGTGGTTGGCTGGCTACTCGTACTTTGGTGGTGAGACGGCGAGCACGTTTGGGATGTTCTTCCTGGTTTGCGCCGCGGTTGTGGCTTGGTACATGTCCGACCGTGCGGCGGTCGCGCAGGTCGCCTGGATGGTCGTGGCGTTCTGGCTCGCGATCTGGGTTCGGGTCTACCCCGGCGAGCACCCTTGGCCGTATATCTACCGTGCCGACGTTGACACCCTGCTGGTCTGGGGGAGTGCGCTGTGCGCGGCGGCGGTGCTGATCAGGCTGTTCAAACGCCGGGTCGTGGACAGCGATCAGCGTTTGGCGGCGATCGTTGAGTCTTCACCGGATGCGGTTGTGGGCGCCGACCCCGACGGTCGGATCACGGTCTGGAACGCGGGAGCGGAGCGGCTGTATGGCTACTCGGCGTCTGAGGCGATCGGGCGGCCGATCAGCCTGTTGGTTCCGGCTGAGCGCGAGGGCGAGGCTCGCGAGCTTCTCGATCGCGTGCTCGCGGGTGAGCAGATCGATCACCTGCTCACCGAGCGGGTGCGCAAGGACGGATCGCGGGTGACCGTCTCGCTCGCGGTCGCGCCGCTGCGTGACTCGTCCGGGCGGGCGATCGGCGCCTCGAGCATCGCCCGCGACCTTACGGCCGAGATCGCTGCGCAGCGGACGATCGCGGTCCAAGCGCAGCTGCTCGACGAGATCGACCTATCGATCGTACTGACCGACCCGACGGGGGCATTGCGCTACTGCAATCGGGCCACCGAGCGGCTCTACGGCTACAGCGCCGAGGAAGCGCACGGCCAGAACTGGATGGAATTGATCATCCCGCCGGCGCAACTGGCCGAGGTGCGGAAAGTGCGCGTCGCCATGCTCACCGGTGAAACATTCGAAGCGGACCGCGAGCTGCAGGACAAGCAGGGGCGCGTGATTCCGGTTCATGTCCACGCTCGCGCCGCCTCGCTCGACGGTTTGGGCGGAGCGGAGGGCAGCGTCGTCAGTGTCTCGACCGATATCAGCGAACGTCTGGCGGCTGAGCGGGTTGTGGCTGAGAGCCGCGTTCATCTCGCGCTGGCGCAGCGGGCGGCGGGGATCGGCAGTTGGCAGCATGACTTCGGGACAGAGAATGTGCGGTGGTCGGGGGTGATGGCGGCGCTTCACAACCTGCCTGCAGATGTGCCGCCGTCGAGCGAGGCGCTCGCCGCGAGCATGTCGGCCGAGGACTGGGCGCGGCTCAGTGCCGCCATGGATCGCTGCCTGCAATCCGGGGCGGAGTCCGATTGCGAGTATCGGGTACTGGAGAACGAGTACGGCGGCGAGCGGATCATCTCGGCACGGATCTGCTTGGTCTACAGCGTTGACCCGGGTATCGGGGGACTTCTCGGTGTCTGTCAGGACATGACCGAGCGTGTCCGCCGTGAGCGCGCCGAGGTGGCTAATCAGGCCAAGAGCGAGTTCCTCTCACGGATGAGTCACGAGTTGCGCACGCCACTGAACGCGATCCTCGGCTTCGGACAGCTGCTCGAGCGCTCGCCGCTGGCGGAGCGCGAGCACCGCCACGCCGAATACGTTGTAAGGGGTGGTCGGCACCTGCTGGCGTTGATCGATGAGGTGCTCGAGATCTCGCGGATCGAGTCCGGCAGCCTTGGCATCTCGGTCGAGCCGGTGCTGCTCGCCCACGGCGTGCAGGGCGCGCTCGAGCTGGTCGGCTCGCTCGCCGATCAACGCGGCATCCGGATTGACGCCGACCTCAGCGGGGTTGACGAGGTGTACGTGCTGGCGGACCTTCAGCGCCTCAAGCAGGTTCTGCTGAACCTGCTCTCAAACGCGGTCAAATACAACCGCCCGAGCGGGAGCATCCGCGTCAGCGCCGAGGTCGACGGCGCGACCGTCGTGGTCCGGGTGTCTGACACCGGGCCGGGAATCGCGGCTGAGGACCTGCCGAGGTTGTTCACCCCGTTTGACCGGATCGGCGCGGAAGCCTCCGACATTGAGGGGACCGGGCTCGGACTCGCGCTCTCACGCCGCCTGGCCGAAGCGATGGGCGGAACGCTTCACGCTACGAGCGAGCTCGGGGCCGGGTCGACATTCGAGCTACGCCTGACCCGGTGCGAGCCTGGGGCTGCTCCGGTCGCTCGCCTGTCGCCGCAGGCCGTCAAGGCCGGGCCGGCGGCGTGCCGTGTGCTCTATGTCGAGGA
>Ga0302325_10009117_pt1 | contig 21724 bp, 15 predicted proteins | sample Palsa_T0_2_FD_201948 | JGI IMG/M metagenome (GOLD analysis project Ga0302325, IMG submission 201948) | Peat permafrost microbial communities from Stordalen Mire near Abisko, Sweden - Palsa_T0_2 | ecosystem: Environmental > Terrestrial > Soil > Palsa > Peat permafrost | place: Sweden: Abisko...
ACCGCGAGCGGGTCCTGCAAGAGACCGCTGCTTCCATCGAAGGCGGCGCCGACTACAATACGGACTTCCGCGTCGTCGGCCAGGACGGCGTCTTACGGTATCTGTCCGTCCGCGGCAAAGTCTATCGTGGTGAAGGCGGACGGCCATACCGGTTTACCGGCGTCACTTGGGACGTGACCAAACGTCAACAAGCGGAAGAGAACCTGCGCGTCGCCAATGAGAAGCTCACACAGTCTCTCCGGGAACTGGAACGGCTCAAGGAGCAAGCCGCGATCCTCCGCAAAATGACCGACTTGCTCCAGGCATGCTCCAGTTCCAGCGAAGCCTACGACATCGTCGCCCAATTCTGTACGCATCTCTTCCGTGCATACGCTGGCGCGCTGTACATGTTTAGCGCGTCGCGCAATCTGGTCAAGAGTGTAGCGACCTGGAACGATCCCCTCGTCAGTGACGCGGCCTTCGAACCCGACGACTGCTGGGCCTTGCGCCGCGGACAACCACACATCACCGGCTCCGGACAGTTCGCAACTGCCTGCCGCCACCTCAAAGACATTCCAGGCGGGCACGCCTGCTTCCCACTGATGGCGCAAGGCACCGGGCTGGGCATCCTCTATCTTCAGAGCCGGCACCGCGACGGCGCAACGGTCCCCAAAGAATTCCTCCCGCCCGAGGACCGGCAACTTGCCGTTACCGTCGCCGAGAATGTGGCCATATCCCTCTCCAACATTTACTTGCAGGAAGCCCTCCGCATCCAGTCCGTACGCGACCCCCTGACCGGCCTCTTCAACCGGCGCTATCTGGAGGAATCCGGCGAGCGGGAACTTTACCGCATGGCGCGCGGGAAAAAACCCGCGGGCTTCGCCATGATGGATCTCGACCACTTCAAGACGTTCAACGACACCTACGGCCACGAAGGCGGGGACGCCCTACTGCGCGCATTCGGACAATTCCTGCGGGAACACCTCCGCAAAGAAGACATCGCGTGCCGCTACGGCGGCGAAGAATTCTGCGTCTTTTTCGGGGAGTCGTCCCTCGACGACACCCTCCGCCGCGCCGAGCAACTCCGGTTGGAAGTCAATAATCTTGCCGTTAAACTCGGCGGACAAAGCCTCGGCGTGATCACCATCTCCATCGGCGTGGCATCCTACCCTGCAAACGGAACGATCCTCGGCGATCTGATCGCTGCCGCCGACAGCGCCCTCTACCAGGCAAAGGCGGACGGGCGCAACCGCGTCTTCGCCGCAACCACCGCGGAAATGTCGTGAAATTGGTCTTAGACAAGGATCCGACCCCTTGGTCGGCAGAATCGCGATGGAATGGTTGCGGCAGTGGGGACGGCTCCACGACGATCTGCGGGGAGATCTGAAGGAGCAACACGCCAGGTTCCGCAAGTGCCCTTTCTATCCAAAACCCCACTGCCGATCCTGTTTCAGCGGTCCGTACTCCACCAGCTTGGCTGCTTTCCAGCAGGAGATGATGCCGACCACGAAAGCCCGATCAACGCCATGATCGAGATTACCGCTTTTTTAACAACCTTCTAACGAAAGACAGCCTTGCCTCCGCTTAGTGCCACTCGTTAACCTCATCTTGCAGGATCGTCCTAAATGCAAATGATCGTCAAACTGGCCATCGCCGCCGTATTCCTGGGTGTTACTGCCGTGGGCGGGCTGTCGGCCGCGGACATCCAGGGATCCGTGGTCATCAAGCGCAAGCTGACCAAGCGGCGGGTCACGGCGTCCGTCAGCGCTTACGAGCGGGGCGTCACCGTGAAACTGGATACTGGCCCGGATACGGATTCCCTGGCCTTCGAGCGTACGCGCGTGGCGGTCTACCTGGAGGGCCAATTCCAAAGCCAGCCCGCCACCGCTGCCCTGGAGCAGAAAAACCGCCAATTCGTCACCGATACGCTGGTCGTGCCGGCCGGCTCAACGGTCTCGTTCCCCAATCGGGACCCCATCTTTCACAATGTATTGTCGTTATCCAAGCCCAAGACGTTCGACCTCGGCAACTACCCGAAAGACCACACCCGCACCGTGAATTTCCCAAAGCCGGGCATCGTTTTCGTCAACTGCCATCTGCATCCGAATATGACTGCCGCTATCGTAGTCGCCCCCAACCAATGGTGTACCAAAGCGGACGGCGCGGGCCGCTTCGCGCTTACGGACGTGCCTCCAGGCGCCTATACCCTGGTGGCCTGGCACCGCGCCGCCGGATTCTTCCGCCAGACTGTAAAGGTGGCCAAGGATCATGCCAGCCCCGTCGAGTTTATCATTCCACTCGATGAAACCGGCGACGCGAAGGTCGTGGCGCAAAGGTAGCCGATGCGTTTCGCCACTCGTACTTTTCTATGGTCGTTTATCCCGTTCGTGGTCCTCTTGCTGGGGAGTTTTTGGGCCATTCAGAAGCTGGTGGAACATACCGTACGCGACGGTCTGCGTACTTCCCTGCGCCAAACGCATGTCTCAATGGCGCGCGTGCGCGCCAACAGCGAACTGCAAAACAGCCGCTTCCTGAAAATCCTCGGGGAGAACGCTTCCCTCAAGGCGGGCCTGCAATTGCTGCTGGCCGCCCCAAGAAACGGAGACGCGCGCCGTACTGTCGAGGATCAACTCCGCGAGATCTGCGCGAAGCTGGGCTTCGACTTTTTGCTGGTTTCGAGTCCCGATGGCGTCGCGTTGGCGGGTGTGATGCGGGTCGGCGAGCAATTGGTCGGCATGGACATCGCCCGCCTGCGGCCGCCACAACAGGGATTCACAACCATCGGCGAGCGATCCTACCAAGTCGCATCCACGCCCATCGATCAAGGCGACGAGAACATCGGCACCCTCTCGGTGGGAGAGCCGTTCGATTTTACCGCCTTCACCACGCCGGCCGTGCTGGCGCGTCGCGGCAAAGTGCTGAAGTCCAGCATTCCGGGAATCCCGCTGGAAGAGGTCGAAATCGCGCTCAAGCCTTGCCGGGAGCGCGCCGAGTGCGAAGTGCGTCTGCGCGGCGAAACCTATATCTCGCTGCCCATGGACAGCATCTCCTTCGGCGAGGGCTACGTGCTGCGCAGCCTGCAGAGTATCGATGCCGCTAGTGGTCCAGTGCAGGGTATTCTGCGCAACGTTTTTGGGATCGCCGGCTTCGGCGCGCTGCTGGCTACCGCCATTGTCACCATTCTTTCGTCGCAGTCCATCGTGCGGCCCATTCGCGCTGTCGTGGAGCACCTCAAGAAAAGCGAGGGCACCGGCTTGTTGCCCGAGTTCCAGGCCAAGCCCGCCCGCATTCAGGAGATCCGCGAGCTGGCCGAGAGCTTCAACCGGGCCGCTTCCGCCATCCGTGAAGCGCGCGCGAATCTGCACCGCGCGTATGTGGAATTCGTGGGGTCGCTGGCCAGTGCGCTGGACGCCCGCGACCGCTATACCGCCGGCCACAGCCGCCGCGTCAGCGAACTGTCCTGGTCCATCGGGCGAGCCATGGAGCTGGCGCCCCAGGAGCTTGACGTCATTCGCATTGGCGCGCTCTTGCACGACATCGGCAAAATCGGCATCGGCGACGGCGTGCTGCAAAAACCCGGCAAGCTGACCAACGAGGAGTTCGCGCTCATCCAGCAGCACCCCACCATTGGCCGCCGGATCCTGGAAGGCGTACATGGATTCGAAGATTACCTTTCCATCGTGGAGCTGCACCACGAGAACTGGAACGGTACCGGCTATCCGTGGGGCCTGCGCGGCGAGGCCGCCCCCTTGGCCGCGCGCATCGTGCATGTGGCCGACGCCTATGACGCCATGACCTCGGACAGGCCGTACCGCCGCGGCATGAGCCTCGAACAGGCCATTCGCGTGTTGCGGCAGTACGCCGGCACGCAGTTCGATCCCGATATCGTGCCGCTGTTCGCCAGCCTGATGGCATTTACCCAGGAGCCGTCGTCCTCCGCTGGCGCGCACGCCGGGCCGAGCCGTGTGCACGTGCTGCCCAACGTTGTGAACGAGGCGAACGAGGCTATCTAAGGATGAAGCCGTCTGTCTATCTCGTTTGCCTGCTGCCCCTCTGCCTCTACGCGCAGGAGGCCGAATCGGGATTCGATCTCCGCACCAGCATTAGTGCCGGAGCGTTCTACACTCCGCAACTCACAGCCGTGCCGCGCGATGGCGCGCCGGTCGCCGCCGGATTCCGCCTGATGCTCTATCCCACCTGGAAACTAAGCAAACACTGGACTGTCTCCGGCGCCGTGGATACCCACTCGCGTCCGTACGCCTACGAAGAGTTCGCCACCCAGGGTTACGGGCTGAAGACGGATGTTCTGCAGGCCCACCTGAGCTATTCCCGGTTCTGGGATGGCGGCTCGGTGGTGGTTCGCCTGGGACAGATGTCCACGGCCTTCGGTTCGTTTTTATTGCGGTATGACGACGCCGATAATCCCCTCATCGACGTCCCCATGGCCTACGGCTATTACTACGACCCCGTTTCGATCCTGAGTCTGGCCGGCGCGCAGGCGGACGTCAATCTGGGCAAGCTGGACATGCGGGCGCAGTTCGTGAACTCGTCTCCGGCGAACCCCCGCGGCGTCTTCGATCGCGATCAGTACGGCAACTGGGCCGGCGGCGCGGGCTACACCATCCGGCAAGGTTTTCGCGTGGGCGCCTCCACCTATCGCGGTCCCTACCTGGATCGCCAATACGAATACTTCTTTCCGGGCGAGTTGCCGCCGCGCGATCTGCCGGCCACCGCATTCGGCGTCGATGCGCAATGGGGCCGCGGTCCATGGAATGTGTACGGAGAGTGGCAGCGGTTTCAGATGGACTATACCGTGATTCCCACTATCCACGAGCACACTGGGTATGCCGAAGTTCGCCGGGTGCTGACCCCGCGTTGGTACATCGCCGCGCGTCTCGCCTACATCCGCGCCAATGCCTTCACCGGCTACCAGGAGTATGAACTCGTGGCGGGCTTTCGTCCGAACCGTTATCAACTTGTGAAGATCGGCTATGAGATCCAGCAGGGCCCCCAGTTCCAGGGCACGCAGGGAAACACACTCGCGGTGCAGCTTGTTACTTCCTTCCGCGCCATCTCCATCGCCAGGAACTAACCCGCAGCCGGCCTCCGCTCTACTGGTCCGATCGCTGACGGCTTGATAACCTCCGGCCGAAACCTGCAACCCCGATTCCTAACGCTGTGAGTAGGATCGTGGCAGGCTCCGGAGCTGAAGCTTGAGCCGGAGTCGCAACCAATTGAAGCCCGGGATCCCCAAACGGTGCGCCGATGTAAACGAACGACGTAGCCACCGGGTCCCCAGGGATGGCCGAGGGGCCTTCCAGTTGAGATGGAGTCAACGTGCTGTCAAATTCGAAACCCGATTGGGAACTTCCTTGACCCAGCGCGCCGGAGTCGACCCATTGAATCGAATCGCCGCCGTTCGTAATCGTCCCGGTCCAGCCGGACGGCGATTGGACGGCAGTGGGCGCCACGGTCATGAAACCGTCGCCGGGAATCCATGCGAACCAGAATGTGCCCACGTTGGTAGTCCCCGTATCGTTCAGCGTCAGGTCATACTGGAATACCCCTGGACTTACTTGGGTGTCGGTGAACGTCGCACTCGCCGAAAGAGTACCTGCGCATAAGTTTACACTTTGGACACACACTAAGGCCAAGATAGGCAGGATTATTTTCGCATTCTCAACTAAGGATTTCATGTAATTGATTCTGCTCCCTTTTGCAGGGATCGTCAAGGGTGCGATCTGTTAATTCTGAAGGCTGGGAATGCCCGAGTGAAGCGCAGCAGATCCCGATCGTGCGCGCGGAGGAGGACCGCGCCGCAGTCATGTTGCCGGCGCTGCGCGGCGGCGCCGATCCTCACGCCTGAGATTCCGCCACGAACCGGTAGCCCACCCCGCGCACCGTCAGCAGGTGCCGCGGATGCGTGGGATCGTCCTCGATATAGCGCCGCAGCCGCACGATGAAATTATCGATGGCCCGCGTATCGGTGTCTTCGTGCAGGCCCCACACCTCTTCCAGCATGGCCTTCCGCGAAACCGGTTTGCCCTCGTGCCGGATCAGGTATCGCAGCACGTTGGCCTCCATCAAGGTCAGCGGAAACACCTGGTCGCGCACGTGCAGTTCCAGCCGGTCGAAGTACATCGACTTGTCGCCGAAGGCGAACGTCTCGTCCGGCGCGGCGGGCGGCCCGGCCAGAGGCTCCGTCACGTGATTCATGGACGCGCGCAACCACTCGCGGCGCCGCAGCAGGCCGCTGATGCGGGCGATCAGAATCGCCAGCTCGAAAGGCTTGGCCAGGTAGTCGTCCGCGCCCGCCGCGAAGCCCTGCAGCACATCGTCCGGGTGGCCGCGCGCCGTCAACATCAGCGTGGGAACGAACTGCCCGCTATGCCGCATCTCGGACATTACCGCGAAGCCGTCGATGCCCGGCAGCATCACGTCCAGAATCACCACGTCGAACGGCGGCGATTCGGGCCGCAATACCTCCAGCGCGGCTTCGCCGGTGTCCACCACCCGCACCTGATAGCCTTCCGCTTCCAGGTTGAACCGTAGCCCTTCGGCCAGGTGCTGCTCGTCTTCCACTACCAGAATCCGGCTCATTTCACAATGGGAAGCTGCAGAACGAAAGTGGCCCCGTGCCCCGGACCCTCGCTCTCGGCCCAGACCCGCCCGCCGTGCCGTTTGGCCACCGAACGCACGATATACAGGCCCAGGCCGGTTCCCTTCACGCGCGTCGCCAGCGCCCCCGGCACCCTGTAAAAGCGCTTGAAGATGCGCTTCAGCTCGGTCTTTTCGATACCTGGTCCGTGGTCGGTCACGCGCAACGCGACATACTTTCCGTCGACCCTGGCGGTCTCCACCGTAACCTGAACATCGCTTCCCGAGTACTTCACCGCGTTGTCGATGAGGTTCGAAACCGCCGCCTGCACTTCATCCGCATCGCCCACGATGGTGACCGGCGGACCGGCACGATACTGCAGCCCTTCCGGCGAAACCTTATGCAGCGCCCGCACCCGCTGCACGCACTGCTCGATCACTTTGCTCAGATCGATGCGCGACAGGTTCAGCCGCCGGCTGGATGCGCCAATCCGCCCCGTGCGCAGCACCTGCTCGATGGTCCCCAGCAGCCGTTCGCTGTCGTCCACCATGATGCCATAAAACTCCTGGCGCTTGGCATCGTCCACCGCGCGCGTCTGCAGCGTTTCCAGATACAGCCGGATGGAAGCGATGGGAGTCTTCAGCTCGTGCGTGACGGCGTTGATGAAGGCGTCGTGCTGGGCGTTGCGCCGGATCTCGTGCACCAGGAAGATGGTGTTGAGCACCACGCCGCTGACGATCGCCGCCATCAGCAGGGCCCCTAAGACCAGCAGGATGCCGTGACGCCAGTTCAGCAGCACCCAGCCGACATACAGCAGGATGATGACGCAGATCAGGCCGGCGCCCAGCGCGATGAAGAACGCGACCGACTTCTGCCGTCCGGCGACTACCACCCCTCCAGCTTAATATGTGGCGCACGCTCTCAGCGTGCCGTGTTCACACTCGTGTGAACACATCTTTCCCGCGACCGCCCGCTCGTCTGAGTTTGTTCGAAATCGTAATCTGCGTGATTATAGAATCGTGTACATACCTCGCGGGATCGCACAGCCAGGCGCCCTCGACCCAGCCATTCGCGACGTGGTAGGAACCCTTGGACCGGATGTGATCCACGTGCGCTACACGCTTGGCCAGGATTGGACCGGTGACGACGCGATTTTCTTTCGCGTTCTGCTTTCGAATCGTGCAACCGCCCCGCCATTGTTAATACTCTCCGGCATGGTTGACGTAGAGCCTGTAGGATCGAAATCGGTTGTGTGGCGCCGGGAGCGCCCACGAAGCCGTGATTCACACCGTTCGTGTCAATGTAGTATCCGGTGACCGTACCCGCCCCGTTGATGCTCAAGGAATATGTTCCCCGGACGCCGGGCCCTGGTTCAGTGCCTGCGCCGGGAGCGGAGAATGTGGTGAAACGCGCCATCCGCTGCTTGCAGGAAGCCGTAAGTCAGTGGGTACGCGGTCCCCTCTTCCGGGCAAAGTAGTACACGAAACTTCCAGTAGCCGTCCCCGCCGCGTTAATGGCCACGATGGAGGTGCTGATGGTGTGGACTCCGCCGGGAGCGTCGAGAGAAGTTATCGTGCCATCGGCAGCACGCACGAAGCCGTGATCGAAACTGTAATTGACGGGGAGTTGGTATAGTACGTTCCTGCCATAACCCCCGCCGCGTTAATGCTGTAGGCCCAGGTGTCGGTTGCGCCCGGAACCGCGAATGTGGTGAATGTGGCCTGCGCGCGCCGCCGCGGCGAAAAGAAAGCAGAGACAAAGAACGCCCATTCCCGCTAATGTGACTTTTTTCATACCCGGATCTCCTTAGTCTAGTTACCAGCGCTGCATCGCTGATTGCTTAGATTTGCTTAGATTATGCGCCAAGTTTTCTCATCCGGCGCAAGAAGGTCGCCGTTCCCCGCGCCCTACCGTGCGTCGATCTTCACCACGAAATACGTGATCTGCTTGCCGCTGGCAACCAACATCTGGTGCGCCGTCTTGATAGGAATGTGCACCACATCTCCGGCGGCCAGCGCCACCTTCTCGCCGCCCCTGATAGACGGCCCGCGAATCTCGTGCGGCGCGGTGGTCCTCGGATCCATCACCGTGCCGCCCACCACCAGCGTGGCCTCGCCGCTCTCCACCACCATCACGTCGTTCTGGGTTTCGTGCAACTCAGCCTCGCCGCTGCCTTCCCGATGCGCGATCAGGAAGCTATGGTTGCCATAACTCGCCAGCGCCTGCGTAGCTATCTTTTGTGCATTGATTTTGGGCCCCAGCTTCTTCTCGAAGTCCTGCAACTCGCCGCCCGTCCAATGCCCGAAGCCCTCCGGCGGACCGGCGGGCAGCCCGCCTGGAACCACGCCCGCCGCCATCATCAACGCAATCGCGAATCTTCTCATTGCTCCTCCTGTCCAAAGCCTATACCACTTATGCAAATCACGCTCATCGCGGTCCGATCGAATTTCAACCTCACCACACTCAGCCGGGCCGGGTCAAACGGTTTGGGACCCGCGCCCTGAAAAGCCGCCAGAGGAGCGCGCACCGTTTGCAACACCGGCTCCCAATCTTTTTCGTATGCCGCATTGTCTATGGCATCGAGCTTGGTGAACTTCTCCTTCAGAGGCGGCGGTATCGCTGCGAAGCGGCTTACCGGCGCACTGGCCGTCGCCCCATCGCTGGTCGTTAACTCGATAGTGAAATCCGGCGATTCGCGCGACTTCTTCGATTCGTCCGGCTTCTTGGTCTTCTCGTCTTTCTTCTTTCCCGGCAGGGGCGCGTTTTCATCCAGCGCCGCAATCGATAACTCGATGGTGGATGTCTTTCCCAACTGCCACCTGGCCGCTGCGCCCTCCGGAAGCGTGATGCTATACCCCGCCGCGGGCGCACCCTTCGTCCGGTTCCATCCCAGAAACACGCCGTTATAGTCCCGATCGCCGCCCCGCCAAGGGATGCGCCCCTCGCGCCAGATGGACAGCCCTTCGCCCGCGATACGCCCGCCCGGCGCGGTCGTCGTCGTGATATCGGCATCTTCCTGGTAGGAAGCCAGCGGCACATACGACGCATCCTGGAACCGGTTGATGTAAATCGTGTCCGGCAGCCACGCGCGCCCCGCCCGCCAATCCTCGAACAGCGGCAGATACTCGCGCCGCCCTTTCAGCGTGGCTTCCAAAAACGCCGCGATGTAGGTCTTCGAGATGCGCCGCTGCTCTTCGCCGGGCATCAAAGGCTTCAGATTCAGGAACCAGCTCTGCGGCTCGCCCGCATCCGTGCGGCCCCAAACCGTGTTGAATTGCCCGTGATTGGCGCGGTACGCGTATATCTCCGCCTTGAACCAGGGTCCCGGCCGCGTATATCGCACGTGCTCCCACTGCAGGCTGCCCATGAACTCCGCGAGATCCGCGTCATTCGAGCCCTGCAAGGTCAAGTAGCTCACGTCCTGAATCCGGCGATATTGTCCAGCGGGCTTGTACTGGCCCTCGGCCGGCGCAATGGCCACCACCGCCTGAATCGCGAAGCCATAATCGAAACGGATGTCGGCGTTGTCCGGGTAATACTGCATCCGATTGAACAGCGCCGCCGTCGCCGCCGCCTCGCCGCCCCGCGAATGGCCCATCAGCGCGATGTGCTCCATATCCACTTTGCCATGAAGCGGATTGCCCGCCGCCCGGTTCCATTCCCGCCAAAGCTTCAGATGCTCCAGCAACATCCACCCGCGCACTTGCTGCTGTTTGGGCGGATCGTGAAAGAGGCCGCTGTTCAGGAAGTTCTCGTCGATGGACGCCAGGATAAAGCCGCGGCTCGCCAGCAATTCGCCCAGGTACGCGTAGCCCGGATCGGAAAACTCCGCCATGTCGTGGTTGCCGTGCACGATCAGCGCTAGCGGAAACGGTCCGGCGCCTTCCGGATACCACACACGCGCGTTCAGCGGCAGTTTGTCCACGTCGAATCCCCAGTACTTCTTGCGCGCCCATCGCTTCCAGCCGGTGAAGTCTTTGAAGAACTCCGACGCGTCCACCGTGCGCGTCTTGATGGCTACCGACGTCCCATATTCCGGACGCCGGATGTCGTTGCCCACGCCGTAGAACAGCTTGTTCACGCGGTAAGGGCCATTGTCCGCCGGGTTCACCAAGTCCAGCTTGGCCGGCATGGAGCCGGCCGCCGGCTTCCAGGAGATCACCTTCTCCATCGAACCCTGGTGCACGAACAGCCACACCAACCCGATATTAGCGGCCACTGCAAGCAAGCAAAGCGATACTGTGATGATCTTCTTGCCGATCGCCGCTGCGTCGAAATGGCCCGCCACGAAGGTGGCGATAGTGGCGCCCAGGATGCCCTCCGCCAGGCCGATCGCGATGGCCATCGGGAGCCCCAGTTGCGGGGGCATCCACACCAGCATGACGATGGCGCACGATCCTACGACCATGCCCGTCGCCATGCGGGGCAAGTGCCGCGCGATGGTCAGCAGCAGCGCGACCGCCAGCATCGTCAGGGGAATGAGCACCGCGGCAAACACGATGGCAAACGCGAAGTCGAAGGCGTAGCCGAATCCGCTCCGCAAGTACAGCCCCGCGATGACCACGTATACCGCAGCCGCCGCGAGCGTTCCCCATACTGCACCGTGGCGCGCCTCCGGGCCTGGACGGATCTGGCGCCATTGCCGGCCGCACCAATCCATCCCCTTGCGCCACCAGATCTTCACGCGCGGGCGCAGCGGTGCACGTGGTTGAATGGGGTCGGGCAGGTTGCCATCCGGCATCAGCGGACAACAATAACATGATACACATGATCAAGAGAATCCACATGATAACGAAACAATTTGCAGTCTAGGAGTGATCGCCATATTGCCTGCATTCGCGCAGGTTCCCGGTGCGCCGACTTCTATGGAAAAAATGACACCCCGTCAGCACCACCCGATCAAGGACCGCGTGGAGCACGGGGGAGGAATGCGCGGCTTTCTGGGTGGGCCTTGATGGGTACACTTCCGAAACCGTGGAGCAGACCGGCACTGACTCCGACTGCGACGGAAGAAGGCCGAGTTATTACGCTTGGTATGAGTTTTACCCGGCGGGTTCGTTCGAAATCAACATGACGATCAAGCCGGGAGATCGCATGTCGGCGAAGGTGGTTTACAGCGGATCGGAATTCACCATCATGATCGAGGATGTGACTACGGGCAAGTCTTACAGTCAAGAGTTCAACGGTCAAGAGTGCGAAGCGGTCGTCGGCCGAATGGATTGCCGAGGCGCCCTGCTGCACCTCCGGCGGCGGCATTTTTGCCCCACGCCGATTTCGGTACGGTGCTCTTCGGAGAGGACAGTACCGGTGTCAGCGGCACGAATCGTTCCCGGCGTCGAGCATCGAAGAAATCACGATGGCAACCAGCGGCGGTACAAACGAAGCAGTCCCGTCGGCGCTGTCTAGCGACGGCACCAGCTTCTCGGTCACTTGGGCCTCCAAATAGTCGCATCCGGAACCGGCCGATCTTGGCAGAAATGCCCAGTGTCACTTCGTTTTCGCACTATCTGGAATGCTCATAATTTGCGGGGCAGACCCCCCGGTCTGCGCGGGTCCCCCTGGACCCGCTCTTCACTCGAGGAATCCGGCGCCTGACGGTTGTGACCGGCCGACGAGGTCTTCGGCCATGGAATAACTAAGTGACATTGGGCAGAAATGCCCGCCCTGCAATTTTGGTATCGCGCTACTTGACCGCCATTTGCAGCCGCTCGTCCGCCGAGGAGCCTCCCACAACGACGCGTGTTCCCGCCTCCGCCTTCAGCGGCATCTCGACGGTGCGCTTCTCGCGCGGCTTCAGCGACACGCGCTCGAATCCGCGCAGTTGCTTCAACCCCGCCCGCCGCACATAGAGTTGCACCACTTCGTCGCCGGGCCGCGTTCCGGTGTTTGTCACATCCACGCGAACCATCCCCGAGCCAGCCCGCAAGTGTGAGTATTGGAAAGTGGTGTAGCTCAACCCGTACCCGAAAGGATAAAGCGGCTCCCCTTTGAAGTAAGTGTAAGTGCGGCCGTGGCGAATGTCGTAATCCATCATGGGCGGCACTTGATCGAGCGACTTCGGCCAGGTCTGATTCAGCCGGCCCGCCGGATTGTAGTCGCCGAACAAGACATCCGCGACGGCCGTGCCTTGCTCCTGGGCGGCGTGCGCAATGTGCAGAATGGCCGGCACATTCTGCTGCGTCCAGTTGATGGCGTACGGAAAGCTCGACACCAGCACCACGACGGTCTTCGGATTGGCCGCATACACCTGCTTGATCAACTCTTCCTGGGAAAGATCGATGGATTCCCGGTCGCGTCCCTCGCGGCCCTCACCCGGATCGGCACAGGGCTTGCTCGAAACGTCCATATTGAAAATCTCCATAATCTTGATCGCGCCGCACGTGGGGTGGTTCCCCACCACTGCCACCGCCACATCCGACGCCCCGGCCGCCTTCACCGCCGCGCCATCCGCGTTGTCGGCGGCATAGTTTACCGTCGCGCCGGAAGCCACCTTTTCACGAATGCCCTGCAGAGGCGTAATCGCGTAAGGCGGCCGCCCGCCATACAGGTCGATCAGGACTTCACCGGCGCGCGGCCCCACCACAGCGATGGATTTGATGGCGTTCTTATCCAAGGGCAGAAAACCATTTGCGTTCTTCAGCAACACCACCGATTCGCGCGCCATATCCAGGGCCACGCGCTTGTGCTTCTCCGTGGCCCACGGCTCCGCCTCGCCCGCGCCGCCGACGCTCGAGTAGGGAACCATCGAAGGCGGGTCGAGCAACCCCAGCCGGATCACGGTTCTGAACTTGCCTTTAAGGACCGCGTCGATATCCGCCTCGGTCAACAGGTGGTCGTCCAGTCCCTGCTTAACCAGTTTGGGCACGTTGAAAAGGAATGCGAGCACCTGGCCGATGCCAGCCTTAATCGCCTCCGCCAAGGCTAGTTCCTGAGTCTTGTAATAGTGACGCGGATTCACCATCAGCTCCACGGCCAGCGCGTCCGAAGAGACGATGCCGTCCGCGCCCCACTCCTTGATGGCCAGGCTCTTCAAGATCGGATTCACCGTCATCGGCACGTGGTTCCAGGCATTGTAAGACGCCATGAACGACTTAGCGCCGCCCTCCACGAATCCCATGCGGAAGGGAACCGAGTAATAGTCGCGCAGCAATTGTTCGTCGAAATCCGAAGAAGAACTGCCGCGCGTGGTTTCGTTGCTGTTGGCCAGGAAGTGTTTCATCAGGGAAGCGGCCTGCCAATACTTCGGGTTGTCGCCCTGCATCCCCTTGATGAACGCCACCGCCATCGTCCCGGTGAAGAACGCATCTTCGCCATAGCTCTCGTTGTTTCTTCCCCAGCGCGGATCGCGCGCCAGGTCCGCATTGGGCCCCCAAACCACCAACACGGCGCTCTTGTACTTTTCGCTTTGGTAAATGTAGCGGGCTTCGTATCCTTGCACCGCGCCGGCGCGCCGGATCAGCGGCGGATCCCACGTGGAAGCCATCCCGATCACTTCCGGGAACTGCGTGGTGGTCACCGCCTTCTGGTTGAAGTCGCCTTTGCGCACCAGGCCATGCAGCCCTTCCGAGCCGCCCGCATCCGGGATGTGCAGGCGCGGTACGGCCGTGCTGGTAGCCAAGCAGGCGAGCTTTTCATCCAGGGTCATCAGCGACAGGATGTTATCCACCCGCTGTTCCAGCGGCAAGCCTGCATTTTGAAACGGGTACTGATTCTGGGCGCTGAGCGGCGCTGTACCGGCCAGCAGCCCTGCGCAGGCGGTGAGGGACGTGAATGTGTGCATGGCGATCACGCGCATAATATCACTATGCGGCGATCCACATTGGCGCTCAGCTTGCTGGCCGGCTATTCCGCGGGCTATTGCTCGTTACGGGCGCAGGATGGACAAAACGTCCTGTTGGTGGTGAACCGTGCCAGCACGCTCTCGCGGCGCATCGCCGACTATTACATTCCCAAGCGCGGCATCCCGCTGAAGAACGTATGCAAGCTGGACATTCTGTCCGAAAAGGAGGAGATCGACCGGGACACCTATGTGGAACAAATCGAGCGGCCCATCGCCCGCTGCCTCACCAAGGCTGGTGTGCGCGAGCAAGTGCTCTACATCGTCACCACCATGGGAGTTCCGCTGAAAGTAAGCGGCGGCGGCGAGCAACTTGCCGCCGAATCCTGCGCGGTCGATTCGGAACTGACCCTGCTCTATTCCAAAATGCAGGGGAAACGCTTCCCGCGCGCGGGCCTGGTGCCCAATCCGTTCTATCGCCAGCAGGACCAGCCGTTCACACATGCGCGATTCCCCATCTACTTGGTGACGCGCCTGGCCGGTTACGATTTCGACGACGTGAAGGGCATCGTGGCCCGGTCCCTGGCCGCTCACAATCGGGGCAAGTTCGTGTTCGACCTCAAGTCCGGCGACGATTCCCCAGGCAACGACTGGCTGCGCACGGCGGCCCTGGCGCTACCTAAGGAACGCGTCGTGATGGACGACTCAGCCAAGGTGCTCACCGAAGAAAAGGACGTCATCGGTTACGCCGACTGGGGATCCAACGATCCCAATCGGCATCGGCGCAATCTCGGATTTCAATGGCTGCCGGGCGCCCTGGTCACCGAGTATGTTTCGACCGATGGCCGCACGTTCCAGCGCCCGCCCGCGGACTGGACCATCGGCACGTGGAAAGGAGTTGCGGGCTGGTTCGACGGCTCGCCGCAAACGCTCACCGCCGATTACATCCACGAGGGCGCCACCGGCTGTTCCGGCCACGTTTACGAGCCGTTCCTGGAGTTCACACCGCACCCCGATCAGCTTTTCCCGGCTTATTTCCACGGCCGCAATCTGGCCGAGAGCTACTATCTCGCCATACCGGGCTTGAGCTGGCAGAACATCGTGGTGGGCGACCCCCTCTGCAAGTTGAAGTAACGTGGCGCACGCACTCATGCGTGCCGTGTCGAGACTCGTCTCGACACCATGTACTCACTGACATTTCTCAACCACCACGAAAGTGATGTCATCGGTCTGCGCCATGCCCTGCGTGAATTCCTCAATGGCTTTCAAGAACCTCTGTTCGAGCGCGTGACTTCCCGAAGGGGCCTCTTGCCGAATGATACTGAGCAGCCTTTCCTCCCCGAACATTTCTTCCTGCTGGTTTTGCGCGTCTGTAAGGCCGTCGGAATAAACCACCAGGATGTCTCCCGTGTCCAAACGGAAAGCGCGGGATGGATAAGAGGCCACATCGAACATCCCCAGGAAATGAGCCTCGGCGACCAGCTTTTCGATTTTTCCCGTAGCGGAGCGAAATAAATAGGCTGGATTATGCCCCGCGCTGATGAATTGCCCCGTGCCGTCCGCGTTCAGGAGGAAGACAAAGAGCGTAACGAACTGGAAGGGAAGGGATCTTTCGCAAAGGAGCTGGTTAACCCGGCTCAAGACCTCCTGCGGCTGGGTCCCGGAGTGAAATTCCATGCTGAGAGCGCCCAGCACCATCGAACTTAACAGGGCGGCGGATATCCCCTTGCCGGAAACATCTGCGAGGACCCCCACCCACTCACCTGAGCCGAGTTGCAGGAAATCGTAGAAATCCCCTCCGACATAGCGTGTGGGGCTGTTAAATGCATGGATGCGAAAATTCTCAAACTGTGGCAGGAAACGGGGCAGCAGGCTTTGCTGAGTTTCCTGCGCCAAGGTTAATTCCCGCTCGTTCCTCTCTTGCTCCTCCACGTTCTTGAGGCGGATCACCTCGCGGCTTGCCTCCAGTTCCCGGACCGTCTCCTCCAGCTTCTTGCTGTAGTTTCTCGTTTCCAGGTGCAACAAGCGCACTTCCAGAATATTGTGCACGCGCGCGCGCAACTCGGCCAGATCGAATGGTTTCGCGACGAAATCCTTAGCGCCGGCTTCCAGAGCGCGTAGCTTGTGATCCGGTTGCGCGGTGATCACCAGCACCGGTAGATAGCCGTCCTTTTCGATTTCCTTCAGGCCTTCCATCACCTGGAATCCATCCATGCCGGGCATTTGGAGATCGAGCAGTATCAAGCCGTATCGGTTCTTGCGGTGAAGTTCGCAGACCTCCGTCGGATCGGTCGTGGACTGGACGGAAGTATAGCCTGCGACCCGCAGCATGCCCTCCAGCAGACGAACATTGACTTCCCAATCGTCAACCACCAGGATTTTGGCGTTCAGAATGTCGGCTGGCCTGACCATGACCTTCGTCCAGGTTCATTTGGTATGGCCGGCCTCTTGTCGAGCGAATTCCAGTGTTTCGTCCAACGTATGCATGAACTCATTGACCTTGATTGGTTTGGTGAGATACCGGAAGAATCCGGCCTGCAGGCCCTTCTCGATGTCGCGCGGCATTGCATTGGCACTCAGGGCCACCACGGGAATCCGCGCGGTGGCCGGGTCTTCACGAAGAATTCTCAAGGCTTCGATACCGCCGATGCCGGGCAGATTGATGTCCATCAGGATCACCTCCGGACGGCTGGCGCGTGCAATCTGGATACCCAGATTTCCGTCTTTCGCGGTCAGCAGGCGCATATCCGGGCGGCGTGCGATGAGTTGCTCGATCAACTTCAGATTAGCCGGGTTGTCCTCTACATACAGCAACGTGCGCAACGGCGCGCCGTGCTGAACCTGCGCTTGTGGATTTGCCGGTTCGGTTTTGTCAACTGCCAGTTGTGGCGCCGCGGCCCAGTTCAATTCGAACCAGAACACGCTACCCAACCCGGCAGTGCTCTCCACACCGATCTCGCCTCCCATCAGTTCAACCAGCCGCTTGCTCATCACCAAGCCGATGCCGGTACCTTCCTCAGTGCTTCTCTCCTGTCCCAGGCGGTTGAAAGGCTGAAAAAGCTGCATCAGCATGTCCGGAGGCAATCCCGCGCCCGTATCCTTAACGCTCACGCGAACCCGTTCAGGGGTGCCCATAGCGCAGTCCACGTCCACGACCACCGTCCCGTTCGCCTGGTTGTACTTGATCGCGTTCGAAAGCAGGTTGATCAGAACCTGTTTCAAGCGGGTCCGGTCGGCATCCACAAAACAAGGTGAGTCGCTCTCGGGGAAGGTCATTTTGATGCCGCGCTTTTGCCCCTGCGGCTCGATCATGGCCTGGCATTCGAACATTACCTCGGTCAGCGACGTGGGTTCCAGCGACAGCGCCAGCCTTCCCGACTCGATCTGCGCCAGATCCAGGATTTCGTTGATCAGCTCCAGCAGATACCAGCCCGCGTGCAGAATTTGATCGATGCTTTCCGTCTGGGAGCGCGTGGGTGGCGGGGAATCGGAGTTGATGAGCTGCGCGAAACCCAGGATGGCATTCAGCGGCGAGCGCAACTCATGGCTCATGCTGGAGAGGAAATCCGATTTCGCCAGATTGGCTTTTTCCGCCGCGGCCCTGGCTCTCTTCAACTCGACGTTCTGCTCCTGCAGCGCCTGGCCGAGACGTTTGCTCTCGGTAACATCGCGCGCTGCGGCGAACACTCCTTGCAGCTTCCTGTCGCGGTCGTAGAAGGTGGCCGCGTTGTAGGATACCACTGTGGTCTTGCCGTCCCGCGCGCGGGCGGTGAGCTCGTAGTTGGTGAGCTTCTTCTCCCGCAGCACCAGCTTGATGCCCGCCTCAGCCCGCTCCGGATCGGTGAAGTAGTTCTTGAACGGCGCCCCGATCAACTCGTCGCGCGTGCAGCCAGTGAGCGCCTCCATCTGCCGGTTCACGTCGGTGATGATTCCGGCCGGATCGGTGGTCATGAGCGCGTCAATGTGGGATTCGATCAATGAGCGCGTGTAGAACTGCTGGTCGCGCAGGCGCTGATCGAGCTTCATCTGCTCCGCTTCGACCTGCTTACGCGCGGAATTATCGGTGCCGATCAACAGGTAGCCGATAATCGCGCCTTGATCGTCGCGTAGCGCGGTCACCGACACGATGGCCGGAAAGCGGCTGCCATCTTTGCGGATGTAAGTCAATTCGTAGATGTCCTCGATACCGCGCGAGGCCTTGAAGACCAAGGCCTGGAAGCCTGGCGTAATCGTGGTTCCGAGCTCGGTGCTCAACGCCGCCGCGCGGGCGATTACTTCCAACGGATCGGAAATATCGGCAGGCGTGATCTTGTTCACCACGTCGGCGGCCGCGTAGCCCAGCATGCGCTCGGCGCCAACGTTGAATATTTGAATGACGCCTTTTTCGTCGGTGGCGATACTCGAGAAGTTGGCGCTATTGAAAATCGCGTTCTGCAATGCCCCGGTCTTCAGCAAAGCCTCTTCGCGACGGACCTCGGTGATCACATCCACCGCGCCCGGGTTATCCATTACTGCTGCATTTGCCATGAGGTTTCCCTTCTCTATGTGTGCACGAGTGATGCCAAACGCTTCATCCTTTGAATGCATAGCCGGACACGTCGTCGCATGGCAACCTTGCGCCATATGACCAAATATGGTCGGAACTGCGCCCGGATTCCCGACTTGTGCTCCACCCATCTACGCTACTCGTGTGCCGCCTACTGCATCGGGATGGCATCGCATCCATCCTCATTGTGGTGGCGAGTCGCGCAACTTCTGCCGTGCCGCTATCTCTTGATCGATGAGCCGTGCGTCGTAAATCGATCGCGGCTCGATCGTCCGCGCAACCAGCTTCGCTGTCCCCACTGCCAGCAGCATCGGCAGGATGAACGACCGGTCCCGCCCCGTGAGCTCCATCATCAGCACCACCGTCGAGATCGGCCCCTGTGTGGTTGCCGCCAATACCGCGGCGGCCCCGAGCACGGCAAACAGTCCGGGCGGCACACCGGGCCACAACCAGGACCAAGCATGTCTCAGAACGCCGCCCCACATTGCGCCCACCGTCAGCGACGGTGTAAGCAAGCCCCCGGGTGCCCCGCTGCGCATACACAGTAGGATGGCCACGGGCTTCAGCACCAGCAGTGTCGGCAGTAAGACCGGCCCCCCCCTGGTTCGTGAACGCCAACTGCGAAACGTCCCTGCCGTTTCCCAATAACTGCGGGAACCAAATCGAGACGGCCCCCAGCAGTCACAATGCCCCGACGGGCTCCGCGAGCCGCCGCCAGCCATGAGGCTTGTTGCCATCCGCACCGAACCATTCGCACATAACCTACCGAAACCACGCCCGCAAGCGGACCTGCTAAGAGCGCCCAGACGACGACCGATCCGGAACTGGAATAAGCCGGAAAGACGTAGGTCGGCGCGTTGGGCGCCGCAAGCCAGCCGTTGCGACCACGGAGCAGAAAAGGGCAGGTAGCACGAAACCTGAGTGCCAACACCCCGCGCATCACCTCCAGCGCGAAGAGCGCCCCTCCCAACGGCACGCCGTAGGCCGCGCCCATCCCCGCCCCAGCGCCGCAAGCCACCAGCAGCCGGCGTTGCTCGTCGGACAAGCGTCCCCGGTCTGAAAAGAAGTTGGCGAACACCGCTCCCGCTTGCTTGGGTGCGCCCTCCCGCCCCAGTGAAACGCCCATGCCGACGATCAGCACGGAAAGCACAGCGCTGCCCAGGGTGCGGATCGCCGGCATTCGGCCGGCATGGAACCAAATAGCCTCCGTAGTGTCGATTCCGTTGGCGCTCGACAGACTTCTCAGGACGATCTGTCCTCCGCCAGTTAGCAGTCCCGCGCCTAGCAGCACCAGAATGTGACGCCACGCCCCGGCATGCCCGACCGCATCCAGCAGGTCGGTGCCGGAGCCGTTCCACGCGAAGTGCTGCGCCGTTTCCAGAAGCCGGGTCAGCGCTGCCGCGCCGATGCCCGTGGCCGCGCCGGTAAGCAGCACCGCCAGCCAAAACTCCCAGGCGCCGGGACGCTGCAGCGTGGAAGGGATCCTGTCGCGGCTGGCATCGGTCGGTGTTTGAGGCAATGTCGGTGCTCCGCCCTTTACCGGCGTTCGGGGTCAAGCCAGCCGCCGCGAAACCCGGCGCGCCGCAGACCCTTTGCGAGATAAACGCACTTTCGGGTGATCTGCCAGATCAGCTCCGTCTGAAAATTTTCGATCGTCAAAATAATCGGACCCTGATTCAACCCGAAGATCCACGGAGACACCCATCCGTGCTGGTTTCCACTTTTGTCCGGATAAGTGGCATTAAAACTCGCATCGAACCCGTACGGGCTGTGCCCCTTCAATTCCAGGCGCTCGATGGCGTGCCGCACGGTATCGATCACGATCTCCGGCGCGAATGGGATGGACGCAACGACCCCCCAGGGTGAAATCGTCCCGTCGTCCGGGCCAAATGGAGCGCCGCGTGCCGCGTAGTCGAAAAATACTCTCCGCACGCCATTCACTTCCAGAATCGCGGGTCCCGGTCCGTCGCTCGCGGTGAATCCCCAGCCGTATTGATGATAATGGGCAAACCTCAGCGGATTCTCGATTGCATATTGCCTTTGAACGTGTGTCGCCCGCCGGCTGTTCTCAAAATAATCGATACCCGTCTTCCTATTGAAGTCGTCGTGGATGCCGCGAAAATCCAGCCACAGGTGCGACATCTGATGTATGAAGAGCGGTCCGGCATACAGGTATTCGGTGTCGTAGAGTCTCTTCGATTCAAAACTTGAGATCCATTCCCGATAACCTTCCGCATCGATAGGGAATGTCGGCGAACCGAGAGCCAGCATGTAAAGAATCAGGGCTTCGCTATAACCCGTATCCCATCGGTAAGGAAGGAACCCGGACTCCGGGTTCCACCCATGGCAAATGGTTTTCCCATCGTTCAACGCCCATTTCCAATCGATCCGCCGATAGAGAATTTCCGCAAGCTCCCGGATTTCGGTTTCTTCGCCGCTGGTCCCGTCGCAGTAACTTGCCACCGTTAGAACGCCTGCCATGAGGATGGCGGTATCGATCGTCGACAGCTCGCATCGCCAGGCCCGGCGCCCGCTCTGCATATCGAGGAAGTGATAGTAGAACCCCTTATATCCCGTAGCATCTGCTTCCGGACCCTGATGGCTGGACCGAAAGAACCGCAATAGCGCCAGAATCCTGCCCACCGCCTCCGCTCGCGTAAGCCAGCCTCGCTCGATGGCAACCACGTAGACGCTCAACGGTTCTTCGCTGTTTCAAGTGGGTAGCGGGGTCAGATCGAGTTTGCCTGCGATGAGGTAAATGATGGTGGCAAGGTTGCGCTCGGAGCGATAGCCACGGGCTTTGGCCTTGGCGGCCTGGACGAGG
>Ga0302325_10009118_pt1 | contig 21724 bp, 20 predicted proteins | sample Palsa_T0_2_FD_201948 | JGI IMG/M metagenome (GOLD analysis project Ga0302325, IMG submission 201948) | Peat permafrost microbial communities from Stordalen Mire near Abisko, Sweden - Palsa_T0_2 | ecosystem: Environmental > Terrestrial > Soil > Palsa > Peat permafrost | place: Sweden: Abisko...
CGCCAGGCCTACCGCCTGGGTACCGTGAGCCCCGCTGACGTGCGCGACACGCTGACCTGGGCGGGGAGCTGGCGGATGGCCGCGCGCTGGTGGCGGACCGGCCTCCAGGAGATGCACATGGCCGCGAGCCGGCAGGCCTTCGCCAAGGAGGTCGCCCGCTACGTGCCCGGCCTGACGGGGGAGGACATGGAGCCCGCGATGGCGGGCGTCCGCGCCCAAGCCGTCGCCCGCGACGGGCGCCTGGTCGACGACTTCGTGTTCTCATGCACGCCCCGGGCAGTCCACGTACGCAACGCACCCTCACCCGCGGCGACCTCCTCACTCGCCCTCGCCGAGCGCATCGTAGACACCGCCGAGCAGGAGCTGGGGTAGAGGTCAGCCGCGCGCGCGGGCTCGAAGGTCAGTTCAGGGCGTCCGCCGAGGCAACGATGCGGCTGGGGACTGGCCTGAGCATGAAGAGCTCGACCTCCATGTCGGGTCCGACGTGGTGGTGTGACATGAACGAGAGCACGTCACGGCCTGATAAGCGTTCGACGGTGGCGATCAGCTTGTGTTGCATCGCTAACTGGAATGCGCTCCGGGTGTCTTGCACCGCGGCGCCGCGCTGCAACTCGATCATCGTCTTCTCGACATCTGTGTACACACCCCCCATGACGCAGACGAGCATCTCGCCACCGAGCAGCAGCGTCTTCGCGCTCACCGGCGCACGATGGTGGTAGCGCCGGTGAAACGTGACCATCGCGTCCGTGACCGCAGCGAGAAGCTGATCCCCGTTGAGCGGAGCATCGGGGGCCGACATCGCGGCCTTCTCTCTCGTCCTCCAGGGCTGGTTTCGCGCGCGAGGCGAAGGGCGAGAACCCGACGGGCGACCTACACACCATAGCGCTGCCACCACTACGGTCATATTTGGCGGGCGATCGGCTTCGTGCGTGGCAACCAGTAACTTCACCGCGAGTGCGTTTTTGATGCCTGACCGGGCGATCAACTCTGCTATGGTCGCGGGTTGAGGGCATACGTCGTGACGTTGGCTCGCCGAGCGGGCGGCACGACTTGACTTCCGAGGTAACCAACTGACCCGGAGGTGGCTGTGTCCCCGTCCGTAGAAACATGGCAAGGCTAGAGCCGTGTATCTGGTCGCCCAACGCTGGCCCGGTGACGTGTCGGTTATTGGGTGGCGGCGCAAACGGACGTCGTGATCGGCGAGATTTTGCCCAACCAGCCCCCTAACAAGCCCGTCGCAGCGCCGACCAACGGTCGCGTCCATCGCGACGCGGCTGCGGACCCGCCGACGCGCTCAGTCGCTCATGAGGACGAGCAGTCGCGCAGCGACAGCGATCAGACGCTCTCCGACAGCGATCAGACGCTCTCCGATGCCGATCAGACGAATGCTGACCGCGACCAGGGCGACGCTGACTCTGATCAGCTCGCTGCGGACCAGGATCAGGTCGCCAGCGATCGTGATTTCGCGGCCGGTGGCAGCCGGAGCGCGCACAACGCCGGTCGTGACGTGCGCGAGCGCACCACCCGCTCGCGCGAACAGAGCACCGACAGCCGCGAGCAGACCGCTGAATGGCGATTGAACATCGCCGACCAGCGTGACGCCGTGGCGGAGACTCGCGACCTTAAGGCGCTCACGCGCGATCAGGCCGCGGCGGCGCGCGATCTGGGCATGGCACAGCTCGACAGCGCTCACGAGCATGCTGCCGGTACGCGGGCGATAAGCGATGCGGAGATCGTGCTACGCGCCGCTGACCAGCGCAGGCGGGCCGCGCACTACCGTGCCAAAGCCGCCGAGCACCGCGCGTTGGCAGCTCGAGACCGCCTCGTCGCGGCACGCGATCGTGAACAGGCGGCCCGTGAGCGCGCAGAGGCGCTCGCGGACCGAGAAGCGCTTTCGCGCTCGCTCGCCCTGGCCGCGACCGATGAACTGACTGGCGCTCGTACCAGGGCGGCGGGGCTCGCGGAGCTCGAGCATGAAATAGATCGCTGCCGCCGCAACGACGGGGCGCTCGTCGTCGTCTACGTCGACGTCGTTGGGCTGAAGGCCATCAACGACGCGGAGGGCCACGCCTGCGGCGACGAACTGCTGAAACACGTCATTGCGCTGATCAGGGCTCACCTGCGCTCCTATGACCTGATCGTCCGCGTTGGCGGCGACGAGTTCGTGTGCGCGATCTCAAGCATGGCCATGGGCGATGCGCGCAGTCGCTTCAGCGACGTCGTCTGCGCGCTCGCGAGCTCGCCGCAACGGGGTTCAATCCGAACCGGCTTCGCCGAACTCGTGCTCGAAGAGACAGCCGCCGAGCTCATCGCACGCGCCGACAAACAGCTGCTGAATACCCACGACGCCCACCCTCACGGTGACTAAGCGGCCATCCTCGCCGCTGCTGTCACGGTGATGGAGGAGCTTCAGCTGCGAAACGGGCTGACCGTTTCCGTGCGGTCGGCGAGCCTCGATGACGAGCCGGCGATCTGGGAGTTCCTGTGCAGACTGTCGGTTGACTCGCGGCGGCTTCGCTTCTTCAGCGTTGGGATCGATCTGCACAGGGAGGCTCACAGAGGGGCCGCCCATGACGACGCCGACCATCACGGCATCGTCGCCCTCGCCTTCGGACGTGGCGTCGTCGGCCATGCCACGTTCGTGCGCGCGGCGGGTTCGCCTCGGGCGGAGGTTGCGGTCGAGGTCGCCGATGATCTACACCAGCTAGGACTGGCGACGCTGCTGATCATCCGGTTGGCCCAGTCCGCCGAGGAGCATCAGATCAGTCACTTCTTTGCCGAGGTTCTGCCCGAGAACCGGGACATGCTCGCCGTCTTCCGTGACGGTTTCACGACGGTGAGCCGGAACGGGCCGGACGCAGTCGAGGTCGAGTTTCCCACGTCCGGATGGCGGACGGCCCATACACGCTTCGAATCAGCGAGGTCGCAATGACGACGACGACAACCACCCACAACGGGGCCGCCTCGCTCAGCGCGCGAGAGCTCGAGCTGGAGCTCATCGACCGGTACTGGCGCGCGGCCAACTACCTCTCGGTGGGCCAGATCTATCTGCTCGCGAACCCCCTGCTGCGCGAGCCGCTGCGCCTTGAGCACATCAAGCCGCGCCTGCTCGGCCACTGGGGCACAACGCCGGGACTCAACTTCATCTACGCCCATCTCAACCGGCTCATCCGCGCACGCGACCTCAACGTCATCTACGTAGCCGGCCCCGGTCACGGCGGACCGGGCCTGGTCGCGAACACGTACCTCGAAGGTACCTACAGCGAGGTGTATCCCCACATCGGCCGTGACAACGAGGGGCTCAGGCGACTGTTTCGCCAGTTCTCCTTCCCCGGCGGCATCCCCAGCCATGTCGCTCCCCAGACGCCCGGGTCGATCCACGAAGGAGGTGAGCTCGGCTACGCGATGGTGCACGCCTTCGGTGCCGCGTTCGACAATCCTGACCTGCTGGTGTGCTGCGTGATTGGCGACGGCGAGGCCGAAACAGGACCGCTGGCCGCAAGCTGGCACTCCAACAAGTTCCTCAACCCAGCCCGGGACGGCGCGGTACTGCCCATCCTGCACCTCAACGGCTACAAGATCGCCAACCCCACGGTCCTCGCGCGGATCCCCGAGCAGGAGCTGCGCGCGCTGCTCGAGGGTTACGGCTATGCACCCCGCTTTGTCGAGGGCTCGGACCCAGCGGCGATGCACGACCTGATGGCAACGACCCTTGACGAGATCGCGGACGAGATCGCCGAGATCCAGCGCGCCGCACGCGCGGGTGAGGCGACCGGGGTTCGTCCGCGCTGGCCGATGATCGTGCTGCGCACACCCAAGGGGTGGACGGGACCGAAGGTCGTCGACGGCCTGCCGGCGGAGGGCTCGTTTCGCTCGCATCAGGTTCCGCTCGCCAACTTCGCGACGAGTCCGGAGCATCTCGCCCAGCTCGAGGCGTGGATGCGGTCCTATCGACCCGAGGAACTGTTCAACTCGGATGGATCTCTGCGACCGGAGCTGGCCGACCTCGCGCCCCGTGGCGAGAAGAGGATGGGCGCGAACCCGCATGCCAACGGTGGGGTGCTACTGCGCGACCTGGATCTGCCCGACTTCCGAAGCTACGCGGCCGACGTGCTTGAACCGGCGTGCACGTCGAGTGAGCCCACCCGAGTGCTCGGCTCGTTCCTGCGCGATGTCATGGAGCTCAACGCCGAGCACGCCAACTTCCGCCTGTTCGGACCCGACGAGACGGCGTCGAACCGGCTAAGCGCCGTCTTCGAGGTAACTGACCGCGTCTGGGAGGCCGAGACCCTGCCCACCGACGATCACCTCGCTCCCGACGGCCGCGTCATGGAGATCCTCTCCGAGCACCTGTGCGAGGGGTGGCTGGAGGGCTATCTGCTCACCGGTCGCCACGGACTCTTTAACTGCTACGAGGCGTTCATCCACATCATCGACGCGATGTTCAACCAGCATGCCAAGTGGTTGAAGGTGACGCGCGAGATTCCCTGGCGAGCGCCGATCGCCTCGCTGAACTACCTCCTGACCTCCCATGTCTGGCGCCAGGACCACAACGGCTTCTCCCACCAGGACCCCGGGTTCATCGACCACGTGGTCAACAAGAAGGCGGAGATCGTCAGGGTCTATCTGCCCCCGGACGCGAACTGCCTGCTCTCGGTCGCCGATCACTGCCTACGCAGCCGCGGCTACGTCAACGTGATCGTCGCCGGCAAGCAGCCCTCACTCGACTACCTGAGCATGGATGAGGCCGTCGCGCACTGCACACGCGGGTTGGGCATCTGGGAATGGGCAGGAAACGACGAAGGCGGCGAGCCCGACGTGGTCATGGCGTGCGCGGGAGACATCCCCACCCTCGAGACGATCGCGGCGGTGGCCCTCCTGCGTGAGCACCTCCCCGACCTCCGGGTCCGGGTCGTCAACGTGGTTGATCTCATGCGCCTCGAGCCCGACAGCGAGCACCCCCACGGAATGCCCGACCCCGAGTTCGACGCGCTCTTCACCACCGACCGACCCGTGATCTTCGCCTACCACGGCTATCCCTGGCTCATCCACCGCCTCACCTACCGCCGCCACAACCACTCCAACCTCCACGTCCGCGGCTACAAGGAAGAGGGGACGACCACCACGCCCTTCGACATGCTCATGCTCAACGACATGGACCGCTTCCACCTCGTCATGGATGTGATCGATCGCGTACCCAGCCTCGGCTCCCGCGCCTCGGGGCTACGGCAGCGCATGGTCGACGAGCGCCTGCGCCACCGCGCCTACACGCGCGAATTCGGAGACGACGCACCCGACGTGCGCGACTGGACGCGGTCGACCCCCTGAGCGTGCGCGTCCTCGTCGTCAACGCCGGGTCCAGCAGCCTCAAACTCAGCGTCCTTGACGACGATCGGCTCTGTGGAGCCCAAGAGTTGCCGGCTCCGGGCGCGGAAATCGACGCCGTGCAGGTTCACGCCGCGGTGCTCGCGCTCGGTCCGGTCGACGCTGTCGGTCATCGGATCGTGCACGGCGGAGAGCGCTACACCCACCCGGTGCTCGTTGACGACGATGTCCTCTCGGCGCTGCGCGAACTGGCTGATCTCGCCCCGCTGCACCAGGCCAAGTCGCTCGCCGCACTGACTGCGGTCAGTAGCGCGCTGCCGGACCGTTCGACGGTCGCGTGCTTTGACACCGCCTTTCATGCCACGCTCTCGCCGGGAGCTGCCACTTACGCCCTGCCCCGCGTCTGGCGGGAACGGTGGGGGTTGCGGCGCTTTGGCTTTCATGGCCTTTCCCACGCTTACGCCGCGCGCCGCGCGGCGCAGATGCTCGACCGCCCGGTCGGCGAGCTCCGGATCGTCACCTGCCATCTCGGCGCCGGAGCGTCGCTGGCGGCCGTCAAATCCGGGCGCTCCGTCGATACGACGATGGGGTTCACGCCCCTTGAAGGCCTGGCCATGGCGACGCGATCGGGATCGGTGGATCCGGGCCTCCTGCTCTGGCTGCTCGAGCGCACCGAGCTCGGAGAGTCGGAGATGGCCCAAGCGCTCGAGCATGAGTCGGGGATGCTCGCCCTGGCCGGAAACGCCGACATGCGCGCCGTGGTCGACGCCGGCGCCCGCGGCGACCGTGATGCGGAGCTCGCCCTCGACGTCTATCTCCATCGCTTGCGGTCCGGGATCGCCGCCATGGCGGCGGCCATGGACGGCCTCGACGTGATCGTTTGGACCGGCGGCGTCGGAGAGCACGCGCCGACGATCCGCGCTGCTGCCTCTGACGGGCTCGGCTTCCTCGGCATTCGCCTCGACCACGACCTGAACCGAACGACGACCGGCGACCGCGACATCAGCGCCGACCCGGCCACCTCCAGCTCGCTCGTCATCGTTGCCCGCGAGGACCTGGAAATCGCGCGCCAGGTGCGTGAAGTTCTCATCGGCGGGGGTCGGTAAGCACCGCGGTGAGGCACAGCGAAGACCACCTCAAGTCGGGCCAGCTCGGCACGGCAGACGTGACCGCGTCGACGGTCGCCAACATCGGGCCCGGGATCGACTTCTACTTCGCCTTCGGGGTAATCGCCGTTACGGCCGGCGTTGCCGCGCCGCTGACCATCGTCGCCGCAGGCGTTGCCGTCGTGCTCCTCGCCTTCATCGTGGCCGAGTTCACCAGAGTCGAGCCCTCGGCGGGCAGTTTCATCACCTACGTCGAGACCTCGCTGGGATCGAGGGCTGGTGTTGCCACCGCCCTACTGGTCGCGGTGGGGTACACCGTGGCCATCGCCGGCGTGTTCACGATGTCGGGTGGCATGGTGGCGCTGACCGTCGCGCACTACACCTCCTGGCACCTTCCCTGGGAACCGCTGACCCTGGCGCTGACGGTCGGCGCGATCTGGCTCACGGCGCGCGGCGTCAGGCTTTCGACGACGGCGGTGGGCGTGGCCGTACTCGTTCAGGTCGGGATCATGCTCATGGTCTGCGTCATCGTCCTCATCGATCGCCGTGCCCAGCTCTCGGCCATACCGTTCTCCTGGTCGCATCTCACCGGTGGCCTGGCCGGCCTGTCCGCGGGCTTCCCGCTCGCCCTTTACATGTTCATTGGATGGGAGAACGGCCCCGCGCTTGCCGAGGAGGCCCGCGATCCGACGCGCACGATCCCGAGAGCCCTCTATATATCGATCGCGATCGGCGCCTTCCTGTTCGTGTTCTTCGCCTATGCGACCGTCACCGGCTTCCATTACGACGTCGTCTCGATCGGCCGCTCCTCGGTCCCGTTCCTGGCGGTGGCAGATCACTATCTCGGCGGCGCGGCGATCTTGGCCTGGGTCGCAGGGATCGTCTCGGTGCTCGCGACCCTCGTCTCCGGCGCGAACTCGCAGGCGCGCATGCTCTTCGACGGCGGGCGATCCGGGCTCCTGCCGGCCTGGTTCGGTCATCTTCGCCCACGCGTCGAAACCCCGATCAATGCGCTGCTGGGCATGGGTGGCTTTGGACTCGGGATCGTCGCCGTCTGGTGGATCGTCCACGTGACCGGCGTGGACAAGGGATCGACGGACCCTGTGGGTCTCTATGCCGAGTGCTCCACGATGGGGACGATCGTGATCCTGTTCGTCTACCTCCTCACGACGCTCTCCCTCCCGGTCTTCATGTGGCGCCGCCACCGACAATCGTTCTCGGCGCTGCGCCACGTGGCGATTCCGGTTCTCGGGGCCCTGACGCTGATCGTCCCGTTCGTCGAGCTCTTCAAGCCGGGGCAGCCCGCGCCCTACGCCGAGTTCCCGTACATCGCGCTGGCAGTCGTAGTGGCGGCCACCGTGATCTCGTACCTCACCGTACGACGCCATCCGTCCACCGGCTCGGGGGAAGGAGCGACGCTTCCCGAGCCGTGAGGTGAGGCCGTCTCAATCCGTCGGGATCTCGTGGAGTTCGACGAGGTCTGTGGGTGCGAGGATGAACACTTCGCACATCATGTCGGGGTGTTGCTGGTTGCCGCTCATGAAGCCGATCACCTGCCGACCGGTTGCGTGCTCGATCACCTCCTCGAAGCGGTTACGCATCAGTTCTTGGAACTCGATCCGCTGCTGAATGACCGCGGCGCCGCGCCCGCCCTCCAACAGCGTCTGCTCTACCCGGGAGAAGCCGCCGCGGAGCACGCAGACCACGAGGTCGTCCTCGTAGTAGGACTTCGTACGCGTCGGGCCGCGGCCATAGAACTCCTTGAGCAGCGCCACCATCCCGTCGGAGATCGCGGTCAGGACGTCGCCATGGTTTCGAGGCCGGATTTGGGTGTCCCGTGGCGTCATGGCGAGAAAGAGTCTGACTTTATGGTAGCTCGCGGCGGCGCCTCGTGGGGGCGACTTACGCGATGGTCTCGTCTCACGAAGACGCCCACGTAATCCGAGCCGGCGACGGCTGGTTGACAAACGGGATATGCTGGATTTTCGGAGGGCATCAGTCCTGAGGTTCGCCGCATGGGCGCGCAGCAAGACTTGACTTCAGAGGTTAGGCAACCGCGGAGGTCGAGATGTCCGTCAGGTCGGTTCGTCCGCATGGCAATGCCGGTGCGAGAGCCGGCTTCGGATGCCGTGTGCCGGCTGAGGAGCTGGGTCCGCGGGGCGCGTCTCCAGACGAGGCGGGGCTGGACCCCTTCCCCAAGCCCCGGCTCGTTCGGCCGGCGACCGCACCACCACCACCGAGATCGGCGACCACAGGTGCCGGACTCGACGCGGTCGATCCCGGGGTGCTGTGCGCACGCTGGACTCAGTTCCGCGATGAGGCCGCGCGCGTAGCTCTGGTCAAGCGTTTCCTGCCCCTCACGCGGAGCCTGGCACGGCGCTACGCGAGCCCGACCGCGCCGCTCGAGGATCTGGAACAGGTCGCGAGCATCGGCTTGCTCAAGGCGATCGATCGTTTCGAGCCTGCTCGCGGTCTGGCCTTTACGACCTTTGCCGTTCCCACGATTCTCGGAGAGTTGAAGCACTACCGCCGTGCCACCGGCTGGGCCGTACATGTGCCGCGTGGCGCGCAAGAGCGCTCGCGCATGGTGGAGGCGGGCGTGCGGCTCCTTTCGAAAACGAACGGACATGCCCCGACCGTCAGCGAGCTCGCACAGCATCTCGGTTGCAGCAGCGAGCATGTCCTCGACGGCCTGGAGATTGCGCAGGCGCGCGCTTCGGTGCCACTTGACGCGCCACGCGCGAGCAACGACGGTTTCGGAGGCAGTTATATGGATCTTCTTGGACAGGCCGATCCGGGTCTTGCTCTAGCGGACACCGCGGCGACCGTAAGCAGCGCGGTCGATCGGCTTCCTAAGCGCGAACGCCGGATCTTGCACCTGCGCTTCGTCGAGGACCTGACCCAGGCCGAGATCGGCGTGCGGATCGGTATCTCGCAGATGCACGTGTGCCGTCTCCTGCGCGCAGCGGTGCGACGCCTTGGAAACGATTTGGCCGAGCACGGTCAAGCTCTCGACTGACAGGACGGTTCCCCCGCCGCCGGCCAGCGCTCGGCATGTGGCTACTCTTCAGGTAGGAGGGCATCAGCGTGACGTCGGCCCGGGTCGGGCGGGCAGCACGCCCTGACTTCTGCGGTTCTCAAACCCAGGAGGTCACGATGTCCCAGGCGGACCCGAGGAAGCCGATACCACGCGACCCGCGCGGCTGGCGCGTAGCTCCCGCCCCCGATGGGCGGGGCATGCCCGAGACCCCTGGGGCGCGGCCGCCGCACCGAACGCGCGGGTTCCTGGTCTTCGCGCTTGTGCTCCTCGTATTGAACTGGGGAGTGCTGCTCCTGTTCTCGCCGAGCGGTGAGCCTCGGGTGACCGTGCCCTTCAGCCCCTACTTCGTGTCCGAGGTAAGCAGCGGGCGCATCGCGTCGATCAATTCCAAGGGCGACACGATTCAGGGCACTTTCAAAGCGAAGGTGCGCTACCCGGCGAGCGACAAGACCGCCACGCCGACGTCCCTCTTCGCGACCCAGGTTCCCGCGTTCTGGAACAACGACGAGCTGGCGGCGCTGCTGGAGGCCCACGATGTCCAGATCGACGCGCAGTCGACGGTTCAGACCACTTCTCTGCTGGCGTCGCTCTTGCTGGGCTTCGGGCCGACGCTGCTCATTGTTGGGATCGTGATCCTGTTCATGCGGCGGGCCGCCAAAAGCGGCGGGGGCATGGGTGCCCTAAGCACGTTCGGTCGTTCGAAGGCGCGGCGGATTGATCCCGCGACAATCATGGTCACGTTCGCCGACGTCGCGGGCATCGACGAAGCGAAGTCCGAGCTCACGGAGATCGTCGACTTCCTACAGACGCCCGAGCGCTACGGCCGGCTTGGCGGGCGAATGCCCCACGGGGTGCTCCTGTCCGGCGCTCCGGGAACGGGCAAGACCCTGCTCGCCCGCGCGGTCGCGGGTGAGGCACACGCAGCTTTCTTCTCGATCTCGGCCTCGGAGTTCATCGAAGCGATCGTTGGCGTCGGCGCCTCGCGCGTCCGTGACCTGTTCGTCAAGGCGAAGGAGGCGGCCCCGTCGATCATCTTCATCGACGAGCTCGATGCGATCGGCCGCTCACGCCAGGGATCGGTGTCCGTCGCCGGGGCCAACGATGAACGCGAGCAGACGCTCAACCAGATCCTCACCGAGATGGACGGCTTCGAGTCTGTCGAGGCGGTCGTGGTCCTCGCGGCGACGAACCGGCCGGAGATCCTCGACTCGGCGCTGCTGCGTCCGGGGCGCTTTGACCGCCGCGTAGCGGTACAGCCACCGGACCGGGTCGGGAGGCGCAAGATCCTCGAGGTTCACACGCGCTCAATCCCGCTGGCCGACAGCGTCGACCTAGAGGCGCTCGCGGCAACGACGCCAGGAATGGTCGGCGCCGATCTCGCGAACCTCGCCAACGAGGCGGCGCTGCTCGCCGCCCGGCGCGATCACCATTGCGTCCAGACGAACGACTTCACCGACTCGCTCGAGAAGATCCTCCTCGGCGCCCCACGCGGGATTGTGCTCTCCGCCATCGACCGCGAGCGCACCGCCTACCATGAGGCAGGCCATGCGCTGGTGGGGATGCTCACGCCGGGTGCTGACCCCGTGCGTAAGGTCTCGATCATCCCACGCGGCTCCGCGCTCGGGGTCACGCTGTCCGCGCCTGACGACGATCAGGTCTCCTACACGCGCGAGGACCTTCTCGGCAAGATCGACGTGGCTCTCGGTGGCCGTGTCGCCGAGGAGATCGTCTACGGGACGATCACGACCGGAGCCGAGTCGGACATCGAGCACGTAACCGCGATCGCGCGCCAGATGATCGGCCGGTGGGGGATGAGCGACGCGATCGGCTTCGTCACGGTCCTGCCCGTCGATGGACGCGGCCCGTTCCTGACCGGCGCGGGGGACGCATCGGAGGCCACCCAGCGCATCGTCGACGAGGAAATGCGCCGGCTGATCGACACCGCCCACGCCGAGGTGACAGCGGCCCTGAGAACCCATCGGGATCAACTCGAGACGCTCGCCCGCGCATTACTGGAGCACGAGACTCTCGACGAGATCGACGCCTACGCAGCAGCGCAGATGCCGACACGACCGACCGGCGCGATCAACGCCGCGGCCGACGGCGCCACGGATGGCATCACCGACAACTGATTCCGGACGGGCGCCGTTACACGATCAACAGCCTAAATCCAAGTCTCGCCGTTGGCCAGGTCGTCGTCGGCGGGGTACTCGAGGAGCTTGGCTTCGAGCGCCGCGACGAGGTGGCCGGTGGCACCCTTTGTGCGGGGAACGTTGGCGGGCACCAACACCATCCCCACGTGACCCTCACCGTGGGCGGCGACCAGTTCGGTGTGGAGGGGACGGAAGTCGCGGACATTTTTGGTCACGATCGCGCGCCGCTCCGCTCGCGCGAGGGCGACCACCTCCGGATCGGATTTACTCTGCCACTCAGGCTGCTCTGAGATCGCGACCACGTCATTTCCGCGAGACCGCAGCTCGGCCGCGATCAGGGGAGAGAACATCTCGTCGAGCAGTAGCTTCAACGCTTGAGTGCGGCCTGCCCGGCAAGCCACGCCGCGCGCGCGGCTTCGCTCTCGCGGGCGTTGAGCTCGATCCAGTCGTCGATCTCGCTCTGATAGGCGCCGTAATAGCCAACGGCCGCCTGAATGAGGCCGAGCGGGATCTCGAGGTAGTCCGCCGCGCCGCGCTCGTCATCGTCGTTGTCGCGCACGACCGCGATCGCCTCCCAGACATCGAGCCCAGTGCTCTGTAGGCGGGGACGTCGGCCGGCTGGTCCATCGGCGAACCGGATCAGCGGATGCTCGTCGGTGCGGAGGCCCTCCTCGACGTAGCGTTGGGCAAGCGTTCGCGGCGGGACGCCACGGCTGCGGGCACGTACGCCGAGTCGCTCAACGGTCGCGTCAGGCTCACGGCCCAGGCTAATTGCCCGTGACCCCGAGTGCGTAGTGTTCGATGTCGTTGTCCAACGCGGCTTCGGTCTGGTATTGGCCCGTGTGCACGTTGACAACCGTGCCAGCGCGATTGATGAAGATCGTGGTTGGCATGTAGGCGATCGTTGCCAGCGGCGCGAGCTCGCTGGAGGAGCTCTGGTAGCTGGGGTAGCTGACCGGATGCCCCTCGAGGAACGAGCGGGCGTCGCCGGCGGTGTCGTTCGCGTCGACGCCGAGGAACGCGACGTGTCGCCCGTAGCGCGCCGACGCGGAAGCGAACACCGAAAACTCACTGCGGCACGCCAGGCACCATCCTGCCCACGCGTTGATCACGACCGGGTAGCCACGCAAGGTCTCCAGACGTGCGGCGAGAGCGGTCTCGCTCCCGAGCAGCTCACCAGCCTGTTGGTGGAGTGAGGCTAACGCCGAGGGCGAGCCGGAAAGCTCCCGTCGCGCTGCTGCGGCACTCGGCGGATGGAGTGCCGCCACCGCACTCGCGGGGATGTCGCGGTTCATCAGGTAGTAGACGTCATCGAGGGCGTCTGTGGCCGTCCAAGGGAGCTGCGGGTGGGCAAGGTTCTCGCGACCCTCACTATCGAGTAGTCCGCGAAGCACCGGGGAGAGGTGCCCGTCTACGTCTGGCATGCCCGCGTCGGCGATCAGCTCCTCTCCGGCGGGATCGAGGAAGAACAATGCGTCGGTGTGCTCTACGTCGAATGTCTCGCGCTTGTGCGTCATCCAGTCGATGTCGGGCGGATTGCTCTGCGGCACGCGGTGGTAGTAGACGCCGAAGAATTTCCACAGCCGATGGATCTGGGCCTGTGTGCCCGTCAGCATCGTGAAGCTCGCGCCGGTCATGCGCTGGTAGGCGCGCAGGCGCGCTGGGGTATCACGCCACGGATCGACGGTTACTTCCGCGACTACCACCTGGCGCGCGAGCCCGGCTCTTCGAAGCTGGTCGGCGAGCTGCATCAGCGCGCCTGTGGTCATCGGGCAGACCTCGTCGCAGAGCGTCATCGACGGTGCCAGCACGACCCACCTCCCCCGCCACGCCCTTAGGCTGAAGGGCCTGCCCTGTTCACTGATCAGGTGCACGTCCGGAAGTGGACGCGGTCGCTGGAACTCCGTTCCGACCGCAAGTGGAGCGGGGACGCCCAACGCAGCACGAGACTGCGCATGCTCGAGCGTCGCGAGGACGGCCAGCACGCTGAGCAAAGCCAACAGGCTGAGCGCGCCAACGATCGCGATCAAGCGGAGGCGACGAGCCGTCACAGCGCGGCTGCTAACGCGTTGAGGAGCGGATCAGGCTGGCGGTAAGCGCGCGCTGGGCAGCTCGGAAGGCGAGGATCAGCGCTGCGGCCATCACCGCCACGCCGGCCGAATCGATCGCCCCTACCCGGAACAGGCCGCGGGGCGCCGGGCCGCCGGAGATGATCCAGCTACCCGCACCGGCAAGGAAGCCGGCCATGGCGAGTGCGGCTGCCGTGCCAAGCCACGATTCGTAGCGCAGAGCCCGGGGCGAGAGCGGGAGCCGACGGAGCGTCTTGGCGGCGCCGATCAGGACTGCGAGGAGCGCGATCGGGCTCGCCACCATCCAGGTGATCTCGGACATGGGGAATGACGCGAGTGCGCCCGGATGCGCCCAGTAAGACGTGATCCAGAGCGTTGCGGCCCAGCAGAACCGAGCGACCGCAATCGGAACGACGTCCCGCCCAGCCCACGGATGTCCCCCGGTGCCGGGCCATCCGTGGCCGAAGTGGATGCTGCCGGCTACGAGCACTATCGCCCCGACCACTACGGCCATCACCGGTCCTACGAGACCGCTCGCACGCCTTTGAACGAACGTTCGGCACAGCGTGCAGACGAGCGGGATCGCGGCAAGCAGTGCGAGCACCGCGAACACGAAGATGACGCCGGTCATGACCAGCATGGCGGTCTTCGTTGCCGGCGCGGCAGGTGCTGACCATTGCCAACCGATCGTCAGCTGGGACCAGATGGCAACGCCAAACGCGAGAAAGGCAATCAAGGCGCAACCGACAGCCGCCAGGCCAGCGCGGATCTGCTGCACCGGCTCCAGCGTGTCTCCTGCCAGACCCGTGCAGGCTACGCGTGCCAGCAAGCCGGTCCTGACCACGTCTGCTGTACGCGTCACTGAGCGCGGACGCTCTGACATGTCGTCGATCAGCAGCTGGGCGAACTCCTCGCCATACCGCGCCCGCCACCCTCGCGGATAGAAGCGCAGCAGGCGCCTCGCGCGTCTCGTAGCCGCGTCGGAAGTGTCGGTCATCCGGTCTCTGTGCTCGAGGCGAGGCGGCGCAGCCCCACATCGGCGACGCGTCGCTGAGAATCGAGATGCGCTCGGAGGGCGAGCGCGCCGTCTGCGGTCAGCCGGTATGGACGGCGGCGATCGTGGCTCTCGACGGGTTCGATCAGGCCCTGGCGTTCGAGCCGAGCGAGCGCCTCGTAGAGGGTGCCCGGAGCGATGCGGACATCGGCGAACTCCTCGATGTCCTTGGTCAGCGCGTATCCGTGCTTGGTTCCTTCGGCGAGGCTCGACAGGATCAGCGTCGCCGGCCCGGCGTAGCGGCCGAAGGTTGACAGCGCTTCCGACTTGGTCGGTTCGTCGGTCTGAGCTGCTTCGGTCCGAGCCATCGATGACATCTTATATCGGCTGCCGATCTATCGTCAACCGAATTTTCGGACCCTCGGTTGCGAGGGCTTCACGAGGTATGGGACGTGGGTCGAGAGGAACCGACGCGGGAACGGGTCCCGGAGCCGCCAGAGGCCGGCGTCGATGACGAAATGAGCCATCACGACTCCCAGATATGCCCCGAACACGAAGCGAGCCGGTGCCCTGCCGCTATGCAGATGCGATGCCACGTTGAGCGCGAGGCCGCCGATCAGCGCGACGTTGCACAGAGCCGCCAGTCGCAGCACGCGCCTCGTGCCGCGAGGCCCACCGGCCGCGACGAGTCCGACGAGGAGGAGGTACTGGAATCCGTGAGCGATCGTCATGCCCCCGACCGCCGCGTACGGCGACCGAAAGGCGAACACGGGCAGCGCGAAACACAGCGAGGACAAGTAAACGATGCAGAAACCGGGCGGTCGATCATGTCGGGGCCGGCTCCCAATCAGGCACACCCCAGCGATGACCGCGCAACCGAAGACCGCGAGGGCGATCGCCCAGAGCCGCCCGAGTCCGGGATCTATCTGAAGCTGAAGGACTCCGGGGCGCGCTAGGAGAGCGGCGATGCCCGCCAAGCCGGAGACCGTCAGGGCGCGCCGCTCGGCCGGCCTCAGACCGGCAATCCCCCGAGAGGACGCGGCCAGAGCCGCCATCCCGAGGTTCTGCTTCTGAAAGTGCAGGAACTGCCACGCGAAATAGGGGAGCAGCAGCCACGCAAACCCCGACGCGGGCAGCGCCGCCGCGACGAACGCCGCCACGGTAACCAGGGCGATCGGTGCATACACGTATCGCGTCGCGTGCGCGCGAGCATGGGCACGGACATCGGGCAGCGTGTAGAGCCAGCCCGTCCCGGCAACGTGGACCGACGATCCGACGAACAGCAGCCAGCCGAGGCTGCGGCCCGGGGAGGCCGACGAGGACGGCGCCATCGCGACCGCGCTCACGAGCGCGCCCACCGTCACCAGCACCGTTGCGACAAGCCACGCCCGCGGAGCGGCGGAGAGTTCGGGTGATACCCCGACCCTGTCAGCCCCCACCGCACCCACCCGCTGCACCAACCCAAGGCACGACAACAAGGAGCAGGACCAGGACCACGACCATGGTCAGCACGACGAGGCCGAACGCCAGCGCGCCGCTCGCTCGCCCGCCGGACTGCCCGCTCGACTCCGCGCGACCCGAAGCCGCTGACTCGTCTCGCTCCGTGACATCCATGCATCAACTATATCGGCTACCGGTATATCGTCAAGCAGTCTATCGGTAGCCGGTAGATGAGCTTGAGGGCGGTGGGCAGCGGGTCGCGCCCGGCTGGGCCACGCTCTGGGCTACGGAGCCCGCTGGGCGTGACGCCGTGGGCTGGATCGCCGGCTCCGCCACGGGGAGCGAAGTGGATACAACTCCGCGGAAACGTGACGGTGAAACAGTGCCCCGACGGGCACTCGATAGGAATGCTCTGATACTCCCCCGCCTCGCTAGCTTCGTCCGGTCGCGAGAGCTTGCTCTCCGTCGGAGTGACAACGCGTCAGAGGGGCCGTCATTGATCGTCGTGCCAAGCGATGCTCGTGAACTGGCGCCGTAGCTTCTCGCCCCGCTTGGGATTCAACGATTCAATCCAGGAGAGGCGTCCGAGCAGGTGCGCTCTGAAGTCCGGAACCCCCGCGCGGTTCTGGGACGCGGGCCCGTGCACGCTCGAGTTGTGCAGGATGGCCTTGAGGACGTCGTACTCGTAGCGGGGAACGTTGAGCCGCTCGTTGACAACGACCCCGCAGACGCGCTGGCGGCCAGCCCGAGTCGCGAGCATCGACTTGTGGTCGTTGACCGCAAAGCCTTCCTCACGGGCGATCTCGGCGACGGCCCGACGCAGCGTGTTCGCGGCCCCGACGAGTCGCGCCGGACCGGAGAAGGTGAGGTCATCCGCGTAGCGCGTGTAGCTGGCCTCAAGCGATGCCGCGAGTCCGGTGAGGCGCCGGTCGAGTCTGAACGCGGCGAGGTTCGCGAGCGCAGGCGAGGTCGGAGTCCCCTGCGGGAGATGGGGTGTCGCGAGCCTCCGGCCAAGGCGATGATGCGCATCGATCTGGCCAGAGCCTGGGGGGCCTGGAAGCGACATCCAGAATCCCGACGGGACGACGTTCGTGGTCAGCGCCGTGAGCGAATGGGCGACCGATTCCGGGTAGCCGGCCGTTCGGAAGATGCCGTAAATGCGGCGCGCGACGATCGAGGCGAAGAAGTCCTCGAGGTCCAGGCGGATGACGACGAACTGTCCGGTGTGCTCGCTTGCGTGGCTGCGTACCGACCGACCGCGAGTGAAGCCGTGCGCTGCCTCGTGCGCGGGAATCCAGTCGAGGATATCGTGCAGGATCTGCCGCTGGATGTGTTTCAGCCGCGGCTTCGGCCGCTCGATCACCCGCACCGGCCTCCCCGGCCGGGGCAGGAAGCCGTACCGGTAGTGCCGGAGTCGTTCGTCCTCGACCGTGCGCTCGAGCGCGCGCGCGTCCGCGAACCACGCAAGCTCTCCGTCACTCACGCCAAGAAAGGTGGCCAGCGCACCGACAGATGCGATCTCGGGCACCGGCCAGCGTCGCCGCCCCATCGCAAGCTCAGGGACCAACCACCGGCGGACCCGCGGTCGTCCTGGATCGTCGCCGCCCGGCCGGCGGTTCCGCAGCACCACCTCGATGAACCGCGCGAGCTCGCGCGGTCGATCACTCGGCGGGCGGTGGTACTCCGCGAGCACCGCGCGGGCAACCGACCGAACCCACCGCGGCCGGGGATCGAGAGCACGGCCGGCCCGGTCGGCTAGCGCGCGCTCGTTCCATACGCCGGCCAAGAACGCGTCCGCCAAGCAACGGGACAGATAGGCGCGCGTGCGGGCGTCGTACACCGCCTAATCATCGCGACGTCGCGCGCCGACTGCACTCCGTCGTGCGTGCCCGGACCTGCTTCCAACGACGCAGTCGAGGGCTCGCGATGCTCTGGCCTGGCCACAAAGGTGTCCCCGGGGTAGCCCCGGAGAGGGATCAGCGCCCAAAGGACGCCTCTACCCACCTCGGTCACGCAACGCCGCGGCGCCACACGCTACCGAAATGCAGCCGTCCTGCAATGGCACCTTGGCCCGACCCGATGAGTCCCGCACCAAGGCGTCCTCTCACCATCGACGACCCGATCGGCGGCGGCGAGGTGTGCCACGTGGCACGCTCCGCGAGCTCACGAGGTGGTTTGGGGAATGGGACTCGTTCGCCGCCGAAGATGCTGATCGCTGTGGGTACCGGCGACACTTCTCCTGCCGGGAGCGCCGCGCCGGCGAGGTGGCGATGAGCCCAGTAGGGCAGGAAGGACGTGGCAATCGTTTCGGTGGTCCAGTACAGCGTGAGGGTGGCGAGCAGCAGCTCGCGATCAAACGCCGGGCTGCCATCTGGGCGAGTGCTGCTCCACGCGACGATCTTCTCGCCAATCCACGCTGCCAGCCCGGCGGGACTGTCTGACAGGCCCGCCCCAAGCGTGCCCGGCTTGGCGGCGTGCTCGTGCATGTAGCCGCCCTCTTCAGCGGTCCAGTCCTGGACGGCGCGCGCGAAGTCCTCCTCGTGCGCTGTCCGCGGCCCAGGTGCAAGGGCCAAGCCGGGAGTCGCTAGGTGGATCGCCGCGACGGCCTCTGGTTGGTCGCGGGCGAGCCAGGCGGTCACGCCGGCCCCGAGGTCGCTGCCGTGTGCGACGAAGCGTTCATATCCGAGGCCGACGGTCATCAGCTCGTACCAGAGCCGCGCCACTTGTCGTCCCGTCATTCCCGTGGGCGGCGGCGGCCCGCTGAACCCGTACCCGGGCAGCGACGGAACGACGACCGTGAACGCATCGGCGAGGTCTGCGCGGTGCGCGCCCGGGTCAGAAAGCAGAGCGAGGACTGGCAGGTACTCCAGGAACGACCCGGGCCACCCGTGGGTGAGTAGCAACGGCATTGGGCTCGGACCGCGACCTTCGGCGTGCACCAGGTGCACGAGGTGACCGCCGACTTCGACGCGTTGTTGGCGCAGAGCGTCGAGCTGGCGTTGAAGAGCGTCGGTGTCAAAGACGCGCCAGTCTCCCAGCAGGGCGTCCAGCCAGTCGCCCGGGACGCCTCGCTCCCAGCCTTCCCCGAGGTCGACGGACCTTCGATAGCTGTCCAGCCGGTGGCTAAGCGCGCGCAGCGCATCGGTGGGCAACCGACTGCGCTCCTCAACGACTCGCAGTCCGCCGCGATCATTCACGCGGCCGATCCTTAGATAGGAGTGGCAGGTCGGTGGCAGCGAGGCCTGCGACGAAGATTCTGGCTTGCCGGCGGGCGAGTTGGTCCCAGTCGGCTGTGTTCGGGAGGGGTTGGGCGAGCATCGCTCCGGCGATGATGATGTCGATCGCGGTGGCGTCTGGCCGGATGGTCCGGTCGCGGCGTCCCCGGGCGAGGACCTGCTCGAGGAGTTGCCTGATCTCCGTTTGAACCGCGGCGATTTTCTCGTCATCGATGACGGGGCCGCCGTGCAAGGGAAGTATCAGCTCGTTGCGTGCCGCGATCGTCTGTTCGAAGAACTGCTCGAGTGCCGCGTGGGCGGGCTCGTCGCTCTGGGCGGCCGCGCGCGCGCGTTGCAGGACGAGGTTGAAGGAACGCAGTGTCAGCGCCGCTAGGAGGGCGGGGCGCGTCGGGTAGTGGCGGTAGAGGGTTCCGATCCCAACGCCGGCCTGTTCGGCGATCGTTGCCATCGGCACTCTCTCGCCTTCGCGGCGGACCACGATCGTCGCGGCGGCGAGGATGCGTTCGCGGTTGGCTGCGGCGTCCCTTCGCAGTCGCCGGGGAACGCGCCGTGCGTCTGTCGGTGCTTCGGACATCCCGGAGGTGATCGTGCCACGTAGCGACAACGGGGGGTTCGCGTTCGGTAGGCTCCAGTTCATAACCGGACGATTTCCACCGTTTAGTCCACGATACAGGAGCGCCCATGAGCGACACCGCCCCCGCCGACTCGAAGCCGCCAGAGCCGATCCCGTCCGATGACCCCGGGCGGGTCCTGACGCATGTGAGCCCCGACACCGATGAGTCGCTGCCTCATCTCGGCGTGGTCGGCGACACCTACACCATTCTTGTGTCCGGGGCCGACACCGCGGGGCGCTACACGTTGATCGACATGCACGTCCCGCCGGGCGGCGGGCCCCCGCCCCACCGCCACGACTTCGAGGAAATGTTCACCATCCTCGACGGCGAGATCGAGCTCACATTCCGCGGCGTCAGCGCCGTTGCAAGGGCCGGCGAGACGATCAACGTGCCGGCGAACGCCCCGCACGTCTTCAGAAACGCCTCCGAGCGGCCTGCGCGCCTGCTCTGTCTCTGCTCGCCCGCAGGCCAGGAGGAGTTCTTCAACGAGGTCGGTGTTCCGGTCGCGCACCGAACCGACGCTCCGCCGCCGCTCGACGATGCCGCCACCGCCGCATTCATCGCCAAGGCGATCGCACTCGCCCCGAAATACCGGACCGAGCTGCTGCTCGGGGCGCCGAAGCCCTGACCCAGGAACCGGAGAGCAACGGTGAGCCAGCAACAGCGCGACGCCCTTGACCAATTGCTGCGAGACGCGCCGCTCGATCTCGGCGGCGAGGTAGCCGAGCAGCGGGCCATCTTCGGGGAGATGATGGCTGCGATCCCGGTGCCCGCCGACGTGACGACATCGTCCGGGAACCTCGGCGGGATCCCTGTCGTCAACGTCGAGGTCGCGAGCGCTGACCACGCCAGCGTCATCTTCTACCTGCACGGCGGGGCGTACGCGATCGGGACGGCCGCCTCGTCTGTCGGTCTCGCATCAGACCTCGCGCGTCGCGCCGGAGCCCGGCTGGTGACCATCGACTACAGGTTGGCGCCGGAACATCCGTACCCTGCCGCGATCGATGACGCCGTCGCGGCTTACCGCGGACTGCTCGACAGCGGCACGGCCGCGTCCGCGGTCGCGATCGCCGGCGAGTCCGCTGGAGCGGGCCTGGCCGCCGCGACCCTGGTCGCTCTCAAACACGCTGGGCTACCCCAACCGACCGGGGCGGTGCTGATGTCGCCTTGGGCGGACCTGACCCTATCCGGGGACAGCATCCGCGGAAAGGCCGCGGTCGATCCCGCGCTCACCCCCGAAGGTCTCCGCCGGCGAGCCATCGACTACGTGGCCGCCGGCGACCCAAGAGCGGAGCTCGTCAGCCCGATCTTCGCCGACCTGACCGGGCTCCCACCGCTACTGATCCAGGCCGGCTCACACGAGATCCTCCTCAACGACGCCACCAGACTCGCCTCCCGTGCCTCGGCGGCCGACGTTGCCGTCACGCTCGAAGTCACACCGGGCGTCCCGCACGTGTTCCAAGGATTCGCCGCGATGCTCGACGAAGGCGACGCCGCCCTCACCAGCGCCGGCGAGTTCCTCCGCGCGCACTTCGCTGATCCGCGTCCATGAGACCTTGGGCAGGCGTCCGCCCGGCTCTTGTGTCGAGCAGACCTATCAGCCGACCGGTGGCATCGTCGCGGCTGTGACGACGTCGCTTCCCGAGGAAGGTCGACCTCACGATCGACGTGATCGATGAGCTCAACTCGTGGAGGGCCCGGCGTGGGGAGGTCGAGCTCGACGGATTCGTGTTCGCCACCGCGAGCG
>Ga0302325_10009119_pt1 | contig 21723 bp, 28 predicted proteins | sample Palsa_T0_2_FD_201948 | JGI IMG/M metagenome (GOLD analysis project Ga0302325, IMG submission 201948) | Peat permafrost microbial communities from Stordalen Mire near Abisko, Sweden - Palsa_T0_2 | ecosystem: Environmental > Terrestrial > Soil > Palsa > Peat permafrost | place: Sweden: Abisko...
CGAGCCAACTACGAAGTTAAACAGCTACGAAAAAGGGTCGCATCTCACTCACCGCATCCTCTCCTCCGGAGCCACTTCCATCATTGGATCGGCGGGTATCACAGGGATTCTCTGCGTCAACTTTGCGGTCGCTGTTGAAAGACGGGGTCTGGATTTGAAGGTGCCTTTTCTTCAGTCGGGACGTCAGATTTGGAGAGAAGCGAGGTGACCTTAATAACCGCTGCGGTTCCTTCCAAGTGAGGTTAGGAGAGGGAATATTTGAAAAGGTCGCATAGTAATTGATCTGACGATGTGAAATTTATATATCTCTTGTGATTTAATTGCAAAATTCAAAGGGGGGTGGTCAAATGGATCGTCAGATCTGGTTCACCGCGCTTCATCTACGTTTGAGGTTTCCTCTCCTTTCAAAGGTCGAAATTAAAGGGGTTATAAACTTACAGAGCCAAGCAATGAGATCGATTAGAGTTTATTTTCTCAAGTAATCCAACAGTCCAGCAACACAAAAGCAAAGCAACACAAACAAGAGAGGTAGCATTGTCCACCAAGCCAAAAACACACCAAGTCCAGTAGCATTCACAACAGAAGAACCTAAACAATAGCAATCCTGCAATTAGCTTCTCGGTGAGATGTAAGCTTCGAGACGTACTTGTTCCATCGTAACGGGGAATTCCTACCCCCATCGTCAAACGATGTATTCAGGATCGGTAGAACCATCTTCATACACGCTCCTCCTCTCGTTGAGAGTACTGTGGCTCAACAACTCACCATCAATAAATGCCTGTCAGATGCGGTCTCCCGAGATCCTTCTTCCACTGTCTGACTGACCTCTGTAGTGTTCCAGCGTGGCTTGATCTGAAGATTGGTGTCTTTCTTGGTGAGCATCCTTTGGCGCGGCGAGACGAAAGCTTCTGATGGAGATATATTCTTTGCATGGAGGACGTCTGTCCATGGTCAGTCTGACGAGCTTGGACTTTGGAACATATATTATGCATTTTCGGAATTCCCTTCCGTCAGATGGTGTAAAAGGAGTCATAACCAAGCAGTCCGAGAACGGGGTCATGCAATTCGACTTTAACAACCAAGGGCTCCTTGCCTCAGATACAAGCAGATGGACATGAGTTCTGTTTCGAGAACTCGTTCGAGTTCCCTGACGAGGCTGTGGTGTCCCATTCGCTTCCTTCTTGACAGAAGTAGAGCTTTTGCTCTTGGACGTCCCGTTTGGCGCCGAAGAATTCGAGCCATCGTTGTCGGGATCCCCTTTGGGTGGCCGGGGGCCAGACCTCTTGGATCCGCCCGATCGTCTCCGACCTGAGATGTCAGAGTGATGGATGAAAGACGAGTCATACGATGTTGGCAGCAAAGGTGTGGGTCATCTGGGTTTCGAATTAGTACTCGTCGTCGACATCGTAGGTAGGTTCGTTCTCCCTCTCTCCGGGGAGCGGGGAGTATTTTGCGACATCGTACGGTATAGGGGCGGAGGACGAAGGGGGCCAAGGGGGGCGAGAGGGTGGGCATGAAGTTCTTGGTAGACAGAAAAAGGATAAAGCAATAAGCTAGATGAAGAAGATCAAGTATTGACGTTCTTTGCTATAGAGACCATCGATCAGCTCGCGTCATCACGTGGGACTTAAGACTTTGTGTATCTCTCAGGACCATGGGAACACGGGAAATCTGAATAAAGGGTATAAATAGTTGATGAGAATGCTACATGAAGGCTCCAAACTAGTCCCAAAACGAATATAACCGTTCCAACGCCCTGCCTCAAATCAGTGATACATTGCATGATGATCTTGTATCCCCTCTCCCTTGGCGACATACATCGACTTCGGATCAATCTCCTTGAAATCCTTATCGAATTGTTCGCCAACATCCAAAACCTGTTTCAACAAATCATAACTAACGGGTTGTTCTAATGAAACCGCCAGAGCTTGTGCAGTTCTTGTAGTGTTTTTAATTTCACTGATAATCAGATTAGGATATGAGAAGGGGAATACCGTCCGTTCAATTTCTTCGAAGCAAGTTTGTTGACTTCATCTCTGGTGATTGTGGCTGTCGATTCATCAACTCCGTTCATTACAGCCTTGTTGACTATCTTGACACCGGCCAAGCCAAGGAAATTCTCCCATACTTGCCGCCTAGCATCTTTATCCAGATCCCGATACTTGATAGCAATCGAGATCCGTGATTTAAATGCCTCATCCAGTGTTGTAACACGATTGGTAGTCAAAAACATGACTCGTTGATGATATTCCAACAACCTCAGAAACACTCCCACCATCGCATTCCTCTGCAATTCATGCAATGATCTTGATTCCAGGAACACATCCGCTTCATCCAACAACAACACTGCTTCCCATAGTTTTGCAATTTCCAGAATATCCGTCAACTTTGCCTCCAGCTCAGAGGCATCTCTCCCCAATTCACCAACACTGATTACCATAAGTGGTTTCTGACGTTCCTCTGCAATGGCCTCCGCCGTCAGAGTCTTTCCCGTTCCTGGTCTTCCGTGTAGAATAACTATACATCCACCTCCTTTTCCTGTTATGACGTCTTTGATGATATCTGCGTTTGCTCGATCAGCGTCAACGAGTGATTTGATTAATGTCTTTGTGGTCTCGGGGAGAACAAGATGCTGGAAAGCGGTTTTATTCCAGACGATGGGGGAGAATTTGTCGGCGACCAAACGACCCCACATCTTTGTGACGAAGGAATATCCAAATACCGTTGGAGCACAGAAATGTAATTCTTCTTCTGCGACTTCATCGAGTTTGTCTTCTTCATCTGGATCGGCGAGGTAACAGTCAGCATTCATTTTCTGGTAAGATGAACAGTCAACCATAGCTCGTCCAACCGCCTAACATCAGATATGTGAGACCAAAGAGATGAACACGAAATTTGAGGATCCTGGACTCGAGACCGAAATTCCGCCTCTGATATAACGAGTCGTGGTATTCCAAGTAATGCGTCCCCTTTAGCTGAACAAACTTCGCCCCCCGGGATTTGAGTTGTTCTTTTAATTCACCCTCTTGTAATAGCGGTGATGCAGTCAGCGAGCGAATTTTCCGAACATCCTTGAAGAATGGCAATTCCCTAAATTAGTCCAAGTGATTGGAAAAGAGCACATTCGTTGCCATGAATAATAAAAACAGGACCCGTTATAATCGATGAATCGGGCGTGAATATCAAAATATTCCTGTGAATCCCCTCGTCGCATGTAATCTGCACCAGTGATCTGTTATCAGAGAAAATTAATGAATAGATATACCTCTCCCGCCATGATTAGGCCAGATTCATGGTCTCGGAAGGTGATGACAGTTCCCAAACGGTAAAGAGCCCAAAGAAGATTGAACTTGATTTCTCCCGACACGGCGAGGTCTTTTAGTTTTTGACGTGTAGGAGCGAATTCCTTCTCGAGAAATTTAGTTAGTTTTTCGAGATGCTGAACTTGTAGTCGAAGACCACTGGCGCCCACAACCTTGTCGTCCGTTGTTGTTTCTGTGGGTATCGAATCGAGTGTTTCCTTTGTCGCTGTTGGGGTAGAAGTACCGTTAGGAGTGTTGACTGCGGTTGACTCGCTGTCGAGAGAGGGAAAGCCGGTTGTAGGAGGATCTTTTGAGGAAGTTTCGCTGTCATCGCCGTTTACCTCGACATGAGACACGTTCTCAACAGTCTTGTCCTTGGATTCCGGGCGTTCATCGTCCGCCTTCTCATCCTCTGCCTTCTTCTCTGATGTAGCTTTCTCGACTTCCTCGGCCTTGGACAACTCGGTCTTCAACCTTTCTAGCTCCTTCAACAACTCAAGTTCCTGATTGAATAACTTCTGAGCATCGAGCTAGTATCAGCCCAGCACCTTTTTATAGCGTTACCAAAGGCAGAGGATCGAAAACGGCATCGAGATGCTTGACACATCCCCTTAGAACCTCGTTCAAATGTCCACTATGTACTTCCACTAACCTCTCCGCGGAACGCGCTATAGTGGGATCGTAATGCCGGTGATAAACAATGAATATAAGTCCCTCATGAGTCTGGACATCCTTTAGTGGATCGAATTCTTCCCATTTATAGTCCTTTCGGTTGTACCGTTGATGAATCAATTTGTAAGCGTCATCGATGATTTTGTCCTTGTCCTTGTCTTTATCCTTGTCCTTGTCTTTTTCTTTGTCAGAATCCTCCTCGTCGGAAGAACTATCACCGTTGGTATTTGATTTTGTCTTGTCTTTCTTGGCGGTTTGAGTGGTGGTGGCAGGAGTAGGGAGCGGCGCAGGTTGCGTGGCTACTATCGATTTGTGAAGCGAGAGGAAGAAGGCCCCAGACGCAAGTATGAAGCTGAGAATGGCGAGTCCAGAGACCACAATCCCTTCGTAGTGAGCCATCATTATATCCCGCGTCCTTGCCAGGGGAAATGTCGCTTGAAAGGGGAGAACGTATGGAAAAGGGGCAGAATCTCTTATCGGCAGGGGACTCGTCACCCTTCGATGTAACAGGAAATAAACGTTCAGCCGAAGCTTCGAGTCTCCAACCTTATGGGCCTACGTTCTTTATAGCTGATACTCTGCAATGTAGCTGTTTCACGCAAATCACTGTGAGTCATGAATTGCGACGTGGATTTGTGCTTGGCCAGGCACACGGATCATCCTGAACGTGGCTTAGATAGTTGTGGCTGTGTGGGGTTGTCCAGGAGACAAATTCCCAGCTTTTAAATTCCGCTGCATCTCAACTTTGTGCGGAGCTCCGTATGCAAGGAGAACGGTTCAAAAAAGCGACTACGAACGATTTGTATTATGAATACTGCTTCTAGATAGAACTTCTCGCCTTACATGGTCGCATAACTCCCCTAACACCCTCTAACAAGATCTCGCCAACATTCTCATTTCGCTAACCCACCAAACTTGCTCTTCCATTCTACCTCTTTCTCCTCAGGAATCTTGCTGAACAAATACTTTGCCTTCCCAATTGTATGACCAGGTAATATATCCCCTACCTTCCACGTATCCGGCACTGCCAACCGGGGTGCATTGATCTGCTCATCGATGGCATCACTTGTAGCGGGCAAGAAAGGAGACAACACCGCCGAAAGCAAGTAAATAGCATTCAACGAAGCTCCCAGGGTAGCCGCACATCTCTCCGGGAAATTATTAAACAAATTGTTGTCAAGTTTGTTTTCTTGTAAGAACAAGTTCCCTCGAGCAGATAATTCCATCGCCAAACGCAATCCCGCTTTCAGACGCAACGAGTCCATGTGTTCGATATACGATGCGAGGATAACGTTGATGTCTTTTTCGAGCGACTTGACGTTGGCTGTGTCCGTGGTGTCTTTGGTGTAGTCTGGGACGACGCCCTTGTATTTCGCTTGTAGAAATTTGATGACCCGGTTGACGAGGTTGCCTAGATTGTTGAGGAGTTCGGTGTTGTTTTTGGCGATGAATTCGCGCCAGAGGAATTGTGAGTCGGCACTTTCGGGGCGGGAAGACAGGAGATAATAACGGAAAACAGAGGAAGGGATGCCCGTGAGATTAGCTTGATCTCCGAAGACACCGATCCCGCGGGACTTGGAGAATTTGTCACCTTCATACTGTAGGTATTCTAACAATAAGAAACGTCTTTGGGGGATGTGTACCTGTTGTGGAGATGTTATGTAGTTTAGTCCAATTCTGACCGGTTCCTAGGAGACTTGCAGGAAACAAGACCGTGTGGAACGGGACATTGTCCTTCCCCATGAACTGATACAATTTGACATCGGTTTCCTGTGACGGAAGCCACCACCTCTTCCACTCCTGCCCGCCCTCGACATCTGGATCGGTATAATTCGCGGTAATACTGATATATCCAATCGGCGCATCAAACCACACATAAAACACTTTATCCTCAAAGCCCTTCAAAGGCACCGGAACACCCCACTTCAAATCCCGTGTGATACTCCTTGACTGTAATCCCTGTTTGAGCCAGCTGTGTGTGATGGACTGTGCATTCGAGGACCATTTCGGGGAATACTCGTCGACAAACTTTTGGACCTTCGGCTGCAAGGAATCCAAACGCAGGTAAAAGTGGGTTGTATTCCTTGCTTCGGGAGTTGCTCCGTCGATTTTACATCGCGGCTCAATGAGTTCCATGGGATCCAACAAGTTTCCACATTTATCGCATTGGTCGCCTCGTGCGTCTGGATACGCACATTTAGGACACGTGCCCTCTACAAACCTATCCGCCAAAAACCGTTCATGTTTCGGACAAAATAATTGTAGCTCGGTCTTCTGTTCGATGTAATCGTTCTTATACAAGGAAGTAAATATCCCCTGTGTAATTTCCGTTTGCTTCGGTGTTGCCGACCTGCCGAAATGGTCAAAGCCAATGTCGAACCATTTATATATCGCGGAATGTATAGCGTAGTATTTATCGCAGATTTCTTGAGGAGACACGCCATCTTCAATGGCTTTGGTTTCGATTGCGGTGCCGTATTCGTCGGTGCCGCAAATATACAGTGCGTTGAGGTTACGCACTTTGCAGTACCGGGAGAAAACATCTGCGCTGAGAACGGAGCCGATGATATTGCCTAGATGGGGCACATTGTTGACGTACGGTAATGCCGAGGTGATGAGAATGTTCCGCTGACCTGCAACGGGCATACTACGATTAACACTGACAGATGCTCTGGTGGGTACATTTTCTTTCCATCGAGTTTGTTGGCGAAGATTCCTGGTTTGAGATGTTGTTGGCCATCTGAGAGCGGGGTTTCTGTGACGCCGGCGGAAGATGAAGGTGCCCCTGCCACAGTCGAGGCGTCTACTTTCTCCGCTGTCGTGAGCGCACTGGCTAATCCAATTCCCTGCTTTGCGGTCTCGGATAATAGGAAGTCGGTGAAGAAATTCTTGAGCTCGGGATAGTCTGATAATTTCGCGGTCGACAGAGTATTGTAGAGAGACGCAAAGAGGATAATGACAGCAGGCGACTTGTGATCCCTCAAACTGGGTTCTTTTACTTTTGTTTCCGCTTCCGCGAGTAGTGTCGTTCCTTTCTTTGATGCAAGTTCCGTGGCTTCCCATTCCAGTAGCGATAATTCTGTCCATGATGCTGGTGCCTTAGTCTCCAGTTCATGCAGATATCTACACCCCATCAATACCCCTTCTAAATCACCGGGAATACCTCACAATAGCATTCGCATTCGTCAGGGTGATTTTGGCCTTCTTATTCTCCAATGTAACCGTCCCGCTCGCAACTACCCTTAGCACTCCCCTTCCGTTAAGGATTGAATACGTTTCACCCATTCCACTGGAGTATTGTACGCGGTAACAGCAAGAGTAACCTTGAGAGAATCCTTAAACGCATCAGAGTCCTTTCCTCCAACAGGCACACTGATCTTGATCCCTGCCATCTATCTTTGCCTATTGAAACTGTGTCTCCAATGCACGAAGCTATTGTTTGCGATGCCGCTGGGAACTTTTCTTGACTCACCAATCGTAGCGCTCACACAGAAAAACCTGGCCGTCACGTGATTTTTGGGCGCGGAGTCATAAGGGGCAGCCTGGGCAGGCAACTTATATCCTGTGAGTCAAGGACTAGCAAGAAAGTTGTGGGCTTCCGAACGATGGCAGGACAAGGTGCCAAGGATGGCGATGTTAGGAAACGGAGGAGGGTGCGGGACGAGTCTCCTATGGTGGTGCTTTCGAAACAACTTTCGTGGCTTCTCAGACATCATCTCGATACCTCGGGTCTCGAAGTACGGAATGACGGGTACGTCAGGATTGCTGAGCTGGTTCTGCTCTTAATATATGGACTTGCTAACAGATAGTTGATGCATCCCAAGTTCCGTCAATACACGCTCTCTCAAATCCACGAAGTCGTAGAAACAAACGATAAAAAACGATTCTCTATAACCACTCTTGACACCTCATCCGGCCCCCAAGAATTCATCCGCGCAAATCAGGGACATACGATAAAAACGATCCAAGTAGATATGCAGGAGATCACTTCTGCGGGCGAGTATCCTACTATCATCCACGGCACACATCGTACTGCCTGGGGACTTATTTCTGAGGATCCCAGGGGGTTAAGTCGAATGAAGAGGAACCATATCCATTTTGCGACGGGGATGATTGGGGAGAAGGGGGTTATTAGTGGGATGAGGTTTACTTGTACTGTTTTGATTTATGTGGATTTGGAGAAGGCTTTGAGGGATGGGATCAAGTTTTTTAAGAGTGAGAATGGGGTTGTGTTGACGGAGGGGGAGAGGGGAGAGGGGTATTTGTCGAAGGAGTATTTCAAGAAAGTTGTAACAAATAAGGGAGAGGTGTTGTGGCCTTTGCAACCTTAACGAGCTCGACGAGGTAATTGAGAGGTGAAGCAGTCATGCAGCTTATGGTGGCTTGACGTTGATAGCATAGCTAGAGATATCCCGGTTTTCAGACAATGTATACTCAAAATTCGGTCAAAAGTGATGAATGCACGACACTCGATTCCTACAAACACAACACGATAACTAACGATAACGCCTGAGTTGAAGTGTATTGTGTCTCTTCCAAGTAGACCTCCTGCCAGCACGGGTATGATTGTACAAGTGACCCTTGTTGATACCACGAGATTGTTTCCCAGCGGACGTCAATCCACGGCTAGTGCGAGTTAGAGCCTGGGGCCTGGAGAATGCGAGCTGGTGCTGGGCGCGCTAGAGGATGCCGGAACATGTAGAAACAAGAATCGCCTTTTTATTTCTTCTCAAACATTGTTATTCCTGTTACATCGCTGTAACACCCACATCGCCATGTACGCATGGCATCCGCATCGTCGTTACTAATTCGTCGGTTCCTCAGCTCGAGCTCGGTCTCGATCAGATCCTTAGCCCGGTGGAGCTGAGCCTTGGAGCTTTGCTCGGACTTCCTGTGTCTGCGCACAAGTGATGATTTAGTGATCATAGAATTGTGCGCAAGTAACGATTTAGTGATCATAGAATTGTGCGCAAAGTGACGATTTAGTGCTTAAAGAATTAACTGCACGACATCCGCGGGGGGACTTTAAGGGTGGTTGTCTGGTCGACCTGTCCGTACCCTTGCCCTAATTAATTGAGCACACTAACAACGGATGCCAAGCAGCTGACGGAAGTTATTTACACCACCAAGTTGATCCTCGCGCATCGTCCACCACCCAAAGCGACGCTCAACAAACGATGGTCTTCCGCGACGATAATGTCGTTGTCATAGAAATCGGCTCACTGACTACGCGGGCGGTAGTCGGACTCGCCGAATCGATGACGCCGCCTCAAGTCCGCGTCCCTACAAGAATCGGAAAACGAAAACGAGACTCCAGCCAGCCGCATTATTTATTTGACGAGGAATTAGAGCAGGCGATCAAGGCAAAGGATGCAGAAGTGGAAGTAATATCGCCTATTGTCAAGGGTCTCGTTGTGGACTGGGACGCCATTGAGATATTTCTGTAATGCATCTGCGTCAAAGGGATGGGCTAACGGTGTAGACGATGGTTGTTGTTCACGAAACTGAATCGGAGGTATCCTCCTACACCACACAATGCAGTGTCTCCGGTTCTGTTAATTGCTTCGCATCATCTTTCATCTCCTGACAAGGAACGTCTAACCCGAATATTCTTTGAAGACTTCGGGGTGCCATCCTTCGCAATCTACGACACGGGATTACTAGCATTATACGCAGCGGGTGTCCTTACCGGCATCGCCGTCGACATAGGCTACGAGAAAACAGGCACGTCCCTAGATATATATTCACTAACAATAGACATCACTCCGGTGATAGACGGACAAATCGTGTCGAACGGCCAAATCTCCGTCCCACTAGGAGGAAAACACGCAACCCAACATCTCTGCAACTTACTACAACAATCCCCTCCCGCCTCAGCAACGACATCCCAACTCCTCCCCCCCTCAGAAATCTCCTTCGACCTAGCGGAAGAAATCAAACTCTCCCACATCACAGAAATCACCACCCAAGCCACCACCGCACAACGTAACCGTAACCGGCTCGGCTTCAGTCTGTCTAGTTCCGGCGAGTCCACTCCCCTAGGCACTCCCGATGCCCGCGACGAAGGTGTCGACGATATCGCACAGATCGTCGCCTCTGGCCGTATGAGCGAGTACTTTGAGAAAAAGGAGCGGGAAAAAGCGATGAGGGGGAAAAAGGGCGATGCAGGGAAAGATGCCGCGCCACAGAAACCCAATGCAGAGTTACCGCATAACACGCTGACTTTGAAGAGTGGGACGAGTATTCTTGTTGGGAGTGAGAGGTTTAGAGTTGCGGAGACGTTGATGGAGGGGATTACGGCGCCGAGGGAGGATGTTGTGATGGGGTTGCCGGATGCAGTTACGTTGGCTGTGGAGTTGGCGTGTCGGGGAGAATATGCTGGGAAAAGAGCTGATTTATGGCAACATATGGTCATCGTAGGTGGAGGAGCACGTATCAAAGGTCCCCCCTCAACCCACCACCCATGAATCCTTATTTGTCGCAACTTCTAATGTGTAGGATTCAAGGAAGCATTCACAGCACTTCTAGCAACCAGACTACCCATCGCAATCCCCGGCCACGATTCCCACATTCAAGGCTCATCCCTCCTCTCCCAGTCCGGCGGCGCAGGAACTCCCCTCAACGGCGGCACCGGCGCAAACACCCCCATCACCGCCGGCGGCGGCCAAACAGGAATGCACCCCCCCGGAGCCATAATACGAGTTTTGAAGATCCCAGATTACTTTATTGAGTGGCGGGATACGGCTGCGAATGGCGAGTTGGGACCAGGTAGGATGGGAGCCCAGGAGGAGGCTGCGTTTTTGGGAGGGCAGATTGTTGCAAAGTTGTCGGTCAATGATCCTGGGTCCGGGAATTTTGTGACCAAGCTGCAGTATGCTACGCGTGGGCCTTCGGCTATATTGGCGTTGTAGATTAGTTGAAATGAATCCTAAGGATCGTGTGTAATTTATCTTGTCTTTGCTTCTTGATGTTGAGATCTGTCCCACGTGATTCCGCTGAAATTTGGTCAAGTTTTGATCCGTTATGCGCCGATCACGAACGCGCAAAGACCATCCTTCGTGTTATGGTCCGCCTAAAACATCGATGGCTGTTATTCAACATAATCTATCCAAACGAGACATCCGTAATCCCGTTCTCCACACCCTCGAATAATGTCACTCCCAAAATCCTTACCGATATCCTCCGCCAGCAAATCTCGTACAACTTCGGCGACCAAGGAAGCGGACTTGTATCATCGTCGTTGCAGATAAAGTACTTCAGTGCTGCCACGAGTACTGGAATTGTCCGGATAGCGAGGGACCATTTTCGGATAGTCTGGGCTGCGTTGACGTTCATTAAAGAGATCGATGGGAGGGAGTGTATAGTGACCGTGCAAAGAGTTTCAGGGACAGTGAAGAAGGCGGAACAGGAGATTCTCAGACGGGATAAACGGGCGTTGGATAGAGTGAAATCAGGAAGAATAGGGAAAAAGTTGTAATAACTTCGAAGGGGATAAAGGAGATTGTACAATACCATAATGCTTGATCTACGAACTCACTTTCTCTGGCGCACTACATGAGAAACTATCCTGCTACATGCAACTATCTTAACCCCTCCGGGATAAACAAATGAACCACAAGCACCGTCGATGCTTAATGCAATCTCCACACACTCCTCAAACTAACATATCTCCCTTCCTTCCTTGCTACAATCCCGCCTCCCATCACATCGCTCGAAAATCTAAAGATCCGCATCATCCTCATCAGGCAAAGGCATATTCTGCGCCTGCTCCAACTCATTCGTATAAGCCTTCATCAACTCCGCATCGACCTGAACCTCAGGAGGCGCCAACGCAGGCGAGGCGACAAATTCCAGGGACTGGTTTCCGGCCAACTTCCTCGCAAGCCACAAAAAGGGCTTTTCAAAGTTGTAGTTACTTTTTGCGGAAATGTCAAAGTACTGGAGATTCTTTTTACGGTGGAAGGTGATCGTCTTGGCTTTGACTTTACGGTCTTTGACGTCGACTTTGTTCCCACAGAGGACGATGGGGATGTTTTCGCAGACGCGGACGAGATCCCTGTGCCAGTTGGGGACGTTTTTGTATGTGATTCGGGAAGTCACGTCGAACATGATGATCCCACATTGGCCTGATCGTTAGCAGATGTCGCGCTATTAGAGAGGGGAGTGAAGGACCTTGGATGTAGTATCCATCTCGAAGACCGCCGAATTTCTCTTGTCCGGCCGTGTCCCACGTATTGAAGCAGATTTGTCCAAAGTTTGTGTGGAAAGTAATCGGATGCACTATCCATCAGTCATTATCCGAAACAACGCTGCCGAGGGGAATAAATACCTTCCACACCAAGCGTGGCGATATACTTCTTCTCAAACTCGCCCGTAAGATGTCGTTTGACAAAAGTCGTCTATATCCATCAGCACACGTCCCGCGCGGGTATTCGAATGAAAGAGGATCGGATCGCATTACCTTTCCGGTGCCACCATCGCCGACGAGGACAAGTTTGAAGGTGGGAATATTCTGTTCTGCGGCCATTCTATGTGAGTCGAAAGGAGGCTGGAAAACGCGGTTTTGAGAACGCTGGATGAGAGATATTTACTCAAGGACGAGAAAGGCGTTTGATGTTGAGAGGGCGACCAGAGAGAAGTCCACCGAAAGGAAGGGGCTATGCTTTGAAATTTTAATCCAGGCGAGCGCGGGCCATGGGCATTGGGCAAAAATCTTTCTGTAAGCCCGTGATTGCGAGTGGCGGAGCCATACAAACTCGAGATCAGAAAATTTAATCGAAAAGATCTTCAAACGGACAGGAACGGGAAGTCATGGCGAGTATTTCGGATCCAGTCCCTCTGGCTCTGAATTTGAGCACTGCAGGGTCAAAAGTGCATGCTTCAGAGGTCCTGAATTGTAAAAACCAGGCTGTTCTGGCTATTGACGGCGAGGGCTTGTTCATTCACAGTGTACTTCTCCTTCCTGTGTTCGAAAGTTTGGCTAACGCGAGTAGATTGCGCCAAGCAGAGCGTTGGCAGCATTTAGCACTGGTCCTGAAGTCAAGTTCTTGTGTTCTCCGGTGTCGATTCGATTTGACCTGGAGAATAGTGTTACTTTTGCGGTGACGGAGGAGAAAGGGGATGTTACGCTGTTACGATGGATACAGGCTGGAGTCGAGTATTCCACGCAAAAAATGCAGTTGTCGACGAAGAAGTCGGATACGCTCTCACTGCATGTTATCGACGATTCTGGAGACTGTATATTGGTCAACTACAATAATACACGACTGGAGTGCGTTGAGGTCGGATCATCAAAAGTGAATTGGACATGGAATCTGCCTACCAAGACCGCGAACGTATCCACCTTCGATGCCAAACATCTGGTAGAAACAAAGAATGCAGATGGACGCGTCCTACTAGTAATTTCTGAGCAGGCTCAGTTCTACTCTGTCTCAGCAACAAATCCACCCACGGATCCCATTCTAAGTCGATCTTGGTCTGATGTACTTGCCTTCCATGAGTCAAACTAACTTCAGTCCGAGCGAGTATCCTCTACAACCTTCGACGTCTCCTCTGGGACAATCTTCCAACTGTCAAGGAAAGATCTCAATATCATGAAATCAAATCAACCAACAATAACATTCCGCCTCCCATTCCAATACAACAAACTCTTCCCTCTATCAACATCTCACATCCTCTTGACGTCCTCCAACAGCCTCACAATCTACGACATCGTCTATGGCACAGTCCAATCGACTTCCCCCCTCCCACCCTCATCAACGCCCCTAAGAATAATCCCCTCCACCGATCCAACGTTATTCCACCTCCTCCTCCATTCCGAAAAACCCCTCGCAATCCCAATCACCATCCCCGAAACATCAACCCTCCTCTCAGTCCTGACCACCCCCACGACCATCCCACAAGACCCAACATCCTCAAAAGTCCCCTCCGTCCTCCTCGCCAGCAAACAAAAATTCAAACTCAAACAAGTCCTCTCCGCCACCAAAGAGCTCATGCAAAACCTGAACTCCGCCGCAGCGTCAAACGACCCCAAGGCCTTCGATAAACACTTCAAAGACTTCCGACGGCAATACAAAATCAACCGTGGCTCCAGAAAGGAACGTCGCACGAAACTAACCCCCGTGTTCGTGAGGGATTTGTTGTCGATTATATTTACTCCCGCGGCCGCCGATGGGGGGATTAAAATGCAGATCTTCCCCGAGGAGACGGTCAGGTTTCTTTTGGAATGTCGGGTCTTTTCAAGGGATGCGGTTCCTGGTGCGGGGGAGGATAAACTTGTGCAGGCGGCATGGAGTCATTGGGGGTTTATGAAGATGTTGTTGGAAAGTGAGCCTTGTCCTTTTGGGTTTCGGGATTTCTTGCTGTTGATGAAGAAGTTTCTTGAATCGCCGTTGTTGGAGAAACATCGTGGTTTGGGTGGGGATGTTGGAGGTGGTATTTCGTTGGAGATGGTGTTTGAGGCTTTTGAGAGGAATGTGGATATGTTTTTCGATGGGGGGGATATGAAGAGTGTTCTCTCGACGGATAATTTGCTCAGTCTGCTCGGTCTACTTACTTCCTCCAGCACACCCATCGACAACGCGTCCACTCCCCCTTCCCCCGACTCAACCCTTCCGGTCCCCTACTCCGCCCTCCTAACCTCCCTCCTCGACTCAATCGGTCTCTCCCAACTCTTCCTCCCAACCACCCTCCCGACCCCCCTCCTCGACTCGCTCCTCGCCTCCCTGACCACCGAGTCCGCACACCTCTCCTCCTGCCTCTCGACCTCCTCGATCCTCTCCCTCGCACTAAAACGCCAGCACGACGCCCTAGGAAATCACCCCGCAGGGAACACCAAGAAACGAAAACGGAGTGCGGGGCAGTTGGAGATTGTGGCTGAGGAGGGAGGAAGATGGAGACGGTGCGGGATGTGGATTAAACGGGATGAGAAGCCTGCGCAGGGGGGGAAGGGGATTACCAAACGGTTTGTGGCGACGGCCAAGTTTTTGGAGGTTCCTAGCTATAGTCTTGATCGGATGGTGTTATGAAGGATGAAGGATAGTGGAGAATAGAGTGCGAAGATGTCTGTAGTCAACAAGGGATTTAGGCATGAAGGATGATATTTCATCGACAGGTATAGAAGATAGTGTCAATTTGCATGGCTAGAATGTAATGTTAAGCATGTGAACAGATGACTGGTTCCATTCCTTCGGAGTGCTGTCTTCCTGAATAGTATTTTGGACGTTTTGTCATTCCACAACAATCTTGACGAGAGACTGTGCCCAATACTTTACTCTGAAGTCAGGCATGGGTGATGAAGAAATTTGTCCCAAGGATATCCTCACTGGGCGTACAAACACATTCACACGTTGTTCATGACTCGCTGACGAACCAAAGGCAGTAAGACAATCCACCAAACAATGCACACCGACGATACCAAAGGATGAGCTTTTAGAAGACTGAAGATTCATATATCGGATATGTAATGCGCTACATACTCCAGAACCACCCAGCTTCTCGAACCACCCAAACACGCGAAACCACTTTAAATGCGAGTGTCGTAGGGAATAGGATGAAGCGTCTCGACGCCCTCTTCGGAAGGCTTGACAAGTCTGGCCTCACGGGGCATAACGGGCTGTCTCTTGAGGTGGACAGTAGCACCGGTCTCCTTTGCCTGTCGACGTTTCTCCGCATTCTCCTTCACCCGCCTCAAGAAATCTGCAGTCAGCATTTCTCTTCCACAAGGTTTTGATACCATCACGACATCTGGAGTGTCGGACATGCTCAACACGCACATGCAATCGCTTCTCGATGTATCTGTTGCCAACGATCTTCTGCATGGAGACACCGACGGCGCTCTTTGTGATGTTGAATACCACACCGGTCTTTCCGTGGTAGTACTTGTATGGCAATCCCTTTTGCTGGGCCGAGTTACCGACGATATCGACGATGTCGCCGACTTTGTATGTTTTGAGCTGGCGGTTAGAACGGGGTGGATAAATGTGGATCAATGGAGATGTACGTATGTGCTCAACTTGATCATTCCCTTCTCGCCGAACTTTCGGGCGAACAATTGACGCGTTCGCGCCCTGCATGTCAGTGTCCTGGCCTACGACGCTGGGGGATATACCTCTTACCGAAGGAGTGCGGCATTGTTGATGAGGTTCAGGTGCGGTGGTGGTGGTGGTGGTTGACTTGGTGAGATTCCTCGCAGTGCTGAATTTGAGTGTGTATCGTCGCTCACCTGATGAACCCAGCAGTCACAGCAGCCCTGTCCAAGCCCCAACCCTAGATTGCCGTCACCACCAGCATCCGCGCTTACGCACACCTCGCAGCACTGAATCACGAAATCGCATCCACAGACGTGTTTTGTCCACACAGCTCACCGATCCGACGATGAGTGGACAACAACAAGACGCAGACCCGTCCACACAGGAGACACAGCCTCTTCTCGCCCCGTCGCAGCCTGCAGAGCCCCCGAACCCCGTCGAATTACGTCGCCAACAAGCGCTGCAGGACTTCAAGCGGCGACTCATCGAACATCGAGAATGGGACGCCAACCTCAAGACTCTGCGGCTCGGCATTCGGGATCTGGAGAAGGCGTATGAGAAGACAGAAGACGATATGAAGGCTTTGCAATCGGTCGGGCAGATCGTCGGAGAAGTGTTGAAGCAGCTGGACGAGGAGAAGTTCATTGTCAAGGCAAGCAGTGGGCCACGGTATGTTGTTGGGTGCAGAAATAAAGTCAACAAGGACAAGTTGAAGCAAGGTGCTCGAGTTGGTATAGTTGTCTCCTTAGACTTGACTAACGACAGCGCTTGACATGACTACGTTGACTATCATGCGCATGCTGCCTCGAGAGGTCGATCCGATGGTGTTCAATATGAGTTTGGAGGATCCAGGGAATGTTTCGTTTTCCGGCATCGGTGGGTTATCAGAACAGATTAGAGAGCTGCGCGAGGTATCTCCTGTCGGAGTGAATCTGACTTGCAGGTAATTGAATTGCCATTGAAGAATCCAGAGTTATTCATGCGGGTCGGAATCAAACCACCTAAAGGTGTCCTCCTCTACGGCCCTCCCGGAACAGGAAAGACACTCCTCGCCCGAGCAGTGGCTTCCTCTCTCGACACAAACTTCCTCAAAGTGGTGTCATCTGCAATCGTGGATAAATACATTGGAGAATCAGCTCGACTGATCAGAGAGATGTTCGGATACGCCAAAGATCACGAGCCATGTATCATCTTCATGGACGAAATCGATGCTATTGGAGGACGACGGTTCAGCGAGGGGACCAGTGCCGATCGCGAAATCCAGCGCACGCTCATGGAACTCTTGAACCAGCTTGATGGGTTCGATTATCTTGGTATATGTCCCATGAGATAGTGCTGACAACAGGAAAAACAAAGGTCATCATGGCTACAAATCGACCTGATACACTTGATCCGGCACTTCTTCGACCAGGTCGATTAGACCGCAAGATCGAAATCCCCCTCCCCAACGAAATCGGTCGTCTTGAGATCCTCAAAATCCATGCCTCAACCGTAAACAAGCAAGGCGAAATCGACTATGAAGCGCTCGTGAAACTGAGCGAAGATTTCAATGGTGCAGATTTAAGGAATCTAGTCACTGAGGCGGGGATGTTCGCCATTCGTGAGGATCGGGACTATATCGTTCAAGACGACTTGATGAAGGCAGTAAGAAAGGTAGCAGAGGTGAAGAAACTGGAAGGCAAACTCGACTACAAGAAGCTGTAAATCTATTATCTGTCTGCAATAGATTCTTGGAGATGGTTTGTTTTTTCGCAGTTTTCAGATGGGAGCAGTCATAGCGGAATATGAATTTGCACATTAAGATCTCTAATTGTTTTCACGCAAAATCAACTTTCTCCATTCCCTAATGCCAAAAGTCGAAGTATAACAACTATAGATGATGAATTTCTCATCTTTGCACAACCAATGCTGACAACTTTTAACCCCTCCTGTTAGGGGGGACATATCGTCCGGGTGCGGGAGCCGGAGGCGTTTGTGCGCCGTTGCTGGGAGAGGCGTTGCGAGGGGATACATCAGCTCGTGGGGACACATCAGCTCGAGGAGACACCCGGTCAAAAGAAGAGGGGCGGTCGGTTGGGGGGGGACTGGCGCCCCAGCGACTTCCTCCTCGAGAGGGCCTGTAGGGTTCGGGCGCAGCGTCGCCTTCGGTTCGGCGGGCGGCAGGACGCCAGGCATTTGCTGAGGGTTTGAGACCGCCCAAGGGGGCAGCAGCAGGCCTGTCAACCGGTGCAGCCAGTCCAGCGATCTCAGCTTTGCGACGAGCAATCTTCTCTTCAGCTTCCCGTTCTCGCTGTCTCTGTTTCTCCAGAATCTCATCTGCTTTCCTACAGATTGTCAGTCCGTCACCAAATAATGGATTATACCGTCGTTCTTCCTCACGCTTGCGTGCTTTCTCTTCAGCTTCCTTCCTTGCGGCTTCTTCCTTTGCAGCCCGTTCCTCCTCCTCTTTCTCAAGACGTTCCGCTTCCTCTTCCTCCCTGATTCGTCTCTCCTCCTCCTCCCGTCTAATCTCCTCCTGTCGTTTCTGGTACTGCGCCCGTCGTCGCGCCTTCTCCGCCTCAAGCGCACGCTTAGCCTCATTCTCCCTCTCCTGGAACTCCTCTGACCGTTTCTCCTTGATGGTCTCACGGTAGGTCTGGTAATCGGGCATTATCCTCTCCAAACGCTTCTTGAGTTGGAGACTTTCTTTATGTCTTGCGGCTGCGAGGGCGAGTTTCTGGCGTTTGTTTTCTTCATATTTGGCTTTTTCGACGGCCAGTTGGCGTTCGTAGTCCTCGTTGAGTAAGGAAATTTCCTCGCGACGGAGAGCTCGTTCAAAGTGATCGATACGTTTACCGGTCTGGCGTAATTTCTCGGACAATTCGCCTCTTTCTTTGTCCAACTGGATGAGTTGCAAGCGACGCAGACTCTCCGTATCCATATCAATAAGATCCTACATGTTACCTTTGTTTTCACGGGATGAATACCTTCTCATCAAGTTTGACGCCTTTGGCAAGCAACTCATCAGCCAATTTCTTAGCCTCCTCCAACTTGATATTTTCCTTCTCACGTTGAAGTCTAGCGAGTTCTTTCTTCCTCAATTCCTCGGCTTGGCGACGTTGTTCTACTTCCGCCTCCTGTTGCTGTTTCATCGCTCTCTTACTAGCCTGCTCTCGCTCCTCGCGCAAAGCAATGATCTCGACAAGTTCACGACGTCTCTCTATTATAGCTCGTCGCGCAAGTGTATCTTGATGTTCCTTCTCGCCTCCCGCAACGGCTCTATCTCTCGCCTGCTTGCGTCTGTTTGCCTCTTCTGCAATAGCAGTCGAATCAACCTTGTGAACCGTATGATGCAATTTCTTGGCCAGTCTGGATAATTGAGTGCGCACCAGATCCGATGGCGTAGACTGTAATCGAACACTGAGCTCACTGACGGCGCGAGAAGTAATAAACACATCCGACTCGAACGTCAGAAGCGATCCAGCATGATCCACGCGAATCGAAAGTTCTCCCTTCTTGCATGCTGACATGATAAATTTCTCGATTTCAGAACGATTCATTTCGAACGCGGGAGGGAATGCGGCGAGTTGCATCACGAAATCCAAGCGAAGTGATTCATAGACCTGAGAAAGTTGTTGGAACAGACGCGTAAGAATGACTTGATGTAAAGGCTTAACAAACGGCGCCATCTCGTGGTCTTTAGCGATAACTTCGATGACCGGCTCGATTTTCTTGCAAATACTCAGGGGGTGGAATTCGACTTCGAGGATATTGTAAAGTTCGCGAATTTCCGGCTTGGCATAGCTTAGAACTGTTTTGGAGGACTAAAAATCAGAAAAAGACGATAGGAAGTTGATACCGCTTCTTTGAGGAGGAATGCACGAGAGGGTGCACGTCCCATGGAAAGGAGGACGGAAAGACGGGTCTGTTTATGCTTTGCGTCGTCCATTTCAAGGAGGCCGGCTTTTGAGCGGGTTGAGTTGATTACTGGGATGGCCAATGCTGACAACAAGACGAAAGATGCAAATTTTGATTGTTCTGTTTCGCTTAATGGTTTTGCTTGAGTGCGCACCAGGTTGTAATAGCGCTGAAAAGTCAGTGCGTGACAGAGAAGGGGAATACATTCCATGCAGCAGCAACAAAGAGATAATTATCAGACACCATGAAAATTCGAGTTAATCGCTCGTAGTAATTTGCCATCATAACCTAGAACATCAACGACTTGAAAGAACAAGGGAGTACATTCTTAGGAGGTCTCTTAGACATGGAAATTAGACTATGAATATCCTCGACCGCACGGAACGCTTCTTGCCAAAGCTCAAGATCCGCAGCAACATTAAGCTGATTGAACCTGGTATCAAGATGTCTCTGCAACGTATCCGGATCGTTCAAATTAATTGAATGCGGCTGATTCGAGTACTTTGCAACATTCTGCAAATGATTCCGAAGTAAATCGCACAATCTTCGGAATTCTGTCTTGCGAGTATACACGCGACAGAAATTGAAGGCTTGATGAGCCGTGGTTTGGTACATTTGTTCTAGACGGGCGTTGTTGCGAAGAATCTCGAGGACGGTGCGATATGTCTCCCACAGAAATTTAAGCCAGGGAGTCACGACTGCGCGATCCGTACGGTCGCGGTTTTGTTCCGTCGAGACGATGGATAACATGACGCTTTCGGGTGTTTCGGTGGCTTCGAGATCGTCAATTGCTTCGAGGAGTTGTTGTTGTGCCTGGGCTTGTGCCTCAGTGACCTTTGCCTCTGCAAGTTCGATGAATCTTTTGAACACGACCTACACCGCGGTTAACAACACGCAAATCGTAGGGAATACCTCTATCGACGAGACGTTGGTGTTCTGTGCGATATTTTTGAACTGATATAGACCTTCCTTGGCCATTTTTCCCTTGCGCAAGTTGACGCAAAGTTCCACGAATCGAAGCATGATCGGCTCCAAAGACTGCAAACTAGCGCTCTTCGACCTCTTCGAAGTGATAATCTCATGAAGCGATTGCAACGCAGCCATATTCTGACCCACAGCAATAAGTTCTACACATCAGTCGCCGCACACACCAACCTCGCCAAGGGGGACAGGGAAAGCGGGCAAAGGTACCTTCCGCGCGCTAGACATACTGTTAGTATTGTTCGAACAAGAGAAGATGGAGAGGGACATACCCGGAGCACATTTTCGGGTTTCTGGACCACCATTTCTGGGATGCAACACCTGGCGAGAGGAGATGTGTGGTGCGAGTGTCGGCTGGGTGGATGTCAAAAAGACTCTGAGGTGCTTTTTGAAGGAGGGGCAGCTGATTTTTTTTCGTTTCGATTGTCAAGTCATGAATACGACGGGTTATGTAAGCCGTGATTACAAGCTCTGCTCGAGAGTCGTAGGCGGCTGGTGACTGGCTGCTGGTAAATGGGGATGGATTTATTTATGCCCTGATTTGCACCCATGGTGCATCCACTGCTTTCCTGGCGTTAGTCTGCTGCGGCCTATTTCAACCGATCAAAGAGACACCGGTCGATTCTCCACGCAAATCTCGTCAAACACTCAGGAACGGCGCATAAAGTCCCACGGGAACAATGGCAGTACCCTCAAATGCAAAGCGACCACAGAACAACTCGGCGATGACAGAATTGAAGTACCGCCGAATCGCAGACCTAAACCAAAAATTAAGGGATGACTTCGACCGACCTCGCTGCAAAACCAGCGACGCCTGCAACAGGTGGGGGGGGGGGGGCGCG
>Ga0302325_10009122_pt1 | contig 21718 bp, 14 predicted proteins | sample Palsa_T0_2_FD_201948 | JGI IMG/M metagenome (GOLD analysis project Ga0302325, IMG submission 201948) | Peat permafrost microbial communities from Stordalen Mire near Abisko, Sweden - Palsa_T0_2 | ecosystem: Environmental > Terrestrial > Soil > Palsa > Peat permafrost | place: Sweden: Abisko...
CTGACGAGCGACGGCCGCGGCCCGGTGGCAGGCGCCGTGGTTATGGGCCGCTTGCTCGATCCGAGCGAACTGGCGCGGATTGGGGCGATGACCCATGTGGCGCTGGTCAGCCAGCGGATCGATCAGCTTGCGATAAACTCCGACTTCCGGCGAGCCAATCAAGAAATCACCGCGGCGAATCCGGTCGCCATTCAATCGCTGGGTGATAGCTCGCTGGCTGCCTACGAGCGAATTGATGACATCTACGGGAAGCCTGCGTTGATCATCCAGGTGCAGCTTCCACGCGTGATTTACGAGCAAGGCCGCACCAGCCTGTTGCAGTTTCTCTTGCTGCTGCTGGCGGCGGCTCTCGTGTTCGGGGCGGTCACGCTGTACCTGCTTGAGCGCTTTGTTATTTCACGCATCGCCAATTTAACCGAAAGCATTACACAGATTGGAGCGAGCGGAAACCTTTCTGCACGCCTGGCGGTTTCCGGGCGTGACGAACTGGCGTTCCTGGGCACGGCGATCAACGGCATGCTTGAAGACCTGGAAAGATCCCAGATCGACCGCCACGAAGGCCGCACACGCCTCGGCGTGATGATGGAAAAGATGCCTGCGGTGCTCTGGACGACGGACAGAGAGCTACGCTTCACTTCGGGCATGGGCGCGGGCTTGGAAAAACTGGGCGCGCGAGCCTCCGAAATGACGGGCAAATCGCTATTCGAATATTTTCAGACCGACGATCCGGAGTTCACGGCCATCGCCGCGCACCGCAAAGCGCTTGCAGGCGAAACCGTATCCTACGAACTTGAGTGGCAGAAGCTAATTTTCGAAACGCACGTTCAGCCGTTTCACAGCAGTGAGGGCGAACTGCTCGGCGTCATCGGAGTCGCGCTGGATATCACCGACCGCAAGCACCTCGCCGATCAACTGCGGCAGTCGGCAAAAATGCAAGCCGTGGGCGAATTGGCGGGTGGGGTCGCGCACGATTTCAATAACCTCCTGATGGTCGTCAAAGGCCATGCGGAGATGCTGACCGACCGCCTCTCCGAAGTACCCGCTGACCTGGCCGGCGCCGCCCGTCAGAACGTGGAGCAAATCCAGCAGGCCGCCGAGCGCGCTGCCGCCCTTACTCGCCAACTCCTCGCGTTCAGCCGTATGCAGGTCTTGCAGCCTCGGGTACTCGATCTGAACGATGCCGTCGCGGGCATGATCCAAATGGTTTCGCGTGTCATCGGCGAAAATATCGACCTGGCGTTCCTGCCTGGCGCGAAATTGGGGCGCGTGAAGGCCGATCCCAGCCAAATCGAACAGGTGATACTTAACCTGGTCGTGAACGCGCGCGACGCCATGCCCGAAGGGGGCCGCCTCAGCATCGAAACCTTGAACGTCGAGCTCGATCACAACTACGCGGCGCAGCACGCCGTGGTCGAACCCGGCCCGTACGTGATGCTAACCGTCAGCGATACCGGAACGGGGATGGACGCCGAAACCCAGGCGCGCATCTTCGAACCCTTTTTCACTACGAAGGGCCAGGGCCGCGGCACAGGCCTAGGTCTCGCGACGGTTTACGGAGTCGTCAAACAGAGCGGCGGATACATTTGGGTGTACAGCGAACTCGGCCAGGGAACAACTTTCAAAGTGTACCTGCCTCAGGTCGCGAATGAGGCGGAAAAAATTGCTCCGGAAAAAACTGTTTCTGGCGCGGTAGCTGGCACCGAAACAATTCTATTCGTCGAAGATGAAGAGAGCGTACGAGAACTCGTAAGCGATTATCTGCGGGCGCGAGGATACAAGATCCTGGAAGCTTCCGACGGCGTGCAGGCACTCGATCTGGCCGCGAAGCACGATGGCGTGATTCAACTACTGATTACCGATGTGGTGATGCCCCGCCTGAGCGGTAGAGAACTGGCCACGCGACTCGCCGCGAACCGCCATGGTTTGAAAGTTCTCTACATCTCCGGCTACACGGACGATAGCATCTTCCGCCACGGCGTCCTCGAAGGCGGCATGGCCTTCCTGCAGAAGCCTTTCAACCTGAAATCCATCGCCCAGAAAGTCCGCGAAGTCCTCGACGGCGTCCCGGAAGGGGTCGTGTCGGGGAAAGGCTCGGAAGAGCTGTAAGCAAACCGCACCGCCTCCGATAAGATCGTTGAGGCGAGCTTGCCTGAAAAATCCGGCTAAAGAATAATAACGGTCTGACCTGTTAGATCGAAACGCTTGCGGCAGCGCATATTCCGGCAGGCCACCATGTCGTCCATGCGCACCATATACGAGCGGGCTTTCGCGAATTTCGCGCGATCGTCGGCATCCCCGCCGGGCGGCATCGCATTTTTCTTGGAACGCATCATCCAGCGTACCGGAAAAGTTCCCTCTTCGCGGCAATGCGGACACACCAGCGTCATCTGCTTGGTTTCAGGCTTTTCGTCGTAATAGCGTTTCTCATCCATCATTTTTTCTAGCCCGCCCGGAGGTGCTCTGTAATCTCATTCATGCTGGCAAAACGAACACCAGAATCTTTCCATCGCGGCAGCCAATATTCCAAGGCCGCAATCACGTGGCGGCGGTCTGCATTCAGGACCCGGGGATCGCCATCGTGCAGCAAAACGATATCCCCGCCACGCGCGCGGCGCAAGCGCTGAATCACCGGCTCGGCCGGCTGCGGCTTCCAGTCACGCGCCATCACGCTCCACATGGCCACGCCGGCGTTTCCCCTGCGGACGACAATCGCATTCAGTAGCGGGCTGCGAAATCCATACGGCGGGCGCATCCACCGCGCGGTCAAACCCGTGGCGCTGAACATAGCTTCGTCACAGCGATCCAGCTCGTTTGCGATTCCCCGCGAGCTCAGCAACGCCAAGGACGGATGCGTTTCGGTGTGGTTGCCGATGCCGTGACCTCGCTCCACGATTTCCCTGGCGAGCGATGGGACCGCGCGAACGTGCCGCCCGATCAGAAAAAATGTGGCCTTCACGTTGTAGCGGTCCAGCAGTGCGAGCAGTTGGGGTGTCACCGAAGGGTTGGGGCCGTCATCGAAGGTCAACGCCATGATGGAAGGGTCGCCGGTACGGCACACCGTCCGCCCGAAAAGTTGAGACGAAGGCACGGTGGCGCCCCAGGCCAATATCCCGCCCACGGCACAGATTCCACCCGCAGCAAACCATTCCGGATTGATGGTCATTCGATTCAATTTTCGCGCGCGGTAAAACTTCGCAGGCAAAATCTCATGCCCGCAGCTCGCGATGTCCTAGGGCAGCCTCAAGCGTCCTTCACGAACCCGGTCGCAACAATCGTACTCCCGCGCCTTTCGAGAATCACCCGAGGCAATGGTCTAGGCGGGGGTCCATCCAGAACCGCGCCATCACTGGCGGAAAAAACTCCGCCGTGACAGGGACAAGCAAATATATTTTCTTGAGGATGATAAAAAATGGGACATCCGTGGTGCGTGCATAAACGGCTGAAGGCGATGTAAGTGTCTTCCGCGGGCCGCAACAAGAAACACGGCCGGTCGTCCTGGGGATAGGCAAACACTTTCGAGCCGCCCACGGGAATCTCGCCCGCCTGCGCGATAGTGGTAACGGGATAAGCGCGATCGCGCATGCGCAGGAATGCGATCACGGTTCCGGCCGCCGCCAGCGCAGCGCCCATTCCTAAGTATTTTCCAAATCGCCGGCGCGTAACCTGCGGCTGCGCCGTTTCGGTTTGATTCATGTCGTCCAATTTTTCGCGCTGGTTCATCGTTGCCGAAGTTTGCCTGAGGTGGATCCCTACGACGCCACATGGCCCAACTGCAGGCGGGTTTGCAGCAGGCGCAGAATGGTGTCGCGCGCAATCATCCCTACGATCCTTCCGTCCGAAATCACCGGCATCTGGTTGATGTCCTCGGACTGCATCCGCTGCAAGACTCCCAGAGCCGGCTCGTCCGGCGTGGCCGCGTGGATCCGATCGAACGGCATCATCACCGGCTGAATCGAAGTGTTGGCCCACTCCTCGCGCGGCACACTGCGCGCCGAATGTAGAGTCACCAGACCGACGGGCGTGCCGGCTCCAGTAACAATGTGAAATCGCCTTCCGGTACGCATTACTTCATGCACGTAATCATCGATGGAAATGTTACGCTCGACGGTGGGCACATCCTGGGTCATGATGTCGGCGGCCCGCACTCCGGTCAGGTTGCTGCGCAAGGCAACTTGCGTGTAACTTTCCCGCGCCGCGCTTAGCAGAAACCAGCCAATGAATGCAGTCCAGACGCCCCCCACCCAGTTCCCGTTAAATGCCTGCCATACTCCGACGAAAATCAGCAAGTACGCGAAAAACCGGCCGGCGCCCGAAGCAATTTTCGTAGCGCGATCGAAATTGCCCGTGATGCCCCAGGCGATACCCCGCAGAATGCGCCCTCCATCAAGCGGAAACCCTGGCACCAGATTGAATAGCGCCAGCATGAGATTGATTTCCCACAACCAGGTACACGCCGCGAAAATCAGTTGATGATTCGGCACAAAATGCGCGACCAGCCAGAAGCCTCCCGCCAGAAACAGACTGGAAAGCGGCCCGGCAATCGCGATGTTAAATTCCTGCATCGCGCTCGAGGGATCGCGAGCAATCCGTGCCAGTCCCCCGAAGACAAAAAGCGTGATCGATTCCACGGAAATTTTGTAGAACTTGGCAACCACGCTGTGGCTCAATTCGTGAAATATGACCGAGGCAAAGAAGAGAATGCTGGTGATGATCCCCAGCGCCCAATGCTGCTGCTCGGACCAATTGGGGTGCTGCGCGGCGAACTGCCTACCCAGCGTAGTGGTAATCAACAGAAAAATTATTAGCCAGCTGGGATGTACGTAAATAGGAATGCCAAACACGCGACCCAGCCGGAATCCGCTCGGCGCCGTTCCAGGCTGGCCGACTCGCACCCGCGGATCGCGGCGCCCTGGATCGCCGCCAGTCACCGCGACGCTGGAATCATCGGCGCGCGAACTTCCCCGCCTCGCGTGCCCCGCGACTTCGTCGTCTTTTTGTCCCCACGCCATCAGGCCGCCAGAATTGAATTCTATCAGTTCCGCTACGATTTCGCGCGAATCCGTCGCCGACGTCCGGCGCCTCCTGAAGCGGGCCAGTCGCCAAATCTGAGTGCCAATTTCCACATCGTCTAAAACGACCCACAACGCGGTTCGGCCGCTGGCATTGGCCAAAAACCACCACCTTCCCAACGCGTCGCAACTTGCTGAAAGTAATCGCGAATGTCGATGCCGCGCAATTGCGCCTGGGCGCTCCAATCATGGCCCCACTCCTGCATGCACTCAAGGCACGGCCATACAAATAAAAGCCATAAGGCCAGCCGCCAGCACTTTTCATCTGAAGGAGGCACGGCAATGGAAAACACAATTGGGTTCGCGGCAGTGGCAGGGGCAATTTTCGTGTCGTTCGCGGTCGCGTTGGGGATCGAATGGCTGAGCCTGGTTCTGCTGATGAAATTGATGCCGGCGAACGCCACTCCGCGGACCATCGCACGAAAAATGTGGTCCGCCCCTGGCCGAAGCGACCGTGAAAGCTTGAATCGCAAAGCGGCTTAGCCGGCGGCGACTCGCGCGGCGAAGATCGCGTTCCGGACGCGCACGAAGATCTGTGTCTTACCCTTCGCTGTCGCTTCAAGCCACGACGAAGGCAACGGGAGGTCGTGCCATGTTGTTTCTGCGCTTCTTGCTGTTCGTGATCAGTTTCGGATTTGTAGGGATTGCCATCGCGGTGGTGCTTTACGACGTGTATCTTGCGTTTGAACTCGAGCGCGTTCTGCGCCGCAGCTCCGACGCAGCGACTCCTGCTGCCCTTCCCGGCTTGCAGCCACCTGCAAGCGAGGATGCGGATCGCCCCGCCGCGACTGCGCCGATTGCTCGTGTTTCGCTGCGCCGTAAGCCAAACCGAGCCATCCGCTGGGCCAGCGCAGCGAAGTTCTTGGTTATCGCAGCCGCGCTCAGCCTGCTCGGCAAGAGCATTCTCGTCGTTCCCGATGGCCACGCCGCGGTCCGCGTCAGCCAAATTTTCGGAGTCCGGCCCGGAACTCTCTACGCTGGAACGCACCTCATCACACCGCTGGTCGAACGCGCCGAGCTTTACGACATTCGCGACAAAGTTTTCTCGACCGCCGCTACCGAAAATTCTCGGGAGAAAGACCTCGAGGTTCTTACGGTCGAAGCCCACGAAGGGCTTTCCGTTGGTTTAGCCGTTACCGTCCGCTATCGGCTCGATCCACGCCACCTCGACTACATCCAGGCCAACTTGCCGCAGCCGATCGACGAGCAAATCGTCGCGCCGGTCGTCACCAGCGTGTTCCGCGAACTCGGCCCGAACTACGTCATCCGCGAGGTGTTCTCCACCAAACGCGAAGAATTTCGTGCGCACGCGACGCAACTCATCACCGCGCGGCTCGCTGAAGATCAAATCGTCGTCAAGGAAGTCCTGCTCCGCAAAGTCCAATTGCCCGAGGAATATGCAGCCGGCCTGCAGGGCCTGCTGCTGAAAGAGCAGGAGGATGATCGCGTCACCGTCGACCAAAGCATCGAGCAGAAAAAAGTGAAGATCGCCGAGTCGCAGGCCGACGCCCAGAAAGTCCGCCAGATCAAGCACGCCGAAGCCGACGCGCGCACGCGCGTGCTGATGGCGCAGGCCGAATCCGATTCCATGCAGTACACGTTGCCGCTAAAACAAAAACAAATCGAGCAATCCAAACTTGAGGCCGAAGCGCGCAAGCAGACGACAATCGAGGATGCCGACGCCGCCGCACAGGCTCGCGTGAAGAGCGCGGACGCCGAGGCCCACGCCAAAGTCATCGACAGCAAAGCCGAACAGCAGCGCCGCGTGTTGCTCGCCGCCGCCCAAAACGAAGAAACGATCAAAGGGGCGGAAGCCGCCGCGCAGGCCAAGGTCATCGATGGTAAGGCCGAGAAAGAACGCCAGACCCTGCTCGCTGACGCCGAAGCCAACGAAATTCGCGTCACGTCACAAGCCGACGCCGAAAAACTGCAACTCGAGGCCGCTGCATTGAAAACCAATCCGATGCTCGTGCAGTTGACCGTCGCACAGCGGCTCAGCGACCGCGTGCAAATCATGATGGTCCCCAACGACGGGAAATTTTTCTTCACCAACGACGTGCTGAAATCCGCGCAGGCCATGTCGAACCTGGCGCCGAACGCGAACGGCAAATGATCGACGCGGTAGCACCACCCGAAATTCCCGGGCGAGGATTTCTCGCGGGCTGTCCCGCGAGAGGAGCCTCGATGCCGGGAGTACCGCCGGCAAAAAACCCTTGCGGGTGGCTCGCGGCCTGCACCAAAACGCAATGCTTCGTGGCCCTGCAGTCTCGAGACTCTTTCGCGGACGCAGGGCGCACCGCCGCGACGAAGCGTTCGCCGATGTGCAACCGCAGCCACCCAGCCGGCGCGTTTTCGAGGGTATGCTAAGATGACGATTCGCGAAGGCGTTTCAAAATTCGCGCACACTGATGCGGTCCCGCCTCCGTCTCCATCGCGCCGCGGTTCTCCCAATCCTTATCGGCTTTTGGACATTTGCTTTCCCGCAATTGGCCCGCGCTCAGGCCACGTCCGCGCTTCCAAAATCGTGGAATGATGCCGTGGCCGAACTCGCCGAAAAAATTGCCGCAGCCGCGAGCCCGGCCACGCCCGTGAGGCTTGAGCTGCGAAACATTTCGTCACTCGACGCGTCGTATGCTGCCGCCATTCGCGCGGCCCTCGTAAATGACTTGCGGAGCCATAGCTTCCGTGTGGAATCAACGGATACAGGTGACCTGTTGCAGCTGACCCTCTCGGAATCCGCCGACAGCTACGTTTGGGTGGCCGAGATGGCCAGGAAATCCCAGGACCAGGCTTCCGCTCCGACGATCATCGTTGCGGTTCCAAGAACCGACCTTTCGAGCAACGGCGCAGAGTCGCAGTCTTTGTCTCTCGAAAAGCGCTTGATCTGGGAGCAGCCCGAAAAGTTTCTCGACTTCGCGCTGCTTAACGATTCAACCTCGAGTAATCCGCGTCTTCTTGTCCTGGGAACGAACCAGATCACACTCTACAAGTTTTCCGATGCGCAATGGCGCCTCTCTAGCACTACTCCCATTCCTCGGAACGCGTCCCCATCGCGCGATCCGCGCGGAACAATTCATCTTAAAGAGCGAAATATCTCGGTGGAAGGTTTCCAGTGCGCCGGCGACCCCGATCTTGCCGGAACCGTGCGGTGCGATGCTACAAAAACCGATTTGCCGGACCTTTCGACAACACTGCCGGAACGTTCGAACGGCGTGGGCACCAGCGTCCCTGGAGAATGTCGCGGCGACCCTGCTTATCTGCATACGAGCGAAGGCGACTGGACGCAAACGGACTCGATTCAGGGATATTTAATGAAGAAAATCCCTTTGCCCATGGTTCTTTCCGGCGATCCAATCGAATTTGATGGCCCGGTAATGTCCTTGCAGCCGGAGCCCGACACGAGCGCGGCCCGCGCCGTCGTCCACAACCTGAAAACTGGGAATTACGAGGGTTACATTGTTACGGCGACTTGCAGCCACTAGCGTCTGCCTGACGGTCTTGTTCGCTGCGCTGCCCGCGCGGACCGCGCGGCGTCCGCAGTATGGGGGGACGTTGCGCCTGGACATGGGCGCGGATTTAGCTTCGCTCGATCCCGCCGTGGCAACAACAGCAAGCGAAGAGTCCGCGGCCAAAATCCAAATCGATTCGCTGATCTACGAAGGCCGAAACCCTGACGGATCTTTCAATGGAGCGCCGGGCAGCGGCCCGTTCAAGATTTTGTCCTGGGAACCCGGCAAACGCGCAACCCTTCAAGCGAATGAGAATTACAACCAAGGCCGCCCGTTTGTTGACTCCATTGCAATCACGATGGCGCGCTCGGTCCGCGACCGCCTGCTCGATTTGGAGTTGAACAAAGCGGACCTAGCGGAAATTCCCGCCCAGGACGCGCGCCAATCCGCTGAGCGCGGCGTGCGTATCAGCCAGTCCCCGCCCGATGAATTGCTGGCGCTGGTTTTTCTCGATGATCGTCCCGCCGCAAGTGACGGGCGGGCGCGGGAAATCATCGGCCAATCCATTTCACTCGCGATCGATCGTTCCGCGATTACCACCTTTCTTTTGCAGAAGGTGGGCGAGCCCGCTGGAGCATTGTTGCCGCAATGGTCGAGCGGGACCTCGTTCTTATTCTCCACCTCCGCTGATGTTCCGCGCGCCAAGGAACTTTGGTCCCAAATCACGCCCTCGAGGAACATCGTGTTGGGATATGATTCCGCCGACGCGCTGGAACAAAGTGTCGCGGAGCGCATTGTCGTGAATGCGAAAGAAGCAGGCATTTCGCTGAAGGCGGTAGCGGATGCCACAAACAAATCCACGAACGTCGATGCGCGCCTGATGCGCGCGCCCATGATCTCGCCCAACCCGGCCACCGCGCTGAACGGCATCCTGCAAACATTGGACCCGCTGGGGAGAGGAGGTTTCAGCGCGAAGCCGTTGCGCGAATCGTCATCGGCCCAGGAAATCTATGGGCGCGAACGCGCCGTCGTGGACGCCTTCCGCATCGTTCCGCTGGTCTGGATTCCTCGGGTTTACGGGCTCAGCGCGCGCGTGCGAAACTGGGCCGCACCCGCGCCCGGGCAAACTTGGCCGCTGGCCGATGTATGGCTCGACACAGATGGCAAAAGTAGCGACTTAAAGGACCAATAGTGACGTTTCGCTCCAAACTATTTTTGAATTTTATCATTGCGCTTTTGCTGGCCGTCGGCCTGGTCGCAGCGGGCGTCACCATGGTCACGCGCCGCGTGTTTGATGAGCTGAAGCGTGAACATACGGACGCGATGGTTGCGCAGTTCCAGCGCGAATTCGAGCGCCGCGGGCAAGACGTTGCGCATCGCGTGAAAGCCATCGCCGAAGAAGAAGCCACGACGCGCATGGCCGTCGACCTCAGCCGCCCGAATGCCGACGTTTCCGTCTACGTGCATGACGCTCACGGCGTTTCTGGCTCGCACCAACTCGATTTTCTCGATTTCGTGGGCAACGATGGCGCGATCATCTCTTCACAAGAGTATCCTGCGCGCTTCGGTTACAAGCTCACCTGGGTCACTCAGCCGGACGATTGGGCCGCGCGCGGCGCTTTCTTAATGAAGGTTGAAACGGATCAAGGACCGGCTCTCGGGCTGATGGCGGTGTCCGCGGTGCGCGTGGGCGACCGCGACTTATATGTCGTGGGTGGAGAGCGCCTCGGCGAAGCCTTTCTGAAGTCTCTGGTGCTTCCCGCGGACATGCGCGCGCTGCTCTATTTGAACCTCGATCCCGAGTTTCAGGAGCCGAACCTCATTGACGAAAAAGGTCCGGCACCCGACGGCGACCGCTTTCAGGCTCTCGTCGAGAAAATCGAAGCCGATCCCGTCGAGCAGACCGAAAAAATCAGCTGGGGGTTCGATCCTTCCAACGCCGAGGTGTTCCACGCGCTACCGCTCGTCGGCCGCCAGAAGGAATTGTTGGGCGTCTTGTTTGTCGGCAGCTCACAACGAACCGTGGTCTCGCTGGAACGCCGCATTCGCTGGCTCGCGCTGGGCGTCGCGGCGGTCGGGCTGCTGCTCGGATTGCTGCTGAGCTGGTGGGGCGCGGCTCGCGTAACGCGTCCGGTACAGAAACTCTCCGCCGCGGCTCGTGAAGTTTCTCAAGGCAACTGGAACGCCCGCGTGGATGTTCGCGGCAACGATGAAATCGGCCAGCTCGCGAAATCCTTCAACCAAATGACCACGCAGCTCGTCGAACAACGCGAACGCCTGGTGCAGATCGAGCGCGTCGCGGCCTGGCGCGAGCTGGCGCGGCGACTCGCGCACGAACTCAAGAACCCGCTCTTCCCCCTGCAAACAACCGTAGAGAATTTGCAGCGCGCGAGGGAGCAGAATTCGGCGCAATTCGATGAAGTCTTTCGCGAATCGACCGGAATCATGCTCGGCGAAATCGACAACCTGAAAGCGATCGTCAGCCGCTTCAGCGATTTCGCCAAAATGCCGCAGCCGGAGCTGGCTCCGGTGAACCTGAACGAAATCATTCGCAATGTGGTGAAACTCTTCGAAGCGCAATTCAACGCTGTTGGCCGTCCCCCGATCACGCCGGAACTTCATCTCGAGGAAAATCTCCCGATTATCCAGGCCGACGCGACTCTGCTTCATCGCGCGGTCGAAAATCTGATCCTCAACGCGATGGACGCGATGCCCGCGGGCGGCGTACTCATGCTGCGCACCCAAACGCACGAAGGCGGAGTTTCCCTGGAAGTATCGGACACCGGAACGGGCCTCACCCCCGAAGAATCGGAGCGGATTTTCACCCCGTATTACACTTCCAAACAACACGGCTCGGGTCTTGGGCTAGCGATCGTGCAAGCCATTGTCGCCGACCACCGCGGACGCATCTCCGTGGAAAGCGAATCGGGCGTGGGCACTTCCTTTCATGTCGAACTACCCGCCAGGCCGCCGCACAAGCCGCACGTGTTTCCGATCGTCTTCGAGAAAAAAGCGGACGAGGCGTAGTCTTCCGTGTTCACCAAGGCTCAAATCCTCGTCATCGATGATGATGCGAATACTCTCGCTTCCCTCGCGCGCGCTTTCCGCCTCGCGGGCCACGATGCCACGGTCTGCGACAACGCCTCGCGAGCCCTGGAACTCGCGAGGGCCGAGCGCTTCGATTTGATCCTTTCCGACGTGGTAATGCCCGGCCGCGATGGAATCGCGCTGCTGGAAGATTTCAAGAACGCAGGAATTGGTTCAACGGTGGTGATGATGTCCGGGCAAGCTTCCATCGAAATGGCCGTCAAGGCGACCCGCCTGGGCGCCAGCGATTTTCTCGAAAAGCCCATCTCCACCGACAAATTGCTGCTGACCGTGGAAAACGTTCTGCGCCTGAAGCATCTCGAAGACGAAAATCGCGACCTGAAAAAACGTCTGGGGCGCCATCACATCGTGTGGGCCAGCCCGGCGATGAAAGAGGTAATGGCACAAGTCGAACAAGTCGCCGCGAGCGAAACACGCGTGTGCATTCGCGGCGAAACCGGAACCGGCAAGGAACTCATCGCGCGAACGCTGCACGAAAAAAGTCCGCGGCGCGGCGGACCGTTCATCTCACTGAATTGCGCCGCTGTTCCCGGCGAGTTGATGGAAACCGAGCTGTTCGGCCACGAAAAGGGCTCGTTCACTGGAGCCGCGTCCCGCCACACCGGAAAATTCGAGCAGGCGCATCACGGCACACTGTTCCTTGACGAAATCGGCGACATGCCTTTGACCATGCAGGCGAAACTGCTGCGCGTCCTCGAAGAAGGCGAGATCGAGCGCGTCGGAGGCGACAAACCGTTTTCTGTGGACGTTCGCGTGATCGTTGCCACGCACCGCAACCTCGAAGAGCAGGTCCGCCAGGGAACGTTTCGCGAAGACTTGTATCACCGCGTCTTCGTCTTCCCTATCATTCTGCCGCCGCTGCGCGAGCGCCGCGAAGATATTCGCGTCCTCACCGACCATTTCATCAGGCAATTCGGAGGGCAAAATCACTGGCAGTCCAAAACTCTCTCGGCGGAGGCCGCCGCGGAACTGGAGCGCTATCAGTGGCCGGGAAACGTGCGTGAACTCCGCAACGTGATCGAACGCGTCCTGCTATTCGAAACGAACGACGAGATTCGAGCTTCGACGATTCTGCGCGCCCTGCCGCAAGCAGCCGCTTCCAGCGAGACAGCCGGCGCCGCACAGCTCACTGGAGCGCTCGCCCGGGGCATGCTCTCCCAACGCGTGGAAGCCTTCGAACGCGAGACCATCCTCACGGTGCTGAAGCAGCACCATCACCACATGACCAACACCGCCAAAGCTCTGGGCCTGGAACGCAGCCACCTCTACAAAAAATGCCAGCAGCTCGGCATCGACCTCCGCGCGATCCGCCATTCTGAATAAGGTCTGCTCCGCGATCTCGCAGCGCATTTTGGTGGTCATCCCCAGGAACTCAACAACGAGAGATCTCCTTCGATGGGAATCATGTCGCGCCTGCCACGGAAGGACTCAATAGGCATGTGGCGCAGGATATTTCAAAGCCTTGGCATCGACGCCTTCCGTAACCACGACGATGGTGTCGGCTGGAATGTCTTGCAGGGATTGTACGTAGCCACTCGGCCAGTGAACCACCAGCGTGTCCACGCGATCGTGCTTGCCCAGGCCAAAATAAATCCGCGGGTCCTGCGCCGAGCAAAAGCTGGTCCCGCCTTTCATTTGGTCGTAGCTGGTGAAATCGCCCGCCGTCAGTTTCAACGACGCGCCAAGGCCATCGCGATTCGACTTTATTCCGACGAGCTTTACCGCCAGCCAATGGTTTCCTTTCGCCTCGGGCGAACTGCCGCCTTCGTTGCGGAAAAGCTGAGCGTCTTCGCCGTTGTTGCTGACGAGAAAATCCTGCCAGCCATCATTGTCGTAATCGCCGACGGCGAGTCCCCGCCCTACATGGCGTGCGCGAAAATTCTTGTCCTGCGTGCGCGTCACATCGGCGAAGCGCGCTTCGCCCATATTCCGATACAGTGTCTTTTCCTCCTGGTAGGTGACTTCCGGGTGATATAGAGAAATGTTGTCGAGGATGTGGCCGTTAATTACAAGCAAGTCGCGCCAGCCATCGTTATCAAAATCGAAGAAACGCGCCCCAAACGAACTGTTCAGGATATTGGTCTGCCCGATCCCCGAAGCGATGGTGTAATCCGTGAAAGTTCCGTCGCCATTGTTGCGGTACAGGCGATTCAACTCGAAATCGAGATGGCTAACGAAAATATACAGCAGCCCGTTATTCATCACGTCCGCCGCGTCCGCGCCCATGCCCGCTTCGGGGCGCCCGTCTTCGCCGAATCCCACGCGCGATTTATAGGTCGCATCGCGAAACGTTCCGTCGCCGTTATTGAGGTACAGGAAATTCCGCTGTGTGTCGTTCGCGATAAAAATATCCGGCCAGCCGTCGCCGTCAAAATCCGCAAGAACCACGGCGAGGCTCTTACCGTCGGTATTCGTGAGGCCAGCTTTTTCCGTTACGTCGGTAAACGTTCCATCGCCGTTGTTGTGGTACAGCTTGACCGAGCTTCCGCGAAAGCTGTCTGGATGGCAATAGGCGCGATACCCAGGGCGGTTATCGCCGCACAGCACGGGATGGTCTTCGTCGTACTGCACGTAATTGGTCACGAGTAGATCGAGCTTCCCGTCGTGATCGTAATCGAACCAACCCGCCGCGGTTCCCCACGCCCCATCGTCGCCGACGCCGGCCTTGGCGGTTACGTCGGTGAACGTCCCGTCGCCGTTGTTGTGCAGCAAGACTGAATGGCGGTAGCCGGTCATATAAATGTCCGGGAAACCGTCGTTGTCATAGTCCGCGACGGCCACGCCGAAGAAGAACGTCCCATCGGTGCGGATCTTGCTCTCGGCGGTCACGTCCGTGAACGTTCCGTCGCGATTGTTCCGGTACAGCGCCGGTTGCGGCGGAGGATTCATGTGAAAAAACGGCGTCACGCCGCTGTTCACAAAAAATGCGTCGAGGTACCCGTCGTTGTTGTAATCGATCCAGGCAACGCCGGGTCCCATCGTCTCCAGATATGACTTTTGCGCGGAGGCCGCGCGCTCGTGGTGAAAATGAATTCCTGCTTCCCTGGTCACGTCACGAAATTGCACGTGGTAAGGATTAATCACGTCGCTGCGCCGCCGCAGCTTTACGCTTTCATCTTCTGTCTCGTCCTGCGCCTCGGATTGCAGGTGGGTGGAACTTCGCGCGGCGGGAGATCCCGCATCCCGCTTCCCGATTGTGTGTGTGCTCCGCAATACACCCGTCAGCGTATTACGCAGAAGTCCCCCTGAGGTATCCGCCGTCGCAACGATTAGAATCATCGAGGCGACAAGCATCGACCGACGCCAGGACCGTAAGACGTCACTTCGTTTCATCGTGGGACGAATTCTAGCAAATTCCGCTTCCGCTGGCCTTTGACGCACCATTCTTGAGGCTGGCGGCCTTTCGAGCTGCGATATTTCATGGGCCGGCTTCATAGGCAAAATAATTAACAAAAAATAATTTTCGGGAGCTGTGGAAATCTTGAATGGGCCGGGACTTTCGTATTGACTCAGCGCGCGACGAAGTTATAACGTGCTCCCACTCAATTGCATGGGTGGAGTCCAGTTTCGAATGAAGTGCCTAGCGCCCGAAGAATTAGAGAGGGATTTTTGTACTTACTCGCGCTGCGTCTTGCGCATTGGGCGTAACCAGCCCCCTCGCCCGATTTCCAGAATCAGCTTCGCGGCCAGCCCAATTTCCACCTACCTCTCTGTTTTTTCCCTGCTCGTCGGCGCGCTCCTGCTTTCCACGATTCCCGCGCGAGCTTCCGGGGGCGGTGCGGCGTACCCGCCTTCAACTCCGAAAAAAGTCATTATCGATACCGACCCCGGCACCGATGACGCGCTGGCAATCATGCTCGCACTTACGTCTCCCGAGCTGGATGTGCGCGCCCTTACGGTCGTCCCCGGTAACGTGGACGCCAAACAAGGCCTGGAGAATGCGCTGAAGCTGGCCTCGCTGGCGAATCGCTGCGACATCGCGGTCGCTGGCGGCGCCCAGCACCCGCTCTTTCAAAAACTCATCACCGCGCAGTTCTGGCATGGCATCAATGGCTTTGCCAACGTGAACCTCCCCGCGACGAAGTGCACGGCCGACGCGCGCTTCGGTCCCGACTTGATCATTCAGATGATCCACGAGAATCCGCACCAGATCACGCTATTGCCCATCGGCCCGCTCACGAACATTGCTCTCGCGTTGCAGAAAGATCCTTCGATTGTGCCGCTGGTAAAAGAGGTGATTATCATGGGCGGCTCGATTTCGGGCGGCAACGTCAATGCGGTCGCGGAGGCGAATATTTACAACGACCCGGAGGCCGCGCAGATCGTTTTTCAGGCGGGTTGGCCGCTGACCATGGTGGGTCTCGATGTAGGCGACAAGACCTTGTACGGCCGCGCCCAACTCGATCGGTTGTCCACAACGCATGGGCCCCTGAACGATTTCGCAGTTCAGGTTTTAACGTTTCTCATCGGCCTCGAGGCGAAATACGGGAATGGCGGCGGCACGCCCATGTACGACCCGCTGGCGATCGGCGAAGCCATCGATTCGTCCATTCTCACCAAGACGGCGATGCATGTGGACGTGGAAACGTGCGGCGCTTACACGCGTGGCGAAACGGTTGCCAACCGCCGCGGCGCCATCGAGCGGAACGTCCTACATGGCGATCATTACGAAATCGAAGGCCTGGACGCGGTAAAACCGAACGCCCAGGTGGCGACGGCGGTGAACGCCGAAAAGTTTTTCCAGCTTTTGAACGCGCGTTTGCAAGGCAAGTAACGCGAAGCTCCAAGTTTCGCGAATCTGCTGACTTTTGTGGTGGTTGCTGAAATGGGGGGAACGACCATGAGAAACCGAATACTTTTTGTAGTGCTCGCTTGGGTTTGCGCGATGTGCTGGTCGCCGGCGGCGCACGGCCAGGCCAACGGCACGTTTTCCGGCACGGTGGTCGATAAATCCGGGTCGTCGATTGTGGGCGCAACGATCACCATAACTTCACAGGGTACCGGTGCGGTGCGCGATACCAAGTCGGACGACGTAGGCCATTACCTTGCGCCGTTGCTGCCTGTCGGAATCTATACGTTGCGCGTCGAATTCTCCGGATTCCAGCCGGCCGAGAGCAAAGACCTTCGGCTGCAGGTAGATGAGTCGCGCGAAGTCGACTTCACATTGGTGCCTTCGTCCGTGAACGCCACCGTTGAGGTTACGGCCTCTCCGGTCGCGGTGGAAACCACCAACGCTTCGCTGGGACAGGTAATCACTTCTCAGCAAGTCACTCAGCTTCCCCTCAATGGCCGCGATTTCGTTCAGCTCGCTACCTTGACGCCCGGGACGACAGCGGAAACCAATACCAACAGCTTCTTCAACGGCGCCGCGAGCAGCGAAGTTTCGGCCCGCGGTTCGTTTTCGTTGTCAGTCGGCGGCTCGCGCGCCAATAGCACGGACTGGCTCCTCGACGGGAACGACAACAATGAATTGACCGCCGGCGGCATCGGCATCCTGTCCTCGATCGATTCGATCCAGGAATTCAAGGTGCTGACCTACAACTATTCCGCAGAATACGGCTATCGGGCTGGGCCCACAGTTTTGGTGACTACCAAGAACGGCAGCAACGACTTCCATGGTTCGCTCTTCGAGTTCTTCCGCAACACGGATCTGGATGCCAAGAGCTACTTCGCCATCCTCCCCGAAAAGTTCAACCTCAACCAATTCGGCGGCTCGCTCGGCGGGCCCATTCGCAGGAACAAAACCTTTTTCTTCCTCGACGGCGAACAAAAGTTCCAGCGCAGAGGCATCACCTTTACCGGCTTGCTTCCCACCGAAGCCTATCGAACCGGCGATTTCACCGACGATCCTTTTGGCCTCCCGCGGCCGACCCCGGTTAACGGAGTGCCGGTTGGGAACCCTCCGGTGACGAACGCCGACGGATTTTCAGCGATCAACAACCCGAACGTGACCGGCGGCCCCACTGCCTACTTCCAGTGCGACGCGGGTGGCAATCCCTTGCCTGCGGCGGCCGACGGCAGCCAACCGCTCGGAGTTGCCTGCAACAAGATTCCTTCAAACCTGATCAATCCAATCGGTCAGAAACTGATCAATCTGTATCCGTTACCCAATGCGAATAACCCAGGCGGCAACTATAACTTCGTCAACGAGCCAACTCGCGCTCTCGACGAAACCAAGTTCGACATTCGAATCGATCACAACTTTTCCAGCACTGACACCATCTTCTCGCGCTTCAGTTACGATCAAGCCAATTCGATCGTCCCGGGCGGTGGTGGCCCTGGCTCCTTCGCCGAAGCCAACGCCTTCGGTAGCAACCAGGACATCATCAACCACGGCCGCAACGTGGTGATTTCCGAGACGCACGTCTTTTCCCCGAACACCGTCAATCAGATCACCGGCGGCTACAACCGTATTTTCGACTACATCACCTCCCAAGGCACCGGCAGTTGTCAGGCCGCCATTTTCGGAATTCCCGGAGCGAACCTGGATTGCAACGCGAGCAACGTTTGCGCCCCCCAGGGAATTAGCTGCGGCCTTACTTCCACCCAATTGGAGCAAAACTACTGGGCGGTGGGAGATCGCGGATTCTCGCCTTTCATCGGCGGCACCAACGTGTTCTCGATCGGCGATTCACTCGACATGATTCGCGGCAAGCACGATATCAAGGTCGGTTTGGGTATACGCGCCAATCAAATGAACGTAAGAACCGAGGGCTTCCAGGACGGCTATTGGATTCTCAATGGCGGATGGACCGGCGATGCCGAAGCGGACCTCATACTCGGCCTGCCCAGCTTGGCCATCCACGACCAAACCTTCGATGGCAGCACCACCGGCCGCCGCTGGAAAACCTTCCGCCCCTACGTGCAAGACGACTGGCGGATTTCCCGCAACTTAACGGTAAACCTCGGACTGGCCTGGAGTCTAACGACGCCCATTTCTGAAGTCGCCAACCGCTACGCCAATTTCAATCCGGCCAACGGTCAGTTCCTGATCGCCGGCAACACCCCCTTCGGCCCGAATGCCGGCAAATGGGTGGGAGTCAAGTTTGATAAGGACGCACTGGAGCCCCGCATCGGTGTGGCCTGGAAACCGTGGGGCAGCGATCGCACCGTGCTCCGCGCCGGCTACGCCATATTCCACGATGCGGCCTGGAGCCAGGGGGCCCAAGGCTTGTGGCAGAACCCTCCCTACTATGCTGAATCAGATGTGTTTGCGTTCGTTGACACCCCCGGAACTGGCTGTACTTTCGCGACCGCGGCGTGCGCCGTGAGCTACGGCCAAACTCCCTCCGCCACCAGCTTTTCCAATGGATTTCAGGAATTCTCCGCTCCCCCCGATCCTGCCAGTTTCAGCGGCACCATTCAGTCCCAAAATCTCAATTTCAAACAGGGGATGGTTCAGCAATTCAACTTCAACGTCGAACGCGAATTGCCGGGCCAGATCGTCTTCACCGGGGGATATACCGGCTCGCGCAGCGATCACATCCTGATCGACGGAAACAACCTCAACGTCGCCAGCCCCACGGCCTGCGGCGTGGTACCGGGATATACGCTGGGTTGCGGTCCGGGTGGCGCGCCTTTCGGAGTTCCCTATCCGGAGTTTCCGTTCTCGACCATCTCCAATATTTCAGACCTCGGCAAAGCCGACTACAACAGCCTGCAGTTGAAGGCCGAAACGAAAAATTCCCGGCATGGCCTCTATGCCTTGGTTTCCTACACGTACGCGCACACTCACGACAACGGCTTTTCCGACGGCCTGGGCTCGAACATCGGCGCCACCTATTTTCCGTTGCCGAACTGGCGGAAGCTGGACTGGGGCCTTTCCCAAATCAACCTGAACAACAACTTCAGCGCCAGTGTCATCTACGATCTGCCTTTCGGCCACGGTAAACGATTCGGCGACAATTGGGGCACCGGACGAAATACCGCGTTCGGTGACTGGCAAGTGACCGCCATCGAGAAGATCACCTCCGGGTTCCCCATCTTCATTGTTGATAGCTTCAACGTATCCGGAGTCAACTTTGAGAATAACGGGAATAGTTGGAGCCGGCCGAATGAAGTCGGTAACCCGAATCGAGGCGGCACCGTGGCGGCCAATCCTGGCTGCCTCGCTCCAGCCCGAGTGCACACGTTGGAGAATTGGTTTAACCCTTGCGCTTTTGTGACCCCCGCTAGCGGCGAACTTGGCGACGCCTCTCGTACTCCGGTTTCCGGACCCGGACAGGTCAACACGGATTTTTCTCTCATCAAGCAGTTCCGCCTCCCTTGGGAACGCCTAGGTTTGAGCTTCCGTGCCGAATTCTTCAACCTGTTTAATCATGCTCAATTCGCCACTCCGACGGGTTTCGACCTCAATGGTTCGGGCTTTGGCACAATCAATCAGACGGTTAACAATCCACGGCTCGTTCAGTTCGCCTTAAAACTAACCTTCTAATCCGTGTGCTTCGCGGGCGAGCCGAAACCTGGAGCAGAGCAGCCCACCGAATCTTCGGTGGGCCGCTCTGCTTCTAAATCCAATCGCCGGCGATTTCTTCAAACTGTCGCCGGAGCCGCGGCCTCGGAATTTCTGATTCCCTCGCGTGGACCCCGCGCCGATGCACTCCAAAATGCCCAAGCCCCGGCCCAGGCACCAACGATGACCATCCACAAATCGCCTTCTGCCGCATCCGCGATCCGTTGGCCCAAACCGATCGGAAGTCCCGTGCTCGACAGCCTGCCCCCTGTGATCGAAAATTCCCGCGACGTGAAAACCAACCTCCCCAGGCTCATCGAAGTCGCGCAATGGATGGCTTACGAAGAGCTTCCCGTTCCGAAGTATTCGATTCCCTTCGCGGCGGAGTCTGGAAATCCTTCGGAGGCGATCGATTTCACGATGGTCTCCGTAACCATCGATTTCGCGTTTACCGACTTTCAGGACCACACGAAATTCCAGGTCGATTACGCCGGCGCGCACTACTCCGATTCCGATGCGCTTTTCGCCTGCATGAAGCGCGCGCTCGATGAAGGAATCCCGCTGCTCGACGGCGCATATCTCGCTACCATCACGCGCGCGCAGCTGGCGCACGCCTTTCGCGGCAATATTGAACTTCCCCTCCTCGACGAGCGCGTGGAAATGCTCCATCAGGCGGGCCAAATCCTGCAGGCGAAGTACGGCGGGCGCTATCACAATTTTGTGAACGATTGCTCGCCGCGCTGTTATGACAAAGGCAACGGCATCGTGGAGCGCCTCACCGCCGAAATTCCGCGCTTCCATGATTCCAGCCCCTACGAGGGCCGCGAAATCAAAATCGACAAGCTGGCGCAGCTTGGCGTCTGGATCATGTATTGCAATTTCCGCAAGAGTGGGGCATTCCAACTCGACGATACGGAAAAACTAACCGCATTCGCCGATTACATCGTTCCGGTGGCGCTGCGTGTGATGAACATCGTGGAATATTCGCCGGCGCTCGATCACGCCATCAAGACCTACCAGATGATTCGGCGCGATTCGACCCAGGAAGTGGAAATCCGCGCGCACACCTTGTACGCTACCGCGCTGTTATGCGAAGAAATCAACAAAATCCGGCCGCCCGACATGCAGATCATCATCCCGCAAATCGACGCGCGACTCTGGCTGCCCTATCACACGACCTTCTGGCCGCATCATTTAACGCGTACCATCATGTATTGACCCAGGTGAACCCATGAAAAAAATTCTTGCCGTTTTGGCTCTGGCTTCCGCGCTGATCTTCCCGTCATTCGTGCAAGCCCAGCAGACCCAAGCCGCGCCCGGAACAAGGAAGGTCATCATCGATCAGGACGCCGCCGGGCCCGGGGGTTCAGATATGCAAGCGATACTCTCCCTGGTGCAGTCTCCGGAAACGGATGTACTGGGTATTACGGTGGTTTCGGGCGACGCGTGGCTCGCCGAGGAAGTGCAGCACACCTTGCGCTTAATGGAGATTATCGGGCGCACCGATATTCCGGTGGTGCCGGGCGCCGCATTTCCGCTCGTCAACACCAAGGAGCACATGGCGCGATGGGAAACGATGCACGGCAAGATCGTCTACCAGGGCGCATGGAATTTCGCCGCGGGTCACGCGGTCCACGGCC
>Ga0302325_10009124_pt1 | contig 21717 bp, 16 predicted proteins | sample Palsa_T0_2_FD_201948 | JGI IMG/M metagenome (GOLD analysis project Ga0302325, IMG submission 201948) | Peat permafrost microbial communities from Stordalen Mire near Abisko, Sweden - Palsa_T0_2 | ecosystem: Environmental > Terrestrial > Soil > Palsa > Peat permafrost | place: Sweden: Abisko...
AGCAATCGTGACCTGATCTTCAAGGGAGAGGTCTGGAGTACGCAAGCTGAGCGCCTTTCCCAGGGTCAATCGTGGCCGAGTCGACCCCTCAGATATGGCAGCAGACTCCTGCACGCCGGCGGCAGACGAAAGGAAATAGGCGATGAATAGGGGGCAAGCTAGGGCGTTCAACCGCAATCGATAGCAATCTGCCTTTACGATGGCAGGCCCTAAAGGCGGGACGACGCAGGCCCTCCCAACTGGGTTGCCTTCGTCCCCGAGCCCGGCGACGACGATATCTCCTGGGCTGGCGTGGTGGCTTTGCAGCGTACGCCAATAGTCGATGTCGATGAACGCGCGGTCGGCGTCGCGCCATTCAGCGCATCCAATATTCCCCAAGCGTATAACACGTGCACCTTCGTCGACATAGTGATCAGACTTGATCGCGCTCCCAAACGGACCATCGCACGCCGCCGCAACGTAACGACGTAGCCTTGTCATCGGGAACTTCATTCCGTTACCTCCCGCAGCAACTCCTGGATCTCGGCTTCGAGCGCTTTGATCTCGGCGTCGATTTCGGCCAGCGGTCTCGGTGGGATGTACTTGTAGAAGTGGCGGGTTAGGGGGATCTCGTAGCCGATCTTGGTTTTGTCGTGGTCGACCCAAGCGTCGGGGACGTAGGGGAGTACCTCTGCTTTCATATGGTCGTCCACCGCAGTCCGGTACTCCAGGGTGGCCAATCGTGATGTGGGGTTGATAACAAAACCCACTCGCATGGCTGGCAGCGCCACGTTCTCCTGGTCCCGCAGATCGGGATCGGGCTCGGCGTTACCCTTGGCGTCGGCCACCACCTCCGCCTCGGGGTCGCGTACGGCGAACGCGTCCAGCACTGCCTTCTCGATCGGCTTACCCAGGCCGGTCACCGCCGGTAGTACGGCCTTCCGCGCCTGCTTGAGGGTGGCGAAGGTCTGGCCAGCCAGTTCGGCCAGGTCAGCAAGCATCGCCTCTCGCACACTCGCCTGAAGCTTGCCCACCGCCTTGGCGGCCGCCACCACGGCAAGCGTTTCCGGGGAGACGTCCCAGCGCAGGCGCAGCGGGCGCTCGACGGTGATGCGCATGAAGCCGAAGGACTCGTTGGGGAAGATCTTGACCCGGTCGCCTTCGATGCGCTCGCCGTACAGCCGCACTATCTCGGCGATCTGCTCCTCGGCCATCTGCTTGCGCTTCTCGCCCAGGCTCTTGCGCATCTTGGTCCACGAACCGCGGGCATCGACCAGTTCGACCGTGCCCCGTCGCTCGGGGCTCTTGCGGTTGGTCACCACCCAGAAATAGGTGCTGATGCCGGTGTTGTAGAACAGCTGGTCGGGGAGTGCCACCACCGCTTCCAGCCAATCGTTCTCGATGATCCAGCGGCGGATCTCGCTCTCGCCTGAACCGGCCGCCCCGGTGAACAACGGCGAGCCGTTGAAAACGATGGCCAAACGGCTCCCGCCGTCGCCCGGCAGTTTCATCTTCGAGATCATGTGCTGGAGGAACAGGAAGCTGCCGTCGTTGATCCGGGGCAGCCCGGCGCCGAAGCGGCCACCGAACCCGTCGCGGGCGTGCTCGTCCTTGATCTCGTCCTCTACCTTCTTCCACTCCACCCCGAACGGCGGGTTGGCCAGGAGATAGTCGAAGCGGGCATTGCGATGCCCGTCCTCGGTGAAGGAGTTGCCATAAACGATGCGCGAGGCGTCCTGGCCCTTCAGCATCATGTCGGAACGGCACGTGGCATACGTCTCGGCGTTCAGCTCTTGGCCGAACACCTTCAGGCTGGCTGCCGGGTTGAGCTGGCGAAGGTAATCCTCGGCCACGCTCAGCATGCCCCCCGTGCCGCAGGTTATGTGCTCTGGACCGTCTCAGTGTCTACTCGGGACGGGTCCGGACCCGGGTTTCATCCACCGCCGCGTGAGACACGTTCCGCTGCGCAGTGCTCACCCTCTTGCAGGGCCACGTCAGTCCGGGTCGAACGGCAGCGCATCGAAGCGATAACGCTCCGAAGAGATCGCCTCACCTGAGCCTAGCGCAATCTCGACATAGAAGTCCTTCAAGGCGTGTCCACGCTCCTTTGTCATGGACTGGATTAACCGAAGGGTTGCCAGGCTAGTGAACCATCTTGTCGACTGGCCGCTGTCCAATCGGATGGGCAGGTCAGGGTTTTGACTTGGGAAGTCGTTTCTGCCTAACAGGGTCATCTCCGCGCCCTCAAGGGCACCCGCTACTGAGCATAGTATTGCGAAAGACTCGACGCTCACAGGAAGACTCCCGCTGTTCCGGACCGTTGCCGTGATTACTCGCTCACCGGGCATTCCGGGATTATGCTGAAGCACGCTAGGCCAACCTTGAAGGGGCATCACCGTCACGCCGTTCGACGCCAGCATCCCGGCTGCTAGCTCGAGCGCGACAGTCCGTTCAGCTCGGGAGCGGTCTATAGGGTTGGCTTCCATCATGATGTCTTCGGAGGACGGTGCGCTTCGCGGTTCGCCTACACGCTCGTCGTCCGCGAGCGTGCCGGCCTCCGTGAGTTGCTGATATTCGTCGTCACTTATCGGCGAAGGGTCGACACCCATGCGGCGAGCAATCACTGTGAGTGCGCGGTCGAGATCCTCGCGAGAGTGCAAATGCACACCTTGGACCTTTGTGGTCAATGGCCCTGGAACTTCACCCGGCTTGATGCCGACGAAGACTGGTATGACCAACTGATCCCTAGCCCAAGCCGATGCGGTTTCCCAAATAACCCATGGGCGCCCACTAGACTCACGAGTGAGGACCGCGACCAGAACCTGTGCCTTGAGCAATCCGTCCTCTAGCATCCGTCGAAGAGGATCATCTCCGGGATCAATACTCGTCGTCGACAAAAAGACCTCTGCGCTCGGAAGTCGTGGCCGCAACACGGCCTGGAGCACCGCTGCAACGCGACCACTCACGTCGCCTCCCCACGAAAGGAAGAGGATTGGCGGCGGGGACGCCGTCGACCCTATGTGTTCGAAGGGGGAAAAAAGTGACGGGCCGCGTGCTGCGGACTGCCTATAAGCCTCGAGCCTTCGTTCTGCGTCCTCCTCGAGAATCGCTCTGAGGTCCTCGGACGACTGGACCTTCCTGTAGTTCAGTGCGCCGCGAAAGACGATCTTCCACCAGTCATCATTGTTGCTCCCGCCACCTGCCGTTAAACCTGGAATCATCGTTATGAGCGTCTCTGCTAGCTTTGCGTCATTGGGGGTGAACCCGTAATCAGAGATCAGTATCCTCCCCGAGACTTGTGCCTCAGACTTGAGAAGTCGCCGGCGGGCTGCGCAAATCAGGGCAAGGCGCGTCATCAGCGCTGCGCACTTTGGCGCAGAGCCGGCCACCAGCAGGCCAAGTCCGGTGAGCGAGATCTTCTCTTGGGTCCAGGCGCCTCCCAGCACGCTCGGAAGTTTGAAGGCATCGTTCAAGTCGAAGGAGGCATCATCCCGTTCGGCCGCTTCATCGGCGAGTGTGTCGAAGTCAACCCAGTCGCCAGTCGCCTCGAACTGGGCGGCTGACCGCTCGACGATTGTGCGCAGCGACGGGCTGAGTCCGAGTCGCGAGAATAGGTCGCCGTCCGGTCCCGAAGGAGGAGTCATGTCGCCGCCAATACGGTGAAGGTCGAAACGGCCGGCTGCGCGCTCATCCGGGGCGCACCAGTTCCTCCCAGGTGGTGGAAACGGGACCGGTCGGCGGTCGGCCGCAAAGCCTCTCGAGGGCCGATGGCGAGATCAAGTTCTCAACGACTGCTGGCACTGGGTTGATTGGAGCGATGAAGTATCTTGCGGTTGGATCTCGAACCGGGTAGCCGCTTCTGTACATGTTCTGGGCGGCTGCGACCTGCCACGGGCCGGTGCGCTCAAAGATGCCGAAAAGGGTCGGAGCAGCGTTGCTGACTTGGTTAAGCCAGATCACGATGATCTGAGAGCTGATCATAAGGTCGTCGATCGTGATGGCGCCCTGCCGCGGATCGGCGAGAATGTTGTAGCGGCGCCGTTCGATAATCCAGTTGACCTGGTCGTCGTCAGCGAATCCGATGAGGACCGGCGTGTCGGCCGGCGGCCTCTTTAGGAAGTCCGCCGGTGCGACTCTCCTTCCGCTTCGTCGGTTGTATTGGGTCACCCAGTATTGTGTTCGTTCCATCGCCGACGCCTGATTCGCGACGTGGTGGGAGACGTCTTGGAGGAACTGTTTGAGTGAGTCCGAGCCTTCGACAATGCCGTTGAGGCCCGGGCGGAGAGGGAAGGCTCCGAGCCCTGGGAGAAGCTCGTGGAACTCGGTGCGGAACGTCGGCTCGCCCGATCCGGGATACAGGACGTAGGCGCCGGCACTGCGTCGGATTGCGTCGCGGTAGGCGTGCATCTTGAGGAGGTCGTCTCGTTTCGCTCCTGTGGTTGGATTTTCGTCGGGCTTGTCATCGTCGGCGTCGACGGTTATATTCTCGACTCGATATTTGGCGTCGAAGTGCACCCAGACGTCGAGCTCAGGGTCTGCTGTCCCCCAGGGTCGGCCGCTTTGGGGACGTATTCGGAGAGAGGCGTCTGGTCGCAGTGCTCGGGCCCACGAGCTTCCTTCGCGGGATGGATCGGCTGACTTGGAGAAGTTCTTGTTGAACCACAGGTCCAGCAGCAGCACCCGTTCGTCGATCGTGATCTCCCAGGACAGCCGCGAGGGCTCTCCCTGTTTCAGCACCAGGCTCATGCCCGTCGCGTTCGTCTCGAAGAGCAGGCCTTCGGGCCGCTTGCCGGCAATGTCGGAGATGCAGCCGGCTAGGGCAACGAAGCACCAGTACTCGTAGAGCCGTGCCACGTTTTTCTGGGTGGCACTGAAGGGATCGTCTGGCAGGATTGCATGTAGGGCGATCGAGGCCTCGGCCAGAGCGTAGACACGGAGGATTTCCCGGTAGCCGGGCGTGCGAAGAAGAACTTGGTTCCCGTGGGGAAAGGCGAGGAGCGGGCCTGCGTCTCTGAGCGGTGGTCGGAAAAGGGCTTGGTCGCAGAAGTCGACCATCCAGGCTGCTTCTTTCCGGCCCCGTCGTTGCGGTCCGGTGCGCGTGTCCGACAGTAGGCGTAGCGACTGGAGGACCTCCAGCGCGAGGCCCTGCCACCGGGCGAATGCGTGACGCACGAACCGGTTCGGGACGGTGTCGTAGGTGATGACCGTCTGCTGGCGGGTCGTCATCCGGGGGAGGAGTCCCCCGGTCGGCAGATGGGTCAGATGAGACGGGCATGCGGTCCGTGGTCCCGACTGGGCAAGGGTGCGAGCAGCGGCCGATCCGGTGGGCAAACCTCGCCCGGTTGGCTGGCGCTCGGTATCAATCCGCCATCCCCGGTGAGGGCTCTGGCGGATCATTTCGATCGCAGCCAGGAACGTGGGTTGGCGGAACCTGGCCGCCAAAAAGGCGAGGGCCCGGTAATGGAGTTCGCCCGTTGCGGTGGGGTCCGGATGTGCTGAAAGCGAGCTAGGCGAGTAACCCTGGAGCAGCGCTTCGGCCGCTTGGTCCGCCAACTGTTCAAGCATCGCCAGATACTCGGTTTCATAGGTGAGCTTGACTGGGAGCACCTCGAAGGAGGCTCGCAGAGGGCTGCCGAACTCGAGTTGGAGTTCGACGGCCAGGTCTCCCACGCATTCACGCGGCTGGAACCTCCCCGAGGCACTATCGTCGGGATCGAGATCGAAGAGCTCACTGGGCTCAATCGAGACGATCCGTGAGGGAAGCCCGTCCACCCGATATTTGTAACGACCTCCTTCGACTACACCCGCCAGGTTGGTCGCAACGGCGGTCAACGGCCAAAGGTTGATCACGACATCGGAGTCCTCGACAGCGAACTTCACACTGCCACCACGATCATTCCGCGAAGCTGACGAACTGATTGGCCCGGACCAGGTCGAGCATGCGAGTCGCTTTTCGGGCGGTCAGAGGCCAGACCGGCTTCTCTGGGTCGTCTCCGGTGGCGGTCCGGACAAGGTCGGACAGGAACACTTCGAGCTGACCGCGGGAGCCGTGGATCCTCGGCAACACCTTGGTCATCACGATCCAGTCCAGGGCCGTTTCGGGGTCTCCGATACCCGCCGCGTCGAGGGTGGCGGTGAAGCGGACGGCCTCCAGAAATGTGCGGTGACCGAACTCAAGTCCTATCTCGGTTAGACGACGATGGAGGTCCACCAGCTGCTCGGTCACGAGTTCCGTGCTCGCGGCGGGGTGGTCGATGTGCCAGTTCTCGTCGGTCATCACCGCCCTGAATGCTTCGATGTCACCGGGGTCGGCGGCGGGGATTGGGGTCGGGCGGCGCGTGACGGCGCCGAGTTCTTCGGTGCTGACCCGGAACTCGAAGCTGAAGGCACGGTCGAGCACCTTCGGGGACAGCTGGAATGTCGTCTCGTCGACGTTCACGGTGCCGACGATCAGCAGGTTCGTCGGAAGCGGGATCTTCGCGTGGCCGCCGTGTGCTGGACGCCAGAGGCCGTCGGGATCTCGGGCGAGGTTAGGGAGCATGGTCTCGTGCGACTCGATGCCAGAAAGCACATCGGCGAAGTATCGCTCGACGTAGGCGAGGTTCATCTCATCGAGCACCAGGAGCCAAAGATGCCCGTTGTCCCTGCTCGCCCGGAGGGTGAACTCCAAGGCGTCGGGCACCGCCCACGCCCGCCGGCCACCGTGCGGCGGCAGCAAGGCGTCTTCGTAGCCGAGCAGCGGCTCTGGGGACGTCCAGTCGGCTCGGACCGGGACGACCAGATAGCGAGGCTCGCCGGTGTCGTCTTGGCCGAGCCACTGGCCAAGTCCCCGGGCAATCGCGGTCTTCCCGGACCCCGAGAGACCAGTGAGGATCACGAACGGCTTCGCCGCCAGTCCTGCAAGGAATGTCGCCGGTAGATCGGCATTGAGACCGGCGAACACCAGACCGGCGGCGTCGACAGCTTTCCTGAAGTTGCTGATCGCCCGCCCGATATCGGAGCCGGCGGGAATCGCCGTGGGCGCTGCGATCGGAGCGAATAGGGTCGGTGGCGGCGAGGGGGTCGCCTTCTTCTCGAGCGCCGGGAAGTAGGCAGCCGGCCGGGGTGCACCATCGGTGAACATCCCCACCTTGGAGGTCTTGGCATAGTTGATCAGCGCCTGGATCTGGTCGACTTGAAGAGCGAGACCGGGAATGGCGTCGTTCAAGAGTTCGACGACTGTCTCGAGGTCGATGGGCGAAGCGAAGTCATCGCGCTTGACCAGGTCGAAGGCGAACTGGTGCGGGTATCCGTCGAAGAACGGTGCCGCCGTGACCTTCACCGAGGTCGTCGTTTGGCCGAGGACGAGTTGGGTGGATCGCACCACTGCGTCCGACTTGGTGAATCGGTTGACCTGCTGATCGTGTTCGTCAACGAGTTGCAGCCAGCAAACGAAGCTGCCCGGCGTAATACCCTGCATCTGCCGCTTGAACTCGTTAAACGCCCACGGCTTGGCGCCCTGCTGGTCAAGGGCAAGCTTCAGGTTTTCCTTGAGGGGTTCGCCGGTCGTAAGGATCAGGGCAAGGTCAGGCATCGCACAGCTCCTCAGCCTGCGCGCCGAGCGGCGGGTGCAGTATGCGGAGATGAGCGGCGGGACCGAAGCCGCCGGACCTGGTTGTTCACCGGTCCGCCCCCGCGTTGTCCTTCGAGTTCGGGGGAGGCGGCCGGCCCAGGACTCGCATGTTGCTTCCTGCAGGGGCGTTCAGCTGCTTCGCGAATCGCTGGTTCTCCTCGAACAGCACCAGGCTCGCCAAGGCCAGTGCTTCCTTTTCCTCTTGGATCCGGGTGACGTCGGCGGTGAGCTCCCGAACGCGCTTCTTCAACGCCGACACCCGGGCTTCGTCGTCAGCCTTGCCACGGGTTATGAGGTCGCCACCGTCGCAGCCCGATCGGAATTCCGCCAGGACCGCTGCCGCCCGATTCGCGGTCGCCCGGGAGACGTTGGCCTCCCGCGCCAGGTTGGCGACCGTGCGAACCCCGTCGGTGCGCTGTGGCCGTCCCTCCAGGAGACGCTGCATCGCCTCGCGGAGGCTTCGCTCGGTTTCAGGGGTTACGTTCATGGTGTCTCCGTGGTGAAATTGGAGACCACGGAGTCGACCCGTCGCCTCTCGGTTTCAAGGAGCTCGCGTTGCACTGGGCTGATGTCGCCCCGGGCGAGCAGGTAATCGATTCGGTCGCGGTTGGACCGCCACAGCGGCACGTGGACCTCCCTAACGGTCGAGTTGGCACATGTGCCGGGCTCGCACACCGAAAGCAGCGGCCTGTCGGTGGGTGCCTTGCCAGCTCGACGCAGGCATTCCGCTGTTGCGGCGTTGAACAGGCAGTCGTTGACGGTGCCCGGGTAGAAGCGGGTGGCGTGGTGTCGTAGGAGTTGTCGGACAACTGCGTCATCGGTGACTTCCCCGTTGAACCGTGTGGCAAGGTCCTGCCCGACCTCAGCAAAGAGCTTGTTCCGCCGACCGACACCGGGCCCGGCTGCCGTTTCACTGCGCTGGTAGCCGACGAACGCGTCGTAGAGCCGGTCTGTGGTGGCGGTCAGCTGCTCGTCTTCCAAAGCGTCAGCCCAGGCGTTACCCCGGTCGCCCATGTAGGCCTGAGTGGTGGTGAGACGGTTCGCGACATGCTGAAGCTGCCAGCCGAGCGCTATCTCAGCGAAAGGCTCCCGGGCCGCTTGAACCGCGAACGTCCGACGGAAGCGCTGGGCCGACAGAGGTCCGAGCGGAATCGGCTCGAGTCCCATCTGTTCGCCGTGGCTATGAATCCAGCCGGCGAACTCCTTGATCTCTGTCCATGAAGCAATGCCCGCCCGTCGCCCCGATGTCATGGGTCGGACCGGGCTGAAGAGGTAGCGGTCGTGGGTGGTGATCTGCTCGAGCACGGAAACGGCTTTCGCCACCGGATCGATGATGGCCCATCGTCTCGCCTCCCCATCGGCCTGTTTGCGGAGGCGGCTTTCAATGATCGGCGATCCGCACCATTCGCTGACCGCTCCCCGCTCAAGTTCTTGGATCTCGGAGTCGCGCATACCCACAAAGGCTGCGATGAAGATGAAGCACGCCGCTCGCAGGTGGCCGACCTGGACCTCGGTCGCCTGGGCATCCAGGCCGTCGCACCAAGGTCCATGGCTGCCGTCGGGGCGATTGACATCCGCCAGGTCGGGGACCAGGCCCCCCGGGCGGCCCTGGCCTGCTTGAAGCATCGCAGCGGTCATTGCGACGAGCCGGTCACGCCGCTCGGCTGTGGCCATCGCCTGGAACCGGCCGATGCCGGCGTGGAACTCGATCAGCGAAACGTTCGGGCTGCTGGCTGTCTGGGCCCGGCTCTCCAAGTGAAGCGGGACGAACGACTCAGGGTCACTCGCCCAGCGCTCGAGTCGGCGTTCGGGGTCGACGATCCGCGCCGTGGAGGTCTTCCATTGCCGGTAGCGCTGACGCTGTTCGTTCGCCGCAATGATGTCGTCGGCGAATACGTCCACGTAGCGCCACGCGGCCCGCACGATGGGCCAGTAGCGGTCGGGTGTCAGAACCTCGGTTGTGCATTCGGAGAACCGCTGGCGGAACGACCCGATCAGCGAAGAGGTGAGGGCTCGACCCTCGAAGGGGTCTTCGGGAAGGCCGCCATCGGCCATCAGCGGACCGAATCGGTGGAGGTCTCGAATCGCTTGGGCGTATTGCAGCTGCGACGGGGCGGAAATACCCCGCCGTTCTGCGAGGTGTCGCAGCATCCGCTCGCCGATGTCGCCAGGCCAGCGGGAGACGTCGATGCTGAGCCCCTCGTGCTGCGCCCACTCCGAGAGGACCCGGAGGTAATAGACCGTGCTCGCCGCGATCCGTGGCGGCGATGGCCGGTCACCGAGGAACACGTCCTGGGCGCGTACCTTCGGGTGCTGCGGGTTGAGACGGATCATGAGCAGCTCACGAGCCCGCAGATTCCAGTCCGGGACGACCAGCAGGTCGAGACGGCAGCGCAACTGGTTCGGAGGAACATTGACGGCGGTGCGAACCGCATTCAGATCCCAAACAACCCGATCACCGAACCGAGGGACCGTCCGCCCTTCATGCAACGGATGGGAGGCCAGAACAGGGTCGTCGTCATCGAACACCGGACGACCCGGACTGCAAGGTTGCAGGACGACCGATGTCAACGAAAGCTCCTGCCGGTCATGCCGATGGTGGTGAACTGGAGCGACTGCCCGGCACCCCGGCGTGCCGCGTCGACCACTGAGGCGGGGAAGGATGGAAGGAGTTCTTCGGCGATGCGTTGGCGTATGGCCGCCCACGCGGCCGCCCACGCCGGCGGCGGCATGTGTCGCCGCTGTTCATCGATGAGGGCCAGGAACGAGACGATGGCGGGCAGATGGGCCTCGGTGACAATGGCGTTGGTGCAGTCGAAACACGACCCGCCGAAGGCGGCCGGGCAGAGCACGCCCGGCTCCGCGAACGGCGACTTCCTGACATCAGCACATGCCGCCAGGCCGACGTCGAACTGCCCGGAGAGCAACGCTTCGACTTTCGGGTCAAGCTCGCCGGTCCGAAGTAAGGCTGTCGCGACGGCCGGGGTGACGACGGTAGGACCGGCGGAAAGCTCGTTGAATAGGCGGTTCTGGGCGTTGCCGATTACCCGGGCCGAGAGGATATTCAGGCTAGTCGTGCACATGTAATGCTGGTCAGCCACTCGGGTGGTGTGGTCATCGGCGATGTCCTGGACGACACCGCCGAGGGCTATCGCCCGGCTCACCTTGCGGGTCTTGCGGAGGCGACGCAGGTCGTTGGGGCCGCCGACCGTTAACCCGTGATCTCGGATCCATCGGGCGAAGGTGCTGTGAAAGTTGGCGGGCAGGACGTTCACGACTCCGAAGCGGTAAACCGATTCGAAGCTCGGTTGGGCCGGCTGCTTGGGGACCGTGGCACAGAGAAACAACCGGGACGCACCTTCGGTTCGCCCCATCGCGATCAGACGACTCCTCGTGTCGAAGGTGGCGCCATGAGCCGTCGCCACCAGCTTGGCGACGGAGAACGGCGTCGCGCCCGTGAAATGCTTCTCGGCGATAACACCCGCACGGTCTTTCAGGTAGCGGAGGCGCACACCGGCGGCAGTGACCTCTGTGATGCAGTCCTCCCCCAGGTCGCGAACCGATTCTGGGGGCAAACCGGTGGCCAACATGAACAAAATCACGATCGGGAGGAGGGTCTGCTCGCTGGGGAAGACAAGATCGACGAGCCGGCGTTGCAACACGCTCGGCGACCATCGATCCTCCAGTTCCGCTTGAAGAGCGTTGGTGCCCGCCATCGACCGCTCAGAATTCGGGTAGCGGCGCGCCAGGGTGCTTTCGACCGTGGCGGTGCTCCAGCGCCGCCCGCCGACGGTGCGCAACCCCTCGGCGTTGACCAGCACCGCGATGTCGGATGGGGAGTGATCCTCGCCAAACAACTCGAAGATCCTGGAGATGACCGGACCCATCGGCGTCTCGAAGCCGGCCCGCTTGCGGCCGGCACCGCTGGTACGTTCGCCCGGCGAGACGAGGGCCCTGATGTCCTCGGGCAGCTCCGACCATCGCTGAGGCAGATTCTGCCGAAGTTCGCCCACGGTCAAGCTCCCCGCTGCCGCCCGCACAACCAGATTCGCAAGGACCTCCCAGCCGCCCTCCCCCGGATCGACACCCTTCTCCAACAAACCACGCCGGGCAGCGATGTCTCGCCGCAACCGCGTGACATCGGATCTGGCGGTGCGTTCGATGACCGCACGCTCAGCGTTGGGATAGTCCGACAGCACCGTCTGCCGTCGGCGGCGCGTCAACGGCGGCTGCTTGGCCCGCTCGACCAGACGAGGGTCCACCTCCATCTTGAGGCGTTGCGCCGCCCAGACGATAAGAACGAACAGACGCGAAGACGCCCGGGCTGGCATATCGGAGGTCTCCGACGACGCCGCCACCAGTGACAGTTCGTAGGCGTCGGTCAGACCGACGTCGACACCAGCGAGCGTCACCTTCTGCGGTTCCGCGTGCGTCCGGTCCACAAAGTCGCAGAACCTGCGGATGTCGTCGCGGTAAAGCGAGGTGCTCCGGTCGGCCAGCCGGTCAGCGGCCACGAGGGACACCCAGGCGTCGGCGAGTGCGGCCGCGAGACGCCGACACCGGAAACTGGCCGGGTCAAGCCTCACCTGCTCCTTCCGGCCGTGCGGAGTGGTCGAGACCGATCGAACAGAAAACGGTTCGTGTGGCGGCAGTTCCGGCTCAACGGCAACCGCCTGCAAAGGGCGGTATTGCTTTCGGCTCACGTTGGGTGGCCGACGGCTATATCGTCGTAGTCCAAATCCTCGGACCACGACGCGACCGCTGCGTCGACTGCGGCATTCGTGTCGTCGAGGGAGTCGAGGTAGATGTAGGTGGTCGAGACTTGCGAGTGGCCGAGCAGCTTCTGCAAAATCCGCACCGGATTCCCGGCGATATGTCTGAGGGCCGTGATGCCCGGAGTGTCGCCACCGGCTTGTCGACCTGTTTCCTGGCGAATTTGATCTCTTACAAGTTCGCGCAAGGTGTGGACGGCGTACGAATGCCTCAACAGATGGGGAGTCACCGAACGCGGCATCGGGGGAACGCCAGGCGCAGCTTCAAAGGAGGCACAGCGCTCCGATGCCCGCTGGAAGACGCGCTCCCATGCCTCCGGCTGGAGTGGACGTCCGGCCTGACCGACGAACAGGGCGATCGGCTCCAAGCTGCCTTTGTGGTCAACCACCAGCCGAAGGCGCTCGGCGGGCAGCAGCCGCGCCACCTTCACGGAACCGGCCGGGCCACGGAAGCTCCCGGTCACCGATATTCTCGGCTCCGCCCACTGGCAACGCCAGGCCGCCCCGGCCCACGCGGTGATCGACTGTTGCTCGTTCGCGCGTGCAACCACGAAGGAACGCTCGGAGCGGAGGTAGAAGGCGAGTGACCTGACGAGGCGTGCCGGGAGGCGCACGTCACGGGGCTTGTTCCCCTTGGCGGTGAAGTCCCCGAGACGAATGACGGCGCTCCGTTCGTGGGCGTCGCCAACGGGGATTTCACAGGCCAGTAGGGTCGACGCCTCTTCGAGGCGAAGGCCGGTGGTGACCAGCAGGTCGGCAAACAGGGTGTTTCGCAGGCGGTGCTGCCCGATGAAGCGTGTATCCGAGGAGCCGTCGGGTAGCAAACCTCGCAGGCCGACGTTCCGGAAGAATACGAACTGATCAAAGCTCAGCGATCTGACGTCACGATCCAGTCGACGGCGGCTCTTGGCGGTATTGCGACATCGTTGGCCGGTCTGGCGGTACACGAAGGGCTGTTCGGCGATGAGGCCCTTGGTCACAGCCCACCTGTAGAAGCCCTCGAGGGCCACGACCTCCCTGGTCCAGGTCTGCTCCCCGACCGGATTGTCACCACCGAGGAGCCGGACTTTCCGGTAGGCCTCAATATCATCGATCGTCGCGTCCAACAGGGGTTTGCCGGACGTCGACAGGAATCGAGCGAACCGGAAAACATCAAGCGAGTAAGCCTTCCAGGTGTTGATCGATCGGACGCCCAAACGCGGCAACATCCGGAAGTACAAATTGAACTCCGCCATCGGGCGGCCATCATCGTCGAGGGCGAACGGCATCGCCTCGGGGATCTCTAGGTCAGCGAGCCTCCTCGCCAGGTCCATCCCACCAAGCTCTCCTGGGAGATGCGACGGCGCAGCCGCCACTCGATCAGCGGCTACGAAGAACAGCTCCACCGATCAGGCGCCGCAGAGATGAGGGGACACTGGTGGTACACGGTACTTCGGGACAGATAGCCGAACGCGGACCCTACGCCGAGAGACAGTAGGAAGGGGGGCACATAACACACGCCGGGTCGAAAAGCGTCTTCACGATCCCCGCCTTGCCCAGGAGCGCGTCGTCCTCGATGAACAGCAGTCGCACCATCAGCTGGATCACCTCACGAGGCGTGAAATGCTCACCCGCCGTCTCGTTGGACAGCTCGGAGAACCGCCGGACCAGCTCCTCGTACAGGTAGCCCATCTCCAGATTGGAGACCGTGTCGGGGTGCAGGTCGATGTCGCAGAACTTGGCCAACACCTTGTACAGCAGGTTGGAACGGTCGAGCCGGCCGATCTGCGTTGGCAGGTCGAACTTGTCCAGCACGTCGCGTGCACCCGCGCTGAAGCCGCGGATGTACACCACCAGGTTGTCCGCCGCGTTGGCCGGGTCGTCGAGCACCTTGGTCAGGGTCAGCTTGGACGTGTTGAAGAATTGCTCGCCCGAGGCCCCAGTCAGGATCGGGTCGAGGTTCTCCGATCGACCGACCCAGCGCCCGTGAGCCTCCAACACCTTCTCCTTGGTCGGCTCGAGCACGCAGTCGAGTCGGCGCAGCACCGTGAGGGGAAGGATGACCTTGCCGTACTCAGACTGCTTGTAGTCGCCCCGCAGTAGATCGGCCACCGACCAGATGAACGCCGCATGGTTCTTGATGGTGGTGTCGTCGTTCGTAGTCACGGGCCCGCCTCAGTCTTGTGGGCGCGATCGTCGCGCATCACGAGATGAGGTCGGACAAACCCCAGAAAGACGCCTCAGGAAGAGGGTGAGTCGGTGCCGGTCCCCGAGGCGCCGGAACCGCCATCTCGCTGCGTCGCACCCAAGGCCTGGAACCGGCGCCCCTCCCGCACCCATCGGACGAGGGTGGCGGGCGCAATCGCTACGGACCTGGTCACCACGTGCCCATCCCCACCTCTGCCTTCCTGGCCGTCCGGCATGTTTCGGACGCTAGCACTCCTGCTTTACCAGGCCTTAGGAATTGTAGTTCTCTTAAGGTTCCTGAGACGTACGTCCATCCGTCTGGCTGCGAACCCGACGCCAGGCTGGCGACGTCTAGCGACGCCCGAGCCGAAGGTGGCGCGCGCTGCGATCAAGGAAGTCAGCCGGACCCAGGATGGGCGCAATAAGGCCAACTCGCCAGGTCAGCACGTCGGAACACCGGCTGTGCGTCGGTCTTGCATGATCGTTGATCGCGTCGATGTTGCCGCCGCGATAGAGGCCGAAGGATAGCAGCCTGGTGCGTCCCTTGGCGTATTGCGTCCTGCGCCGCACCGCCCTCGCACTCGCTGATTCGGGGCGGACGCACGACCGCTATTCATCGATCCGACGGACCGCGGGAACAGCAACCGCAGAATATTGAGAACCACAAAAACGCCGCCCCGCGTAGCCGTCAAGCGGGACTACGAGTCGGGTGACTCGGGCGGGTCCAATCGGTAGCCAATGCCGCGAATGGTCGTAATACGGACCGTCGCCCCGACATCGAGCATCTTGCGGCGCAGCGTGCCGATGTGCACGTCCAGGGTCTTGGTGGTCGAGTCGGACTGCGAGCCCCACACGTCCTCGGTGATCCGGCTCCTGGTCAGCGCCCGCCCGCTGTGCAGCATGAGAAAGGTCAGGAGGTCGAACTCCTTGGGCCGCAGCGGTAACTCGCCCCGGTCGATGACCACGGCCCGTCGCGCCGCCAGGTCGAGCTCGACATTGCCCAGCAGTAGCACCTCTGACTCCGACTCCGACGGCCGGTTGGGCTTGCGCAGATGGGCTCGTACGCGGGCCAGCAGCTCGGCCAGGCGGAACGGCTTGACCACATAGTCGTCCGCCCCGGCGTCGAGGCCGATGACGACATCGATCTCCTCAGACCGCGCCGTCAGGATGATGATCGGAAGGGCCTCGAACTCCGAGCGGATACGCCGGCACACCTGCAGGCCGTCAATGTCGGGCAGCTTCAGATCGAGCAGGATCAAGTCCGGGGTGGTGGCCGAGGCCACCCGGATGGCCGCCTCACCCTCACCCACCCACTCGGTTTGGTAGCCCTCCCGCGTCAGGGCATGCTGCAACATCTCACCGATATGGGCGTCGTCTTCGATAAGGAGGATTCGATCGGTCATTGGGTAGGCGGTGCTGGCAAAGAAAGCTTCAGCGGCGGTGAGTGTAGCAAACGAGTCCAGCGCGAACCGACAACACGGACATCTTGTACAACTTGGCTAATATGCTAAATAGCCTACAAACACTGAATCAAGACGCACCTGACAGGGGGCGCATGAGCAAGTTGGCTGTTCGGGGTGCTACGTCTATATCGGCCCGATGGATTGGAAATTCTCGCCAAAATGGGGGCCGCCAAAGGGTGCCTTGAACGGCGGGCTTAAAACGCGATAACTTAGTCATGCTGGCGGCGACGGACTAGGAAAGGTGGAACTGATTGGGCGACTGGGTCGTCGTCCTAGAGTTCAGCGCCTTCCGGGGCGAGCGTCCGTTTGAGTTGGGCGTGGTTCAGGCTCTCATAGAGCGCCTCAGGGAGTGGCATCCATCTGGCCTGTACAACCCTGACCGGTACGCCGTCCAGCTGCACGTTCCCGCCGTCGCCGCTGATGAGGCGCTGCGAATTGCAGCCTCGTACCACGAGCAGGCGGTGCACGCCGTGGGCGCTACTGCGGCCTTCACCCGGGCCGAGGTGCTCACTCTGGGAGAATTCGAGGAGACCTGGCACGACACGGCGGGGGCGGGCGCGTCCCTGCCATCGGGTGGCGCGGCCCAAGCCCTGATCTCGATCGAGGTCTATGAGGCGACGCGTGCGTTGCTCGGCGCCGCCACCCCGTCGGAGGTCGTCGACGTCTTGGTGCGCTTCGTCCTCGCCGTGGGCGGCCGGGTCAACGTAGGGCAGCAACGCCACGTGCCCGGGATGGTCTCGGTGGACCTCTCGATCTCACCGGGGGAGCAGCTGCACGCGATGGCCGAGAGCTTCAGCGTGGCCGGCCTCATCATCGAACGCTGGCTGCCGCCGTTGATCGACGACGCCAAGCGCACCCTGGTTCTGCTCGAAGGCCCGCGCTAACGCGCCGAAAGACTCGGGGTCACCGAGTCTCTCGCCGTCGTCCTCAGGTACCGCTACTCAGAAAGAGCCGCGCCTCGAGCTGACATCTGCCGCACGGCAGCGTCAACGTCCTCGCGGCGGAAACGCCGATGTCCACCCAACGTCACGATGCAGGGAATCCGCCCGTCGTTGGCCCACCGGTTGATTGTCTTGGGCGAGACGTGGAGATACCGAGCTGCCTCGCCCGGGGTCACGTAGTCATCGCCAGTCTGAACCGTGTCTTGAGCTATGTCGCTCATCTGGCCGCCTCTCACCTTTCTCTGGTTGTCTTAGAACCAGACACACTGCTCGGTACGGGCAATCCCGCTACTACGCCCGATGGTAGCGAATCCCAGACAGTAACACCACCATCGCGGTGCCTTGACCGGTTTGCGACCACCCTTCCAGGCGATGATCTGCCTCACGAGCCCGCCCAGAACGAAAGCATCTTCGATCATAGCGGACACAGGAGTCATTTCGACCTGCAAGAATGGAGCAGCTTGAAGCCGACCAACGTGGGTCGGGGAGACCCATCGGCGGCTGCTTCCACGGGCTCGGGACCGGAGTATCGAGTTCATTGTGTCCGGTTCAGCCATGTTGACGAGTGTAACCGTTTCGTCTACGATTTGCCAAGGCGGTGCGAAACGGTGCACCCCGGGTCGAGGAGTTTCCCCTGAGCGCTGTTCCGTGGTCAATGGAAGGGGCACAACCGCAGGCCATGCCCGCGAGCCTGGGGAGGCTGGTCGAGGACGGCCCGCGCCGCGAGGGCGCCGCCACGACCACCACCTCCGTGCCCACGACTGCCGTCGCCACCGCCGCTTCGGGAACATTGACGGCTGTCACGAGCACCGACCGGGCCGAGGACGGAGATGCCCGGTCGCTTCTTTTTCCCCGGCCCCAGGCATTCTGGGTCCGGCGGGTCGTTGCCCGCCGTTCCCACCCGGCCCGCCTACCCGGCGTGCAGCTGGTGCTGAAGCGCACGCTCGACATTGTGTTAGGCACGCTGCTGTTGCTGGTGAGCCTGCCCGCGGTCGCCGTGGCGGCGGTAGCCATCCGGTTGCACGACGGTGGCCCAGTCTTCTTCTGCCAAACCCGAGTGGGACGCAACGGCCGGCCCTTCACCATCCTCAAGCTGCGCACGATGGTGCCCGACGCCGACCAGCACCTGCACCGGCTGGCGGACGCCAACGTCCGGACCGGGCCCCTTTTCAAGATGCTGGCCGACCCCCGGGTCACCCCGGTGGGGCGGCTTCTACGCTCGAGCAGCATCGACGAACTGCCCCAGTTGATCAACGTTATCTGGGGTCGCATGAGCCTGGTCGGCCCCCGTCCCGCCCTGCCCGCTGAGGTGGCCCAGTTCGACCCGCAGCTCATGGCCCGCCTTGAGGTCAAACCCGGTTTGACGGGACTGTGGCAGGTTGAGGCCCGGGACGATCCGGCCTTCGAGCGCTACCAGAAGCTCGACCTGTACTACGTGGGCAACTGGTCGATCCGCCTGGACATGGCCATCTTGCTGTCGACGGTCCAGCCGGTCCTCCACCGCCTCTACCGCTCGGCTCGCCGAGACCCCTCGGTCGTCCGGCCCGCACCCGCCGACGGCCGCCCGGTACAAGTCCTGGACTGACCTCAATGTTCCGCTGACGCCTATCTATCAAGCTGCCAACTAGCCAACTGTCAGCCCAAGGGGCGTCGGCGATACCCCTGACGATCTCAGGAGGTCCCGGCCCTGCGATCAGGCCAGGGCTTCGTCCGCCTCGAACGCGTCGTCGTCGACTGCTGCATCGGCGCCGTCAGCGTCGGCATCGACGGCCGGCGCGTCTTCCGACGCGGGACGGTCGGGACGACCGCCCGGGCCACGCCCCCGCCGCGCTCCGCCCTTGTCAGCGGCCAGGGTGCGAACGAGATAGGGGAGCAGGGCCAACTCCCGTGACGTCTTGATGGCCATGGCCACGTCACGCTGGTGCTGGGCACAGGTCCCGGTGTTGGTGCGGGCCTTGATCTTGCCCCGGTCGGTGATGAACCGGCGCAGCAGGTTGGTGTCCTTGTAATCCACCCAGGCGATCTTCTGGGCGCAGAACATGCACACCTTGGGGCGGCCCCGCCGCACGCGACCTTTGGCATCGCTGGGCTTGGTCCTGGCCCGATCTTTTCCGTGTGCTGCCATTCCGCGCCTTTCGGTACTCATACTGCGAGGGAACCCGGCGCCCCCAGAGGGCGGTCAACCGGCCGAGCCAGCTTACACGAGGTCAGGACAGGCCCGGCCTCACAACCGCGCGCTCCCTCGACTTGGGGTAGCTCGTGCGGCTTTTGGGTAGGATGGCACAATGACTGTAGCTAAGGGAACACACAATATCGGTACCGGCGATGGCAAGGTGCTTGTCAAGGTCTACAAGGACGGCCTCGCAGCCAAAATGGGCCACGACCTGTTGCTCGAGGCCACGGACTGGAGCGGCACGGCCGACATCGACCCCGACGATCCCTCCGCCTCCAAGGTCTCGGTGACCATCGATCTCAACTCGCTCGTGGTTGTCAGCACCCAGGACGGCAAGGAGATGAGCGCCAACGACAAGGGCGACATCAAGAAGAACATCACCAAGACCCTCGGTCAGGGCGATGCCACCTTCGAGAGTTCCGCCGTCTCGGGCAGCGGCTCCAGCCTTCGCCTCCAGGGCTCCTTGACCATGGCGGGCAAGAGCGGCCCCGTGACCCTCGACCTCAATGCAGGCGACGACGGGCACGTCACGGCGAGCACCTCGTTCACCCAGACGAGCTTCGGCATCAAGCCGTTCTCGGCCATGATGGGCGCCCTCAAGATCAAGGACGGCGTCGAGGTCGAGATCGACCTCCAGCTCCCCACGGCCTAAGCAACAACAGGGCCTAAGCAACAAACACGGCCTAAGCAACAACACGGCCTAAGCAAGAACATCCAGCGCACCCCGCCCGGTCACGACGGCCGGACGGGGTCAGCGGCGACCCATTCGACTGAGCAGGTCGACCAGGCGGCGGTGCATGTCCTCCGCCTCGCCCCGATGGCGCTCGCCGTGACCGGGTAGCACCCAGGAGAAGCGGTGTCGTTCGGCCAACCGCCCGAGCGACGCCGTTTGCTCGCCCCACGAGTACCAACACGAACGCCGGAACGCCGCCAGATCCCCCGCCGGGCTCCAGGCCAGTGAGTCGCCGCTGAACAGATAGCGCTGCTCCAGCAGGTAGGCCACGCTGCCCTTGGTGTGACCAGGCAACGGCACCACCACCAGTCCCGGCCGGATCTCGGTGTCCTCACGCCCCGCCACCACCTGGGTGGCAAAAGGTGCAGCGTGGTGGTCATCGGCGTGGATCCACACCCGGGCCCCGAAGTGCTCGGCCCATTTCGACGCGTCGGCCACATCGTCGCTGTGGGTCAGGAACACGTCGTCGATGCCCCCGAGCGCTTCGATCGGGTCGGCCAGCAGATGGGTCCACCGAGGTGAGTCGACCAACAGGTTGCCCTCGGGGCGGCGCACGAAGTACGAGTTGGCGCCGAAGGAATGCTCGGAGTTGAACCCGCACAGGAACACGTCGTCGTCGAGCTCCTGAGGGAACAAACCCTCGGGCCGGTGTTGGCGACTCACCGTCCCGATGGACTGGGTCGGGCACGCCAGGGCCGCTCGCCACGCCCCGATCAGCGCAGCGCCCGAACCCGGCTGGGCCACCACCAGCGACTGGTCCACCACCTGCTCGAACACCTCGGGTGCCAACTGGCGGCACGTGCTGCAGTCGATGCAGCGGGTGTCGACATACCAGTCGCCATCGGCGTTGCCGGGATGCCGGTCGAGCACACGCGCCATAGCCCTATTGTCCCCCATCAAGGCGATTGACGGCACCGCCCTATCCCGCTGGCCGGCTGGCTACGGCCAGGGTTTGCAGGACCCAGGTGATGATCTCGTCGTTGGTCATGGCCGAGGTGACGGAGAGGATGCGCCAGCCCAGGGCGCCCAGGTGGCATCCCCGGCGTGCGTCGCGGTCGAAGCCGACCCTCGTCCCGTGGTCTCGGAAACCGTTGTACTCCAGCCCGACCATGGGCGATGGCCAGGCATAGTCGAGGAACAGCTCACCATGGGGCGTCGAAACGTGATAGTCGGTCTCGAAATGCGGGACCCCGGCTGCGATCATCGACTCGCCCACCTTGCGGGCAGGCGGGCTGTCGTCGTGCCCACCCACCTCGAGGGCTCTCTGGCACAAATCACGCAGATCGGGGCTTGGGACTCCGCCAGCCCGGTCGATCCAAGTCAGGATCTCGCCGAAATTGGTGCAGTGCTTCTTGACCAGGTCCTCTGCCACCCGCTCCACGAAGAAGGGCGTACGCGTGCGGGCCAGCTGCACAATGGTCAGAGGGGCGGCAACGGTTGGGATACCCCAGCGCGACCTGATGGCGAGTGCCGGGTCGAGAGTGGACAGATGGGTCACCACGCCCGACAGGCGGTGGAGCTGGCCGTCGAAGGTGGTCAGCTCGATCGGGCCCTGGGCCACCTGCTCGGCACCCCAGAGCCATGCTGCCGCCATGTGCGAAGCGGCTGCGGTTTGCCCCGCCGCCAACGTGGCAGCCATCAGCGCCTGGTATTGCGACGGTACCGAGCCGGCTAGGGCGAACACGCCCCGCCGCAGCCTGATCAGCCGACCGTCGGCCAACGCCCACCGGATCCAGTCGTTGGTCGCACCGAGCGCCAGTAACTGCCTCGTCGTGACCACCTGATGCTGCCGTGCCAGCAGAGCGAAGAGAGCAACCCAGTTCATGGGTAGAGAAAACCATTGAGGTACGACGAAAACGTCGGTTCCAACAGAGGTGT
>Ga0302325_10009125_pt1 | contig 21715 bp, 21 predicted proteins | sample Palsa_T0_2_FD_201948 | JGI IMG/M metagenome (GOLD analysis project Ga0302325, IMG submission 201948) | Peat permafrost microbial communities from Stordalen Mire near Abisko, Sweden - Palsa_T0_2 | ecosystem: Environmental > Terrestrial > Soil > Palsa > Peat permafrost | place: Sweden: Abisko...
CGGTGCGGTCTGTCCCGAACACGGGACCGGCGCTGCCCTGGTTCTGCCGTTCTGCAACACCGAAGCCATGCAGCTTCACCTCGATGAGATCGCCGCAAGAGTATCCGCAGGCGCCCACTGTCGCAACCGTCCTCCTCAGATCGTGCGACGTGAAATGCTTTATCGAGATCTTCGCCCTGCGCTTCTGCAGGAACGAAGATACGCAATTCGATGTCAACGTTCTTCCGCACTCCATCCTGAACAGTGGCCCCTCGGTGAGGCGCTCAAGCCGTGACTGCAAAATTATCTTTGCGATCCCAACAATGGGAGTGACCCGCGGCCTGTTGTTCTTGCTCCGCTCCGCCGGCAACGTCCAGGTCCACTTTTTTTGATCAATCTCCGCGACCGACATGCCCGCGACTTCGCCGATCCGGGCTCCGGTCAAAAGCTGTAGGCGAAGCGCCTCCGCATAGTCGGGCGGAACGTCGGGCGACTTAAGCCAATCCCAAAGAGTTTTGATCTCTTCGTTTGAAAGTATCCGATCCCGTCGCGGGCTCGTGCCGAAGGAGGCAATGCCGGTCGTAGGGTCAGCGACGATAATGTCCTCCCCAACGGCCCAGCGGAACAGCACCCGCATCACCTGCCGTTGCTTTTCCGCCTCCCGGAGCTTTCCCCGATTGAGCGGCTTTTCGAGGATGGCCCGCAAATCGCGTCGAGTGATTTCGTCGAGATACCGATCTTTGATCGAGTCGAATACCCGGTTCAGCCTTATCTCAGTCTCGTGTGCGGTCCGAATTTGACCGCGGACCTTGCGATTGAGGTAGAGCTCGATCGCCTGTCCGACAGTCGTGCGCGCCTGCGCCTCGGCGGCCGAGGACTTCTCCTCCGCGATCAGGTCACGCCCCGCCTGTGCTGCCTTCACCAGCGCTTGAGTTCGATCGCGCGCCGCCTCGAGAGTGGTCGCCGGAAACGGCCCAAGCGAAAGTCGGCGACCAGAGCCTCCGCCACGGATCCGGTATGCAACATCCCAAGTCTTAAGACCGCTTGGAGCAACGCGGACCGCAAGCCCAGGACAGCGCATGTCAGGAATCCGATACGCTATCTCCGCACCGCGCAGTGCCTCGACACCCCGATGAGTCAGCGAGACGCGAGGTCTTGTTGCGCCAGCACCGCCAGTTAAGCTCGACATTTCAACGATCTCCTTTTTTCCTGTTGCGATGGCATTCCGAGTCACGTCCGGCCGCGTATTTGATCTTTCACCCTCTGTTGCGACCTGTTGCGATGGCTCTCAAAGTCATGTCCGGGTCCCGCCCCTGCCGCGAACCATCGCAACAGAGTCGCAACAAAAGCGGCGGCTCGCGGCGATTCTTCGCGGATTTCGGCGAACGCTAATTAAGGATATAAGCGACTGATATTAATAGACTTTCCGAGCATCGCCGGGCCTTCGCGAACATTAGCGGACGGAGTGTAATTTTTTGGATGCAAACCTGGCCGGTGCATATGCGCCGGCCGTTCCAGCTGTCACGGGATCTAAAGCCCGCCGGCGCTTTCACCTTCCAGCTTTTGCTCGCCGGCAACGTCCTCTCGGCGCTGGTGCATCCGCTCTTCATGGCCATGCTCGGCTACCAGCTGCTGACCAGACCTCCGCTGCGGGCGATAGGCGAGATGGGCAAGCCGTTCGGGATCTATTTCGCGACCCTGCTCGCTGGCTATGCTTCGACCATCATCCTCGATGCCAACGGCCTCAGGCGCCGGGGCTTGCTGCGGCATGGATGGGCTTTGATTTTCACGCCGATCTACTGGTTTCTGCTGTCATGGGCGGCATGGCGCGCGCTGTACAAATTACTGCGCGACCCGCAGGCTTGGGAAAAAACCGAGCACGGCCTCGCCAGAACGTCACGGATGATCAAAACACAGGCTCTGGAGACGGACTGGAGCCCGGCGATCCGCGCACGACCGCAGGGTGAAAGGCCAATTGCACCCACCGCCATCATCGCGTCACCGTACGGACCGATGCTGGAATCGGCCCGTAATCGGGGAGCCGCTGCGCGCGGGCTGCAGTAGCCGCGCCGTGCGGATCGTGGCAGATTATCGGCCATACCGGCAGCAACCAACAATCGGGGAGAAGCACGAAATGCCTTGGTCTAAAGTCACAGATATCGCGTACGGGCGCCTGCGGTCACCCGATCTCGACGTGCAGGAGGAATTCCTGACGCGGTTCGGCATGCACAAGGTCGAGCGGACCGCGAATGCCCTTTATATGCGCGGCACCGATCCGGCGCACCACATCCACATCACCGAGAAGGGCGATCCGAAATTCCTCGGCATCGCCTATTACGTCGACAACGAGGACGACCTGAAGAAGCTCAGCAAGGCGCCGGGCGCCTCGGGCGTCGAGCACATGGACGCGCCGGGCGGCGGCAAGCGGGTGCGGCTCACCGAGCCGAACGGCTACCAGATCGAAGTGGTCTGTGACATCGAGCAGCTCGCGCCGATCCCGGTGAAGCGGCAGAGACTCAATTCAGGCGAAGAGCCCACCGCGCGCGCCGGCGAGCTGATGCGACTTCCGCGCGGTCCGGCGCACGTCAAACGTATGGGTCATGGCGTGATGATGTCGACAAAATTTCACGAAACCATAAAGTGGTTCCGCGAAACGCTCGGCATGATCTGCTCCGACGACGTCTATGCGGGCGAGAAGGAAAATCTGATCGGCTCCTTCAACCGCTGTGACCGCGGCGACGACTATGTCGATCACCACGTTTTCTTCTGCCTGAATGCGGACAAAACCGGCTTGAATCATTTTTCGTTCGAGGTGCCGGACATCGACGACGTCTGCATGGGCCACGAGTTCCTCAAGGAGGCCGGCAAGTACGAGCATATGTGGGGCATCGGCCGTCACGTGCTCGGCAGCCAGGTCTACGACTACTGGGCCGATCCGTGGGGCCGCGTGCACGAGCATTGGGCCGACAGCGACAGGCTCAATCTCGCCAACGGGTCTCATCTGATCGCGGCGGACGAAGCGCTGCGCTCGCAATGGGGCGAAAAGCCGCCGGAGAAGTTCATCAGCCACGCGAGCGTCTGACACCTGCTTCCCCTCCCCCTTGTGGGGAGGGGCTAGGGGTGGGGGTCGTAAGGCGGCATCCAAGCGTCATCGCTTACCGAGACTTGATCACCCCTCCCCAACCCTTCCCCACAAGGGGGAGAGAGACGAATTGGAGAACACGATGCCCAAGCAGAAAATCACCGGTTCATTCGTTGCGCTGATCACGCCGTTCAACAAGGACGGCACCGTCGATTTCGCGGCGTTCCGCAGTCTGCTCCGCTTCCAGGAGGAGCATGGCACCAAGACCGTGCTGATCATGGGCTCGACCGGCGAGACCTCGATGCTGTCGGCAGAAGAAAAAAAGAAGATCATCGTCGAGACGGCGAAGATGAAGTCGCCGAACATGCCGATCTTCTTCGGCTGCACCGGCAACAATACCGAATCGACGATCGCCAATGTCAGGTTCGCCCAGGATAACGGCGGCGACGGCGCGATCCTCGCGGCTCCGGCCTATATCTGCGCGCCGGCTTCCGACATCGAGCGGTTCTTCCTCGACGTCGCCGACGCCACCGATCTGCCGCTCGGCATCTACAACAATCCGCCGCGGGTGCAGAGCGACCTGCACTGGGACAACCTGATCCGCATCTTCAAACATCCCAATTACATCGTGCACAAGGAATCGACCGCGCGCGTTGGCCAGGTAGCGCAGGTGCTGGCGGCCAAGACCGACGTATCGGTGATGTGCTGCGACAGCCCCAATCTCGGGCTCGTGGTGCCAACCATGAGTCTTGGCGGCCACGGCACCGCGAACATGACCGGTAATGTCGCGCCCCGCGAGCTTGCGACCATCTCGACGCCGTGGACGAGCTACCGCGAAGCCGAGAGCTTCAAGAACGCCTATCTACACCTCTTGCTGCTGCTGCATTTCACCTACTCGGCGATCAATCCGGTCGCGGTGAAGTCGCTGATGAAGGCGCTCGGCATGCCGGCTGGCGAGTTGCGCAAACCGCTCAGCGGCCTCGATGCCGAAGCGATCGGCAAAGGCCTCCGCATCGTCGCCGATCTCGGCCTCGACAAGACTTACGGCTATAAGCTCAAGCCGCTGTCGGCGGTCGCGGCCTGATTTTCTGTCCGCTCGTCCTCGCGAAAGCGGGGACCCAGACGGGAAGAGCGGCAGATGGATTCCCGCTTGCGCGGGAATGAGCGGAGTGGAGTGACGTGGACCTCGGCCTCAAGGGCAAGACCGCGCTGGTTTGCGGCGCCAGCCGGGGGCTCGGCAAAGCCTGCGCGTTTGCGCTGGCGCGTGAGGGCGTCAATCTCACCATCGTTGCCCGCACCCGGGACGCGCTTGAACTCACCGGCGCGGAGATAACGGACGCGACCGGCGTCAATGTCGGAACCGTCGCCGGCGATCTGACCACGACGGTCGGCCGCGCCGCCGCAATCGACGCCTGCCCGCAACCCGATATCCTGATCAACAACTCGCAAGGGCCGCTGCCCGGCGATTTCCACGACTGGACACGCGACGACTGGATCGCCGCCCTCGACGACATGATGCTCGGCCCGATCGAGATGATGCGGCTCACCGTGGACGGGATGACGACTCGCGGCTTCGGCCGCATCGTCAATATTGTCTCGCGCAGCGTGAAAATCCCGCAGGGTGAGCTTGGATTGTCGAATGGCGCGCGGGCCGGACTGGTCAATTTCTCCGCAGGCCTCGCGCGGCAGATTGCGGCGCGCAACGTCACTATCAATAACCTGCTGCCGGGCATATTCGACAGTGACGCCCAGCACCGCCACATTCGCGGCCTCATTGCCGGCAGCGGCAAGACCTTCGAGCAGATTTTTCGCGAGCGCGCCGAAGCCAGCACGGCCAAACGCTACGGCGACCCCGCCGAGCTTGGCGCATTTTGTGCTTTTCTCTGCTCGGTCCATGCCGGCTATATCACCGGCCAAAACCTTTTGATCGACGGCGGCAGCTATCCAGGAGCGTTCTAGATGTTCCGGTCATTACGCGCGCTTTCACTGGGTTGCTTGGTCGCCCTGCTGTTCGCAATGACGGCAGGCACCCCCGTCCTGGCGCAGGGTTACCCAAGCCGCACCGTCACGGTGGTCGTACCGTTCCCGCCCGGCGGATCGGTCGATGGCGTTGGCCGCATCATCGTCGACAGGCTCAACCAGAGCATGGGGCCACATTTCATCGTCGAGAACCGCGCCGGCGGCGCCTCCGGCAATGTCGGCGCCAACGTCGTCGCCAAGGCCGATCCCGACGGCTACACGCTCCTGGAAACCGCATCGCTGCATGTCGTCAGCCCGTTTCTCTACAAGGACGTACCGTTCGACGTCGTAAAGGATTTCACCCCGATCACCCTGATTGCCAAAGGCCCGCTGATTGTCAGCACGGCGCCGAATGTGCCGGCGAACAATCTCAAGGATTTCTTCGACCTCGTGCGCAAAGATCCAAAAAAATATACCTTCGGCAACACCAGCCTCGGCTCGGCAAGCCACCTGGTTATCGAGCTTCTCAAGCGCGAGGCGAATGTCGATACGCTGGTCGTATCTTATAAAGGCACCGGCCCGGCGCTGACTGACCTGATGAGCGGGCAGATCCAGCTTGTCGCCGACCCGATGCTGTCGTCGTTGCCGCTAGCGCAGTCCGGCCGCATCAAGGCGCTGGCCATCACCAGCCTCAAACGCCAGCCCGCCGCGCCGGACATCCCGACGGTTGAGGTATCCGGATTGCCCGGCTTCGAATTCGTGTCCTGGTACGGACTGTGGGGACCTAAGAACCTGCCGGCCGAGATCACCGCGAAGCTGCAAATTAACGTCGCCGCCATTCTTGCCGAGCCGGATGTCAAAGCACGTCTTTCCGCGCTCGGCTTCGAAGGTATCGGCTCCACATCCGACGAGTTCGCGAAATACATCGCGGGCGAAATGACGCGGTATGGTCAGATCATTCACGACGCCAACATCAAGGCGGAGTGAACGGGGCGCCACTCGCGCGCTCTAAAGGTTCAGACAATCCGCGCGGTTTGTGAGGGCGAGGCAAGCGCTTCGGCCAGCGCGCGCAGGCCCTGGGCCAGTTCATCGCGCGTCCGTGGCGCACCGATGCAAACGCGAACCGCGGGCTCTGATGTTGCTGCATCGACCGCGAACGCGTCATCCCCGACCAGCGCCAGACCGCGGTCGAGAGCCTGACTTAAGAATTCCGCACGATTTCGGCGTCGCGGCAAAGGCAGCCAAAGATGATGGCCGTGCGTTCCAGCAGCGTGCGGAATCCCTTTCAGGAATTTGGCTGCCAGGCGCTGGCGGCCGGCGGCTTCATTGCGGATCGCAAGGATAATAGCGCCGGCAATTCCCGTTCTGATCCAGTGGGTGACCAGCGCCACCATCAGCGGCGGCGGCATCAGTGCGGTCGCCGAAAGCGCGTTGCGCATCGCCTGCGCCGCATTCGCATCGGGCAGGAGTACGTATGAAACGCGCAGTGCGGGCGCAATGCACTTCGACAATCCCACCCCAAGATAAGTCCGCTCGGGGATAAGATTCGTAATCGGCGATGCGCCGGGCTGGAGCCAGCCATACGCGTCGTCTTCGATCAGAATCGTCTTGCTGCTGCTGATAATGTCCGCGATCGTCTCGCGCCGTTTTTGCGGCATCGTCGCCGTGGTCGGATTATGCAGTGTGGGCGTCAGGTAAACCGCCTTGGGTTTGTACTGCCGGCACGCTGACTTCAACGCCTCCGGCCGAACGCCTTCCGCATCCATCTCGACGCCGACCAGACGCAACCCCAATTCGCGCGCCACGGCTTTCATTCCGGGGAATGTCAGGGCTTCGGTCAGCACCGTGTCTCCCCGCGACGTAAACGACAACAAGGTGTTGAACAGGATCGCCTGATTGCCCGGATAGACCAGCAGCCATTCAGACCGCACGCCCGGAACGCGGCCCCGCAGCCATTGCGCGGCAACCGCGCGCTCGTCGTCGCTGCCGCCCGGCTCCTGGTAATTCAGAAAGGTACTTAAGCCTGCTTCGTCATGGATGGCCTTGAGACCCTGCGTGATGTGCAGATCGAGATTCGCTTCCACCGGCTGCGGCGGGACGTTCATCGACAGATCGATCTTGACTGGGTGCGATATGCTGTCGTGCGTTCGCGCGGTCGTCTCGGAAACGAAGGTGCCGCGCCCGACCTGCCCTTCAATCAGCCCTCGCCGGCGCGCTTCACCGTAAGCGCGCGTGACCGTCGTCAGATCGAGACCCAGCGCACCTGCCAGCGCGCGGTGCGTTGGCAGCTGCTGGCCACGCTTGAGCCGGCCACTCGTGATGTCGGCGGCCAGCGCATCGACGATGCGGGTGAAGGCGGGCCCGCTATCCCTGACCAAGGCACTCTGGCGCGGTTTCACCATGCGCTGTCCGAACTGCGGCGAGGGCAAGCTGTTCAGGCGGTTCCTGAAAGTCGCCGACCACTGCGCGGTCTGTGGCGAGGATTTCACCCCGCAGCGTGCCGATGATTTTCCGGCTTATCTCGTCATCGTGGTGATCGGGCACATCACCATCCCGGCGGTTCTTGTTGTGGAAGAGGCATTCGCGCCGCCGCTATGGCTGCAATATCTGATTTGGCTGCCTTTCATCGCCTTCGGCGCGTTGGCGCTGCTGCAGCCGACCAAAGGAACTGTGGTCGCCCTGCAATGGCAGCTCGGCATGCATGATTTCGCACGCGCGAAGGAATTGCGAGACATTGCGGCGGCGACCGGCAGAAAACCCTTTGCCGAAACCGCTGTCAGCGCCTGATTTTCAAAAGCGTTCGGGAAAAAATTGAGAAGCTGAGCTGAAAGGCTTTAGCCGGCGGAGCGCCCGATTCAACACGCTCAGCCGCCGTATTGCCCTCGCTTGCGGTAATCGCTTCGTTGGCCACGCCGCAGGCCGGCACGTTCATGCCCGGAAGCAGGAGCCGCCAAAGCTCCTTCATGTCGGCACTGGGTCTGCAAGGACGTCCAAGCATGATCCACATATAGACAGCCGAGGGGCGTGCACAAAGGCCCGAAGTCAGGCCACCTTGCGTTTCACGGCAAGCCCTTCGAGATGGATAAGCACCTCGTCGATGTGCAGCACATCGGCATATTTGTGATGCAGGTCGAACAGGTTGACCTTGTGGCTCAGCAGCGAGCGGTCATAGGTGCATTCCTCGACCACGACGTTGTGAAAGCCGTAGGAGAACGCGTCCACCGTCGAGGCTCGCACGCAACCCGACGTGCTTTCTCCGCAGACGATCAGTGAATTGACCCGCAGCATCTGCAAATGCGCAATCAGCGGCGTGCCGAAGAAGGCCGAGGCGCGCTCCTTGTAAATGACCGTTTCACCCGGTTCCGGCTGAAGCTCAGCCTTGATGTCGTAAATGTCGGCGCGCTCGCGGCCCATATTGCGGTTGGTCGATTGCACGCCGCCGGTATCGGCATGGCGCGTGGTGTAAATCACCGGAACATTGGCCTGGCGCGCAGCGGCCAGAAGCTTTTGCGTCGGCGGCAGCGCGCTCCATGCATATTCGCCGCACGAGCCGGAGAATTCACGATCGACCTCCCGCACCGGCCGATTCCCGCCCTGATAGGCCTTGTTGTAGAGATCGATAGCGAGCACGGCGGGATTGTCGCCGACATAAGTCTTGCGCCGGTAGGCGTGGTAAATCTCAATCGTGTCGGCATCGACAACATCGCGCCAGCAATGGTCTTCAAAATCAGGCGCCACAGCTCACCCCGCTAAAGCCCCACAGCCTCGGCAAAAGTTCTTCGCCAAGAGTGTTAGCCAAGAGACTTCGCCAGAAGACTTGGCCAAGAGTTCCGGCGATCGCCGGTTCCTTTATAGCATCGCCGGCCGCGGTGATGGAACTTGCGGCATTGCCCGCAAAAAAAAGCAGCATCGCTTCACGATTTAATTTTCCAATCCCCGAACTCTTGCCATAATACCATTGCAACGTCGGGAGTGATTGCAGGGGAAGGGTTACATCAAATGAAGTGGCAGGCAGCCTTGGCCGGCGCCCTCGCGTCGGCTTTCGTGAGCTTCGCGGCATCTTCGATCGTGATGCCGTCGACCGCGTCGGCGGATGTTCGCATCGTCGGCGATCCGGGCGGCGAAGTTTCCGCGTTCGTCCGGAAATACGAGGAGATCCGCGACAGCGGCCAGCGTGTTGAGATCGACGGGCCGTGTCTCTCAGCATGCACGCTGCTGACCGGCATCGTGCCGCGCAGCCACATCTGCGTGACGTCGCGCGCGATGCTCGGGTTCCATGCCGCGTCCTACTATGACGACGCTTCGCGCTCGCTGGTGCCGACCCGCGAGGGCAGCGCACTGGTGATGCGGCTCTATCCGGCGGAAATCCGCGGCTGGATCGCGCGGCATGGCGGGCTGACCCCGCACATGATCCAGCTTCGCGGCCGTGACCTTGCGGCGCTCTATCAGACCTGCCGCTAAACTTTAGCCGGTTGTCGCCCGGCAGGTTCCCGCCTATTTAGAGGCGGCCGGAACCTGCCCATGCCTGATGCCGCTACAACCCGTTTGACGTTACGTCCCACGCTGGCCATCGCGGCAACCTGCGCCGTCTTGCTTGCCGGCAGTGTCTTACTGTGGGCGCATTACGGAACCACGGTGTTTTTCGAAACAATCCGTGCCGGTTTTGTCGCCTGCTTCGGATGACCGGAGAGCCGCGGTGAACGACAAGACCTCCCGCATCCTGATGATTTTCGCCGCGTTTCTCAGCGGCTTGGTGCTGTTTTTCGTCGCCATCCTGTTCGTGACCGGGCGCACAAGTTCGTCGATCGGCGTCGCCGCAGTCGGCGGACCGTTCCACCTTGAGGACCAGAGCGGCAAGGTGGTCACCGACCAGGACTTGAAGGGCAAGCCGTACCTGGTGTTCTTCGGCTACACCCACTGTCCCGATATCTGTCCCACCACCCTGTTCGATATGTCACAGGTGATGAAACAGCTTGGGCCCGATGCCGACCGTACCGGTGCGCTGTTCATCACCGTCGATCCCGAGCGCGACACGCCGGCGGTAATGAAGGACTATCTTTCCAACTTCGATCCACATCTGCGCGGGCTGACCGGCGATCAGGCGTCGATCGATGCGGCAATCAAGGAATACCGGGTCTACGCGAAGAAAGTCCCGCTGAAAGATGGTGACTACACGATGGACCACACCGCCGTGGTGTACCTGATGGACAAGAACGGCAATTTCATCGCGCCGTTCGACGTCTCCAACCAGAAGCCTGAAGCCGCCGCCGCGGAACTGCGCCGCTATATGTGACGTTGGCGCACGGATAATTCAGAAAGAAAAATCCCGATGAATTCGGGATTACGCGTAGTAATCCGAAGGAGCAGTTTCGTCGACTTGCTTGCCGCCCATCGCGTTGAACACGGGCGTCAGGACAATCGCCAAGACCAGATTGAGCAATACGGTGTAGAACGCGGTGTAGCCAGGAAAGCTATATCCGCCGAGCGTTAGCGTATACGCGGCGCCGAAGTTCACCGAAACCGCCATCCACGTGCCGGCAACAGTGCCCACCAACCAGCCTATCAACAGCGCCCATTCGTTGAACCATCGGGTATAGACGCCCGCGATCACCGTCGGCGCGGTCTGAATGATCCAGATGCCGCCGAGGAGCTGCAGTTGAATGGCGTATTGGGTCGGCAACGACAGGATAAAGACCAGCGCACCGAGCTTGACGATCAGCGACACCAACTTCGCCATCCGCGCTTCCTGCTTGTCGGTCGGGTTTCTATTGATGAACTCCCGGTGGATATTGCGCGTATAGAGATTGGCCGCCGCGATCGACATGATCGCCGCGGGCACCAGCGCGCCGATGCCTACCGCCGCAAAAGCAACACCGACGAACCATGCCGGAAAGCTGTGCAGGAACAGGGCCGGCACCGCGAAACTTGCGCCGAACAGTTTGAAGCCCGCGGCATATTCGGGCGCGGTGCCAACACCGGCGGCAATGGCAAAGAGACCGAGCAACGTCAGCAAGCCGAGCATGAATGTGTAGGCTGGCAGCAACGCGCCGTTGCGGCGCACCGCGCGGCCACTGGAGGCGCTCAGGATTCCGGTGATCGAATGCGGATAGAGGAAAAGCGCCACTGCCGAGCCCAGCGCCAGCGTAATGTAGACGCCGTAGCTGCCGGTGGTGTTTGCACCGGGGACAGCGAGCAGCAGTTTGGCCGGCGGCACTTTCGCGAAGATGTTGGCGAACCCGCCCAACTGAATTGGAATCACGATCACGGCAACAAAAGCAGTAATGTAGATCAAGAGATCCTTGACGATAGCGATCGAGGCCGGCGCGCGCAGACCGCTCGAATAAGTGAAGGCTGCGAGAATAATGAAGGCGATGAGAAGCGGTAGTTCGGCCATGAAGCCGGTGCCGGATATGCCCATCGCGCCTATCACGACCTGCAAGCCGACGAGCTGCAAGGCGATATACGGCATGGTGGCAACAATGCCGGTGATCGTTATCGCCAGCGCCAGCCAGCGATTGCCATAGCGGCCGCGGACGAAATCGCCGGCGGTGATGTAGCTGTGCTTGCGGCAGACGTACCAGAGCCGCGGGAACACCATAAACAGGATCGGGTAGATCAGCACCGCGTAGGGCATGGCGAAGAAGGCGAGCGCGCCGGCGCCGAATGCCAGTGCCGGAACCGCGATGAAGGTATAGGCCGTGTAGATGTCACCGCCGACCAGAAACCAGGTGATCAACGTCCCGAACCGCCGGCCGCCAAGACCCCATTCGTGCAGTTGATCGAGATCGCCCTTGCGCCAATTCGCGGCCGCAAAGCCCAACCAAGTGATGAAAGCGAACAGCACGACGAAAACGATGAGTGCAGTCCAATTGATTTCTGCCACGGTATTTCCCCCGAAAATTCCAATTCGTGTGTTTGCGGTCCCGCGACGACGCAAGACGCTGCCCGGCGCCGCGCGAATTACTCGCTAGTCGCGAAATAGACGATCGCGGTCAGGATCGCGCTGATGAAGACCCAGAGCAGCTGGTACCAATAAAAAAACGGCACGCCGACGAAGGACGGCTCCGCCTTATTGTAAAATGGCACCCAGAGCATGAAGACGAATTGCACCAGAAGGAGCAGGTACCACCAGCTCCAGCCGGAACGTTTTCCTGTTTGCTCAGTCATGTTTTCCACCCGCGCTCAGGCTATTTATCGCTTTTGGTTTGTAAAAATAGCCGGTAGACCTCGGTAATCAAAGGGGAAAATGTGCCTTGTGCAGGGAAACCAAGGGCCGTGGAGTGCTCAAGCAATACTTGATCGCGAGCCAAAAAGGCTCAGAATGCCCCGGAACTTTCGTTGGACCGGGTTGCGGCCAAGTCTGGGGCTCATCTTGAAAGTCTTCTGCTGGTTTGTGCTGGCGGCGATCGCGCTGGCACCAAGAATCGCACTTGGCAGCGAGCAAGATCGGCTGTCGCATTACACCTATGAAGACACCAAGCAACTTGTTGCCCTGGTCGAAGAGGCGGCAGCTGAAATCGAGCAGAAGGGTGAGACTGCCTTCAAGGAATTTAGCGTTCCGAATTCGAAATGGTTTTACGACGACTACTATCTGTTTGTGTACACGACGGATGGAACTACCGTGTTTCATCCCATCGAGCCCCGCCTTATCGGCAAAAACATCATCGGCCTCCGTGACATGAACGGCAAGGCGGTGATCCGTATGATCACAGATGTCGCCAAAAAGCCGGAGCGCGATGCAAGCGACTGGGTATTCTATCTCTGGGAATACAGGACGCAGCTTACCCCATTATGGAAGAGCGCCTACGTCCGCAAGGCGGTTGCCCCGGACGGCAATGTCTATCTGGTGGGTAGCGGCCTCTACAACATGAAGACGGAACGCGCGTTCGTGCAGGACCGCGTCGAATTGGCCTGCGAGAAGCTGCTGGCCGAAGGCAAGGACGCGGCTTTCAAGGAATTTCGTGATCCGGCTTCGCCGTTCGTCTTTCTCGGCGCCTACATTTTCGTCCTCGACGAAGATGGCCATACCTTGGTCGATCCAGCCTTCCCGACCAATGCCGGCCGCGATCTCTCCGACTTTCGCGATGCCGTCGGCATGCCGGTAATTCACGAACTGTTCAACAAGCTCGCCAAAACAGACACCGCTTGGATGCAATATCTTTGGCCCAAGCCCGGCAGCCCGGTTCCCACACGCAAGCTCATGTATGCCCGCAAGATAACAGTCGGCGGCGAGACTTTTATCGTGGGCTCGGACTTTTACCTGGCCACACCCATTTGGATGCACGTCTAGGAAAGCGCCGGGCATGAGCGAGTCAACCAATTTGACTTATGGCCTGGAGGACATACCGCCCTATTCAGTCCTGATCAGCCTTGTGCTTCAGCATATCTTTCTGATGTCGAGCACGCTGATATTGCCCGTTGTGCTCGTTACCGAGATCGGCGGCGACGCTAATCAAGTGCAGGCCGTGCTGGCGATGACGATGATAGCTTGTGGGCTGGGCACGATGGTTCAAGCCGCGCGCTGGCGCGGCATCGGCTCCGGTTATCTCTGCCCTAATCTTTGTGGTCCGAATTTCTTCGCCGCATCGATCAGTGCGGCGTGGCTTGGCGGGCTGCCGTTAATGCGGGGCATGACAATTGTCGCCGGTCTCGTTGAGGTCGTGTTCGGTCGGCTTACTCACCGGTTGGCATTTCTGTTTCCCGCCGAAATCACCGGCCTGGTTGTCTTTATGGTCGCGTTCGGTTTGGTGCCACTCGGAACCTCGAAATTTCTCGGCGTCGGTTATGCCGGCGATCCGATCGATCCCCGCGCCTTCGCCATTGCGACCCTAACCCTCACGGTGATGGTGGGAATTAATGTGTGGGGATCGAAGCAGCTCAAGCTCTACGCAATGCTGATAGGGCTGGCGGGAGGATTTCTGCTATCCGCCGTACTGGGCCTGCTCGGTAGTGCCGACTACCACAAAGTGGCCGAGGCGACCTGGATCGGACTGCCTCACTATGAAGGAATACTCGATATTTCGTTCCGCTGGTCGCTGGTTCCGGTATTCGTCATCGTTTCGATCTGCGGCGCGTTGAAATCCTTCGGCAACCTGGTGCTGTGCGAAAAGGCCAATGATCCAAGCTGGGAGCAACCAGACATCGATCGGATTGGCGATGGACTCGTTGCCGATGGTCTCGCCGTCGTCGCTTCGGGGCTGCTAGGTGGCGTCGCCTCCGATACGTCGGCCAGCAACGTGACGCTGAGCATCGTGTCCGGCGCGACCAGCCGCTGGATCGGCGTCGCCGCGGGCGCCTTGTTTTGCGTCCTCGGATTTTCGCCAAAACTGACCGCTGTTTTGTCCATTATTCCCGGACCCGTGGCTGGCGCGGTCCTGGTGCTGGTCGTCTGCTTCATGATCGTGTCGGGTATTCAAATCATCCTGCACTCGCACGTCGACGTGCGCAGAATGTTCGTCATCGGCATGGCGCTGATGTTTGGAATTAGCCTCGACGTGATGCCGGAGCTTTATGCACACGTCCACGATTGGATGCGGCCGCTGTTCGATTCGTCGCTGACACTATCCACAGTGGTTGCAGTCGTTCTTAACCAGCTTCTCCGGCACGATTGGACGAAAAAGGTGCCGGCCGGAGCGCAAGCGACTGCTGCCCCGCTGCCTGACATACCTCGCGCCTAAGCGCGTTACGCTGCCGTTTTTTTCTCTGCCGTGACGCGCTGCATGAATTTCACGAAGGTGTCGGCGATCTCTTCCTCGTAGGGGCCCCATTCCGGGAACGGGATCAGCGGCACTTCCTTGTCGGTGATCGGAAGCTGATGCACGGCACTGCCGGGAATGTATTTGTGCGCGATCGCGGCGCTGGCGCTGGAATGGGTCTGATCGTTGCCGGGGATGATCATGGTCGGTACCTTGATCGAGCGTAGCTCCTGCTCGGTCACACCCATGACCGGGTGCTTGCCGCCGGCCTCGAAGATTTCCTTCCAGCGCGTGAACACGGCGATGAACTTGTCGGCGGGAAGCTTCGCCAGATAATTGCGGCCGGCCGGGTTCTCCTTGAACCGTTCCTTCCACGCGTCCATCTCGATCAATCTGGCCATGCCGCCTTCCTTTGCGACCTTGATGAACTGGCCATAATAATTTTCCGGCAAACGCTTGGCGGCGAACTCGCCGCCGGTGACGCGCAGCAGCAGCAGGCCGCGCACCGCTAGCGGATATTTCAGATAGAACCGGATCGAGGTGCGCGCGCCCGCCGACGAGCCGCAGAAGAACGCCGGCAGCGCATCGTTCTGGCGCATCAATTCGTGCATGTCGCCGAGCCACGGCGCTTCCTCGCCCTCATTGCCGTCGATCCAGAGATCCGATGCGCCGGTATTGCGGGCGGTCGTGCAGCATGACCCGGAAGCCGTGCCTGGCGATCTTCTGCGCCATCGGAATGAATTCGTCGTAGCCGCGGCGGCCGCCGGTGGTCGCCATGACCCACGGGCCGCGGTCGCCGACCACCTGCCAGTTGATGTTGAAGCCGTTGATCTTGGAAACCGGCATCGGACGCTCCCTACAAGGTTGATTTAACTGAAGTCGCTTCGCAGCAAAGTCTGGAGCGGGCGATGGGAATCGAACCCACGACACTCAGCTTGGGAAGCTGATGTTCTACCACTGAACTACGCCCGCAGCTTTGTTGATTTCCCTAGCGAATTAGCGTTAGCGCCTCTTTTTATCCCCGGAATTTCCCCGGAACCGTAGACCGATCACTTCCTCCGGGGAAATTCCAGAGCGATATATTATCCCCCGCCGCTAAAGCCGCAACGTTGGTTGTCGGAAGTCGCTTACCCGCCTAGGGCCATGCCGAATCCTCCCGCTCGCGCCGCGCTGGGTACGAAGTCATTTTTGGTCGTCGCTCAGGCTCGGGCAACCCGCTAGTGAGCTTATATTCTTGCGGCATCGCCCGGCCACCGCTCTGAATTTCATTCCATGTTTTGATGACGTAACCAAAATCGCGCACTTCAAGAGCTGCGCTTTGATCTGCATACAGCTTTTTAAGCTCGCTCATCTGATCGTCGGAAAATGTATTATCCGAATATACATATACGGCGCCCGAGAATGGGTAGTTAGCGGCGTATCCCTGCGCAGCGCCATCTGTGGCTTGTCCGTCCTTCGCCACCACTCGTTTGGTTAGATCGTTCATCTGATCTAAGAACGACGTAGCTAGAAACTTCACGATTGCAAAGCTCGCAGCGGTCGGCGGTACGTAGAGCGCGATGAACCGCACGTGGTTATGTATGTCGTTATAAACGCGAATAGGGACTTGTTGCTTTACCTCTTGAGAGCCATTGCGAAGCGTAACGTCGGTCCACGTTCCTGCGACTGCTCCAACGCCCTTAAAGTCCGTCATAAAAAGGCTTAGTAGCGACGGCAATTTCTTGCCGCCGATGTACTGTTCAGAGTGATCTATGAATGGAACGGGCGCTTCCATCGGCAGGGGCACGGACTCAGGCAAAACAGGCGTCTGTTCTTGACTCGCCGCTATCCATAGCCGCCTGTACTCCAAATAACCAAAGCCACGAAAGACGGGTTCAAGCCCCTTAGAGCGATATAGATTTGTCAGAGTGTTTATCTGTTCATCATTCAAGATGTTTTCGTAATAGAGATAGATTTTATTTGTGAAAATCAAATTGTCGCTGATCGGCTGCGAGGCGTCGCCCTTTGGGGCCGTCCAGATATGGAAGTTCTTTCTAGCGTCGTCCAAATATGTTCGGTAGCCGTCAGCAAACCACGCTATCAAATCGAACGCGTGATCGCTTCACGGAGCGTAGAAACTCATAAACACAGATTGAGAATCAAAGCTTCCGTAGATTCCCACTCCGAAGTCAAAGAAACCAAGTCGGTCTCCGTCAGTCTTGTACAATGCGGTGCTGAAGTCTTGCAGCATCTTGTATGATCCGACATTGAAGTCGGTACGCCACAACAAGGCGATGTTGACTGTTTGATCGGTCTTTCCATTGGTGGAAGGCCAAGACTGATAGGTCGCAATCCCGCCGCCAAGCAATAACGAGAAACCCAAAATGACGGCGAGGATCGCTCCCAAGGGAACGTGATGCACAACCCACGGAATCCCCGAACACCCAAACAAGACGGCGGCAGCAATCAGGGGCCACACAATCCACTGAGGAGGAGGCTCTTTGATTGCAAAGACAAGGACGCCAAAAAGAACCGTCCCAGCAATCGAGGTTGTGTATTGCCATTCCATGTGGGGTAACTCGATTCTCTTCGACCGGGTGAGCGTGCAGCGGCTCCGCTGGCTTGTCGATGGGCTTACAACGCGTAGGGCGGCTAAGCCGAAGGCGTAACCCGTCTCGTCGGCAGAAAAGATTGGCGGATTACGCTTCGCTAATCCGCTCTACTCGCACATTTTGCGCAATTCAACTTTGGCGCGCTACTTTGCGCTATTGCCTTGTCCCTCGCATGGGAACGTTTTTCTAAGGCCCGCCAAAAGCACAATCGATACGATCATGTCATCGGGGTACGGATGGCTCTTTGCTTCCCGCATCAAGATGTCGTCGGCCTGTTCGAGTGTAAGCACCAACGTCGGCGGCAGGCAAAACAAGGGCGCCGCGCCGGTACGGGGAAGAACGATGTTGAAAGCGATAAGGCCATCCTTCAAGGCGTCCAAATACGTGGCATTCAAGACGCGTTGCTTTTCATCCTCTGGCGCCATGTAGTTCTTGAGCCGTAAAGTTGCAGCGTTCGCACTGGAGGCAACGCACAAAGCGATTGCCGCACACATGAGCCGCTTACTCATCACACGCCCTCATTAATCTCGAGGCGTAAATGCTACCTGCCGGAGCTCCAAAAAGAAAAGGGCGGCCTGGTCGGCGCTCGCTCTTGGGATGGTCGGAGGATCGTTCCGACTATCAGGCCGCGTAGACCGCGGCGAGCAGCTGTTCCAGCTCGGCCGTGAGACGGCTGCTGTCCTGCGCCAGCGACTTGGCCGACGACAGGATTTGCGACGACGCCGACGTGATTTCGCTGGTGCTGTCGTTGACGTCGGAAATGTTGGCGGCGACATGGGTCGCGTTCGACGTCGCGGCTTCCAGATTTCCAGCGATCTCGCGCGTCGTTGTGGCCTGAACGCTGATCGCCGACGTGATCGCTGCCGCGATTTCGGAGAGGCGCCCGATGGTGCCGCCGATCTCCTTGATGCTGGTAACCGAATCGCGGGTCGCTGACTGCACGCCCGCGATCTGAACGCCGATCTCGTCGGTGGCTTTCGAGGTTTGCGCCGCCAGCGCCTTGACCTCCTGCGCGACGACGGCGAAGCCCCTGCCGGACTCGCCGGCGCGCGCCGCTTCGATCGTTGCGTTGAGCGCCAGCAGATTGGTCTGCTCGGCGATCGCGGTAATCAGCTTGACGACGTCGCCGATGCGGCCGGCGGCGCGCGTCAGGTCGGCGATGCGTCCGTCGGTCTTCTGCGCCTGCATCACTGCGTCGCGCGATATCCGCGTCGACTCCTCGACTTGCCGCGAGATCTCGTCGATCGAGCCGACCAGCTGCTCGGTTGCGGCCGAAACCGATTGAACATTGGTCGACGCTTCCGTGGATGCCGCCAGCACCCGTCCGGTCAGGTCCCGCGTGGTGCCGGCGGTCGCGCCCAGCGCTTCCGCGGCGGCTTCCAGTTCGGTCGACGAGGCTGACACCGAGCGCACGACGCTCGCCACCGTGGCTTCGAACTTGCCGGCGAGCTCATGCATGGCGGAGCGGCGTTGCTCCGCAAAGCGCTGCGCAGTCTCTTTCTCGGCATTCTCGAGTTGCTCGATGCGGACAAGCTTCTCCTTGAAGGTTTGCGCCGCGCGCGCATTGTCGCCGACTTCGTCCCGCCGCTGGGTAAAAGGAACATCGACGTTCTTGTTGCCGTGGGCGAGTTGGAGCAGCACTTCGCCGACACGGCGGATCGGCCGGCCGATGGCGACCGAACCGAACACCGCGACGCCGGCCAGCAGCAGAATGACGAACAAGCCCATGCCGAGATCGATGCGGCCGACACGCACCCTTTGCAGGCTGGCCTGCTCGTTGCGTTGCTCGGCTTCGGCCACCAGCGCCGCGGTAGACTTCTCGATCTGATCGTTCATATCGCTGCCGAGCTTGCCGGCATGCCGAACTTTCTCAGTGGTGTCACCGTATTCCTTGGCCGCGGCGGCCAAATCATCGCTCACGGCAGCATAATCGTGCGCGAGCCCGATGATTTTATCGAGGCCTTGTTTGTCGGACGGATCGTCGCTCAGTCCGACGGCGATTTTGATATGCTCAGCACCCGATATCGCGAACGCATGAAGGCGCTGCAGCGCGAGGTCGACTTCACTCGGTGTGATGGCCAGCCGCATTTCCCGAAGCTCAAGCTGCATGGTGCCAAGATCCTTGGCGGCATGGAGCGCTTCAATGGCGGCAAGCTGTTTGGCGTTGGCCACCGCGCGTTCACGCGCGGCATAGCGGTCGCCGATTTGTTGCTCGGCAAGCATCCCGGCGACCAAAAGCACGCCAAGACCGGCCCACAATGCGAGCTTCGTGCGGATGGAAAAATTGAAGCAGGGCATAAGCGGATCACCGGCGATCCGCCCACAATTAACGCCGGTGGTTAATTCGAGGTAAAGTCGAGCGATTTCAGAGATTTCGGCCTGTTTTAACGCCGCAATACGCCGTTTTGCCGGCTAGTTGCGCCCGCAGTCGCTGGGAGCGGGGGCGCCGGCAAAGCGGCTGGTCATCCATTCGACTGCGGTCGGCGCGGCGTCATGGGCAATGACGCCGTGATTGGCGCCTTTCAGAAAGACCATCTGCACGCTGCCGCCCGCCGCGCATTGCCGCCGCATGTAGTCCTGCGTCACTTGCGGCCGCACCAGCCCGTCGGCGCCGCCTTGCGCCAACAGCAGCGGGATGCCCGGCGGCTGCGTTCCAGGCGTATTGGCGGCCATCAACCCGCGCCACGGCTCGGCGTCATAGAAATTCGGCACCGACAGAAACCGCTGCTCAAGCGGGCGCGACGTCCGCCGGCGCAACAGAATATCCCCGATCGATTCGATGCATTCGCCGGCGAGTAGATCGACCACCGGTATCGCCGCCGGATCGACCACACTGTTGATCGGCGCGCCGAACACGCGCGACCATGACCACAAGGTCATCGCGGCAAGATTCCGGCCGCCGGCTGAATTGATATCGTCGGCGAGCAGCGTGCGGAGCTCGGTGGCGGGGGCTGCGGCAGCGACACCAACGAGGTCAAGCTCGGGCGCGTAGGTCTTGGCGATCAGGCCGGTGAACAGCGCTGCCTGGCCGCCTTGCGAATGGCCCCACACCGCGAAACGGTTCGACGCGCCGGTCAGCGCACGCGCGACACGCACAGAGTCGATCACGGCGCGCGCCTCGCTGTCGCCGACCAGATAGGGATGCGTTTCCGGCGTGCCGAGTCCGGGATAGTCGGTCGCGGCGACGATGAAGCCTTGCTCGGTCATCTCGCGCAGGCCTTGTATCTGCTGGAAAACGAAAAGCGCCAGCGACGGCGCGCAGCGCGGTGCAACGCCGGTGGTCGGATGCGCCCATGCCACCACGGGGCGTCCGCCAAGTGGCGGCGAACCCGGCGGCTCAATGATCACGGCGGATACCGCGATCGGTTCGCCGTGCAGACCGACCGAGCGGTACAGCACCCGGTAGGCCGTCGCGCCCGATCGCGTCGGCATCATCGCTTCCTGGCGGATCAGCGTGCCAGGCGCGCCGGCGATCTGATCGGGCGATGCGCGATAGAACGGCGTTTGCGCCGATGCTGCGCTAGCAGAGACCAGTGCGACAACGAACAGAACGATTCGGATCGTCACAATCGCGAATTTTGCCATGCCCTTTGCACCGCGCTTCAGCGGCGTACAGAACTGCCGTTATTCGGCGGCAATACGATGGCTTGATTGCATGGCGATGTCGGCAATGCATTTCGACAACGCCTCGCCTTCCGGATCTCGCAACGCCGCCGTGCGGGCGCTGGCGACCGCGTCAACGGCTTGATGCACCGGCATCGCGCCGGCGAGCGCCGGCTCGATCACCTGCGAGACGATGGTGCGGTAATTGTCGCTGCCGCGCTTGTGCGTATCGCCGTAGCCTTTGATCAGCCGCGCACATTCCGCAATCTCGATCGCCAGCTCGGCGGATAGCGGCGCGGCACGGGTAATCATGCGCAGCCAGCTTTCGATCTCCCGCTGCTCTTCCTGGAAGCGCCAGGTCCTCGGCCGGAAGCCGCGCAACTTGGCGAGGATATAGAAGCGCAGGAAGCCGGAGATCGAAGCGGTATTGATCTCCATGCCCCAATGAGCGGCAGCGATCTTGGGATGCCGCTCGGCAAACGCGAGAATACGCTGCGCCAGCCACGGCGGCAGCACCGAGCAGAATTCGTCGACGCCAGGTTTCAAGAACTCCGACACCGCGAATGGCTGATCCTCTTTCACGCCATACTGCACGGCAATGCGCGAGAACCGCGCCGGATCGATCTTGGCTTGCGCGACGCGGATCACATCTTCGTACGACATCCGCAGCGCCAGATGTCGCGCGGTTTCCGAAAGCAACCGGCCATCAGCATTAGCCTTCGCATCGGCGTCGCGGATCGGGCCGAGACGATCGAGATAAAGCCGCGCATAGGCGAGGTCCTGATAGGACGCGAGACGACGCACGC
>Ga0302325_10009127_pt1 | contig 21715 bp, 17 predicted proteins | sample Palsa_T0_2_FD_201948 | JGI IMG/M metagenome (GOLD analysis project Ga0302325, IMG submission 201948) | Peat permafrost microbial communities from Stordalen Mire near Abisko, Sweden - Palsa_T0_2 | ecosystem: Environmental > Terrestrial > Soil > Palsa > Peat permafrost | place: Sweden: Abisko...
TGAGGCCCGACCTTGAACGTCTGCTCGCCGCCGATGCTGATCGAGTAGTAGGCGGGGACGGTCCCGCCATTCGGGATGTTCGTGCCGTCGGGCGCCGTCTCGTCGGTCCTCAGGCCGGTGCCGTAGAGCGTGTCGATGTACACCCGGGTGTCGCCCCGCCTCCGCCTCCACACGTAATCGGCGCCGAACGATCCCGAAAGCACCTGGTCGTGGTCCAGGAAGATCCAGTGGTTCCGGACGTAGGCGAGGTCCGCGGGATTGAAAAGAAATTCGGCCGAGTTCCAGTCCTCGCCCCTTGCGACGGAATGGGCGAGGTTGAGGTAGGTCGTGAACCCTCCGGTCGAGTAGGAACCCGACAGCTCGAGGCCGTAGATCTCGCCCTCGGCATAGTTGAACGCCGACAGGATGAGCGTCTGTCCGAAAAGGCCGTCGTCGAGCTGGTTCGTGGCGCGCTTGTAGTAGCCGTCGAGGCCCAGCTGGAGCCCCGTGCCGATCTTCTGGGTGATACCCGCGTCGAAATAGTTCGAGCGCTCCGCCTTGACGGGATCGTCCTGGGTCACCGCGGACTGGTTCGAGGTGCCCTCGAATTCCTGGACCGTGCTGCCGGGCACGTTCTCGACGGGCGGAGGCGTGAAATAGCGCGCATAGCCCGCGTGGAGCGTCGTCGAGTCCGTCGGCTGGAAGATGAGGTTGATGCGGGGGCTCAGCTGGCTCTCGTTGTCAAACGACGAGCTGAACTTGTCCGCGCGGCCCCCGTAGTTGAGCGTCAGCGCCGGGGTGAGCTTCCATTCGTCCTGGAGGTAGACGCCCTCGAACAAACCGTGGAGAGTCTCGGCGTCCGCAATCCGGAACGCGGGTCCGGTGGGATTGCCGCCGGCATCGACGGGGAAAACCGTGGTTGCGGAATCGGCGTCCACGGACTCGTCCAGGAAAGAGAAGCCGGCGCGCAGCGTGTGCTTGTCGCCGAGACCGTAGCTTCCGTCGCCCTGGATGCCGGCGGAGGTCAGCCTGCGGTCGACGTCGCTGGCCACGCCATTGAAGTAAAGATCCCCGGTCGGGTCGGGCGTGAAATGCACGCTGCTGTCGCGGCCGAAAGCCGAAATCTGGTAATTGAGGTCGCCGGACGACTTCTGGTACGTGACCACCCCGTAGTAGTTTTGCTCGTTCTGGTTCTCGTCCAGCTGGGACGATGCGAACGTGCCGGGAAGCCATTGGCGGCCGTCCGGCGAGGTGCCCGCCGGCAGGCCCGACGTGTCGGGCACCTGGAAATTGCTGTAGGATGCGCCCCCCATGAAGGTGACGCGGCTCGTGTGGTCCAGGATGTACGACACGTAAGTGAACGCCTTGTACTGGTCCGTGGCGTCGTGGATCGCCGACGCGGCGGCAGTGGGGTTCTCGATGCCCAGGTCGTTGTGGTCATAGCTGGCATCCGCGAAATAACTCAGGTTTCCCTTGGAGCCTCCCAGTTCAATGCTCGGGCGAATCGTGTCGAAGCTGCCCCCGTAGAGGGCATACTCGCCTCCCTGGTCGAAGCCGCCGGTCTTCGTCTGGATGTCGACGATGCCCGAGGTGCGGAAGCCGTACTGGGCGGGGAGCGAGCCGGTGATCAGCTGCATGCTCTGCACGAAGCGCGGGTCGAGCTCCAGGCCAAAGCCGCTTATTCCCTCAGGCAGCAGGACGTCGTTGATCCGGTACTGCAGGTTCCCATGTTCGCCCCGGACGTGCAGGTCGCCGTTGGCAGCCGAGTCCTCCGCGACGCCGGGCGCCCTCAGGAGCACCTGGTTGAAGGGGGCGTCCGCCCCCTGCGGAAGGTTGAGGATCTGCTGCTGGTCCATGATGAAGGACGTGGCCCCGAGGCTCGGCTGGATGAGGCCGCGGGTCTCGTCGAGGTCGCTGGTCACGACAACCGGATCGAGCTGGGTGGCCTTTGAATCGGAGGCCTGCGCCGGCACGGCCTGCGCCGGATCCGACTGGGCAACCGCCCGTGGGATCGCGCAGAGGGCTATTATGGGAACGAGTAGCTTATTGAAAATCATCAGGGAACGGACTTTTGCGGTTGAGCGGACGGGCGACGGTGCGCCCGGTTGACGATGCCATGCCGCAATCACGGTGTCCTTTGACACCAGGCGGCGGCGGATCGCCGGAGCCATCGCCTCGGCGCGACCCCTTGGGTGCGCGCCTGGCGGCCGGCGGGTGGCTCAAACCAGCGGCGGGGCCTGCGTGGGCAGGTGCAGGTAGCGCGGCGCCTCCGGGATCACCCGGTCGAAAAGCGCGAAATCGGAAAGACGAAGCGTCTGGCCCGTGAAGGCCAGCGCGACAAGCGCGAGCGTGAGGACGACGCCCTGCGCGAAAAGGGTCACGATGCACCCGTCCTCGCCGTCGGGCGAAGCGCCATTGTCGGGAATTCCGTCCTGATGCGCGGCGCCGGCGGCGCCCGCGTGATGTCCGTGCAGGCGCTCGTGAAGCTCCGGACTCGAGGCAAGAACCGTCAGGGCCAGCACAAGGACAATCGCCAGCGCCGCGGTCACCCGCGCTGCAAGGGAAGGGCGATTCTGTATTTGGCGAAGCATCCGCTGTTTAGAGTCTCCAGTTTACCATGGTCGTCAACAGGGGAGGGGAAAAAGGCGAAACGGGAACCGTCGCCCCCGCCAGGCTACAATAGTGCCTATGAAACCCCCCAAGTTCAAAATATCCCGCCCCGCGGCCGTGGCGATGGTCGCGGCCTCCCTCTGTTCCTTCCTGATGGCGCAGCCCGCGCCCACCCCGACGCTCACGCCCGACCAGCCGCCTCCTGACAACGCTGGCGGCGGCGGCGTCTCGCATCGCGATCATGCCTTCTTCATGAAGGCCGCGAAGGCGGGCAACAAGGAGGTCGCCGTCTCCGAGGCCGTCATGGACAGGCTGTCCACGCCGCAGCTCAAGAATTTTGCCCAGACGATGGTTACGGACCACACCGCCGCGGGCTCGGAGCTCGCGACCCTCGCTTCCGGCAAGAACGTGCAGCTTCCCCCGCCCGACCCCTCGATCGCCGACGACTGGTCCAAGAAGACCGGCGATATCGACAACGCCTACATCAAGGAGATGGTCTCCGATCACGAGGATGCGGTGAGGCTCTTCGAGAGGGGCTCCAAGAGCAGCGACCCCGACATTGCCGCATTCGCCCAGAAGACTCTTCCCACCCTGCAGCATCACCTCATGATGGCGCAGGAGCTTGCGAAGACGGTCAACTGATCCGCGCGGGAGCATTCGCGGCCCGGCGGGAATATTTGCCCTCGGCAGGGCGGCCCCGGGCGGGCAAGGATGACGGGCCCGCGCATGGCGCGGGCCCCATGAAGATTCCACGCACCCTTGGCGCCCTTCTCGTCCTCCTGCCGCTCCGGCTGGGGGCGTCGCCGCGGGAGACCCTGGACCTGATCTTCGCCACGCAGCAGTTCCAGGAGGTGGCCATAGCCCCGGACGCGGCGCGGGTGGTGTGGGTCGAGAGCCGCCCGAATGCGGACCGCACTCCTTCGGCAAACGCGGCGATCTACATCCAGGACGTGGCGGGCGGCCCGCCGCGCCGCGTCACGGCCGGCGACGGCGGTGCGCTGGCGGATGAGCATGGTCCCTCCTGGTCGCCCGATGGCCGGCGGCTGGCCTTCCTTTCCGATGTCGCCGAGAAGGGGCAGCTCCAGCTCTACGTGGCGCCGGCCGAGGGCGGGGAGCCGCGCCGCCTGACGCACCTCACCGGCTATGTCGCCGGGGCCAAGTGGTCTCCCGACGGTCGGACCCTCGCGCTCCTGAACATCGCCGGCTCGCTGGAGCGCGCGGGCGCCGTTGAGGCGGCGGCGCGCGAGACCGGCGAGGTGCAGGAGCGGACCTCGGAGGCCCGGCTTGTCCTCGTGGACGCCGCGACGGGCGCGTCGCGGGCCGTATCACCGGCCGACTCCTACGTGTATGAGTTCGACTGGGCGCCCGACAGCCGCCGGATCGCCGCCACCTTGGCGAGGGGCAACGGCGACAACAACTGGTGGGTCGCCACGCTCAAGGTCATCGACACGGCGAGCGGAGAGGTGAGCGAGCTCTTCAGGCCGAAGACACAGATCGCTGTTCCGCGCTGGTCGCCCGACGGCAGCCAGATCGCCCTGATCCAGGGCCTGATGAGCGACGCCGGTTCAACCGGCGGCGACATCTGGGTCGTGCCGGTCGCGGGCGGCGCCGCGCGCGACCTCACGCCCCAGCGCGCCAGCTCCCCGTCGTGGCTGCGGTGGCAGCGGTCCTCGGGGCGCCTGCTTTTCAGCGAATCCGCCGACGGCGGCGCGGCCATTGGCGAAATCGACCCGGTCACTGGCAACGCCACGATGCTCTGGCGCGGCGACGGGTCCATCAACTGCGGCGGCGACACCGAGATGCAGAGCCTGTCCGTCGCCGGCGACGGGCAGACCTGCGCCGTGGTGCGCTCTTCCCTGGCCCAGCCTCCCGAGGTCTGGGTGGGCCCGATCGGGAAATGGAGCCCGTTCACCCATGCCAACCGGGGGATTCACCCGCTCTGGGGCCGGACCGAGAAGGTCGAGTGGAAGAGCGACGGCCTCACCGTCCAGGGATGGCTGCTCTATCCGCGGGATTTTGATCCGGCCAGGCGCTATCCGCTTGTCGTTTCGATCCACGGAGGCCCCGCGGCGCAGGCCGTTCCCACCTGGCCCGGCGCATGGTCGGGGCTCGTTGCGCCGCTGGCCGCGGAGGGCTATTTTGTCTTCATTGCGAACCCGCGCGGAAGCTACGGGCAGGGAGAGGCCTTCGCCGCGGCCAACGTCCGGGATTTTGGATACGGGGATTTTCGCGACATCATGGCCGGCCTCGACCAGGTGCTGAAGTCCGCGCCGGTCGACGAGCATCGCCTCGGCGTGAGCGGCTGGAGCTACGGCGGCTACATGGCGATGTGGGCGATCACCCAGACCCATCGGTTCAAGGCTGCCGTGGCCGGAGCCGGAATGGTCAACCTGCAGAGCTATTACGGCCAGAACATGATCGACGAATGGATGATACCGTATTTTGGAGCGTCGGTGTACGACGAACCGGGCATATACGCGAGGAGTTCGCCGATCACGTTCATCAAGAATGCACGGACGCCGACGCTCGTCGTCGTCGGCGAAAGCGACAAGGAATGCCCCGCTCCGCAGTCGTATGAGTTCTGGCATGCCCTGAGAGCGCTCGGGGTGGAAACGAAGCTCGTCGTGTACGCGGATGAAGGTCACCACTTCCGCAATCCCGCCCACATCCAGGACCTGCTCACGCGCTCGGTGGATTGGTTTGACACGCACCTGCGCTGACTCGTTCCCGAGCGTTCGCCCGCCGTGAAAGCCCCACCCGACGACATCCCGCGCCTGACGCGCGCCCAGGTTCGGCTTTATGCAATCGGCTACGGCGTCCTCGCCGCGGGTTCCGCCTGCTCATTCTGGGCCTACCGCGTCGCGGTGAACGACGAGCTGGGCGACTCGCTCATCGCCCAGGCGCGCGACACGAAGGGATACCAGGGCCAGATGGAATACCTCGGCGGAAAGGCGAACGTTCTGGGAAACGAGATGACGAGCTGGTTCATCGGCCTGTGGCACGGACGGAACCTCGCCTACACGCTGGCTGTTCTCACCCTCGCGACGGCTCTGGTTTGCTTCTACGTCGCGTTCGCCCTGCCGGATCTCCCTCCGTTCGGCGACGAGCCGCCCAAGGAGGCGGACGGGACGAAGAAGCCGCGCCCCGGGAATTCCTAGACGGAGCGAAGTGCCTCCATGGGCGGAACGCGGGCGGCCCTCGCGGCGGGCACCAGGCATGCGGTCATCGCGACCAGTGACAGCAGCAGCGCCGCGCCGGCGAACACGAGGGGCTGGGCGCCTCCCACCCCGAAAAGAAGGCTCACCATGGCCCGACCGATCAGCCATCCGCCGAATCCCCCGAGGATCGAGCCGATCACCACCAGCTTGGCTCCGAGTGCGAGGAACTGGGCCAGGATCTGCGTGGGAAGGGCACCGAGCGCCATGCGCACGCCGATTTCGCGGCGGCGCTCAGCCACCGCATAGGCCAGCACCCCGTAGATTCCAACCGCGGCAAGCACGAGGGCCACGCCTGCGAATATTCCGGCGAGCATCAGCGGCGAGCGCCGCGAGACCAGGCTCTCGTCGAGCCGGGCCGCCATCGTCTTGAGGTCGCTGACGGGAAGCTCGGGATCCACCCGCAGGACGGCGGCTCGCAGGGCCGGCCCCGCGGCCTGGGGCGCCTGCATCGTGCGGAGCACCACCTTGATCTGGGATCCGGCATAGTGGAAATACGGGAAGTAAATCGAGCCCTTCGCCTTTGAGTCCGCGAGGTCCTCCACCTTGGTCGCTCCGACGATGCCGACTATCGCGAAGGCCTGGTCAGGCTTGTCCGGCGCGCCATTCCACAACCGGTGGCCCAGGGCGTTCCCGCCCGGCCAGTAGCGCCGCGCGACATCGTCGTCGATCACGCACACGCGCACGCCCCGCGTCGAATCGTCGGCGGTGAGAAAGCGCCCCTCCCGCAGAGGAATGCCGAGCGCCGCAAACAGGTCGCCGGTCACGCCGGACGTATAATGGGTCTGGAGCGACTGGCCCGGCGCCGGGGGCTGCCCTTCGATGCTGATGGCGTTGTCGTCATGGTTGCTGTCAAAGGGCACGGAGGTCGTGAACCCGACCGCGGTCACGCCCGGCACCGCGCGAAGCTCCTGGCCCAGGCGCTGAGTGAACGCGAATCTCTGCTTGTCTTCCTTGTAGTGGTCGTAAGGCAGGGAAACGCCTCCCGAGAGCACGTTCTCCGGCCGGAAGCCCGGGCTCACTGCGATCACCTTCGAAAAGCTGAGCGCGAGGAGTCCGGCCCCCACGAGGAGCGTGAAAGCCAGGGCGAACTGGGCGATGATCAGCGCGTGGCGCAGGCGGTGGGCGGCGCGGGTCGTCGTTCCGCCCCGGGATTCGACGGAAAGCGCAAGGGCCAGGTTGTCCCGGAGGGTGTTCCAGAGCATCGGCAGGGCGAGGAGCAGTCCCACCAGGAGCGATGCGGCGAGCGCCACGAGGCAGACATAGGGGTCGAGGCTGTAGGTTCCGAAGTGGGGGAGATCGTTGACGCCCAGGGTTTCCAGGCCGTGCAGCCCGGCCCAACCGAGCCCGAGGCCCAGCAGTCCGCCGGCAAGCGCGAGCACCAGGGTCTCGGTGACAAGCATTCGGGCGAGCTGCACCCGCCCGGCTCCGAGGACCTGCCGGACCGAAAACTCCTTGGCCCTCGCGGAAGCGCGGACGAGCAGCAGGTTGGCCAGGTTGACGGTGCCGATCAGCAGGAGAAAAAGGACGCCGCCCTGGAGCAGGAGGAGCATGGGCCGGACCTGCTCGACAAAATCCTTGTGAAAGTCGGCGACGGCCGTGTGGAATCCCGCGTCAGCGACAAGTTTGGCATAGGGGTCGACGGCTTCCGCGCGCTTGTTCAGCGCGTCGACCTGCGACTGGGCCTCGCCGATGCTCACACCGGGCCGGAGCCTGGCGATCATGTTCATGTTGTTGCCATGGCGCCTGTCGGGCTTCTTGTCGTCGTCGCTGAAGGCCAACGGCTCCCACAGCTGCGCGCGGGAGTTGCCGAATCGGAAGGCTGCGGGCATCACGCCCACGATCGTCTTGGGTTTTCCGTCAACGCGGACCTTCCTGCCGATTATGCCGGGATCCGAGGCATAGTCCTGGCGCCAAAGGCCGTCGCTCAGTAGGAGCACGTCATTCTTGCCGTAGAACCCTTCCTCCTCCGTGAAGGTCCTGCCCATGGCCGCCGAGACTCCCAGCACCTTGAAAAACGAGGGCGTGACGTCCATGGACACCGCTCGGTCGGGCGATCCGGCGTCGCCGATCGTGGCACCGTTGTCGCGATAGGCGGCGGCCTCGGCGAAGGCTGCAACCCCCGCGCGGCGTTCGAGGTAATGGGGAACCGAGGCTCCGGCTCGGTCGACGCCCGCCTTCGGGTACTGGTTGAATACCGTGACCAATTGAGCCGGATTCGGATAGGGAAGCGGCCGGATCAGCACCGCATTGACCACGGCGAACAACGCCACGTTCGCGCCGATGCAGAGGGCGAACGTGAGGAGGGCGGCCGTGGTGAAGCCCTTGTCGCGAACGAGGCCGCGGAATGCCAGACGAACGTCACGGGAAAACGCATCAAGTGAAGGCATGCTTCGCATATAACCCGCCGGAGGCGGTATAGTGACAAGAATTATTCCGTGCGGGGAACGGCGGCCTCTTTTCGGAGGCCGTTCCGCCTCCCGGGGGCAAGTCGATGGCACGGGCCCTGCTCGCCGCCGCCTATGAATCGTCGAGGTCCGCGTCACTCCCGCGCCACCGCGCTCTGCGCCGTTTTCCTGATGGCCGCCGCTCTCACCTGCCGGGCCGGGGACCGGATCCCCATCAAGGTGATCATCGTGGCGGGTTTCGAGGTCGGCGAGGATACCGGGGACGCCCCGGGCGAATTTCAGTTCTGGGCCGAGCGCGAGGGCCTGACGCAGAAGATTGCCATCCTCAAAAGGGCCCATCCGCTGTGCCACAACGAAAAGGGGCTCTACGGTATCGTCGGAGGAAACTCCAACGACAAGGACCTGAGCCCGAATGGCGAGATCGAGCTGATCACGGCACTCTGCCTTGATCCGCGCTTTGACCTGCGCAAGACGTATTGGATCGTGGACGGGATAGCCGGGATCGATCCTGCGGTCGGCCCGATGGGCAGCGCGGTGTGGGCCGAGAACGTCGTCGATGGCGACGCGCTCAGGGAGATTGACGACAGGCAGCTGCCGGCCGGCTGGCCTTACGGACTCTTCGCGATCGGAACCAAGGGCCCAGGCCAGCTCCCGACGAGCGCGCCTGAGAAAGGCGGCGGCTGGGGGGGCGCCGCGCTCATCTACAGCATGAACCATCCGCTGAACGGCGCCCTTGCGCGATGGGCCTTCAACGCGTCGAAGGACGTCAAGCTCGTGGATTCGCCGGAAATGGCGGCGTGGCGCAAGCGCTACACCGGTTACCCTCTGGCTCAGGGGTCCCCGAAGGTCATGATGGGGGACGCGCTCGGCTCCATACGCTACTGGCACGGGGCGTCGCGGACCCAGTGGGCCCGGGATTGGGTCAGGATGTGGACAGGCAACAAGGGGACGTTTGCGACGACATCGATGGAGGCCCAGACTTTCACGGGCTCGCTGATGCACATGGCCGATGAGGGGTACCTTGACTTCAGCCGCGTCATGGTGCTGCGGACCGCCAGCAATTACTGCACGCCCCCGCCGGGAGAGGATGTGCTGACGACGATCGGCGACGAATCCTTGGGCACCCACGCGGCGCTCGAGGCCGCGTACCGCGCCGGCTCGGTGGTGGCCCACGAGCTTCTCGACCATTGGGACCGCTACGAGAACGCGACACCGGCGAACTAGCAGGAATTGTCCCCGAAGCCGGTGGCGGACGGCAAGCGGCTCATTTCAGGATCGGATAGTGTATCGTCGGCTTCTTGTCCGTCACCCACGGCAGCCTGTCCCACGTGAGGGTGCGGTGGCTCTCGTAGACCGCGCGCAGCTTCGGGAAGTCAGCCGGTGTGCCCCCGAAGCCCATCGGGTCGCCCCAGGTCATGAACCACGCCCAGCGCGGTTCGCCCGTCAGGATCTCGATGGGGGGCGCCCGGCCGACCTCGGCCAGCGCGATCGGCTTGCCGCCGGCGAGACCGAGGAGCGCGTCATAGTCCCTCTGAAAGGCGCCGTGGTACACGTCGGTTGCCAGCACGTCGACCACATCGCCGCCGGGGTAGTACATGTCATAGGGATCAACCCCGGGCGTCAGCTCATTGGCCCCATATATCCAAATGAGATTGTTCAGGTGGTGAAAATTGACCAGCCGGTCGTAGAGCATGCGGTAAAGCCGCTTGTAGCCGCCGTCGCCGCGCCTCTGGCCCCACCAGAACCAGTTGCCGTTCATCTCATGGTAGGGGCGCCACAGCACCGGGACGCCTGCGTCGCGGAGCTGCTTCAGGTGCCAGGCGATCACGTCGACCTGTGACTTCCAGCGCTCGTTGACGGCGGTTCCCGGCGTGACCAGGTCATTCCACTGCTGGTCGGTGAGATTGCCCTGGATCGAGGTCTTGAATTCCACGGGCTCGTCCTCGATGGGGCGCACGGCGTGCCACATCAGCACGATGATGAATCCCTCGTCGTGCCTGCGGATCGCCTCGTCGACCAGCTGCTGGCGGTAGTTGATGCCATCCCAAGTGCCCGGGGCGCTGAAGCCAAAGTCCTGGCCGAAGATCGCGGGATAATGATTGGTCAGCTTGAACACGCGGCCGAGCTGGGTCGTGGCGACGAGCGGCGCCGCGTGCTGGCCTATCAGCGTCTGTTTTCCGGAGATGTCATAGAGGTACCGCAGGAGCTGGACCGCCTCGGGCGAGGCATTGGGCGTGACCGGGGCGGACGGCGCGGCGGCCGCGGGACGGCAGGCCAGGAGGGCGGCGCCGCTGGCCAACGCGCAGAGCGCACGGATGACGGGGTGTTTCATGGGTCGGGCACGCCTTGGCGCCCGCGGAAACATGGAAACGGTTTGTCGAATTTGCAATCGGTGCTACGATGGGGCTGCCCGCCCCATGCTGAAGACAGTCACGCTCTACTTGCTTTGCGCCGGAGCCTCGTGCCTTGGCGCCGAGCGCGCGACCTACGACACGGCCGGAGCCCTGACCTCGCTGATCTCGAGTGGCGTCGAAATTCCCGTACGCGGCGAGTTCATGGTGAAGTTCACGGGTGCCCCGGCCGTCACGGTGCAACCGGGCGACCAGCGTTCGCCGATAACGCGCATCGGTCTCGACAGGCGATGGCAGGGAAACGTGCCCTTCCCGAACGGCACCCATGCGCAGCTGGACGTCGCGTGGGACGAGTCCGATGCGGGCGTGGTCCTCGACGGGACGGTCACGGCCAAGTCGCCGTTTCCCGGGACGGCGGCGTTCCGTTTCCCGCTGGACGCGGAGTCGGTCGACTATGTCATCGACCTGCCGCGCGAGTCCTTTGTCGGCTGGCACATCGATCCGTCGGGCGCACCTTTCGCGGCGACAAAGCCGGCGGATCCCACGTTCTACGACGCGACGACCTCGGATCTCGCCCTTGTGGGCCCTCAGGGGGACTGGAGGCTTTCCATCGGACTCGACCGACCGCGGCGTGTCACGGTGACCGACATCTGGGACTCCGCGGGAAGAGTCTACCGCGTCAGCATCGCCCTGCAGTCGGGCCAGTGGATGATGGGCGACGCCCTGAAACTCGGCCTCACGCTGAAGCTCACGGGCTCGCCGAGCGCCGCCACCGCGAACCTGTCGGTCGATCCCTCGGCGAAGCTGTATCCCTTTGACGGCTTCGGGGGCAATTACCGCGTCTACATGGAGACGCCCGTCGTGGACTACACGCTGAAGAACCTCAAGGTGTCCTGGGCGCGCATGGAGTTCAAGGCGGTCACCTGGGACCATGACCGCAAGGCGCCCGCGCCCAGCCCGCAGCTGGCGCGGGACTTCGAGTTGATGCAGCGGGTGCAGCACATGGGCATCCCATGGATCATCAGCCTCTGGTTCTTGCCCGAGCGGTTTTACGCCGATCCGAACCAGAGGCCCTTTGGGACCTTTGGCCGACAGATCGCGCCGGATCGCTGGCCCGAGTTCCTCGACCTGCTCGGCAGCTACCTTCTTTACCTGAGGGACCATTACGGGGCCGAGCCGGACCTTTTCTCGTTCAACGAGTCGGACCTTGGCGTGAACATCGGCTTCACGGCCGAAACCCACCGCGACGAGATCAAGCGCATCGGCGCGTACCTGGCCTCGATCGGCCTGAAGACGAAGATGCTCCTTGGGGACACCGCCAATCCCAGGGATTCGCACAAGTTCGTGCTGGCGGCCGCGGCGGATCCCGAGGCGATGCGTTATGTGGGAGCGGTGTCAGTCCACAGCTGGGGGAGCGGCACGCCTGCGCAGTACCAGGCCTGGGGGGACGTCGCCGAATGGCTGCACCTGCCCCTTCTGGTGGGGGAGGCGGGCGTGGACCCGGGCGCGTACAAGAACAAGATGTACGACAGCTATGCCTACGGCCTGAAGGAGGCGCGCCAGTTCCAGGACCTCCTGCGCTACGCCCGGCCGCAGGCGCTGATATACTGGCAGTTCACGGACGACTACGGCCTGGTCCATGTGGGTCCCGACGGCGCAATCGAGCCGACGAGCCGGTTCTGGCTGATGAAGCAGTTCGTGAATTTGTCGCCCACCAAGAGCATGGTGGTCAGGACCTCGAGCGACCAGCCCGACGTCGAAATCAGCGCCTTTGCCGGGAAGGACACGCTTGTCGTGCAGGTCCTCAACGCTGGGCCCGAGCGCGACGCCCTGATCTCGGGCCTCGCCGGGGGGTCATGGCATACCGTGACGACGACGGAGTCGTCGGGCTTCCAGGAAGCCGCCGTCCAGTTTGACCCGGGAAGCGGCGCGCGGAAGCTGCACCTCGCGGCCCGCAGCCTGACCACGCTGGTCCGCGAATAGGGTCCCCCGGGACCGGCGCGGCTTCACGCGCCCTGCATCACCGGGGCGGGAGCGCCACGCCCCTGATACGCGATGAGCGCGGAGGCGATCCCAAGGCCGCCCCCGACGAGCCAGAAAGCCGGGGGGCTGGCGGAGAAAAGGCCCATGCCCAGCCCGGGCCCGACGACCTGGGCGAGGGTCCACGTGAGGCCGTAGGTCCCCATGTAGCGGCCCCTCATGTGCTGGGGAGAAAGCCCGGCCACGTACGCCGACGCCACGGGCATCGCGAACATCTCGCCCAGGGTGAAGACGACGATGCAGAGCGCGAACCCGGTGATCGTCAGCGCGAATGCGCCGAGGCAAAAGCCCAATCCGACGAGCAGGTAGCCGACGGCCATCGCTGCGATCGGCTGAAAGCGCCGCGAGACGGTCGTCAGCGGCAGCTCCAGGAAGACCACGAGGGCCCCGTTCAGGGACAGCAGGGCGCCGTAGACCTTCGGGGAAAAGCCGGCGCGCAGCACGGCGAGCCCGAACGTGGAGTTCATCTGGAAGAAGATCAGCGCGATGAAGAACGAGGAGAGCAGCACGCGGTGCAGCCTGCGGTCGCCCAGCAGCGTGCGGGCCGACTCGGCCCATCCGCTTCCCTTTTCCGCGGGATGGGCCAACTCGGGAAGGGCGACAAGCGCCACGATCCCGAACAAGGCCGAGGTCCCCGCGTCCCCGGCGAAAAGCCAGAAGTACCCGTGCCCGGCTATGAAGCCCGCCGTGGCGGGGCCGAAGGCGAAGCCCGCGTTGATGGCCATTCTGTACGCCGAGTATGCGGTGACGCGGTTGGCGGCCGGCACCAGGTCCGCGAGTAGGGCGCTGCTTGCGGGCCGGTAGAATTCCCCGGCGAGCCCGGTGAGCGCGGCCAGGGCGAGAATGGCCGGAAAGCTGCGCGCCTGCGACAGCAGCAGCATGGACGCGGCGCCCGAGAACATCGACAGGGCGATCGTCTTGCGGCGCCCGATGCTATCCGCAAGATGCCCGCCGAGCACGGTCGCGACGACGTTGCCGACGCCATAGGCTCCGATCGCGACGCCCGCCTGCGCGATGGAATATCCCTTCTCCGTCAGATAGAGCGCGAGGAACGGGACGACAAAGCTCCCGAACTTGTTCAGGAAGGTTCCGACGAACAGGATCCACGCGACCGGCGGCAGCGCGCGCAGGTTCATGAACAGGGTGGGGCTTTGCTTCATAAAAACAAAAGACCCTGCTTGCCTCTCGGCAAGCAGGGTCAAAAATTCTTGTTGGGCTAGATTAGATTCGACGTGTTGCTTGCCGGTTACGCACCCTGAATGACGACGTGGCGCATATAGTCGCGACGATTGGCCGCGGCGAGATGCCGCGGGCTGAATCGCGTGAGCATGCGGGCCTTGGGGTGCGCTTTCATCGGGGACCCGAGGGTGGCACCACGCGCGGGCCCGATGCAACTGAGAAATTCCGAGGCATGCCGCGGCGGCCCTTTACGGGCCGGGAGGCGCGTGCTGGGCGTCGATGTACACCCAGGCCCGAAGGCCGGAGCCCAGGGTGACCGCTACCCGCCTGTAGGCGGCGACCTCGTATTTGTCGGCGTTCAGGAGCTCCTCGCGGGTGATCAGGAAGACGGTTCCCGCCACCCTGTCGTCGGCGTCCCCCGTGAACTGGACAATGGGGTGATGCGTCCGGCCGCTCGTTTCGACGACCTTCGGATCCTCGATCTTGACGAGGGACTTCTCAAATCCGGGCAGCTCGTCGGATTTGCCCTCGAGCGGCCGCCCGAATGTGGCCAGCTGGACCGGCAGCAACCGCAGGGTGCCGTACGAGAACAGGTATTCGGATTCGGCGGGTTCCTGGGGCATGGGCTCTCCTTGGCGCAGGATAGGTGAGCATTGATCGTGCCTTTGGGGCCGCTCCCCCATTAAGAATTCATTGCATGGATCCTGAATGCCCCGAAAATGGCCGGCATGAGCAAGAAGCTGTTTGCGGTCTACCTCGGAGGGAGGGCGCCGAGGTGCAACACCGAGCTGCACGACGTGGTTTTTGTCGTCGGTGACTCGATAGAGTCCACCTATGAGCGGCTGATGGACAAGTGGTTTGGCGACCCGCTGCGGGTCCACATCGACTCGTGGATGGCCAGGCGCCCGTCGCCCAGGACAAGAGGCTCTACTTCATCAATCTTGGCGCTTACTTGCCGGGACAGTTCACGGAGCTCCACGCCAACGCCTTCGTCGTCGCGGCGGACGAGAAGGAGGTCAAGTCCCGCGCCAAGGGCGAGCTTCTTCGGGGGACGCAGTCGGTCCACACCGACGACCTTTACGACATTGACGACTGCCTTGAGATCGCGGAGGTCGACGGCCACCACATCCACCTGGAGCCGACGTCGGAGTCGCAGGAGTTTGCCCCCAGCAACGGATATTATATGATTCCGGCCGCGGTCGTCGCCGCATATGCCGCGCGGCGCGGGCTCGCCATGAAATAGGCGCGTTTCCCGCCGATGCATGTCGTCAAGTCCACCGACGGCCTCGGGAATGCCGATGCCTATCGTGAGCTGAACGGGCAGCTCGACGCCGTTTTGGCGGGCGAGAGCAACGGGCTGGCCAACGCCGCGAACATGGCGGCGATCCTATGGCAGTCCCTGCCGGACCTGAACTGGGCCGGGTTCTATTTCCTGCTCGGGGGTGAGCTGGTGCTGGGGCCTTTTCAGGGAAAGGTGGCCTGCGTCCGGATAGCGATGGGCAAGGGCGTGTGCGGCACGGCCGCAGGGCGGCGGGAAACGGTCATCGTCCCGGACGTGCACCTGTTCCCCGGGCACATCGCGTGCGACGCCGCGTCGCGCTCGGAAATCGTCGTGCCGCTCGTCCGTGACGGGCGCCTTCTGGGAGTCCTCGACCTCGACAGCCCGTCGATGGCCCGTTTCGACAACGACGACGCGGACGGCCTCGCGGCGGCCGTGGCCCTGCTGCTCAAGCACTCCGATCTCAGCCGGCTTGTCGACTGAGCTCCCGGATGTCGCGAGGGGCCTCCGGGCCTTCCGTCCATCCCCCGAAATTCGCCGTTCGTCAGATTTGCTGCGGCCCCGGGTATCCTTTCTGCCACGCCTTGCCCGTGCCTATGCAGGGAGAGCGCGGAGCCAGGTCAGTTCTCGCCATGGCGGCCGCGTCGCTGCTGGCCACGTCCCTGGCGGCCCAGTCGCCAGTATCCCCGGCCGGAGCGGGGATGCAATTTGCCGCGGATGTCCCTCTCGTTGAGTCGGACGGCGTTCCCTGCGTCAGCGTGAGGATCGGCGACGGCCCCGAGCTCCTGTTCGGAATCGACACAGGCAATGTCAACAGCTTGGTCGATACGAATGTGGCCAAGGCGGCCGGGCTCACCATCACCGCAATTCCCCCGCCGGTGCCAGCGGGATATTTCAGGGCGATCATCCCGGTCCTGCACCTGGGAACCCTCGTGCTCGAGGGCAGGCACGCCCTGGCCTTCGACTTTGCGGCCAACAAGATGCCCACGATTGCCGGGACGCTGGCCTACACGGCATTCAAGGATCGCATCGTGCAGATCGATTTCATCGCGCGCCGGGTGCGGATCACGGGAGTCCTGGACCGCCCGACGGCTATCCCGGCGCCTTCGGACCGTTTTTCCCTCATCACGTTTGGCAAGGACGGGCCGCCGATCGTCGTGGCGCAGGGCTTCGAGCTGGACGGAAGGCCCGTCAGCGCGCAGCTCGACACCATGTACACCGGTTCCCTCGTCATCTATACGGCGTCGATAGCCAAGCTTGGCCTAGAGGCCCGGGCGCACACCGGGAGCACGGAGTTTTTTGCGCTCACCGACGGGGGCGTGAACATGAAGGTCGCATCGGCCGCCTCCGAATCGTTCCACGGGATCCCCCTCGGGGCGGCGGACCGAAAGGTCTATTTCCCGACGCCCGGCGTGCATGAGCCCGACGGCCTGTTTGACGCGACGGCCGGGCTGGCACTCTTCAGGGACGCGGTGCTGACCCTCGACTTCCACGACGGCACCCTTTCCGTGACGAGGCCCGGCGCGTGAGGCTTCGCGGCGCATCCGGCTGCGTTGATTCTCCTTGTGGCGGGGCTAGGCCGAAACAACCGTCGCCGCGTCGCCATGGAAGAAAAGCCCCAATACCCCTACGCCACGCACCTCAATGTCCTCTATCCCCCATTGGAGGTCGTCGATGCCCCGGAGCTCATCGCAGCGTGCAAGGACCGCTGGTACAACCAGACGCTGTGCCAGGTGAATGATTCGGTCGTGCGGCTGGGCGTGATGCAGGGCGAGTACCACTGGCACAAGCATGACAACGACGACGAATTCTTCTTCGTGATAGAGGGTCGCTTCATCATCGACCTGGAGGGGCGCAGCGTCGAGCTGCTCCCGAGCCAGGGGCTCGTTGTCCCCAGGGGCGTCGTGCACCGGACGCGCGCGCCCGAGAAGACGGTCATCCTGATGGTGGAGAACGCCGGCATCATCCCGACGGGCGACCCACGGTGACACCGGCCCGGCGCCCCCGACTCCGTCATCCCAAATTCGAGACACCGGAATCCCGATAGCGGCGTCGGGGCCGATGAACGGCGGCGCGACGTTTGATGTGAGTCATTATCCCTGAGTGGATAGCGAAAGTTGGGTCCGCTGGCATGCCTCCTGCAAAATTCTGTGTCCATCGGCCATGTTTTTCGACCTGAAATATGCGGTGCGCAGCCTGTTCAGAACGCCGGGATTCTCGGCTGTTTCCGTTCTGATCCTCGCGTTGGGAATCGGCGCCATAACAGCCGTTTTCTCGGCGGTTGAGGCGGTCCTGCTGCACCCTCTGCCTTATGCGCGGCCGAATGACCTGTATTGCATCCATTCCTCAACGGCCAACCAGGTGGGACTCTTTTCGATCCCTGAGTTCTGCGCCTACAGGGACGAGAATCGCACGTTCGAAGGCGTGGCTGCGGTCAGCTCATTCAACTCCAACCTCATGGACCATGGCGAGGCGCAGTTCGTCCAGGGCCTGAGGGTCTCCGCCGGTGTCTTTAACCTTCTTGGGGCCCGGCCCGCGGCGGGCCGCCTGCTTGTTCCCGATGACGACCGGCCGGGCGCGCCCAGGGTGGTCGTCATCAGCGCCGGCCTTTGGCAGAAATCCTTTGGCGGCCGGGCGGACGCGGTGGGCCGGACCGTGTCCATCAACGGCCAGTCCTACGTGATCGCCGGCGTGCTGCCGTCCGGATTCATCCTTCCCGTCGTGGGATTTCACAGCGATATCTGTGTCCCGCTTCAGGCGGACGCGGACCCGCAGAGGTACACGCACGGCTCGCTCAATTTCCTTCGCGTGATTGGCAGGATCGCTCCCGGCACCACCCGCGCGCAGGCGCTCTCCGACATGGCGGGAATCCTGAAAGACCTGAGGCTCCATTATCCCAAGGAATATGCGGGCAGCGGGGGCAACCTGCTCATCCCCCTGGCGAATCAGATCGTGGGCGATTCCCGCCCGATGCTGCTGACCCTCTTCGGCCTTGTGGCGGCCCTCCTTCTCCTCGCGAGCACGAATCTCGCGGGACTGCACCTCGTCCGAGCGATAGGGCGCCACCATGACTTTGCACTCCGCACCGCCCTGGGGGCGTCGAGAATTCGCCTCATGCGGCTCGTGATCGCCGAATGCCTTGTGCTGGCGATCGCCGGCGGCGTGGCCGGCCTCGCGCTCGCCGATTGGGGACTGAGGTCCCTCATGGCATTTGTCCCCGCGGACCTGCCGCGGGGACAGGACCTTGGATTCAACGGCACGATTTTCGCCTTCGCCGCTGTCGTTTCGCTCGGGTTTGGTCTGGCCCCGGCCTTGGCACCGATCTGGCTGGTGTCGCGCGCCGACCTTCGCGGCGCGATAGCCGCGGGCGGCCTGAGGACCATCGGGGGGCAGAAGCGATTCCGCAATTTCCTCGCCTCCATCCAGGTTTCCCTGGCGCTGGCCCTGCTCGCCTGCACCGCCCTCTTTCTTCGGAGCTTCTGGGCCGTGGGCGCCCAGCACCTTGGGTTCGAGGCCACTCATGCCCTGACGGTGCGGCTGACGCTGCCCGAGGCCGGTTACGGCGACCGCGACGCGCTCATCCGCCACTACGAGCGGCTGCAGGCGCGCCTGACGGCAATCCCCGGCGTCGAGAAGGTGGGCGCGACTTCGCTTCTTCCCCTTGTCCCGGGCCTGGCCAACGTCCAGTTCATGGTCACGGGCCAACCCCCCGTGCGGGACTCCGATGTGCCCTCGGCGAACTACCGGCTCGTCACGCCCGACTTTTTTGAATCGATGGGCATCCCCTTGCGGCAGGGACGCGTCTTCACCGAACGGGACGATCGGGATCATCCCCTCTCGGTCATCGTGGGCGCGGCCCTCGCGGATGCCATATTCCCCCGGCATGACGCCGTCGGCCAGCGCCTCGACGTCCAGGACACTTCCGCCGGCTACCGGACCGCCCAGATTGTCGGGGTCGTGGGCGACGTGAAGCAGGGGAAGATCGAGGATGCACCGACGTTCGACATGTACATTCCCTACCGGCAGATGGATCCCGTCGCGGTCCGCTGGCTCCGCTACCGCACGTTCTGGATATTCCGGGGATCGCTCCCGCCGGCGGCGATGGAAAGCGCGATGCGGCGCGAGATCCACGCCGAGGATGCCTCGATTGCCCTCTCTTCCATTCAGACGCTCGAGCAGGTGACCGACTCGGCCTTGGCCGCGCGCAAGTTCATGTTGCTGATCGTCGGGTTTTTCGCGGGCACGGCGCTGATTCTCACCATCGCCGGCATCTATTCGGTGATCGCGTTTGGCGTGGCGCAGCGGACGCGGGAGATCGGGGTCCGCCTTGCCCTCGGGGCAAAGGCCGAGCAGATCTTCGCTCTGATACTGCGCGAGGGCCTGCTCATCGTTGGGTTTGGAGCGCCGGTCGGCATCCTCGCCTCCCTCGTCTTCTCGCAATTGATCGCGGCCCAGCTCTACGGGGTGAGTCCCCGGGATCCGGCAGCCCTGATGTCCGCCGTCCTCCTGATTGCCGGCGTCGCCTTCCTGGCCTGCTGGCTGCCGGCCGGCCGCGCAGCGCGCGTGGACCCGATCGCGGCGTTGCGGGCGGAATGAGCGGATTGCGCTCGATCAATCATCGGAGTGCCGCCGCGACCCTGGCCTGACTTGCCAAGTGGACCCCCTCTATCGCGAACGCCTGGTCGTTCAACAGGGGCAGGTCGAGGTTCGCGGGACCTCGCAGACTTCGACCAGCGCGATGCCTCCATCTTCGTTCGCTCCCGACACTTCCGCGACATAGGCCCCCTGGGGCAGCGTCGCGACGATCGCTGAATCCGCACTCGCGGCGTTTCCCCATGCGAACGCCCCAATCGCGGCGGCCGCAGTTCCTATCGGCATGTCGCCGCCCCGTCTGGGCGTCACGTCCGGGGTGTCCTTCTCATGGCCGGGGTCCGTGATCCGAAGGAAGGCGCCTAGAGATGTCTTTTCCTCGGCCAGCCGATCGTTGTAATGCAGGAGCCCGCATGCCCGATTCCGTCACCACGCTGCCTCCTGCCCAGACCGTTACGCCCGGCCTCTGGGACACCATGCGCGAGTCGCTGCGGGGCGGCCATTCCGCGGACTATACCGCCCTGCCGCTGAACCGGGCCGTGCTCCTCCTCGCGGTGCCCATGGTAATGGAGATGATGATGGAGTCGCTTTTCGCGATCTCCGATGTCTTCTGGGTCTCGCGGCTGGGCAAGAACGCCGTGGCGGTCGTCGGCCTCACCGAGTCGATTATGACGCTGATTTACGCGGTCGCGATTGGCGTTTCCTTCGCTGCCACCGCGACCGTGGCCAGGCGCATCGGCGAAAAGAACCCGGCGCAGGCCTCCCGCGCCGCCGGGCAGGTCGTGATGCTGGGCCTCGCGCTCGCCGCCGGCCTTGGCGCCGTCGCCGGATCGTACGCCCCGCGCATCCTCCAGCTGATGGGAGCCGATCGGCAGGTTGTCGCCCTCGGCGCCAATTTCTCGCGGATCATGCTCGGGGGCAACCTGACTGTCTTCATGATCTTCCTCCTGAACGCGGTCTTCCGCGGCGCGGGCGACGCCGTGATCGCAATGCGGACCCTCGTCCTCGCGAACGGCCTGAACATCGTGCTCGGCCCCTGCTTCATCAATGGCTGGGGGCCATTTCCGACCCTGGGGGTGACGGGCGCGGCGGTCGCGACCAATCTCGGCCGCGGCATAGGCGTCCTTTACCAGCTCTGGCATCTCACGGGGCGGCCCGGCCGGGTGCGCCTCCGCCTTGCGGACCTGAAGCCGGACCCCGAGGTCCTCGGCGGCATCCTCAGGACTTCCGGAAGCGGCGTCCTGCAGTTCATGATAAACACGACGAGTTGGGTGATTCTCTTCAAGATCCTGGCCCTTTTCGGCAGCCAGGCCCTGGCGGGGTACACGATAGCGATGCGCCTGGTAATATTCGCCCTCATGCCCGCGTGGGGCCTGGCCAATGCGGGCGCGACTCTGGTCGGGCAGAATCTCGGCGCGGGCAAACCCGAGCGGGCAGACGCCGCTATCAAGACCGCGCTTCGCTTCAATATTGTTTTTCTCGGGCTAGTCGGCGTGGTGTATGTGGCCGGAGCGCGCCTGTTGGTCAGCGCCTTCACGACCGATCCGGCGGTCTTTGCGGAAGCCGTGCGGGCGCTCTGGATCGTGAGCCTCGCCTTTCCCATCTACGCCGCCGGGATGTGCTTCGGTGCCGCCTTCAACGGTTCCGGCGACACCTGGACGCCGACCTGGCTGAATTTCTACTGCTTCTGGCTGGGACAGGTGCCGCTCGCCTGGGTGTTGGCCGTGCCCTTGGGCCTCGGCCCCACCGGGGCGTACATCTCGGTTCCGGTCTCCTTCACGGCCCTGACTCTATGGACCGGGCTCCTGTTTTACCGCGGAAAATGGAAGCAGCAGAAAGTTTGATTGCCCGCGCCCGGTGAGGCATGCCGCCATGATCCGCGCCCCAATTCAAGGGGATCGGTTCTCCCGGGCGTGGACACCGCCGACGCCCAAACCGTCCGCAATGTCCGCAAGGGCATCAGGGCGCTACTTCGGGATCGCCCCAAGCACGACGGACGGTGTCAGGATTTCCGGCAGCAGAATGGGGTCGGCCTGACCCGGGACCCAGATGAGATTAAAGGGG
>Ga0302325_10009132_pt1 | contig 21707 bp, 18 predicted proteins | sample Palsa_T0_2_FD_201948 | JGI IMG/M metagenome (GOLD analysis project Ga0302325, IMG submission 201948) | Peat permafrost microbial communities from Stordalen Mire near Abisko, Sweden - Palsa_T0_2 | ecosystem: Environmental > Terrestrial > Soil > Palsa > Peat permafrost | place: Sweden: Abisko...
CGAGGAGCGATTGTGGGAAGAAGCAGGGTGTTTCTGCGATGGGGAAGCCGACGTGGGTGCGCGCGATGGCGTCGAGGGAGTGGAGCATGGACCGGAAGGTTTCGGGGCGGAAGCGCGTGTTGAAGTCTTGGCGGAGGGCGGGGATCACAGGCGAAGAGTAACGCGGGGAGAGGGAGGGGGGCAATTGGGCTTTCACGGTTCGGGCCAGGCTGCCGATACAGGCGGATGAGGAGCCGAGGCTTGAGCGCTCGACCCCTGTGCGGCTCGAGGGCGGGCAGAATGGCGCGAGGAACGGGAGAGACATGCTGAAACGAGTGGGTCTGGAGCGTCTGCTGATTGCGAGTTTTGGAGTGGTATCGCTGGCGGCGGCGGTGGCGGGGATGGTTTCGCTGCTGGGAAATCTGCAGGTGGAGAAGTACAGTGCAGGGGCGGAGACAGAGGCACGTCATGAGCTGCTGGCGCAGCGTCTGGGGATGCTGCAGCAAAGGGAACAGGCAACGTCGCGGGCGTTTTTTCTGCAGCCGGGGGAGCATGGGGATCAGCGTTGCAACGAGGCGGCTAAGGATTTCGCGATCACCTATGAGCAGTTGACGAATGAGACGAGGGACAGCACGGCGATCGAGGAACTTGGGGCGATGCATGCGCGATGGAGCGCGGGGGAGACAGAACTGCAGAAGATGTTTGAGCTGGGGCGGACCGGCAACAACGATGCGATGCTGGCGGAGCTGCCGACTTCGGTAGCGATCAGCAAGCAGATTCAAACAGCGCTGACGAAGTATATTGCGCGCACGCAGAATCTGGCGGAGTCGAGCCAGGGGGACGCACAGCGCGTCTCGCGGGAGGCGCTGTGGATTTCAGCACTGCTGGAGTGCCTGAGTTTCGTGCTGGCGGTGGTGTGCAGTGTGGCGACGATTCGCGTGATCAGCCGGAGGGTACGGGAGGCGCAGGGGACGCTGGAGGCGATCGCGGAGGACGATTTGTCGGGCGAGGATCTGGAAGTCAACACGAAGGATGCACTGGGACGGACGCTGGAGTGCGTGAACCGGATGAAGAACACGCTTTGCCGGGCGATAGGGGAGATGGCACAGACGGGTGGACATGTATCCGCGACGGCGACCGAGCTTGCGGCATCGACGCGGGAATCGGCGCGGGGGGCCGATGAAGAGCGCAAACAGGTGGAGCAGGTATCGGCAGCGCTGACGGAGATGGCGACGACGGTCGCGGATGTGGCGAAACATGCCTCGGTCGCCGCGGCGTCGGCAGGTGAGGCAGCCGTCTCAGTGCGGCAGGGCAACAGGGCAGTGGATTCGATTGCGGCGAAGATGGGGGAGATTCTGGAGCAGTCGTCGGTTGCGGCGCAAACGATCGAGGACCTGGCGAGACAGTCGGAGGAGATTAATCGGGCGGCGAACCTGATTCGGGAGATTGCGGCGCGGACGAACCTGCTGGCGCTGAACGCAGCGATTGAGGCGGCGCGGGCGGGGGAACACGGCAAGGGATTTTCGGTGGTAGCAACGGAAGTGCGGCGTTTGTCGGAACAGGCGGCAGCGGCGACGGCGGAGATCGAACAGATGACGGCCGGCGTGCAGGCGCAGGTGAGAAACGCGCTTGCACATGCACGAGTCGAGCACGACCGCATCGATGAGGGCGTATTGCTGGCAAAGACGAGCAGCGAATCATTCCGTGCGATCCAGGAGTCAGTGACGACAGTCGATTCGATGATGGCGCAGATTGCGGCGGCTTCGCAGCAGCAGGCGGCGACGACGGAAGACCTGAATCGCAGCCTGCACGAAATTGTGGGGATTGTGGGCAGGGCAGCGACTGCGGCGCACGAGTCTTCGGAGGCGTGCACGGAGCTGAGCCGGTTGTCGGAGGGGATGCAGGGGCGGTTTGCGCGTTTCCGGCTTCCAGCGACGATGCCGGTGTTGGAAGAGGAGCGCGGAATTTCAACGGGGCTGCCGGTTTATCGCGAGGCTGTGCCGGCTATGGGACGGTAGCGAGAGGGCAGCGAAGAGGCAATTGGCTGGGTTCGGCGCTATGGTTTCCCGGCGCCCGTGGTTTGCTCTGCCATCCTCTTGCGTCGTGAGAGCCGGTCGAGCATTTTATCGACGCTGAAGAGCGAAGTATCGGAGAGAGCCAGCAGCCATCCGCCCACGGCCATCACGAGTACGGCGTAGAAAAATTGCGAAGCGAATCCGAGAGAAATGGTCATTGCAATTGTGAACGCGAACAACAGAGCGGTGGACCCCCAGAGCGCAATTCGAAGCTGCCAGCCGATCAGCAGGGCAATGCCCAGGGCTCCCTCGATGACCGTTTCAACCACGGCCAGAGGGGGGATGACGGCAGAGGGCAGAAAAGAATTGATCTGTCCGGTGTAGGTCACAAATATCGGAAAGGTTCCCCACGAAACGCCTGGCGAACCGGGTCCGCCCATGAGGCCGAGGCGGTCGGCTACCGCGCTTGCGAAAGCGAGGCCGATCAGAATTCTGAGGGCTACGGCGATCCAGCGAACGCGTCCTCGCGTGATTGCCAGTGCGGCGAACGCGACGGTCATGAGGAGGGGGTACCAGAGGTCGGCGATCGCGGTGTGGTGGCGATAGTGGCGGGCTGCCATCCATGCAACCTCGAGAACGATCGTCAGTCCGAGTAGCCAAATCGCGATGCGCTTCACCCGTTTCCTTTCTCTTCGCGGAGCACCGCTTTTGAGGGCTGTCATCCTACTATGCCACCGGCACGCAGCGGTTGACCATGACCACTTGCGAGCATCTTTACATGCAATTGTGCCTGATCGTAGGTGGTGCCGGGAGCGACGCGGGTTGATGCTCTTCGCAATGGAGAATAGCGCGGCTATGATGGGCGGATCATGACGAGCAGCAGACGGGATTTCGTGAAGCAGTCGGCGGTGGTGGGGGCAGGGTGTTTATTGCCGGGCGCGCGCGCTGAGGATTGGTTGGGTGCGGCCGGGGCTGCCGTATCCGCGGAAGCGGATGGTGGCTGGTACGACCGGCCGATGCGGTGGGCGCAGCTGGCGTTTGTCGAGGACGATCCTGGGAATTACGATCCGCAATTTTGGCTGGACTACTTTCGCAAGGTGCATGCGGACGCGGCTTGTTTAAGCGCGGGTGGGGTGGTGGCGTTTTATCCGACGGAGCTGCCGCTGCAGAAGCGGAGCGCGTGGCTGGGGGATCGCGATGCGTTCGGCGATCTCGCAGCAGGCTGCCGCAAGATGGGCATGAATCTGGTGGCGCGGACCGATTCTCATGCGTGCTGGCAGAAGGTGTATGACGCGCATCCGGACTGGATCATGGTGGGGCCGGATGGGGAGAAGCGGCGGCATCCATCGGATCCGCAGTATTGGCTGGGGTGCGCGCTGGGGCCTTACAACTTTGAGTTCATGACGGCGGTGCATGAGGAGATCATGCGGAAGTATCGGCCGGATGGGATCTTCACGAATCGCTGGGCGGGCAGCGGGATGTGTTATTGCGAGCATTGCCAGCGGAATTTTCGGGAGTTCTCAGGGCTGGAGTTGCCGCGCACGGGCGATCCGCAGGATCCGGCGCGGAAGCAATACATCGTGTGGAATCAGAAGCGGCTGTTTGAGCTTTGGCGTTTGTGGAACGAGAAGATTCGGGCGATCAATCCGAATGCGAGCTACATTGCGAACGCTGGCGGAGGGGCTCTGAGCCCGCTGGATATGAAGACGATTGGGGAATTGGCGCCGACTTTATTTGCGGATCGGCAGAGCCGGAGAGGATTGATGCCGCCGTGGGCGAACGGGAAGAACGGCAAGGAGTATCGCGCGACGATGGGGAACAAGCCGATTGTCGGGATTTTCAGCGTGGGTTTCGACGATGAGCACCGCTGGAAGGATTCGGTGCAGAACGGCGATGAGATCCGGATGTGGGTGGCGGACGGAATGGCGCAGGGGCTGCGTCCGTGGTTCACGAAGTTCAACGCGAAGCCCATCGATCGGCGATGGCTGCCGGTGGTGGAGGAGATTTATTCGTGGCACTACGAAAACGAAGCGTACATGCGGAATGTGCGGCCGCTGGCGCGGGTGGGGCTTGTGTATTCGCAGCAGAGCGCGTGGTTTTATGGCGGGGACAAGGCGCAGGCGAAGGTCGAGGAGCCGGCGCTGGGATTTTATGAGGCGCTGGTGGAGGCGCGGATTCCGTTTGAGATGGTGCACGACCGGTGTCTCGACGCTGCGCGGCTGGCGGACTTCCGGACGCTGATTCTGCCGAATATTGCTGCGCTGTCGGAGGAGCAGTGCGGCCAGTTGCGGGATTTTGTGGAGCGCGGCGGTGGAATGGTGGCGACGTATGAGACTTCGCTGTATGACGAGTGGGGTGTGCGGCGGAAGGATTTTGGGCTGGCGGATTTGTTTGGGGCTCGGTATGCGGGCCGCGTCGAGGAGAACATGCTCAATTCGTATCTTGCGTTGGAGAAGGAGCCGCGGGCGCTTGAGACGAACGGGGAGCATGGGCTGCTGCGAGGGTTCGAGGATGCTGGGCGGATTGTGAATGCGGCGAATCAGGTGGAGGTGACGGCGGCGGATGAGAGTGGGGTTGCGCCGCTGCGGGTGGTGCCGAGTTATCCGGATCTGCCGATGGAGTCGGTGTTCACGCGTGCCGGTGCGGCTGGCAAGCCGGGCGCTTATTTGAGGCAGGTGGGCAAGGGGCGCGTGATTTATTTTCCGGGGGACATCGATCGGACTTTTTGGCAGGTGCTGGATGTGGATCACGGGAAGCTGCTGCGGAATGCGGTGGAGTGGGCGACGAATGAAGAGGCTCGGGTTTTGGTGGAGGGCAACGGGATTCTGGATGTGGCAGTGTGGGAGCAGAAGGATTCGATGACGGTGCATCTGGTGAATCTGACGAACCCGATGATGATGAAGGGCCCGGTGCGGGAGATCATTCCCATTTCGCGGCAGAAGGTATCGGTGCGGGTGCCGGATGGGCGGCGGGTGCGGCGCGTGCATTTGCTGGTCGCCGGAGGCGAGGTGGCTCATCGGGTCGAGGGAGAACGCGTTGTGCTGGATGTGCCGGAGATTGGGCTGCATGAAGTGGTGGCCGTGGATTTCTGAGTCGGCTTGCCGGATCGGCCGAGTGGTACAGTGTTCATCTCAACCATTCCCTGAAAATTTTAGTGTTCTGTGATTTGGTGTTGCCGCTTCATGGAACCGAAAGGTGTTGGTCGCATGTTTTCTGTCTTCGTAATCCGCCGTGGTGCGATGATTTTGGCGCTTGGTTCGTTGAGTGCGCTGGCTGTTTTCGGTAGCGATGAGGGGGCGAAACGGCCTGGCTATTATCGCGAGCCGGCGGTGCATGGGGACATGCTGATCTTTACGTCAGAGGGCGATCTGTGGTCGGTGAGTGTCGAGGGCGGAGCGGCGCATCGGCTAACTTCTGCGCCGGGGCAGGAACGGTTTTCCACGATTTCGCCGGACGGAAAGACGGTGGCGTTTTATGCGCAGTACGAAGGTCCGAGCGAGGTGTACACGATTCCGATTGGCGGCGGAATTCCGCAGCGGCAGACGTGGGACAACGATGCGAAGCCGGTGGGATGGAAGCCGGATGGGCGACTGATGATTGAGACGGGCCGTTATGCGACGCTGCCCGATCCAAATTTGGTGCTGATTGGGAGCGACGGGGCGCGCGAGATGCTGCCTCTGGCGACGGGTTCGGAGGCTTGCTATTCGGACGATGGGAAGACGCTGTTTTTTACGCGCTTCGACAAGCAGTGGAGCAACACGAAGCGGTATAAGGGCGGGTTCATTCAAAATTTGTGGCGATATGACGGGAAGGGGGAAGCAGTTGCGCTGACCTCGGATTTTGCGGGCACGTCGCATGCGCCGATGTTCTGGAAGGGGCGCGTGTATTTTCTCTCGGACCGCGATGGCGTGATGAATGTGTGGTCGATGGATCCCAAGGGACACGGTTTGAAGGAGGAGAGCCACCAGAAGTTGTTCGATGTGCAGACGGCTTCGGTTTCGGAGGGGCGAATTGTGTATGCCAGCGGCGGTGATCTCTGGTCGCTGGATTTGGGTTCGGGGCGCGAGGCGGTCATTCCGATCACGCTGGTTTCGGATTTCGATCAGCTGCGCGAGCACTGGGTGACGAAGCCGATGAGCTACATCACCGATGCGCACATCGCTCCGGATGGAAACAGGGTTGTATTCACGGCGCGCGGCGAGATTTTCACGATGCCAGCGAAGACAGGGCGCGTGATCAAAGTTGCCGGGGACTCTAGTGTGCGTTATCGCTCGGCCCGGTTCCTGCCGGATGGGAAGAGCATTGTGGCGTTGTCGACTGGTAGCGGGGAGACGGAGTTCTGGAAGTTTCCAGCGAATGGCGAGGGCACGGCGGAGCAGTGGACGAACGACGCGAAGGTGTTGCGGTGGGATGGCGTTCCTTCGCCCGACGGACGTTGGCTGGCGAACTACGACAAGGACGATCAGCTTTGGGTGTTCGACACGAAGACGAAACAGAACAAGCGCATCGCGCAGTCGATGAATGGAGGGTTCTCCGATTTGGCCTGGTCGCCGGACAGCCGGTGGCTGGCGTATGTGGAGGGCGCGGACAACGAATTCGATCAGATCAAGGTGCTGAATCTGGAGTCGGGGAAGATCGAGACGCTGACGTCGGATCGTTACAACAGCGAGAGTCCGGCGTGGAGTTCGGATGGGAAGTGGATGTATTTTCTTTCGGACCGTTCGCTGAATACGACGGTGCCTGCGCCGTGGGGGCCGCGGCAGCCTGATCCGCATTTCAATCATCCGGTGAAGATTTACGAATTTGCGCTGGTGGCGGGAGGGCGGTCGCCATTTTTGCCGGCGGATGAGTTGCATCCGGATACGCCGGCGAAGGACGAGAAGAAAGACACGGCGGACGCGTCGAAGGACAAGGCGGTCGATGCGGCAGCGAAGGACGCGAAGGCTCCTGCGGCGAAAGCTCCCGAGGAGAAAAAGCCCGACGAGAAAAAGTCCGATGAAAAGAAAGTGCCCGAGGTGAAGATCGATTTTGCGGGCCTTGGAGAGCGGCTGGCGGAGGTACCGGTTCCGGCGGGAAATTACGCCGACCTCGAAGCGACGGACAAGCGGCTCTGTTGGGTGAGTGGGACCGATGAGCTGCGTCCGAAACGGGCGCTGCAGTGCCTGAGCATCGATAACAAGGGCGACGAGCCGGACACGGTGATGGCGGAGGTGCGGGGCTACGAGATTTCTCAGGATCGGAAAAAGCTGTTGATCCGCAAGGGCGAGGACTTCCTGGTTTTTGATTCCGATGTGAAGGGTTCGGGACTCGGCGATGCGAAGGTGCTGGCGAAGGCGAAGGTGGATCTGTCGCACTGGGAGCTGACCACGACGCCGCGCGAGGAGTTTCATGGAATTTTTCTGGATGCGTGGCGGCTGGAGCGGGATTATTTCTACGATCGGCACATGCAGGGTGTGGATTGGGTAGCGATGCAGAAGCGTTATTTGCCGCTGGTGGATCGTGTGTCGGATCGCGATGAGCTGAACGATGTGATTGCGCAGATGGTGAGCGAGCTGTCGGCGCTGCACACGTTTGTTCGTGGAGGGGATCAGCGGAAGCCCGCGGATGACGTGGATGTGGCGACATTGGGGGCGCGGCTGCGGAGGGATGAGAAGGCGGGAGGGTTTGTGGTGGAGCACGTCTACCTGCACGATCCTGATCTGCCGAACACGGCGCCTCCGCTGGCACGGCCGGATTCATTGGTGAGCGAGGGCGAGACGATTGTGAGCATCGATGGGCGGGATTTGCTGAGCGTGCGCGACGAGCGGGAGTTGCTGCGCGGCAAGGCTGGCGTCCAGGTGATGCTGAAGGTGAAGTCGGCGAAGGGCGAGTTGCGCGATGTGCTGGTGAAGCCGATTAACGAGGAGCAGGACGGGGATCTGCGGTACACGGAGTGGGAGTACTCGCGGCGGACGAAGGTGGACGCGGCATCGGGCGGGAAGATTGGGTATGTGCATTTGCGGGCGATGGGTCCGGAGGACATCGATCAATGGGCGCGCGAGTATTATCCCGTGTTCAACCGGGAGGGGCTGATTATCGATGTTCGCCACAATGAGGGCGGCAACATCGATTCGTGGCTGCTGGGTAAGCTGCTGCGCCAGGCGTGGTTCTATTGGCAGCCGCGCGTGGGCCATCCCACATGGAATATGCAGGACGCTTTTCGCGGACATATTGTCGTGCTGTGCGATCAGGAGACGGCTTCCGATGGCGAGGCGTTTTCAGAAGGGTTCAAGCGCATGAAGATGGGCACGGTGATTGGAATGCGCACGTGGGGCGGCGAAATCTGGCTGAGCGGGAGCAATCGGGAGGCGGACGGCGGCGTGGCCACGGCGGCAGAGACGGGCGTGTACGGGCCGGAGGGTAAGTGGCTGATTGAGGGGCACGGCGTCGATCCAGATGTGGTGGTCGACAATCTTCCGCACGCGACGTTCGAAGGCAATGACGCGCAGTTGCAAAGTGCGCTGGAGTTGCTGACGAAGCAAATCCAGGACGATCCGCGACCGGTGCCGGCGACCCCGCCGTATCCAGACAAGAGCTTTAAGTATCAGTGACGCAGATCGGCGGCGGTTGAAATTTGTGTCGATCGCGAAATACTGCGAAACGGCGGAGCCTCTTCCTTCACTTACTAACTGAATCTATCTCGTGGACCGGCTGGCGATAGCTGGTCCGCGGGCGAGGCTGCCTAAGTGCGGCCAGGAGAGAGGTGCGCACGCTTCTCTTCGATTCAGGAAGGAGCACGCAATGGCGGGAACATGGAATCCACTGGGGCATCAACCCCCGGTGTCGATCGATACGATGGTGCTGCTGACGGATGGCAGCGTGATGTGTCACGAGTATGAAGGGCCAGGTGGGGCGATCACGCCTAACTGGTATCGACTGGCGCCGGACGCGTTCATGAATTACGCGAACGGGACCTGGCACAGGCTGACACCGATGCCGGCGAATGCTCCGCTGGGGCAGAACGGACCGGTGAATGCGCCGCTTTATTTTGCGTCCGCGGTGTTGAAGGATGGGCGCGTGTTTGTTGCGGGCGGCGAGTACAACGTGAGCGGCGCGGCGAGTGTGGATCTGCTGGCGTGCTCGATCTACGATCCGGTTGCGGACTCGTGGAAGAGCGTTGCGAATCCACCGGGATTCGCAAATATTGGCGATGCGCCGACGTGTGTGCTGCCGGATGGGCGCGTGCTGCTGGGGGACATCAACTCGGTGCACACGCAGATTTTCGATCCGGAAACGGAGACGTGGAGCGCCGGCGGCGACAAGCACGATACCAGTTCAGAAGAGAGCTGGACGCTGCTGGGAGACGGGACGATCATCGTCGCGGAGGTAAACAATCATCCGCACGCAGAGAAGTATCTGATCGCGAACAATCAGTGGATCAAGGCGGGGCACACGCCGCCGGGACACGATCTGGTGTTGAACGAGCCGGGAATTTCGATTGAAATTGGGCCGGCGATTCTGATGCCGGACGGGCGCGTGTTCTGCACGGGCGCGACGGGACACACGGCCATCTATCAGCCGCCGATGAACCCGACGCATCCTGGGACGTGGATCGCGGGGCCGGATTTCCCGGTTTCCGGCGGGAAGCTGATGCGGGCGTTCGATGCGCCGGCGTGCCTGCTGCCGAATGGGTCGGTGCTGGTAGCTGTGGGACCGTTCAATGCGGGATGGTCGGGACCGCCGACGGAGTTTTTCGAATTTGACGGGGCGGTGCTGCATCCGCAGGCGAATCCGGCGAGCGCGGCGGCCGAGCCGACGTTCAATGCGCGGCTATTGCTGTTGCCGAGCGGTGAGGTGCTGTACTCGAACTGCACGGGCACGATTGAGATGTACACGCCGTCGGGCGGACCGCATCCTGCGTGGCGTCCGCGGATCACGGAGGTGCCGCGGCATCTGCATCCGGGGGGGGCATTTGAACTGCGCGGGCAACAACTGAACGGCCTGTCGCAGGCGAACGCGTACGGCGACGACGCGCAGATGGCGACGAACTATCCGCTGGTGCAGTTGCGGGGGACGGGCAGCGTGGGCATGGTGTTCTGCCGGACGTTCGATCACTCGACGATGGCGGTAGCGACGGGCAGCTCGATTCATCACACGCATTTCAAGGTGCCGCCACATCTGCCGCACGGACGGTACGAGCTGGTGACGATTGCCAACGGCATCGAATCGGAGCCGATGGAGGTGCACGTGGGCGAGGAGGAACGGCACCACGAGCACGAACTCGAACATAAGGAACACCACAACGGATGGTCGAAGAAGCACGAGTATGTTCACGAGGAGGAAGGGAATTTGAAGCTGGAACTGCGGCTTCCACTTTCCGGTGTGAAGAACTGAGGCCTGTTCACCCGCGGGGCTCTCGACTGTAATGGGCGAGGGCACCGCGGGCAATGTTTACTGCGAATCCTTCGCCCTTGCGCGTTCATCCAACGGAGGACTGGAGGCGCGAAGATGGCTGCGTTTTGTGGATGCTGTGGAGCAGAGATCACCGGGAAGGCCGAGGCATGCCGGGTTTGCGGGACTCCGCGGCATGGGATGATCCGGGCTGACCGCGTGCCGGCGCCGGATTTTGGCGTAAGGGTTGCGGCGAGTGATGCGAGTTCCGATGATCCGCGGCTGGGTTGGCTCGCGGACCGGTGTGGTCGGTAGAGCGGTGGGATGATTCAATGTGATGCCGGGTGACCCGTTGGTTCTGGTCAGGGACGTGGCAATAGCGGAAAATAGAGGGATGCACGACGCGCGAGTGATGACGGACGTCCCCGGGGCAATCGCCGAGATTCAGGCGGGGCGGATGATTGTCGTGGTCGATGACGAGGACCGCGAGAATGAAGGCGACTTGACGCTGGCCGCGGAGCACGTGACTCCGGAGGCGATTAATTTTATGGCGCGCGAGGGGCGTGGGCTGGTTTGCCTGACGCTGACCGAGGAGCGCGCCGATTATCTGCGACTGGGGCCGATGACGGCGCAGAATTCTTCACGTTTTGGGACGGCGTTTACAGAGACCATTGAGGCGCGCGAGGGTGTGACGACGGGAATTTCCGCGTACGACCGCGCGCAGACGATTCAGGTGGCGATTGACCCGCGGTCGACGGCGCAGGATCTGGCGCGGCCGGGGCATGTGTTTCCGCTGCGGGCGCGGAAGGGCGGCGTGCTGGTGCGGGCGGGGCAGACAGAGGCGTCGGTGGATCTGGCGCGGCTGGCGGGGCTGATTCCGGCGGGTGTGATCTGCGAAGTGATGAAGGACGACGGCACGATGGCGCGAGTGCCGGACCTGATCTCATTTTGTAACAAGCACGGTCTCAAAATGCTGACGGTGGCGGAGCTGATCCGGTACCGGCTGCAGCACGAGCGCTACATTGTGCGTGTGGCGGAGAGCCCGATGCCGACGGAGTGGGGTAATTTTCTGATGATCGCGTACGAGAGCGAGGTGCATGGCGGAGAGAGCCATGTGGCCCTCGTGCGCGGGGATGTGAACCAGAGCGGCGCGGAAGCGGATGAGCCTGTGTTGGTGCGGGTGCATTCACATTGCCTGGCAGGCGATGTGTTTGGGACGACGATGTGCGAATGCCAGCGGACGATGCAGCAGTCACTGAAAATGATTGCGGAGGCGGGACGCGGGGCGCTGGTTTATCTGCACAACGCGAGCCGGGGATTTGAGATTGATCGCACGGTTTCGCCGCACCGGATTGTGTTTCATCGTGAGGCGCGAGCGCGAGAACGGCATGAGGATCGGCACCAGCGGATTTTGCGCGAGGTGGGGCTGGGCGGGCAGATCCTGGCGGACCTGGGGATTCATCGAATCCGGTTGTTGAGCAATACGCCGACGCATGTGCCGGCGCTGCAGGGATTCAGCGTGGAGATTGTGGAGCAGGTGCCGATCTTGCTGCCTGCACGGGCGGACGCGCCAGAGCAATTCTCTGAGATCAACCGCAGCTAAAACATAACCCAGTAGAAATTCACGACTTGCTGACGGCTGGCGCGAGGGGCGGACTACTTTTCGGCAGGGAGCGGGTCCGGGAGTTCTGCGAGGAGACCGCGGTGGGCGAGGTCCTGGCGGAGCTGCGCAATGTTGCTGAACTGGATCGCGTGCAGACCAACGTTTTCGGCGCCACGGATATTAGGGAGTTTGTCGTCGAGGAAGAGGGCTTGGTTGGGTTGGACGCCCAGGGCGTCGCAGGTAAGGGTGTAGATGGCGGGGTCGGGCTTGGCGACGCCGAGTTCGCAGGACCAGGTGAGGTGGTTGAAGTGGGCGAGCCAGGCGAATTCCTGGCGCATGGTGCGCAGGACGTCGGGGCCCATGTTGGAAAGGATGGCGGTGAAGAGGCCGGCGTTCTGGAGTGCGGCGGCCCAGGTGAGCATGGGCTCGATGAGGTTGCTGGTCCACATGAGGACGTCATTTTCGATGAGAGCTTCGATTTGCGCGGGGGTGAAGTTGAGACCAGCGTCGCGCGCGAATTTAGCCCAGTAGCCTGGGCCGTCGAGGATGCCGAGGTCGTAGTCGTGGCGGTCGCGCCAGTAGAGGCGCTCGAAGGCGTCGTTGTCGAGGCCGGTGAGCGCGAGTAATTGGCGGCGGGCGGCGGGGTCAGCGGTGCAGAGGACCTCGCCGTAGTCGAAGATGACGGCGCGCATAAAGACAGGGTACAGGGTGCAGGTTACACGGAACAGGGTTTGGTTCAGCGATGAATCCAGAAGTCAGGCGTAGCGCGCTGTGAAAAGATGAGGGCGTGCGATTTTCGTCGAGGACGGATTGGGATGTTGCGGAGACGCGGCTGGCGCGGGTTTTGCGGGAGCGTCGCGCTGCGGGATTGCCGATCCTGGACTTGACGGCTTCGAATCCTACACAGTGTGGATTTGCTTACGATGAGGCGGGAATTTTGGCGGCGCTGGGGGATCGCGCGGCGCTGACTTATGATCCGGAGCCGCGCGGGATGTTGCGGGCTCGGGAGGCGGTGTGCCGGTATTACGCTGCGCGTGGCGCCGACGTTGGGGCGGAACAGATTTTTCTGACAACGAGCACGAGTGAGGCGTACAGCTGGGTGTTTCGGCTGTTGTGCGATGCGGGCGATGGGGTGCTGATCGCGCAGCCGAGTTATCCGCTGTTTGATTTTCTGGCGCAGATAGAAGATGTGCGGTTGGTGCCGTATCCGCTGGTGTATGACCATGGGTGGCAGATTGATTTCGACGATTTGCGGGAGCGGATTACGGCGCGGGCCGAAAGCAGAATCAGGGCCATTGCCCTGGTGCATCCGAACAACCCGACGGGGCACTTTACGAAGGCTGAGGAGCGGCGGGAGCTGGAGCGGATTTGCGCGGAGTTTGGGCTGGCGCTGATTGTGGATGAGGTTTTTCTGGATTACTCGGTGCCCGGGAATGAGGCGCGCAGTTTTGCAGCGGGAGAACACTCGACGCTGACATTTGTGCTGAGCGGGATTAGCAAGATTGCGGCTCTGCCGCAGATGAAGGCAGCGTGGATTGCGGGGTTCGGGCCTGCGGGCTTGCGTCCGGAGGGGGAGCTGAAAGTGGCTCTGGAGCGGTTGGAGATTGTCGCGGATACGTTTTTGTCGATGAATGCGCCGGTGCAGTGTGCGTTGCCGACCTGGTTGGCGGGTTGCGCAGGGATTCAGGAGCAGATTCGGGCGCGGACCCAGGCGAACCTGCGGAGTTTAGATCACGCATTGTTACGAGTTCCGGCGGTGATGCGGCTGGAGGTCGAGGCGGGTTGGTATGCGGTGCTGAGGGTTCCAGCGCTGGGATCGGATGAGGATTTGGCGGTGCGGCTGGTGGAGGAGCGCGCGGTGAGCGTGCATCCTGGATACTTCTTTGGATTCGGTGGAGATGGGTGGCTGGTGGTGAGTTTGCTAACGGCGGAAGAGGACTTTCGCAAGGGAGTTGGCGAAATTTGCGGGATGTTCGAGGCGCGGGAATAAGGATCGCGTTGTGCGCCGACTTCCATTCACCCGATTGAAGGCTGGTACCGATCCCACATCTCAAAATCGAGATGTGGGGCACCCAGAGTCTTCCACGATCGAGATGGATGGCACCCGGATTGACGCTTCGACTAGAGGATGTTGACGGCGCGGGCGGCTAGCAGGGCGATGGTGGCGAGGGAGATGAGGGACTGGATCATCATGAGGACTTTAGCCCAGCGCGAGAGGACCGGCACGTCGGTGGGCGAGAAGGCCGTCGAAGTGTTGAAGGCGAGGAAGAGGTAGTCGATGAAGCCGGGGTTCCAGCACTCTTCGCCCATGGTGCGTTTGGTTTCGGGGGTGAGGGTCATTTGGGGGAAGAGGAAAGCGCCGTCGGTGTGGACGCCTTGCTGGTCGCGGACCGCGGGGCCACCGCCGTCGAGGCGCCAATACCAGGAGGCAAAGACGATGATGTTGGTGATCCAGAGGGCGCCGGCGGATTCGAGCAGAGCAATGGGCGTTTGCGTGTGTTTCGGGAGTGCCGCGATGAGCAGACCGAGGGACCAGATCATGTCGGCGGTGACGATGGCGGCCATGATGTAGCCGAGGATTCTGTTGAGGGTGTCGAGGCCGCGGACGTGAGCCCAGATGGTGGGGATAGAGAAACCGCCGATGACGGCGAGGAGGAGCCAGTCGGGGCCGTAGGAGAGGGATTCTGGGAGAGCGAGGCGGAGTCCGCCGACGGCGAGGAGAGCGACGATGGCGGGCCAGCGGGGCTCGGAGCGGAGGGTCGGTTTTGCGGACGTGGCGGCCATGGCTCGGGGAATATGGGTCAGAGGTTGTGGAGGTAGTTGACGATCTCGGGAGTGGTCCAGTCCTGGGCACCGATGAACTTGCGGCGGATGACGCCGTGAGCGTCGATGATGTAGGTTTCCGGCGGGCGGGTGGTGTCGAAGGCGTGGTTGGATTGCTGGGAGAGATCGAGGATGGTGGTGATGCCGGCGATGTGGTTATCGATGACGTATTGCTGATAGGCGTTGGCATCGGTATCGAAGCTGACAGCGAGGACAACGATGTTGGGCATGCGGCGCTGCAGGTCGATGAGAGAGGGGAACTCTTCGAGGCAAGGCGGGCACCAGCTGGCCCAGAAATTGAGGACGACAACTTTGCCCTGGTGCTGATAGTCACGAAGGCTGACGGTTTGGGCGCCGTCGTGGATGACGATGGCAGGGGCGTGTTCGCCGACCTGGGCGGGATGCAGGGTGCGGTCGCAGCCCTGGAAGCAGAGCACAGAGCTCAGAGCACAGAGCACAGACAGCGAATGCGTGAGGCGGCGTGGCACGTTCCTATAATAAGGTGCAGCTACCGTGGATGCTCCGCCGCCGATTCTTTCCGTTATTATTCCCGCGCGCAATGAGGAAGATTGTGTGGGGGAGTGCTTGCGCTCGCTTGTGGCGCAGGAGGAGGAGGGTTGGCGCCTGGGCGTTGATTGGGAAATTTTGGTGGTCAACGACGCGTCGACGGATCGGACGCGGGAGATTGCGGGTAGCTTTGCTGATGTGATGTTAATGGAGGCTCCGAAGCTCGAGAAGGGGTGGACGGGGAAGGCGAATGCTTGCTGGGCGGGCGCGCAAAAGGCTCGAGGAAAGTGGCTGCTGTTTACGGATGCGGATACTGTGCACGGGCCGGCTGAACCCGCGGCCGGCGTGACGGGGACGCCGAATACTCTCCGGCTGGCGATCGTCGAAGCGGAGCGGCATGAGGCGGGGATGCTGTCGTACTCGCCGCGGCAGATTGTGCGGGGATTGGCGCAGCGGGCGCTGATGCCGCTGGTGTTCAGCGATTTGGCGGCGACGTATACGCCGGCGCGGGTGAGCGATCCGGCAACGCGGGTAGCTGCGGCGAACGGGCAATTTTTGCTGGTGCGGCGCGATGTGTATGACGCGATTGGCGGGCACGCGGCGGTGAAGGGGTCGGTGCTGGAGGATGTGGAGCTGGCGAGCCTGGTGAAGCGGGGAAAGCTGGGTCTGCGGTTCCGATATGCACCGGAGATGGTGGCGGCGCGGATGTATCGGAGCTTTGGCGCGCTGTGCGAGGGGTGGACGAAGAATCTGGCGCTGTTGTTTGGGAATGCGCTGATGCTGGCTGCCGTGAAATTGCTGCAGCTGGGAGTGCTGGTGGGCGTGCCGGCGCTGATTTGGTTTCTGTGGTGGCTGCGGACGGCGCGACCTGGGGTGAATACGGGGGTGCTGGGTACTCCGATGGCGACCGCGGCTCTAGTGCTGGTATTTGCTCGGGCGTTGTGGGGATTGTATTCGCGGGTGGCGAAGTCGAATTTTCCATTCAGGGATTGCTTGCTGGCCCCGCTGGGGATTCCGTTGTATGCGTGGTTGTTGTGGCGGAGCTGGTTTCGCGTGACGGTGGTGAAGCAGGTAGTCTGGAAGGGACGGGACGTGGGAACGAGAGTTTAGAGTTTGGAGTTTAGAAAACCGCACGTAGCCTTTGGGGATTAGGGGTTAGAGATCAGGGATTAGAGAACCGGGATGATTCTGCTCACAAGAAAAGCGGAGTTTTCGGCTTCGCATTATTACTGGAATGAGGCGTGGAGCGCGGAGGAGAATGCGCGGGTGTTTGGGAAGTGCTCCAATCGTAACGGTCACGGTCACAATTACACGCTGGAAGTGACGATTGCCGGCAATGTCGATCCAGTGACTGGTTTTGTGGTCGATTTGAAGCAGCTGAAGGATGTGATGGAGCGGGAAGTGGTGGCTGCTTACGATCATCGGCATCTGAATCTGGAGGTGCCGGAGTTTAAGACGGCGCAGCCGACTACGGAGAATATTGCGGTCGCGATCTGGCGGCGACTGGACGGAAAGATTCCGGGAGGCGCGAGGCTGCATCGGGTGCGGGTATACGAGATGGCGGATCTATTCGCTGACTTCCATGGGGACTTCTAATCATGCGCGCGCATTCAGGGCGGAGGTATCGGCTGAGCGCTTCGCATCGGCTCTTTTCCGAATCGCTGAGCGATGCGGCGAATCAGGATGTGTACGGGAAGTGCGCGAATCCACATGGGCACGGGCATAACTATACGGTGGAAGTGACGGTGGGTGGGGAGATCGATCCGGTGACGGGGATGGTGATGGATCTTGCGCAACTGGATGGTTGCGTGACGAGGGAAGTGCTGGGGCCATTCGATCACCAGAATCTGAATACGCTGGAGTGTTTTCGCGAAGTGGTTCCGACGACGGAGAACTTAGTTCAGGAAATTCGAAAGCGGCTGGAGACGGCTCTGGCGGGGAAATTTGTTTTACATGTGCGGGTGGAAGAGACGTCAAATAACTTTTTTGAGTATTGGGAAGAAGGCAGCCGGTAGCCAGTAGCGGGTGGATGTGGATCAGGAGCCGAACAGTATGGCAAGAGCTACGTTGCATGAGGATCGGGAGAAGCTGGACGCGGAGGTGATTGGGCGCACTCGGCTCGAGCATGTGTCCACGCAGGATATGTATCGCGAGATTATTCGGCGGTACGATGCCGATCCGACGCGGGATGGATTGGCGAAGACTCCGGAGAGGGTGGAGAAGACGCTGGAGTTTCTGACCAAGGGTTATCACGAAGATCCGAAGGACGTGCTGCACGGGGCGCTGTTCGACGTAGCGTATGACGAGATGGTGATTGTGAAGGACATCGAGATGTATTCGTTGTGCGAGCACCACATGCTGCCGTTTTTTGGGCGAGTGCACCTCGCGTACATTCCGGACGGGAAGGTGATTGGCCTGAGCAAGGCGGCCCGGCTGGTGGACGTGTTTGCACGGCGGCTGCAGGTGCAGGAGCGGCTGACGCGGCAGGTGGCGGAGGCGATTCAGGAGGCGATCCATCCGCAGGGCGTGGGCGTGGTGATAGAGGCGCGGCACCTGTGCATGATGATGCGCGGGGTGGAGAAACAGAATTCGTCGACGGTGACGTCGGCAATGCTGGGCGTGTTTCAGAAGCAGAACACGCGGGCGGAGTTTTTGTCTCTGATTCGGGAGCGGACTTCGTCGCAGTTGTAGTCGATTGCTTCGATGAACCCATGTCTCAGAATCGAGACATGGGGCACCCAAATCCTCTGCGCTGTATCGTAGTTGAGTGAACGGGCTCCTGATTCTTGATAAGCCGGGTGGGATGACGTCGCATGACGTGGTGGCGCGGGTGCGGCGGGCGACGGGTGAGCAGTCGGTGGGACATCTGGGGACGCTGGATCCGATGGCGACGGGCGTGTTGCCGCTGCTGCTGGGGAAGTACACGCGGCTGGCGCAGTTTTTCTCGACAAGCGAAAAGGCGTATGCAGGGACGATCCGTTTTGGATTCGCGACGGATACGTATGATGCCGAGGGGCAGGCTGCGGGCGAGGCTCGCGCGGTGGCGCTGACGCTCGATCGTGTTCGCGCGGAGGCGGCGAGGTTTTTGGGCGAGATTGAACAGATGCCCCCGCCGTATTCGGCGAAGAAAATTGAAGGGAAGCCGGCGTACAAGCTGGCGCGTGCGGGAAAAATTCCGGAACTGAAGCCGGTGAAGATCACCGTAGATGCGTTTGAAATTGAAAGCGTCGAAGAAGACACGGCGCGATTTACGATGCGGATTTCAGCAGGTGGATACGTGCGGGCGATTGCGCATGCGATGGGGCAGGCACTTGGATGTGGCGCGCACCTGGCGAGTTTGCGGCGGACAGGGGCGGGGCCGTTCACGCTGGAACAGGCACTGGCACTGGACGTTGTTGAGGCAATGGGAGCTGAGAAAAAACTGGAGGAGCGGATGCCGCATCCGCGAACGATTTTGCCGGAGATGCCCGCGGTGACGGCGGATGAGCAGACGGCGGGGCGGATTCGGAACGGGATGCAGGTGAATCTGCCGGAGTATTCGGGGGCGGCGCTGGTGAAGATTTTTGAGGGGCAGCGGGAGTTGGTGGCGGTGGGGCGGAGAGTGGCGGGGACTTTGTTTCAGCCGTTTGTTGTTTTGACGTGAGGGGCGGCGCGCTCCGCGCGATTCCCACATCTCAAAATCGAGATGTGGGGCACCCGGATTCACTTCCTATTTGTGCAAAAGAGGCAGGAGGAGCGGCAAGAAATTGTCGGCGACGAGTTGCGCTCCTTTTGCCGTCGGGTGGATGCCGTCTTCCTGAATGGCTCCGGGAACCGCGTAGACATTGGCGTAGAGCATGGGAAGGAGAGGCACGCGGTATTTCGCCGCGATGAGACGGTAGGTTTCATCGAAGGGCTTGATGTAGTCGGCACCGTAGTTACGCGGCAGGGTGATGCCAGCGAGGATGACTTTGCTGCCGGAGTGGACGAGGGTGGAGACGATGGAATCGAGGTTGCGGCGCGTGTCGGTGATGGGGAGGCCGCGGAGGCCGTCGTTGCCGCCGAACTCAACGATGACAACGGCGGGATGGAGGCGGAGAACGTCTTGCAGGCGGTCGACTCCGTCTTTGCTGGTGTTGCCGCTGATGCCGGAGTTGACGACCTTGTAGTGGTAGCCGCGGTTGTCGAGGTCGGACTGGAGGTCGTCGGGGTAGGCCTGGCCGGGCGCGACTCCGTAGCCTGCGGTGATGCTGTCGCCGAAGCAGGCAATGATGGGAGCACCATCCGAGGGGACGGGAACGGGGCGGGGCGGGGCGGCGTATGTATTGAGGGGGAGAGAAAGCGCGGCAATGAGGGTGAGAAGACGAGTCATGAATTGGGAAACGCGAGGTCCTTCGCCTCGCCTGTGTCTCAGCTCAGGATGACAACATGACATTCACGTTAGACGCTAACGGTAGTCTATCGGTAGGGGCAGAGGAGAGCGGATGATCGAGGTGAAGGGACTGAAGAAGTCCATACGCAACGGGACGCGGACGGTGGAGATTCTGCGCGGGATCGATCTGGTGATTCCGAAGGGGCAGTTTGCCGCGATCATGGGCGCGAGCGGGAGCGGGAAGAGCACGCTGCTGGGATTGTTGGCGGGGCTCGATTCGCCATCGGAGGGCGAGGTGATTCTGGACGGCGTGAACATCAGCCGGCTCGAAGAAGACAAGCTGGCGGAGGTGCGCGGGCAGCGGATTGGATTTGTATTTCAGTCGTACCAGCTGATTCCGACGCTGACTGCACTGGAAAATGTGATGCTGCCGTACGAACTGAACGCGCGCGGCGATGCGCGGAAGAAGGCGGAACCGCTGCTGGTTGCTGTGGGGTTGCAGGATCGGCTGCATCATTATCCGGTGCAGTTGTCGGGCGGGGAGCAGCAGCGGGTGGCACTGGCGCGGGCGTTTGTGCTGGACCCGCCGATTGTGCTGGCGGATGAGCCGACGGGAAATCTGGATTCGGCGAATGGGCAGCATGTGTTGGAGCTGTTGGGCGTGCGACAGAGAGAGTCGCAGACGACGCTGGTGCTGGTGACGCATGATCCGCAGATTGCGGAACGCGCGGATCGGCGGATCGTGCTCAAGGACGGGCTGGTGGTGGCCGACGATTTGCAAAACGAGTCAGCGCGGGCAGCAGCGGCGGAGAGTATCCGATGAAGCAGGCGTTGCCCTGGTCGACTGCCGGACGCATTGCGTGGCGAGAACTGCGTGCGGGGAAGGCAAAATTTTTCTTCGTGTTGCTGTCGGTGGCGATTGGCGTAGCGGCGCTGACGGGAGTGCGCGGGTTCAGCCAGTCGTTTGCGCGGACGCTGCTGGAGCAGGCGCGCAGCATTATGGCGGGAGATTTATCGGCGCGGATGTTTCGACAGGCGACGGATGCGGAGTCAAAGCAACTGGATGCGCTGGCAGGACCAGCGGCGGGATTGGGCGTGCGGCGGACGGTTGTGACGGAGACTATATCGATGGCGATGGTGCAGGGGGATCCTGTGCCACTGCTGGTTTCGCTGAAGGCGGTTGATCCGGCGGAGTATCCGTTTTATGGGACGGTGACACTGTCGCCTGCAGAAGATCTGCGGAGTGCGCTCACGGATTCGACGGTGGTGGTGGATGACAACCTGCTGGTGCGGTTGCGCGCGAAGGTGGGCGATCAACTGAAGATTGGCGGGCGGTGGTTCCGGATTGCGGCGGTGATTGCGAAGGAGCCGGACCGGATGACTGCGGGCGTAGGACTGGGGCCGCGGGTGATGATGACGCGGCAGGCGATGGACGAGACGGAACTGCTGCAGCCGGGGAGCCGGGCGACGGAACGGTATCTGTTTGCGCTGGGGGACAAGCTGAAGGTGGCGGATGTGCGCGCGCAGATCGAGAAGATTCTGCCGGACGCGCAGGTGACGGATTTTCGCGAGACGAGCCCGACGCTGACGCAGGGCGTGGATCGCGCGACGGGATTGCTGAGCCTGATTTGTCTGGTGGCGATGGTGCTGGGCGCGATTGGCGTGGCGATGGCGATGCGGGCGCATCTGCAGCAGCGGATCGAGATTCTGGCGATCATGAAGTCGATTGGAGCGCGGTCGTCGGATATTTTGCGGATCTATTTGATACAGACACTGTTTCTCGGGGTGTTTGGCGCGCTAATTGGAGTAGTGCTGGGGCTGGGCGTGGAGTATGCGTTCCCGACGGTGCTGGGACGGTTGCTGCCGCTGCGTCCGGAGATACGGCTGCCGCTGAGTCCTGTACTGGCTGCGCTGGGGACGGGGATTCTGACGACGCTGCTGTTTTGTTTGCCGCCGCTGCTCGATGTGCGGAATGTGCGGCCGAGTTTGGTGCTGCGTCGGATGGTGGAGAGCGGAGACGGAACCGGATGGATGGTGTGGCTGAAGGAGCACAAGCTGC
>Ga0302325_10009134_pt1 | contig 21704 bp, 19 predicted proteins | sample Palsa_T0_2_FD_201948 | JGI IMG/M metagenome (GOLD analysis project Ga0302325, IMG submission 201948) | Peat permafrost microbial communities from Stordalen Mire near Abisko, Sweden - Palsa_T0_2 | ecosystem: Environmental > Terrestrial > Soil > Palsa > Peat permafrost | place: Sweden: Abisko...
ATCGGCGCTACTGCGGATCCCAAGGATGCTCCGCAACCTCACGCTCGCATCACGCAAACTCGCGGGCGCCGTCGAAACGGTGCTGTCTCATCTGACCTGAAGTCGTTCGGGCTCTGAAACCGCGCGCGCGGGTCCGTTATTCACAGTCGTGACCGGCCAGCTGACGGTGCTGCGGAGATAGGGAAAGTCGCTCAGATGCCGTTCAATCGCGTCGGCGCCGCCATAGCTCTCAGGGCGCGTGATGATATGCAGCGCCAGCGCACCCGCGGGCAAAAAGATGAAAATACTCGCCCAACCGATCTCGGCGGCCCTGATTCGAAACAGCATCGTTATCCCGAAGCTCACTACGCCGAGATACAGCAGCGGACCGAGCAGCGCACGCGATGGCATTGACGGCCATACGCCCGCAGGTTTTCCGCCGCCGCGGTTGAGCCATCGATCCAGCGTCTGGAAGAGCGCGACCGTGATTGCGGCGACGAAGAACCAACCCAGATAGTTACTGATCGGTACCCCGAAGTGGACGCCGGGCGGATCGTACCAGAAAATCCTGCCGAGGAACCATCGGTCACCCAGCACGCTCAGCGGATCGACCACCAAATCCACCATCACCATGAACATAGCCGCCAGCAGCCACAGCCGCGGCGAACGACGCAGCCTCCAGGTATCCAGAATGCGCAAATCCCAGCCGTCGCGATAAAGCGGCGCGCTCAAGAGCAACGCCACGGTGTAGCTGGCGAAGCCGAGAAACGTGAAAGAAAGCGAATCCATCAGCGGCACGCCCATCACCCACACTTCGTGGCCGCGTGTGGCCTCGATGTAATGGTACAGGCCGAACGGAAAACCGTTGTGCACAGAACTCCATTCGGAGACCAGCGCTACGGCATAAGTCAGTCCGGCGAAGATCACTGTCGCGCGTGCGCCAAAGTTCACAATTCCAATAAAAAGAAAACTCGCAAGAAAAATGAAAACGTAAGGACGGAGCGTAACCGTGGCGAGAAAAAGGCTCATGACCTGCTTCAGGCGACTGGTCGGACGGCGCCAACCTCCCGGAAAAAACTGATCGCGCTCGACAACGCCGCATCGACCGGCCCGGGCGCGTAGCCCAATGCATCGCGAGCCTTGGCGGAATCGAAGAACATCCGTTTACGGGACATCCGCACCTCGGTCAGGCTCGCGCGCGGCGGTTTGTGCGTGATTCCTCGCGCCACTGCCTCGGCTCCTATGGCGTAAGTCCAGGCGACGGCGTAGGGCAGCTTGATTCGCGGCGCGGGCAGACCCGACAGTTTCGCCATCCGTCCGAACACTTCAGCCAGCGTCAGGTTCTCGCCGCCGAGAATATACTTCTCGCCGATTACTCCCTTCGCCGCGGCGAGTAGGTGACCGCGGGCGACATCAGACACGTCAACCATATTTAGCCCCGTCTCGACGTATGCGGGCACCCGGCGATTCAGAAATTCCACGATTATCCTGCCGGTCGGGGTGGGCTTGAAATCGAACGTACCCACGGGAGTGGAGGGATTCACTATCACCACCGGAACGCCGTCGCGCGCCGCATTCAGGGCGACCTGCTCGGCCATGAACTTCGATCGCTTGTAGGCACCGACCATGTCGCCGAGCGTAACCGGTGTGCGCTCGTCGCCGAGGCCACCATATGGGATTCCGATCGCGCCGACGGTACTCGTATAAACCACCCGGCTGACACCGGCCTTGCGCGCCGCCGTCATAACGTTGCGCGTGCCGTCGACGTTCGCCGCATACATCGGAGCCTCATCGAGCAGCCAGAGCCGATAATCGGCCGCCACATGATGTATTTCGTCACATCCGAGCGCCGCCTTTTCAATCGCCGCGGCATCGCGAAGGTCGCCCTTCACGATCTCGCAATCCATGCCGCGCAGCGCGCGCATGTCAGCTCCCTCACGTACGGTCGTGCGGACGGTCGCGCCGTCGGCGATCAGCGCGCGCACGACGTGGCAACCGACAAAGCCGTTGCCGCCAGTCACCAATGCGAGTCGAGCCGCCACGACGAATCGGCCTTATGCGGCAGCCGGCAGGCCCGCGCGCTCCATCAAGCGGGCGGCGGCCTTGGTGCCGGAGGCGACTGCGCTTTCGATCGTCGCGGGCAGTTCGCTTTGAACCCAGTCGCCGGCCAAGAAGAGATTGGCGACTGGCGTAGCCGGCGGCGGTCGCAAGTGATGGGAATCAAGATTCGGCGCCATCGTCGCCTGCTTTTCCTTGATCACGAGGGCTTTGACGACGTGGGCGTCCGCCGCAGCGGGAATCATCGTTCGGAGGTCAGCCAATATCATTTCGAGGAGGTCGTCGTTGGAACGGTCGATGAGATCCCGGGCTCCGCTGATAACAAAACTCAGATAGCCGGCATGACGGGCGCCGTGCTGCGCGAAGATCTTCCGCTTGTTGAACATCCACTGCGTTGGTGTACCGATGAAGCCCACGAACGGCGATGCAGTAACTTCGCGATCGAGCCAGACGTGGGCGCAGATGATCGGTGAGACACCGAGCCCCTCGAACCGCGAAAAAAAATTATCGGCCGCAACGACGTCCGGTAACAGGCGAAGAAGTTGCGGCGGCGGCACAGCGACGATGTAATTGGACGCCTGCAGCGACTGGCCATCGCGCAACCGCACCCGCGCGATATGTCCTTGCGCGTCCAACTCGAGGCGCTCGGCAGCGGTATGCCGCGCGATAACACCGCCACGGTTTTCAATGAAATCCGCGGCGGCGGCGCAGTACAGATCGCTCAAGCCGACCCGCGAGTAGACGAACGCGGAATCGCCACGACGGGAGAAAAAAGCGCGCTTGAGCACTTCAGCCAGCAGAGCAGACGACGAGACCTCCGGCGAGTCATTGAGCGTCGCGATCGACAGCGGATACCAGAACGTCTCCCGTGCTCGCTGGCCCTGCCCCAGCACGTCCATCAAGCCTGCGACCGTCATCTTTTCGAGCGCCGCCGGATCGCGCCGACGCATCGCCAGCATCCGCATGCCGCCGGTCATCAGCCGCAACCGCTCCCGCGGCGAGAGCAGGCCATAGCGTAACAGCGCGGTGCTCATGTGAAACGGACCGGGAACGGGAGCCGTGCGCAGCCGGCCGTGTCGGCCGCCGCGATCGATCATTTCGATTTCGAGATTACGATGGAAAAAAAGCTTATCGCGCGAGCCGATCCGGCCAAGGAACTTTAACGTCTCGGCGTAGCAGCCCATCAGGACGTGCTGGCCGTTGTCGATAAAGTCGCCGGTGTCGGGATCTGGAAAGGAGTACGCGCGACCACCGAGCGCGGGCTTGCGTTCGAGCAGCGCGACCTGGAATCCATGTTCGGCCAGCGCAACGCCGGCGCTCAGACCCGCCCATCCGCCGCCTATCACCACCACGTCGTGCGCCGATGTCATATTCAGACCACCCAGGCTGCTATCAACCGCGGGCCAGCCCCAGATGACCGCTCGCCCACGCGCGGCCGACCAGGTAGAGCTTTCGCGGCGCGGAAATCTCACAGCGCTGATCGAACACACGATAGTCCGCGCTGACGATACGATCGAGCAGCGCGGCGTAAATGAGTCTCATCGCTTCGGCGCTCAGCAGCGCGGCGCCATCGTCCGGCGGCAGGCTTGCGCGCGCCGCATCATAGAAGCCGCGAGCCCTCTGCGCCTCGAATTCCATCAACTGGCGGAACCCGGTCGTATATGAGCATTGCAGAATCTCATTCTCGGTCACGCCGGACTTTGCGAGATCCTCGAGCGGCAGATAGATGCGATTGCGGGCGGCATCTTCACGCACATCGCGCAGGATATTGGTGAGCTGAAAGGCGATCCCGAGACTTTCGGCGTAGAGTTCTGTGCGCGGATTGCGACAGCCGAAAATTCTAATGCAGGTCAGGCCGACAGCGGACGCCACCCGATAACAGTAAAGCCGCAGCTCATCGAAGGTGGCGTATCGCCGCGGCGTCAGGTCCATCTCGACGCCGGCGATTATTTCATCGAGATGGCGCCGCGGAAGTTCAAACTGCGCGACTGTATCGGCCAGCGCGCGCGAGACGGCAGTGGTCGGCGTGCCGCTATACACGGCATCCAGTTCGGACCGCCAGCGCGCCAGCATCGCCGCCGGTTCCCTTATCTCTTCGTCGTCTGAAATGTTGTCGATGAACCGGCAGAAGGCATACACCGCGTTGAGCGAACGCCGTCTGAAGGCGGGCAGCAACATGAAGGCGTAGTAAAAATTCGACGATGCGCTCCGGGTGATCCGGCCGCATTCCGCGTAATCCGACGCCAGCGAGCGCCCTTGCAGGTCAGACTTCGAACCGTCCACGCCAGGCCCGCCATCCGAGCTTCAGGTAGTCGATTTTGGAAAGTTCCGGGCGATGCCGGAAGACGTCGCAGCCCACCGCCTCGATCGCGCGCAGTATTGCGAGGCCGCCACCGGCAAACATCAGAACGTCACGGCGGAGCCGACGGTCAACCATCCGGCTCAACTGCGCGCCTTCGATCAGCATCCGGCGCGCAACGTCGATTTCATAACGCATCAGATCCAGGAACGCCGGCGTCGCCTGGCGTCTGGCAAGATCGTCGGCAGAAAGATTAAACCGCCGCATGTCGTCGCGCGGAAAATATATCCGCCCCTTGTCGAGATCGATATTCACATCCTGCCAGAAGTTGGCGAATTGCAGGCCGGTGCAGACCAGATCGGACAGGCGCTGGCGTTCCTCGTCGCGATAATCGAAAAGATAAAGCACCAGCCGGCCGACCGGGTTGGCAGAACATCGCGCATATTCCTTCAGGTCACCAACTGTTTCGAAGCCCCTGAAGTTCACGTCGGAGCGGAAGGCGTTTACTAGATCGACAAATGGCGCGCGCGGAATATTATAACGCCGGGCGGTGTCGGCGAGCGCGACAAAAATCGGATGCCGCGGATGGCCCGCATAGGCCAGATCGAGCTCCTGCTCCCACGCATCGAGCTTGCCGAGGTCCTTATCCTCATCGGCAAAATCGTCGGCGCAGCGCGCATAGGCGTAGATGGCGTGCATATGGGGACGCATCGCGCGAGGCATCAGCCACGACGCAATCGTGAAGTTTTCGTAATGGCTCGTCGCCAGGCGTGTGCAATGGGCATACGCCTCTTCAAGCGTGACTGTCGTGGCAGCGCCCGCAACTGGATCGGCCAGGGCCGATCTTTCGTCGCGCCCGCTCACATCGGCGCTGACGCCGTTCATGTTTGTGCAATTGCCGGCGCCGAACCGACGAGCTCACGCGCCGCCGCGCGCGCCCACTCATCGGCAGTCAGCAAATCCTCGAGATTGCCGACTGGGCCGTTATCGTGGCGATTCATCACAGCTTCGACGTTGCGGGCGATGTCGACGAATTCCGCGCGCCGATCGAGGAACGCCGCAACCATCTCCTCGTTGGCGGCGTTCAGCACGGCGGCCATCGTCCCACCCTCGCGCAGCGCGCCGTACGCCAGACGCAGGCACGGAAATCTGTCAAGGTCGGGTGGCTCGAAGGTCAGGCCACCGCACTCGATCAACGATAATGGCTTCAGATGGTCGAGCGGCAGACGATCGGGAAATGCGAGCGCGTAGGCTATCGGAATCGCCATGTCCGGAACCGCGAGTTCGGCGATGATCGATCCATCGACCAGTTCGACCATCGAGTGGATAACGCTCTGCGGATGAATCACGACGTCGATCTGGTCCGGCGTGACGTCGAACAACCAGCGCGCCTCGATCACTTCCAGCCCCTTGTTCATTAACGTGGCCGAATCGATCGTGATTTTATTTCCCATGTTCCAGGTCGGATGGCGCAAGGCTTGCGCGACGGTAATCGTGTCGAAGCGCGCCGCGTCGAGCGAGCGAAATGGTCCTCCCGATGCGGTCAGGATGATCCGTTTCAGCGTGGCGCGGTCGCGTCCTTCGAGGCACTGGAAGACCGCGTTGTGTTCGCTGTCGACCGGGAGCAGCCGCACGCCGGATTCGCGTGCGGCGCGGATCATGAGCTCACCCGCTATGACAAGCACTTCCTTGTTAGCAAATGCGATATCCTTGCCCGCCCTGATCGCAGCCAGCGTTGGACTCAATCCGAGCGCTCCGACCAGCGCTGAAACGACCAGTGAAACGTCGGGACAAGTCGCAACCGCGATCGCACCTTCAGAGCCGTGGAGAATCGTCACACCGTCGCGATCTTTGCCGAGCAGCGCCGCCAGATCGTCCGCCAATTCCGCTGTCGCGACTGAGACCAGCCGCGGCCGGAAGCGCCTGATCTGATCCGCCAGCATCGTGATGTTGCGCCCCGCCGCCATCGCCAAGACCTCGAAGCGATCGGTAAAGCGGCTGACGACGTCGAGCGTCGTGACGCCAACTGAGCCGGTCGATCCGAGCAGGGCAATCGGCTTTGTCACATCAACCTCTACGTCGCTCAATCTCGGCTCAATCTCACGCCCGCGCGTTTAGTCTCAGGCCTGCGCGGGGCGCAGGCGCCGGCGCAAACGTCCGAGCGCCATCAGCGGGAAATAATGGCAATAAAGATGGTAGCGAAGGTAGAAATGGTTGGGAAAGCCGGTACCGGTAAATTCGGTCTCGTCCCAGGAACCAGCATCGTTCTGGCGCTCAAGCAACCATGCGGCGCCACTCAGCACATGCGGCCCGACGTGATCCTCGGCGGCGAGCAGACCCATCATAGCCCACGCGGTTTGCGACGCCGTACTGACTCCGCGTCCGCGCCAAGTAGAGTCGCCGTCGCTCAGGCAGCTCTCACCCCATCCGCCGTCGTCGTTTTGTTTGGATTTCAGCCAGCCGGCCGCGCGCGCGATCCATGGCTCGTTGACGTCGACGCCGATCGCCCGCAGTCCCGACAGCGCCGAGGCGGTGCCGTAGATATAGTTGACGCCCCATCGACCCCACCATGAACCGTCCTGTTCCTGCTCGCGCTTGAGCCAGTTTATTGTACGAATGGCAACCGGGTGGTCGGCGCGGTAACCGACCGCGGCCATCATTTCGAGCACGCGGCCCGCGATATCCGGACAATCGGGATCGGTGGCCGCCTCGGCGTCGGCAAACGGCGCCTGATTGAGCCAGCGCGAGTCATTGTCGGCATCGAAGGCCGCAAATCCGCCGCTGCCCGACTGCATGCCCATTACCCAGTTCGTGCCCGCCCTGATCGCACGTTCGCCAGCCGCCGCGTCGGTCATCTCGGTGCCCGCGAGCACCATCAGGATGACGGCGGAGTCATCCACGTCGGGATACCAATCGTTGTAAAACTCGAACGCCCAGCCGCCGGGCTCGAGCTTAGGCCGCTTGATCGCCCAGTCACCGGTCTTGAAAATTTGACGATCGATCAGCCAGCGCGCGGCGTTTTTGAGCACGCCATCGGTGCGATCCCAATCGGAGTCCAGCAGAGCCTTGGCTGCCAGCGCGGTGTCCCAGTTAGGCGAGACGCAGGGTTGATAGAGTATCGAGTCGCCGTAATCCCACGTCAGTTCACGACTGGCTTCGAGCGCCTTGGTTATGACGGGATGGTCGTTGCGATAGCCGAGCGCCTTGAGCGCCATCCCACTCAGCAGATAGCACGGCTCGATTCCGCCCCACGATCCATTGGCCTCCTGATGTTCAAGAATCCAGCGCTCCACAAAACGCAGCGCGCGCGCACGCAATTTTTTCGCGTGATGGCGATTGTAAAAACGCAGCACGCGATCGGCCTCGTTGAGCAGATTCCGGATGGAAAACAGGCGGCGGCCGCGGTTGCGACCGAACTTGGTAAAATGCGGCGGCTGAATATACAGCTCGAGGACGCTTGCGCGATAATCCACCGGCACCGCCGGCTTCGATGCCTGCAGGAGCATCAGCGCCATCACAGTTCCGCGCGCCCAGGACGACAGCTCGTAGATATTAATGGGAAACCAGTTCGGCAGCAGAGCGATTTCGACCGGCAATCCCGGCGTCGCTTCCCACGGCACCTGGTCCATCGCGGCAAGATAGAAGCGCGCGAGGGTGCCGGATTTGGCGATTCCGCCGCGGGCCAGAATCCAGCGGCGCGAGACCAGCATCGGCTCGTCACCAGCTCGCAGACCGGCCAGTTTCAGCGCGAAGTAAGCGAGGATACTGGTCGACAAGTCACCCTCGCCGCCCGGAAACAGATTCCAGCTACCGTCGGGCTGCTGAATATCGAGAAGGTACTTGCGCGCCTTGGACTCGATATCGAAATCGACGGCGCCCATGAAATGGCCGTAAATGATGAGCTCCGCGTTCATCTCGGCATTGGCTTCGAGCGGCGCCTGCCAATAGCCTTCGGGCCGCTGAAGTGCGATCAGCGCCTTCTGGGCGCGCTCGATCACGCCGTCGAGGCGCGCCGCGAAGTCTTGCGACAAGTTTTGCAAGTCTTGATTGATACCGCCTGGTGCGCTTTCCACGCCAACCTCGGCTTCAGCAGCTTCAGTCATAGGATCTCAGGGTCTCTCCAACAATCGCCGTTCTTTGCCCGCGTATCACGCAATCGGCAGATGAATCATGGTACTACCGCGCATTTCAACGCGTCCCCAGCTTCGAGCAAGCCAAAAACTCCGGCCAGATCGGCCAGCGGACGATGCATATTGACGATCGGCGCCACGCCAATCCGACGTTCGGCTAGCAAACCGTAGGCACTACGCACGTCGCGCGGCCGATAATGGAACGGCGCGAGCAGCGTCAAGTTGTCGTAATGCATCCGGCGCGTATCGATTTCGAGCATCGTGCCTGCCGGACATCCGCCGAAAAAGACTACGCGGCCACCGCGGCGCACACGCTCGAGCGCGTCGCGCCAGCCGTCGATCTGACCGGTCGCCTCGATAATCAGATCGGGGCCGAAGCCGCCGTTGAGGCGCGCAACCTCGGCGGCCGCATCGGCCTTGGACGCGTCGATCACCCGGTCGGCGCCGAGCTGTCCGGCCCATTCGAGCCTGCGCACACCGCGACCGATAACGACTACCTCGCGAACTCCCGCCGCTTTCAGCAGCGCCACATGGATCAGCCCGAAAGCACCGCCGCCGAGCACCGCAACGGTCTCGTGGGCGCCAGGCGCAGCCGCGTCTTGCGCATGGACGACACAGGCCAGCGGTTCGAGCATCGCGGCCTCTTCGAATGGCAGCGCTGGTGGCTTCAAAAAAGTATTAAGCGCCACGATATGCCGCGGGATCACGATAAAGTCGGCGTAGGCGCCCATCAGCATCCGGCCGACCGCGTCGGTGCAAAGGTTCTCCTGTCCGCGACGGCAGAAGAAACAGTCGCCACACGGAGCCGTCGGCGCCGCCATCACTTCATCGCCGACGTGGAATTTCTCGACGCCTTCGCCGATCGCGGCGACCACACCGGAAAATTCATGCCCGAACGCCATCGGCAGCCGGAACATCGGATGCCCCCGGCGCCACGTTTTAAGATCGGTACCGCAACTAAGCGCGCATTTGATCTCGACCAACAACTCGCCCGGACCGGGACGCGGCGTCTCCACCGATCGCAACTCGACCTGCCCCGGCGCGATCAGGTACGCCCGGCGCGCGGATGGCAACGCGACACTTGCGGCGCTCATCTGGTGCGCTCCACCGCGAAACGAGCGAGCGCCCGCAGCGGATCGGCGCGACCGTCGAAACTCAACAACGCCTGATTCGCCCGATCGAGAAGCGAACGCGCGAGCCGATGGGATTGCGCGACGCCGAGCAATCCCGGGTAGGTCGCCTTGCCGCGTTCGCTATCCTTATGCGTGCGCTTGCCGAGTTGTTCGGTCGACGCCTCGACATCGAGCAGGTCGTCGGCGACCTGAAAGGCAAGTCCGACCGCGCGCGCATAGGCTTCGAGCGCCCGCAGCTGCGCGGCGCCGGCACCGCCGAGACGGCCGCCTTCGACGGCTGCCGCCACGAACAGCGCGCCGGTCTTGAGGCCGTGAAGCGCTTCGAGATCGGCAATATCGATAGCGCGGCCTTCGCCGAGAAGATCGATCACCTGACCTGCCACCATCCCGGCCGAACCCGCCGCGCGAGCCACCCCAGCGACCGCGTCGAGCGTCGTCGCCGGCGCAATCCCCACTGGAGTCATGTTAACCAGCACGGCGAACGCGTCGGTAAGGAGCCCGTCGCCGGCCAGTGTCGCGAATGCCTCGCCAAATACCTTATGATTAGTCGGCTTGCCGCGGCGCAGATCGTCGTCATCCATGCACGGCAAGTCGTCGTGAATCATCGAGTAGGTGTGAATCATTTCAAGCGCGCAGGCGAGTCCCAAGGCGTCGCGCGGACCGCCGCCGACCGCCTCGCAGGCCGCGATTGCAAGCACCGGACGAATCCGTTTGCCGCCCGCGAGCAGGCTGTAGCGCATCGATTCGAACAGTCGAGCCGCCGCGCCGTCTGGTTCGGATACACATTTGCCAAGCGCTTCTTCGATGATCGTGATTCGCGCCGCCCGGTACTGCTCGAAGTCCACGGTCGAAGACGAATCGGCCGCATCGTGTCCGGTCAGCGGAGCGTCGGGCTCCGGATCGATTCGATTGGTTCTAGAGTTTCCCATCGGTCGAAGATTCAGACGAAACTGAAATACGGGGGCGGATATTTCAGGCTCGAAAATTCAGGCTAAAGAGGAGTCAGCCCGATTGAAGCGTGCGCATTTAGGCGTCACCACCCCTGGCCGCCGGTCCGAACAGTCCGACTCGCCGGCGATCGCGCCCAAAGTAGCCGGCAACCAAACGGACTCTCCTCAACCCGCCCCTCCCACATCACAGGAGCCCAAACCGCCCCTACGACATATAATGGCGAACCATCCGCCACGAATCCTTCAGGTTGCTGCCGAAGTCGAGCGCGACGGTCCCTTCGAATCCCGAATGGAGCTTGCAGTCGCGGCAACGAATGTCCTGCTTGGTCCGATAATACTCCCAATCGGTGACCTCATGCATCTCACGATAGGTCTTATAGTGACCGTTGGTGATGAGATAGCAGGGGCCTTTCCAGCCTTGCGGATTGCGGGTGACCGTCGTCCAAGGACTGCACAACAGGTCGCGATCGCCGGCCAGGAAATCGAGATAGATCGGCGTGTTGATCAGCTTGTGATCGGCGGCGAGCTCGCGCACGCGCTGGAATTTGCGCGGCATCTCATCCTTGGTCAGGTAGAGGTCGTTGTTGGTCAGTACCTGGTAATGATAACCCGGCGTGACCAGCATCCCGTCGACGCCGAGCGTGGTCAGAAACTCGACCAGCTCCTCGAGCTCCTGCGAGGTGGTCTCGCGAAAGACGGTCGTGTTGGTCTGTACGCGATAGCCCTTGCTCTTGAGCATCCGGATCATCTTGATTGCGATATCAAAATGGCCGTCGCGGGCGGTCACGCAATCGTTGGTCTCGCGCATGCCGTCGAGATGGATATTGAAGCTCAGGAAACGGCTCGGAGCGACCTGCTTGACGAAGCGTTCGAGCAGGATCGCGTTGGTGCAGATCATCACGTGGCGACCCTGCTCTTCCATAAGCCGGGTCGTCAGCGGCGCGATATGCTTGTACATCAGCGGTTCGCCGCCACAGATCGATACCAGCGGCGCGTCGCACTCGATTGCCGATCCGAGGGCATCCTCGAGCGGCATCATGTCGCGAATTGTGTCTTTATATTCGACTATCCGGCCGCATCCGATACAGGCCAGGTTGCAGGCATGCAGCGGCTCGAGCATGAGGACGAGCGGAAAATATTTCTCCCCGGCTTTCCGTTGGCGCCTCATGTAGCGTCCGAGGTCGATCATCTGACGAAGCGGCATCCGCATTTGCTGTATTTCTCCCTAACTCTCACGAACCGAAGTTATGGCCGGGCCGGTCGATTCAGCGGCGTCGGCCTCACCGAACAGCCATCCGCGCACCATCGCGACCGCACTTTTGGGCTCAAGCGCAGCTGCGCCCATAAATAAATACTCGATCAATTGGCCGTTGAGCGCCGACAGCAGAAACGCCGCCGCCTCCGCAGGCTTGTGCTTGCATGCGCAAACGCCCTTTTCCTGCGCCCGCCCGATTAAATCAATCAGTAGCGTCCGGTAGCCCTCGTAAAGCAGCAATACCTGCGCACCAAACACTTCTGACCCGTTAAGGTCGTGAAGGAGCTGCGCCAGGAAAAAACGCACCGAGTTCGCATTGTCACGCACGAACAGCAGGTATGATTCGACCAGCTTCAGGATCTGCGCCTGCTCGTCGAGCAGGCCTGCCTCTTCCGCGAAGTCGATGAAGTACGGTTCGATCAGGCGGTTGAGCACCGCCATGAAAAGCTCTTCTTTGGTTTTGAAGTGCCAGAAGATCAGCGCCTTGCTGACTCGCGCCTCGCGCGCCACTTCCGACATCGATGTCTCATGAAAACCGCGGCTGGCGAACAGTCTCATCGCCGACCGCATTATCTCGTCACGCGACCCCTGCGCCGGCAGTCGCGAATCACCTTCAACTAATCTTGCCTCAACGGCCGCCATAACTTCTCGTGCTACCTTTAACTACCCACTATGGTTTCCGGTTCGCGGCTATCGCTCGACGGCCCTGACCGATCGGCCTAACCATGCGGTCAATGGGAGATTTTGACCTCCCCGGCTGGAAAGTCAATAGCGTGCCATGGCTAATAAGGGCGTGAGTCCACAGGAATTCCCATTCGGGGCTACAATTCGATTGCGACGCCGTCAGATCTGGCAGATTTGCGGGCCGCGACGATCATCGCGAGCGCCGATCGAGCCTCGGCCAAGTCTTCCGATATCGTTTCGTCGCCGCCTGACCTGCCAAGTCTGATTGCGTTCTCGAAGCGTTCGGCGACGCTCGCGAACCAAGTGGAGTGGTATGAATCGTCGGGAGCGTCGGCAACCGACAGGCCCCTGCGAATACCAGCCGCGTCGGTGTGGACAACCGTATCGTTGTCGATTTCGAGCAGACCGCCCACGGCGTAGATGCGCGCCGACGTCCGGCGGATTGGCGCATGCCACGACAGATGGGCCGTCGCGATACGATCGCCTGGGAATACGACTCTGATATCGGCGACTTCCTCGGCGCCGCCGTTCGACGAAGCGCCCGCCATCCACGCCGAAACCGCATGCGGATTCACACCGCCCATCAGCCACCGCAGCAGGTAGAAGACGTGCCAGCCGTGATCGATCAGGATTCCACCGCCGCTCGCCGGATCGCGACGCCATCGGCCGCCGTCGCCGTCCGCACCGGCAGGCGCCGGGCGCATCCGATCCAACGCCAGATGACGCACCGGACCGAGCCGCCCATCCGCGATCATCTCACCGGCCAACTTGTAAGCGGGCGCGTACTTCCAGTTATGCACGCAGGCGAGCACCCGCTCGTTGGCCCGGGCGATGGCGGCTAACGAGTCGAACTCATCGAGAGTCAGGCACAGCGGTTTTTCGACGATCACATGGGCGCCCGCTTCCAGCGCCGCCCGCACAGCGGAGGCATGGAACGCCGGCGGACTGGCGATATCGACGAAATCCGGACGCTCGCCGTCGAGCATCAGGTCGAGGTTGTCGTAAACGCGCACGCCCTTGAGCGTACGATGAGCCAGATGGCGCCGCTCGGCGACCGGATCGCAGATCGCGCCGATCGTCACGCCCGGGCGGACGCTCCAGGCCGGTAGATGGCCGCTGGCGGCCACCGCGCCGAAGCCCACGATCACGCCGCGCAGCCGCGGCGGGGCGGCGCTCAAGCCCGCTCTCTCCACACGATGCGAATCAGACGATCCACGCCTTCGCCATTGCTTCAAGCGCGCGGTCGACAGAATCCGCTGGGATCGGCGGGGAGCCGAGAATCAATCGTTTCACGCCGAGGTTCTCATACTCCTTGATCAAAGCCGGACTGTCGCTCATTGCGGCCGGGGTTACCGTGAGCGAAAGTTCAATCTCCGAGAAACGACGGCCGGCGTCGGCGCACATTTTTTCCAGCGTCTTCAGATCGGCCGCCAGGTCCGCAGGCGGCATTTGGAGCGGCATCCAGCCGTCGCCGATTGCGACGACGTTGCGGAGCGCGCGCTCTCCCCTCGCGCCGACCCAGACGGGAGGATGGGGCTTCTGGTGAGGCTTCGGGAAGCATCGTATCGGCGGGAACTTGATAAACTCGCCGTTGAAGCTCGATTCGGGCTTGGTCCAGAGCTCCTTCATCGCGCCGATATATTCGCGCGTCAGCGGCCATCGTCGCCGGAATTCCACCCCGAAGACTTCGGTCTCATCGACCAGCCAGCCGGCGCCGATTCCGAAGATGAAGCGGCCGTTCGACATGCGATCGAGGGTCGCAACGGACTTGGCGGTCACGATCGGCTCGCGTTCCGGAATCAGGCAGATACCCGTGCCAATCTTGATCTTCGTGGTGGCGGCGGCCGCCAGTGCCAGCGCGATGAACGGATCGAGCGAATGCGAATAGTATTCGGGAATCGTGCCATCGCCGCCCGGGAAAGGCGTCTTATGGGTGACGGGAATGATCGGATGCTCGGGGAACATCAGCAGATCGAAGCCGAGCGCCTCGCACTTGCGCGCCAGATCGCCGGGATGGGTCGTCTCGGCCGACGTGAAACACATAAGTCCTATTTGCATCGCATAACCTCCTAATATTCAGACGCGGCTCGCAGACTCGCCTGCTCGTTCCGCTTCGCTCCATTAGCCCGTTAGCTCCACTAAAGATTCTTGACGCAGCTCGCAGACTCGCCTGCTCGTTCCGCTTCGCTCCACTAGCCCGTTAGCTCCAGCCGAAGAACTCCTTAGCCGAAATGAACTTGCCGACGCCCGCGCTCTTTGCCGCGAGCTCTTCGATCTCCTGATCGCCGACCATTGTGGAGATCGCCAGGTCGACACCGTAGGCCTCGGCCAGTTCGAGGATCATGCCGCCGCGCGGCTTGCGGCATTCGCAGCCCGCCGAGTCGTCGTGCGGACAGATTTGCCATCCGCTCAGGATGTCGCCGAGCCGGGTGTCGAGATCACTCAGCGCCGCTTCGACCTTTGCGAGCTTCAAACGGCCGCGGGCGACACCGGCCTGGTTGGTGACGACGAACATCAGATGGTCGCGAATCGGCCCGAGCTTTTCCGCCACGCCCGGCATCAGCTCGATCGTGATATTGCCCGCCTTGTCGACCGGAAGCTGGCGGGTTTCATCCATCTTTACCAGCGTGCCCGCGAGGTCGAGGAACAGTCCCATGTTGCCGTTTTCACCCGCCATTGGATCAGCGCTCCGAACGCCAGTCGACGTGATCGCGCACGTGGGCGAACACCTCGTCAAGAATCGCCGCGCCCGCATCGGCCTGCGCTGGCGTAATAACCAGCGGCGGATTAATTCTAATGCGCGGAAAGTAACCCATAATGACCAGACCGCGCCGCAGGCTCTCTTTGAACACCAGTTCCATCACGCCGCGTCCGAGCGGCTCTTTAGTCGCGCGATCGCGGACCATGTCGATTCCGATCATCAGGCCGCGTCCGCGCACGTCGCCGACAAATTCGTATTTTTCTTTGAGTTCGAGCAGCCGCCCGAGCAGTCGCGCCCCGGTTGTGCGGGAATTCTCGACCAGGTTTTCATTCGCGATAGCATCGAGCGTCGCGGCGACCGCCACAGCCGCCAGCGGATTACCGCCATAGCTCGACGACGACGCGCTCGGCTTGCCGAACGGTTCGGCCTTGCCGAGTTCGTCACTCAAGAGCACGCCGGAAACCGGAAAGCCCGAGCCCATGCCCTTGCCGACGGTAACGATATCGGGGTCTGCGCCGCTATGTTCGACGCCCCACATTTTCCCAGTGCGGCCGAAGCCCGTGATCATCTCGTCGGCGATCAGCAGCGCGCCGTTTTCGCGCGCGATCTCTTTGACCGCCGGCAGAAAGTCATCGGGCGGTATCACGTTGCCGGCGGTGCCCTGGAACGGCTCGATGATCACGGCGGCGATAGCGCCGGCCGAACTGTTCTTTATCTGCTTGCGCGCAAACTCGACGCAGAAGAGGCCGCATTCCGGATAGGTCATTTTGAACGGACATCGATAGCAGTCGGCGTACGGCACCTGGTAGCGGCCGCCCTCGAGCGGTCCGTATCCCTGCTTGGATTCATCGCCAATTAGTCCGAGTACGCCGGCAGTCTTGCCATGGAAGCCGCCCCAGAAGCTGACGACCTCATGATTCCTGGTGGCCGAGCGCGCAAGCCGCAGGGCAGCTTCGACCGCTTCGGCGCCGCCGCTGTAAAGATGATGTCGCTTGAGTTTTCCCGGCGCCGCGTTGCTCAAAAGTTCGAAGGCGCGCGCACGCTCAGGCGTCGCGAAGGTGCCCACGATCGAGCGATGGGCCTGCGTCGCGAGCGCGTCGGCAAGGCCCGGATGGCCGTGGCCAAGGCTCGCGACGCCGACGCCGGCAAAGAAATCGACGTAGCGATTGCCGTCGGCATCGGTAAGCGTGGCGCCGTTGCCGTGATCAAAGGCCACGCCGGCGAGTTGCGAGATACGCTGGCGGCCGGGCGCGATATAGCGCTGCTCGCGATCGAAAATCTCGCGCGATTTGGGTCCAGGTATAGCCGTCTTCAATTCGGGCAGAAGGTCGGCAGTGCGCTTGCGCGCGGTTTCTCTCTCAGGAGTCATTGTCTCCAGGTCGATGAGTCGCGGGGGCCGCGGCGGAAACAATTCGCCGGGGCCGGCGGAGCAGCATCTGGCAGCGCCGGGCGATCGCGCGGGCGGCTTCATTACGGACCCGGCCGAAGCTGGGCCAATCGTTAAAATCGATAATCGTCACATCGTTATCATTGCTATCGAGCACCGCGTCGCCACCCCACGTCTCGAGTCCGAGCGCCGACGCCGCGCGTTCCGCCCATTGTCTTAGCCTGCGCTCGGCAGCGTCGGGAAGAGCCCCGCCGTCGTCGATCGCTGCAAAGTATTCGCCGCCGCTGACGCCATAGAACTTTATCACGCGGCCGGCCGCCTCCTGCTGCACATAGACGCGCCGCACACCGCGATTAGCAAAGCCGGCCACCGCGGTTTCGAGCGACGCCTGGCCGTCGACGCGGCATACGTCGTTGGCGTCGAGCGCATGAAGATCGCCACGCTTGACGTAGAGTCCACGCACCGGATCGATACCGTCGAGCTGCCACTTGTCCGGCGTCGCCGTCGCCTCGAGCAGCGCCCCGCGCGGACAGGGCACGCCGGCGCGGGCCAGCCCGGGACCCATCAGGTCGCGATAACAGTTGCGGATAGCGAGCGCGGAGTTGATCACTAATGCGCCGGCCTCTTCGAGCGTCGCCAGCGCGCGCAAGGCGTTCTCGCTCTGGCACATTGCGACCACGAGATCGGGAACCGGATGGGGACTCGACGGCAGCCGGCGCGGATCGGATGTCGAGGTGTCAATTCCTGCCGCGCGCAGTTGGGCCATCACAGCGTCCATGATCGCGGCGTCGGCGCTGACCTTGCCGGGCGAGAACTCGGCCTCGCGGTATATTCCCCACGCGCGCATCGCCTACGCCGTCCTTTCCTTTGACGCGGATAAGAGCGCGCGAGCGTCGGCAAGATCGCCGCCCTCATCTATGTCGATCACGTCGCGAAGTTCAATTGCGGACAGACGCCGGCCGCTTTCGATCGCGAGCACAAGGAAGCGCCGGAGCGCATCGAGTCCGCAGGCGCGGGCAATCGGAGCGAGATCGAAGATCCGGTGCGACAGCATGTAAACCCCGGCCGTCACCAGGTCGGCGGTATCGTCGCCGAGCGCGGTTATGAGGCCGTCTGCCGCGACCGTGGCGAAGAGCGGACGTTTGTCGCCGCGCCAGCGGACGACTCCAAGTACGCCATCAAATGAACCCGCGATGGGATGGGAGATCGCGTCGATTGCGGCATCGGCGAAGCGATTCAGCTCGGCCTGCGGCACGACCGTGTCGACGGTCGCGAACAGCGTAAGTCGCGGTTCCGGCGCGCTAGCTTTCTCGAGAACTTCGCCGAGCGTCAACAGAGATTCCATCGAACTCGCGGTGTCGCGGACGACGATATGTATTGGTAAAGCGGCGGCTCGCGGCCGATCAAGAAGACGCGCCGTTTCCGAATTAATAACCGCCGTGACCTTGCCGGCACCGGCAGCGAGTAATGCGATCGCCTGCCGTTCCAGCATCGAGACGCCGTCGATCTCGACCAGCGGCTTCGGAATCCCGTCGGTCGCCGGCCGCAGACGCATCCCGGCACCGGCGGCGAGAATAGCACCGTCGAAGCGGGCATTGGCCGCGGTCATTACCATTCGATTCCCCGCAACTCGCCGAGGGCGCGAATAACGTAGTCGGGCGCGACGCCGAGTTCGGCGAATTCGGTGTGATCGACCGAAGGCGCGCACAGCCATACCGTGCGCAGACCGAGCCGGCGGGCGGGAAGGCAGTCCTTGTCGATCGAATCGCCAACCATCGCGGCCTCGCTCGGACCGACGCCCAGCGCACGCAGCGCCATCATGAAGATACCGGCGTCGGGCTTGAAGACGCCGGCGGCCGACGAGTCGACGATCACGTCGATCAGGCGGGCGCATCCCATTTCGGCGAGTACGCGATCGAGATTGCCGTAGAAGTTAGAAACGACCCCGATTCGATAGCCGCGCTCGCGCAGGTCGGCAAGAATCGCCGCCGTCTCGAGCAGGCCAGCGCGCGACTCCTCGACGAATCGCAGGCTGATCGCGCGGGCGAGCTCCCGGCGCGTCGATACGTTGGTGGCGTGCCAGACACCGTCGGGCGGGTTCTCCGCGAGCCATCCCATCTGCGCTTCAATAAGGAAAGTGACGAGGTCGGCCAGGTTGAAGTCTCGGAGCTCGCGCCATCGGCGATAGCCCTGCGCGGTGGCATGGGAAAAGGCGGGGTCGAGTTCGGCGCGGCCGATCGCGAAACCGGCGGCGCCGTAATGTGCCACGAATCGGTCCAGCCAGTGGCGCGGCGAATCAAGGGTGCCGCCAAAGTCGAGCAATAGAACGCGAGGTTGATTCACACTGCGAGCAGATTAGCAGTCAGCCGAGGCCTCCACTAGAATCCGGCGGGCATCCGGCCTCGATTGCCCGCACATTTCAACGCCTTTTCACGAAACTTCACCAGATGGCAAAAGAGCGCGCCGGGAACTCCGGCCGGCGTTCGAAAGCGTCGGTGGGGAGCCGCTCGGGCGTCAATATCGCCACGGAAAGGGCCGTTTTCGCGCATCCTATGACGATATTCCGCGCCAGATAGCTTGACTTTGACCGAGCGGTCGGTACCTATGGATACCGCGAAAGCGAACAAACCTTTGATAGACATTGCCCTCATCAAGGCGCCGGCACGCGGCGCTGAAACGATTTACGGCCTGACTCTTCTTGAACGAGCCATTACGAATTGCCATCGCGCCGGTGTCAATCGGATCTACATCGAGAATGCCCATGCGACGGCCCGGCAGGACGAGATGTCGGCGGCATTGGGGCGCTTTGCCGGCAAGCCGGGCGTCACGATAGTGGATTCGTTCGCCGAGCTGGCCGCCAGTCATAATCTGGCGCCGGGCACGCCGTGCCTGATGCTCACCGGAAACCTCGTTTTTACCGCCTCCCAGCTACGAAAACTCGTGGCCGACAGCGCCGGGCGTTCAAGCGACGTCGTTACCCTGCCCGCTTATTCGAGCGAAGATGACTCGATCATGGCCGGTCCCATCAATCGGGTAGTGGACCCGGCGGATGCTCGCGGTCGTGTCGGACGCGCCAATCAGGCGAATCGATACCTGCCGTTCGCGCTCAATGGCAAGCCCGAGGACGCCGACGAGGCCGAAGTGCGGCTGGCCAAGGCGCTGCGCTTCGAGACCGTCGAGACCGACGGCATTCTGGCGCGGCTGATCGATCGGCGGGTGTCATGGCGGATAAGCCGTCAACTCGCGCGGCTGGGCGCGTCGCCCAACGGCATCACGATTTGCAACACGTTTATCGGTTTTCTATGCGCCAGCCTGTTCGTGTCGACGAGCTACTGGTCGCGTATCGCGGGTGCGCTGCTGTTTCTCGTTGCCGTCACGATCGACGGTGTCGACGGTGAAGTGGCGCGGCTGCGGATGGTCGAGTCGAAATTCGGCGCCCTGCTCGACCGGATTACCGACAATATCGTTCACGTGGCGGTATTTATCGGCCTGATGGTCGGGTGTTATCGAATCAGCGGCAGCACAGCCTATTTTTATCTGCTCGGTATTCTGCTGGTGGGATTCGGCGCATGCGCCATCTCGGTCCAGCGCGCGCTGCGCGTACGTGGCGACGAGGCGCAAGAGTGGCTGTCGAAAGTGGAACGGTTCTCGGGGCGCGACTTCGCCTATCTTCTGGTCGTATTGGCGGTGATCAATCATCTGGCAATCTTTTGCTGGGGAACCGCATTCGGTACGTGGGTTTTCGCCTTGGTTTTGTGGTGGCTGACTGATCGGCGCTCCGAAACAGGCGAGCATCAGGCACGGCCGGCGAATCACGCCGCGGCCGCGGAGGAAGTATGAGGAAACCTCGCATCCTGTTGGTTCAGCCAACGACCATCCATCTGGATGGCACCCCGCATAAGACGCGGTGGCGGCTGATCATGGGGCTGATGATCCCGCTGATGGCGGGTCTTACGCCCGATGACTATGACGTCACGCTGGTCGATGAGCGTCTCGAAGACATCAATTGGGACGGCGGCTGGGATCTGGTCGGCATGACGACGACGATCGGTGCGTCGCTGCGGGCGTATCAGCTCGGCGACGAATTCCGGCGCCGCGGTATACCGGTCGTAATGGGCGGCTTCCATGCGACTCTGCAGACCGATGAGGCGCTGAAGCATGCCGATGCGGTCGTGCAGGGCGAGGCCGACCTCGTGTGGGCGCCGCTGCTGCAGGACTGGCGCGACGGCAAGCTCAAGCAGATCTACAAGGCCGACAAGCTGCACGACCTGAAAAATCTGCCGCGGCCGCGTCACGAACTGCTGAAGCTCAACCGCTACCTGTTCAAGGCGGTGCCGGTCCAGGCCAGTCGCGGATGCCCCTATCGATGCTCATTCTGCGAGATTCCGGTCTTCTACAACGGCAGCTACCGCACTCGCCCGATCGAGGACATCGTCGAGGAAATGAAGCAGGTTATGAAGATAACCGGCTTCAGGCGCTTCCAGTTCATCGATGATCAGATTACTGGCAAGCACAAGTTCGCCAAGGAGCTGTTCAAGGCGATCGAGCCGCTTAATATCCGGTTTTCGTGCTTATGGACGGTTAATTCGAATCACGACGAGGATCTGCTCGAGCTCGCGGCCAAGGCCGGTGTATTCCACGTCAATATCGGCGTGGAATCGGTCAGCCAGGATAGCCTGCTGTCGATGAACAAGATCCAGAATCACACAGACCAGTACAAAAAACTGCTGGCCCGGCTCGAAAAGCACGGCATCTACTATTCGCTGAACTTCCTGTTCGGCCTCGAAGAGGACAAGCCCGACATTTTCGACCAGACGCTGAAGTTCCTGCACGAGGTCAAGGCGCCCGAGGCGTTCTTCAATACGGTCACGCCGCGGCGCGGCACCCCGATGCGCACGATGCTCGAGAACGAAGGCCGCGTCATCATTCCGGACGCCGACATGTACACCAACAACTTCCGTTGCATGTTCGTGCCCAAGAAGATGTCGCCGCAGCAGGTCGAAGAGGGCGTCTGGCGCTGCACCAAGGAGTTCTACTCACTCAAGTCGATGTTCAGGCGGCTGCTGATGCCGCCGGGCAAGTTCACCTGGCAGGGTCTGACCGAGAACATGCTCTTCTACTGGGGCGC
>Ga0302325_10009136_pt1 | contig 21700 bp, 15 predicted proteins | sample Palsa_T0_2_FD_201948 | JGI IMG/M metagenome (GOLD analysis project Ga0302325, IMG submission 201948) | Peat permafrost microbial communities from Stordalen Mire near Abisko, Sweden - Palsa_T0_2 | ecosystem: Environmental > Terrestrial > Soil > Palsa > Peat permafrost | place: Sweden: Abisko...
TGACGGCCCCGGGCTCGACCCCGGTGACCTTGCCGGGAATCTGGTTACGTATCGTCAGCTCTCGAAGCGGGCTCGACCCCTTCGCGAGCATCACCTCGGTTGCCTTCACGAGGACCGTCACCGTGTCGCCCTCCGTGAGGCCGAGCCGTTCGACGCTATGACGGGTGATGACCGCAATGAGCTCCTCACCGTTGACCTCGACGGCGACCTCCGCCATGACCGTGCCGCCGAGAACGCTCTTCACCGTTCCGCGGAGCTGGTTGCGTGCCGTCAGATCCATGAGCTCCGTGGCTGACATCCGAACCCCTCTCTCTCATCGCCTCATCGCTTCGGTGCTATCGAGCAAAATCGTACTCTCCGCGGCGACCCCATCAATCTCGTCGGTTCGGGAAGCAAGCTCCGCTCACATTCGATCTTCGCTCCGGCATGACGCAGATGCGTACGCTTTCCGCGCCGGGCGCCCCTGACAGGCAGGGCCGATCCAGGGCACCGGCCCGGTGCCCTCGCCTGGAACCACGGCGTCGAGCTCCTGGGCGAGGCAGGCCCTCGCCCACAGCCGCCGAACCTCCGGCTGCGGGTGTCGCAAAGCTCGGGCTGGCTCGCTTCGCCCGCGTGGGGTGCCCGCCGCGGGCGGAGCGGCGTCGGCTTGCGCGCCGCGGTCGACCAACAGCCGCCTCTTGAAGTCGGGCGCCACGCGCTGTGCTAGAACGCGCTGGGTAGCGATGCCGAGGGGCAATCTTCTGATAGGGCTCACCGTTTCGTGCCTCATTGTCGGCGTGTTCGCCTGGACAGCGTCCGCCGCCTCGACCGCGTCGCGTAGCGCGACGGCGGCGGGCTGCAGCGACCCCGTGACGCACGATCCGTATGACGGCTACCACGTCGGTGTCCCGTATGGATGGAGCGTGTTCCGGATCGACGGCAGGCTCGTTGTCACGCCGAGCGCGACGTCTCCTGAACAGGTGATTGTCGCTCCGGTGGTTCTCAGCCACGACTTGACGGCGGCGAAGTTCTTCGCCTCGAGTATGCAGCTGCTCGACAGGCAGATCGACTCGATCGGGAACGCGATGCGCTACCACATCACGAGCGTGCGCGCCGGCATCCCGCAGGCCTCGCTGACGGGTCGAGCCGGGACGGTCGCCGTCGCGGGACAGGCCACGGTGCTCGTCCTCGCCGACCAGACCGCACACGGCTCACAACTCGCCGTGCTTTCGGCCTACTGGGCCCCTCCCGGTCAGCTCGCCGTCGACCGGACCAAGCTTGCGTCCGTTGCGCTCTGCTACGGGCCAGAGCGGGCGCCGCTCTTCCGCATCTTCAAGGACAATGTCTTCACCTACGCAATGCCACCGAATTTCAAGGTGACGAGCGAAGGCCAGGACGAGCTCTTGATCGCCGCGAGTGACGACGCCTCGGCCAGCTTTCTGCTGACGCTTCTTCCCGCGAGCGATGACATCACGTCCGTGCAGACGCTTCAGCAGTACGTCTTCTCACACGAGAACATCGCGATTCGCGATCTGCTGGCCTCGAGCGTCTCGCCGCAGCAGTCCTCCTCGGACGGCGCGGTCAACCAGCTGGAGGACATCGAGTTCACCGGCGTCCTCAACGGGAACACCCCCGTACACGGACTCGCTTCGATCGAGGCGAGCGTCCTGAAGGGCGTCGACGCCGCGGGCACCATACGCCTCGCGCTGACGAAGACCTCCTACTGGAACTCGACCAGCGGCGCGGTAATTCGGATCGCCGCCGGGATCCAGCACAGCTTCAGCCAGGATCTTCAAGAATGGGAGCGCCTGAGCGAGCAGCAACAGCAGTTCGGGCAGCAGGTCACGGGATTCGACCAGGCGCTCAACGGCGAGGACCTCGTCGAGGACCCCTCGACGGGCGAGACCTTCGAGGCGCCGTACAACAGCTACCTTCAGAGCGGTCCCGATGGACCCGGCTACTACACGGGCACCCCCGGAGACCTATCGAAACTCGACATCGTCACGCCGTGAGCCCGAGTCGCTCCGGGGATCGGAGCGGGCGTCATCGCGGGCCTCGGTTTCACGGCCGAGCAGACGTGGTCTGCACCCAGACGCGCTGACCGCGCGCGCACACCCGAGCGCGGCGAGGATCCCTCGCAGCGGAGCGCTGGCTCGAGGGTCGGATGCAAAATCTGCTCGACGACCGGTACGCCCCGCGACGGAAGTCGCGTGAGGCGCACCGCGAGTACGGCCACCGCCGGCCCCGAGAAGGCGCACGCCCGCGGATGGGCCCGGTCAGCTGTTGACGTCCGCCACGAGCACGTATTTCACATCGATGTACTCGTCGATCCCGACATGGCCGCCCTCGCGGCCGTAGCCGGACTCCTTGACGCCTCCGAATGGGACATTCGCAGCGCTGATGATCCCCGAGTTCACACCGATGATCCCGTAGTCGAGCTTCTCGGCGACCCGGATCAGGCGTGCGTAGTCACGCGTGTGGAAGTATGCGGAGAGACCGTAGAGCGAGTCGTTTGCGAGCCTGACCGCCTCTTCCTCGGTGTCGAAGGGCGCGAGAGCTGCGACCGGCCCGAAGGTCTCCTCCCTCGAGATCAGCATGGTAGGCGTCACATCGGCAACGACCGTCGGGGCATAGAAGGAGCCCCGGCCGTACTCACCGTCAACGAGACGCTCGCCTCCCGTGAGCAGTCGCGCACCTCGTTCGACGGCGTCCCGGACCTGCTCGCCAACATGCTCGATCGCGTGTTCGTTGATCAACGGTCCGATGTCGACCCCGGGCCTGTCTCCGGGGCCGACCGACATCGCTCTCACCTTCACGCACAGGAGTTCGCAGAAGGCGTCGTAGATGTCACGCTGAACGAACACCCTGTTTGCACACACGCACGTCTGGCCGGCGTTGCGAAACTTCGACGCGATGAGACCGTCGACTGACTGCTCGAGATCGGCGTCGTTGAAAATTACGTACGGCGCGTGGCCACCGAGCTCCAGAGAAAGACGTTTGACCTGATGGGCGGAGAGTCGGATGAGCTCCTTTCCAACTTCGGTGGAGCCCGTGAATGACACCTTCCGCACCCGCCGGTCGGCAAAGAGCGTCTCGGCCACCATGCCCGAGGCGCGGGACGTGATCAGGTTCACGACTCCCGGCGGCGCACCGGCATCTTCGAGCGCGCGCAACACGAGCGCCGCGGTCAACGGGGTCGCACTCGCCGGCTTGACGATGCTCGTGCAGCCCGCGGCGAGAGCCGGACCGAGTTTCCGCGTCATCATCGCGGCGGGGAAGTTCCACGGCGTGATCGCTGCCGTCACCCCGACCGGCTGACGCAGTACGAATACGCGGTTCGCCGGGTTGATGGCGGGCACGATCTGACCGTAGACACGCTCCGCCTCGCCCGCGAACCACTCGAAGAAGCTCGCCGCGTATTCGATCTCGCCAGCTGCTTCTGCAAGCGGCTTTCCCTGCTCTGCCGTCATCACCGCCGCGGTCTCACCCTTTCGCTCGCGGAGCAGGTCAGCGGCACGACGCAGAACCCGCCCTCGTTCGATCGCCGCGGTCGAACGCCACGCCGGGAGCGCGGCGCCGGCGGCATCGATGGCGGCTTCCACGTCCTCACGGCCCCCATCCGGAACCGTGCCGACGACCTCGCCCGTTGCCGGGTCGAGCACGTCGAAGCGTTTTCCACTCCGGGCACCGACCCAGCGGCCGCCGATCAGGAGCTGGTCCTCGTGCGTGGTGATCACAGCCACGGTCGAGCCTTCCACCGCGACCGCACCTGCGAAAATCCCGGCCCGGTCGGACACGACGATGCGCTCGAGGGCAGCTGGAGGCGGCCGGACCGTCGCTGCATCGCACCAGACTAATGGAGTCAGACCTCCTCCCGTCATGCCGCCCCGGGATCCGGCCGCGGTCTCACGATCCGCCTGGGCTCGGAGCCCGACGCCGACGATGCTCCGACCCGCCAATTCTTGGCTGGTTCGGGTCGAAGAACGGGCGATCAGATCAGATTTGGAGGTCGTCGCCGACGCTGAGTCATAACCCTCTGGGATCCTTTTCAACGCTGAAGGGGCTTCACGGGAGCCCCGTCTTGAAGACGCTCGGCTCGTCAGCGGCGACGAGAACTGTGTTTTCATCGCTGACCGGCACTCTCTGTGTCGCTACGCCGACGGCCGCAATGTCTCGGTTCGTCAACGGCGCCACCCGCTGGGCAACCGTCCATAGCGGCCCGAACTGACCGAAGTTCCCGGGTCTGGTTGCGACGATCCTGGCCTGGGGGAGCGCGTTTGTGGTCGGTGGCGGCCGCGGGCGTCTTGTCAGCGGGTGCCCGGGACGGTCGTGATCGGTTCGTGGGGCTCAAGGCGGAGCTGGAGCCGGTGAACTGCTCGACGAGCCCCGTTCCGGACAGGTTGATTCCTCATCCCGTCACGTCTGACTTATGCGCCACGAGATCTCGAACGTTCCGGCCAGCGCGATAGTCTCCGCTGCGTGACAGAAGCGCCGGGCAAGGCGACAGCGCCGCACAGCCACCGGCAGACTCCGGATCGAGCAACGGATCGGCCGATGCGGAGCGGGCGAACGACATGGCCCTGAAGCACCCGAAGGGGCCGGAGCGGCCAACCCGCGATCTGGCGCTACCGCCGATTTTCGAGATCGAGGGCGACCAGATCCCCCGCCACCACATGCCCCTGGGCGAGATGGCGGCGGATGTCGCCTATCAGATCATCCACGACGAGCTGATGCTCGACGGCAACGCGCGGCTCAACCTCGCCACGTTCGTCACCACCTGGATGGAGCCTCAGGCCCAGAAACTGATGATCGAGTGCGTCGACAAGAACATGATCGACAAGGACGAGTACCCGCAAACGGCGGAGCTCGAGATGCGCTGTGTCAACATGCTGAGCAACCTCTGGCATGCGCCGGATTCCGCGGAGTCGACCGGCTGCTCGACAACCGGGTCGAGCGAGGCTGCGATGCTCGGCGGTCTCGCCCTCAAGCGGCGTTGGCAGAGGCGGCGGGCGGCGGAGGGAAAACCAGCCGACAAACCTAACCTCGTCATGGGCATCAACGTTCAGGTCTGCTGGGAGAAATTTGCGAACTACTGGGACGTCGAGATGCGGCTCGTGCCGATGGAGGGCGAGCGTTTTCACCTTGGCGCCGACGAAGCCGTCGCGCTCTGCGACGAAAACACGATCGGCGTCGTCGCGATCCTCGGCTCGACGTTCGATGGTTCCTACGAACCCATCAAGGAGATCTGCGCCGCGCTCGACGACTTCCAGGCGAGAACGGGGCTCGATGTCCCGGTCCATGTCGACGGCGCGTCGGGTGGATTCGTCGCTCCGTTCATCGACCGTGAGCTCGAGTGGGATTTCCGCCTGGCACGCGTCGCCTCGATCAACGCCTCCGGTCACAAGTACGGACTGGTCTATCCGGGAGTCGGCTGGATCGTCTGGCGAGACGCCGAGGCCCTCCCGGCTGATCTGATCTTCTGGGTCAACTACCTCGGCGACAACATGCCGACGTTTGCGCTCAACTTTTCGCGTCCCGGAGCCCAGGTCGTCGCGCAGTACTATCAGGCAATTCGCCTCGGTTTCGCGGGCTATCGAAAGGTCCAGGCATTCGCGCGCAACGTCGCGATCCGGCTTTCCGCGGAGATCGCCGAGCTGGGCCCGTTCGATCTGCTCACCCGGGGGGACGAGCTGCCAGTGTTCGCCTTCAAGCTCAAGAGCGACATCGATAACTACACCGTCTTCGACGTCTCCAACGCGCTCCGGGAGCGGGGCTGGCAGGTCCCTGCCTACACCTTCCCGAAGAACCGCGAAGATCTCGCCGCGCTCCGTGTCGTCGTCAGACAGGGCTTCAGCCACGACCTCGCCGATCTGCTGCTCGCAGACATGAGACGGCAATTGCCGCGCCTGGAGCGCCAAACGGCTCCGGTCCACCACGCCTCGGACGGCTCGCAGTTCCGCCACTGAGCGGCGGCTGGACGCGCGGACGCTTGCGGCTTTCGGAAGCCGCGACGCCCGCCGCGCGCGAATTGTCGCTCCGGCCTCCTCACGAGGCTCCAGCAGGCACGTGCTCGCCGTCCCTTGGGGGCCCCGAAAGGTCCTCCCGAAAACGACGGGGAGATCTCCGCGTCTGGTTTTCTACTCGCTCGCCGACAGGAGAGGCGAACAGGGCCTCACCGCGTCTGGAACGCGGAACCTCGACTCAGCGATCCGACTCGATGCGGCGCGCATGCACGAACCCGGCCGCCGAGCGCGCTGCAACGACGGACACGAGGCACCCGACCGCAAAAGCCGAGCCCGAGTAGACCACCGCGATCGAGGGGCGCTCGAGAAACGGCGCGGCGAACTGGACCGCGCTCAACATCGCGGTCAGACACAGGAAGACGAGCCCGCGCGCCGCTGCGCCCAGACGGAGGTGCGCGACTCCCGGGAGAAGCAGCGAGGCCGCGACGGCGGCCAGGAGCAGCAAGGACCGGGAAGGGTGCAGGCCCTTCATCTTTCCAGCGTACCGTTGTGAACATACCCGGCGAGCGTTTTCGATCCCGAAATGGTGCACGAATCGCTTTTGACAGGGCGGCTACCCGGTGATGCAAATCGTCCGGCCGCGAAAAACGCCGCTTTTTCCGTCTGATTCTCGACCTGCGCCAGGGCACGCTATCGGCGCAAAATGCGTAGCTCTGCTCACAGCCCGACGTTGCAGCTCACGCTCGAGCCGCGAGACCTCAGCGCATGTGCCGGGCGATCTTCAGCTCGAGCATCTCCTTGACCCGCGGCCAGTCATCGTCGAGGATCGCGTACCAGGCAGAGTCGCGGATCGAATCGGGCAGCTTCATGTGCTTGTGGAAGACGCCTTCGAAGCGCGCACCTATGCCGAGCAGCGCGCCTCTGACGCGAGTGTTGCGCGCGTCGGTCTTGAACTCCACGCGCATCGCGCCCCAGTCCTCGAACGCGCCCCGGAGCAGCAGGTACTTCGTCTCGATGTTCGCACCCGTCCCCCACTGCGCGCGCTCGAGCCAGGTCCAGCCGATCTCGAGGCGCTTGTGGAGCGGTTCGATGTTCATGTACCGCGTTGACCCCACCGGGCGACCCGCGACCTGAACCACGAACGGCACCTCGGCCTCGCTGGACAACGCCAGATCAAACCAACGGTCGAAACCGAACGTGTACATCACGGTGTAGCGATGAATCTCCGGCTCCCGCTCGGCCGCCTCGCGTAGACCCTCGCGGTGGCGTTCCTCCATCACCTCGACGCGTACGATCCGACCCTCGAGCGGCCCGGCGGGTCGAAGGCCGTTCGGGTCAGCTGCCAGGGTCACACCGCCCTACGCGACATGCAGCGCTCCCCGACCGATCGGCCTTCGCGTTCCCGGGATCGTGCCGGGCGGGTCTTCCTCGACGCTGGAGGTCTTCGAGCCGCGAGGATTCTCGGGCACTCGGCTTTGACCCCGCGAGATCGCATCCCTTCTGAAGGACGGCGACTGGCGCAGCACCGCTGACGACAGTCGCGCCCACCGCCGAAGACAATAGACCGATCGCAATGGCGTGCCGGGATCGCACATCGCCTCGAAGAGACGGGCCGTCCCGAAACGGGAATCTCGAACACCCGTCAGGCGCGTTCGCCGCCCGGGGGCGGCGCGAGCAGCCGACGAGGCTAGACATCCCGCTCGTAGGATTCCGCCGACGCGTCCTCGCTCGCCGTGGGCGATACGTCCTGATCTCCGTCGCGCAGGCCTGACGGACCCGGGGTCGAGCGGCGTGCGGGGAGATCTCCGTCCCGCGCCGGAGGTGGCGGTTTGCTCGCGGTCCGATTCGCCCAGAGCCAACCGCCGATCCACCCGAGAACGAAGGCGGGAAGGACCAAGATCAGGATCGTGAGGTACTCGCCGCGACTCATGCTCAGCCGCTACGACCCGACGCCACACGCAAACCACGCCCCTCGCGCGGCGCCCACCGCCGGGCGATTCGTTGAGGTCGAAGAGTGTACAAGACCGCTGGAAGGGTACGGAGAGGTACTCTCAGGCGCTGGACGAACCTCTTGGGAGGAATGTGGAGAATCTGACCGGCGCGCTAAGCGTCCTCTGGAGAGGAAGGTACCTCGTGCTCGCCGGCCTCGTGGTCGGGGTCGTATGCGGCCGTATAGCAACCGCAGTCGCCACGAAGGTCTACGAGGCCACAGCGGTGGTGCAGGTTCAGTCGAGCGAACCGATCGGCGCGGGCGCCGACCCCTTTGATCAGCAGGAGGCAAACCAGGCGCTCGCCGGAACCTACGCGACCCTGATCGAGTCGAGCAGTTTTCTCGCCGGGATACGCCCCAACGTCGCGGGCGGCCGCTACTCGACCTCCGATCTCGAGGCGCACATCTCGGCGCAGACCGTGACCCAGAACGCACAGAACACGGATCTGATCCAGGTGATCGGGACGGGCTCCTCGCAGAGCGATGCGTTGGCCGTGACAGACGGCGTCGCCCGCGCCTTCGTGAGTGCAGTGGAATCGGCGGGCAGCACGCGCTCCGCCGGTCAGGAGCGCCAGCTCAAGCAGCAGATCGCCGCCATATCGGCCCAGATCGCGCAACTCACGGCCCGCCGCTCGCGCTCCGCGGCAGACCTGCAGCAGATCGCCTCGCTCCGCACGACCAGCGCCGCGCTCACGACCCAGCTCGCAACGGCGATCGCCAACGACGCTGCGAGCGCCGGCTCGGTCTCGCTCGTCGGCCCGCCGGTTGCGGCGGGGGGACCGATCCAGCCCAAGCCGGCACTCGATCTCGTGGTCGGCTTCCTGCTCGGCCTCATCGCGGGGATCGGGCTCGCCTGGCTCCGCAGCGTCCTTGACCATCAGCTCCACTCCGCAAACGATGTCGAACGGCTCGTCGACGCGCCTGTGCTGGCCCTCGTCCCCTTCTCGCGCCGGGCGCGGTCGGGCGACCCGCTCGCCGGCGAGGCCTTCGACATCCTGCGGACGAACCTGACCTTCGTCTCGCCGGGCAAGCCTCCGGCCGTGGTGACGGTGACGAGCCCGCGGGAGGGAGAAGGAAAGACGGCGGTGGCGGAGGGCCTCGCCCGTTCCGCGGCGGCGAGCGGTATGAAGGTCCTGCTCGTTGACGGGGATTTACGCACGCCCGCACTCACACAGCGCACGGTCCGCCAGCGCTCCCGCGCCTCCGCCACGGCAGCGGACTGGCCGCGCCCGGCCCCCGTCGTGCTCGAGGCGGGGCCGCGCACCGACCAGGGTCCGATCGACGCAATCGCGCTCGAGCCGTTCGTGAGCGAGGTAAGCGCCGGATACCTGCACATCGCGAGGTTCGCCGTCCTTCCGACGGGACGTGCACCCGTGAACCCGACGAGCGTCCTCGCCCGCCCGGAGACGGCGGCGCTGGTCGAACGAGCCCGCGCGACCTACGACCTGATCGTGTTCGATTCCCCGCCACTCGACCGCCTCGCGGACGCCGCGATCCTTGCGGCCGTCTCGGACGCGAGCATCGTTGTCGTCCAGAGCGACGAGACGGCCAAGAACGACCTGCTGCGAGCGGTTGAAACGCTCGGACGCGCACCGGCTCCGGTCGCCGGGGTGGTGATACTCCAGGAGACGCGGGCGCCTCACCGCCCGCTGAGATCGGTCGGGGAGCTCGTCGTCCTGCTCGAGAAGGGGGCCGCGATGCTGCTCGAGAAGGGGGCTCGTTATCGCGCGCGCACCCCTCGCCGACGACGCTCGTGGTGGCCCCCGAGCGGGGACCCGCGTCCGTTCGTGCAGAACGCGATCCAGAAGCAGCGCGTCGCGATCCAGAAGCAGCGCGTCGCGATCCAGAAGGAGCGAATCGCGTCCAGACGCCGCGGCGACGAGAAGGGACCGTAGTCGTCCCGGCCGTCGGCTCCGTGGGTTTCGCGAGGGAGAGATCGTCGTCGCCTACAACCGCCCGGCGAGACTCACGCGCAGAGCTCGAGGCGGGCCCGCGTCTCAGCGATGGCGGCGAGAGGCCCCCGAGAACCTGCCGCGCCGCGCAACCGAGTGGGCTACCGGCCGACGATCTCCTCGAGATAGGCAAGCCGCTCTCTCTCCTTCAGAGTGACATCGAGCAGTGGCTCCACCTCCAGCCGATCCACCCGCCGGCCCCGCACACTCTCGACGAAGCGCCGGATCCGCTCGATCCCGCTCCGCACGTTGAGCTCGTCGTTGGGAAGCCGCAGCAGAAACCACGGCTCGGCTCCGAGAAAGTCGGTGTCTTCGTAGCCGATGATCACCGGCAGGCCACGGGCCAGGTAGCGGCGCACCTTGAGTGGGCAGGCCTCGTTCATCTGCTTGCGGTGCAACGCGAGCGTCCCGAGCGCCACGTTGGCGGCCGCGAGCAGCGGCTCGCAGTCCGACGCGATCAGGAACCCGTGGCAGACGACATTCGCGACCGACCGTCCCCGGTCGACTCCTACGAGGTCGAACCGCCACTCGGGAACCATGTGGGCAAGCTCGAATACCTTGTCCACGCCCTGCCAGTAGACATCGTCACCGATGTACAGGAGCCGGACCGGATCGCTGCCCGCGGGCACCGATGCGACGTCGTCGAACGCGATGCCGTTCGAGATGACCCGGATCGGCAACCTCGGCGCTCTTCGCTGGAGCCGCCCGGCGAGCTCATGGGTGACGCAGACCGCGGCCGCCGCTGCTCGCTCGACGAGACGCTCCTGAAGGCGGCCATACAGGCCGGCCGGCCAGCGACGAGCGGCCAGCTCCGCACGGAAGTCGGAGTTGATCTCGATGACCGTCGGCAGCCGCCGCGCGAGCTCCAGCGGGGGCGGCACGAAGAGGTCGTAGCGCAGATAGGCGACGTCGGGCCCGAAGGCGCGGGCGGCCGCGTAGAGCGCCCGGGTCTTCTGCACGCGGTCGAGCGGCCCCGCGAACAGGAACCTCCGGCCGGAAAGTGCGATCCCCGTTCCGGCGGGGGGTCGCGGGCCGAGCAGGAACAGCTCGGCCTCGTGGCCTTGGGATCGCCACTGGGCGAGTTGTGAGTCGACCTTCTGCGTCACACCGTCCGCTCGCCGTGCGTCCCAGTAGCAGACAAAAGCGATCCTCACCCGCCGCCCCCGCGACGCTCACACCGGCCGCCGTGTGCTCCCATCGCCGCGAATCCGACGCCCTCGGTCTGAAGGCGGAAGGGCGCGCGGCTCCCTCGCCGCCCGCCAACCGGGCGCCGACGGCTGGCGCCGCGCCCTCCCCGCTCCTGTTCGTGTTGTGCTTCGAGTCCGGGTATCACGAGACACGGCTCCCTCGGTTTCCCCGCATTCTTCCCGGTCGCGCCTGCCCCGGCGGCGAAGTGCTCGACGGCGGCGATCCGAACGGCCGCGGCCGGGCGGGCTCCGGATGCGCAGTCCGGGCGAGGGTCGCGCTCGAGCCATCGCCGATCCCGTTCGGGGAGACGCGGGCAAGCGCCGGCGCGCGTCGGCCCGGGAGCCGGTAGTGCTCCTCGTCGAGTGCGGTCCCGAGCACGCCGCCGAACGCGAGTACGCAGTCGCCACCCTCCTGGGCGAGTTCCTCGGGCTGGAGCACCGGCTCCTCGTGGGCGCAGCGGGTGACGTCGTCATCCGCTGCCCCTCGGCCGGGGTCGAGCGCAGGCTCATCGTCCGCGATGCGCTCTTTGGCCGCTCGAGACGTCTGCTCGATGCGGCCGCGCTCCCCCGGCCACCGCTGCCCCTCGTCCCGCGCGCGCTGCTCGCCGAGGTCACCGTCCTCGGCGACCTGCCAGTGCTCTACGGCGGCGGCGGCGCGGAGGCGATCAGGAGCTCGAGCGCAGACGCCGTGATCGAGCTCGCGGTCGACGTCTTCGGCGCCGCATTCGTCCTCCTGACACGACTCGAGGAGGCCGTTGTCGAAGAGCGTGACGACCACGGACGCTTTCCCTTCTCGGCGACGCTGGCCGCACGGGAGGGCTTTGCCGACCGGCCGCTCGTCAACGAGTACGCGGAACTCCTCTGGTGGGCGCTATCCCGGCTCTGGCCGCGCCTGCCGCGCATTCGGCACACATTCCGCATCCGACCGACCCACGACGTCGACTGGCCCTTTCTCTCCCGCGGGCGTCTCTGGGAATCCGTGCGGGCGGCGAGCCGGGATCTGAGCGTCAGGCGCGACCGCTCACTGGCCCTGGGACGTCTCCGTTCGACCCTCGCGATCCGGCGCCGCGGGCGAGACGCAGACCCCTTCAACAGCTTCGCCTTCCTCATGCAGACGAGCGAGGCGCACGATGTGCCGGCCTCGTTCTACTTCATGCCCGCCGGCTCGGATGCGCGCTTCGACAGCGGCTATTCACTCGACGATCCCTGGATCCGCGGGTTGATCGGCGAGCTTTCGGCGCGTGGCCATCAGGTCGGTGTCCATCCGAGCTACCGCACCTATCGTGACGAGGACGCCCTGCGCTCCGAGGTCGAACTCCTGCGCCGGGCCTGCGCCGCCGCGCAGGTGGACTGCGCAGCGCTCGGCGGTCGGCAGCACTTCCTCCGCTGGGCCAATCCGATCACCTGGCGCATCTGGGCGGCGGCCGGCCTCGAGTACGACTCGACACTGGGCTTCGCCGAGCAGGGAGGCTTTCGAGCCGGAACGTGCTTCGAGTATCCGACCTTCGACCTCGAGCAGAGGCGAACCCTGCCATTGCGCGAGCGCCCGCTCATCGCGATGGAGACGTCGTTCCTCGCCTACCAGCAGCTCTCACCCGAGTCCGCGGCCGCCGGGATGCGAGCGCTCAAGGAACGCTGCCGCCCCTTCGGCGGTGACTTCGTGTTCCTCTGGCACAACAACCGGCTCGGCAGCGAGCGGGAGCGGCGGGCATATGCATCGATCTTCGACGACTGATCACGCGGGCATGCGGCCGCTCCGCGTCCGTACGGTCCGCCGCCAGAATCACCATTTCCGGCTCGGGATCGACCTCGGGCAGCAGAACGCGACCTTCGTCGCACGCACGATGACGCTCCGACGGCTGGTCGGGTGGTCGCAGGCGTTCGCGCCGGTCCCTGAGGCGGGCTACGACCTCGTCCACTCGGTCAACGCCGTGCCGATCATGACCCGCCGGCCCTACGTGATCTCCTTCGAGAACTTCCTTCCGCGTGTCCCCGAGGACACCCATATCGGCTGGCTCGAGCACGTGCTGCAGCGGCGGTTGCTGCGCGACGTTCGCTCGGATCGCTGCCTTGCGCTGCTCCCGATGTCCAGGTACGCGATCCGCCAGTTCAGGGCGCAGAACCGCGCCTTCGCGGGTCGCGAAGAGCTCGAGCGGCGGATGCGCGTCCTCTACCCGGCGATCGAGACACCCGGCCACGGACCCAAGCCGCATTCCGCCGGGATCTCGCTGCTCTTCGTGGGCTTCAACTTCATCGGTAAGGGCGGGCCGGCACTCCTGCGGGCCCACGAGCGGCTACGCGCACGCGGCCTCCCCGTCTCGACCACCATCGTCTCATCGCTCCAATGGGCCGAGGACGACTTTCTCGGGCCACCCTCTCGCCCCTACGTCGAGCAGGAGCTTCGACGCCTCGGCGGTGCGGCGATCACCCATCACCGCACCCTCCCGAACTCCCAGACGCTCGAGCTCATGCGCAGGGTCGACTACCTCGTGCTGCCGACCCTCCACGACACGTTCGGCTACGTCGCGATCGAGGCGCTCTCGCGTGGGACACCCGTGATCGCGACCGACACGTGCGCCCTGCCCGAGATCGTCAAGCACGGGCGCTCCGGCTTTCTGCTGCCGTTCGAGCGGGACGAGGAGGTGGGTAGGTGGCGATACCTCTACCAAACCGGCGAGGCCGATTATCTGGATCGCTTCGATCAGGCGATCGAGCTCCTCGCCCAGGGCATCGTGGACGCGGTCGAGCGCGCGTGGGAGCAGCGTCGCGACTACGAGGCGATGAGTCAGAGCGCACTCGAGCGGGCCCGTACCCGCTTCTCGCGCGCCTATGCGCGCGCCGCGCTCGAGCAGATCTATGAGCGCGCGCGGGCCTGAGCGCCTCGGCCCCTGCCCTCCGGCGCCGGACTCGCGGGCGCCGGATACCCGAGGCCGATGCCGAGCCCCGCCGCAAGCCAGAGCGGGCCGTCCCCGGAGATGTCGCCGGTGAGAAGTGACGTGATCGCCGCGGCAACGAAGAGGGCGAACACGATCGCGGCCCGCGAGCGACGGACGTCGTCGCGCGAGCGACGCCAGAGCCGGAGGATCCCGCCCCCCGAGGTCACCAGGAATGCGACGGTGATCAGCGCCCCGATGACCCCGAGCTCGGCTCCGGTCTCGAGCACCACGTTGTGGGGATAACGATCGAGGCAACCCGGCCCCGGGCAGACCTCCGATCGTCCTTCGTGTGCGAACGACCCGGTGCCGGCGCCCAGAAGGGGGTGGCGGAGCATTGTCTGCCAGGCAGCGACCCAGAGCTGGTTGCGCCCGTTGCTCGAGACGCCCGATCCGCTGCCCGTCAGCACCGAGAGGGCCCGTTGCGCGGCTGCCGCGGGCACCACCGTGCCGACCGCCGCCCAGGCCGCGATGAACACCGCCACGACCGCGAGGACTCGGAGCGCCGAGGTGCGGGAGCGCGCGAGCAGGACGAGGAGGATGAGCAACCCGGCGGCTCCACCGAGGACCGGTCCTCTCGAGCCGGAGGCGAGCAGCGCAACGATCGCGATCGGCAGCAGGGCGACCGCGAGGAGCTGCCGCCACAGACGACTCGCCTTGAGCATGAGGTAGGTCGTGACCATCACGCCCTGCGCGCCCTGGATTCCGAGGGAGATCACGTTCTGGTCCTCGAGCCCGTAGCGGTTGGTCGATGCCGCGACCGAGCCGAACTGGCGCAGCACGAGCAGACCACTGATGGCGTCGATCAGGAGCGAGAGGAGCAGAAACAGCTCGAGTCGCTCGGGCTTGGTCCCGAGCACGATCCCGGCGGCGAGGAGCGCGAGATTGCTGATCACGAAGAGCTCGAGCTTGAAGTCGCCGTAGGACGGGTCGCTCGACGCGGGAAGCCGCAACAGCATGAGCGCGAAGAGCGCGATGCTCAGCATGACGGGCGGCGACCTCACGAGCGTCGCGACGCCGCGGTCCCAGCCACCCCTGATCAGCGGGAGCATGAGGGCCGCGGCGATCCACGCGAAGATGAGCAGCGGCACCGCGCGGGCAGGAAAGGGGTCGTGGCCGAGCACGCCGGTGACCGGCCCGGCGAACCCCGAGAGCCCGAGCGGATAGGCGATCGAGACGGACGCGCTGCTCAGCAGCAGCGCGAGCCCGACGACGACGATCCCCCAGGTGGGGCGGAGCGTGAGCGGAACGAGCACGAGCGGTCCGATCGCGAGCAGGAACCACGGAAGCGCTCGCTGGCGGGTCGGCCATCGCGTCGGTAGCTGCTCGAGCAGAGGCCGCGGAGCCGTCAAATCGGCGGCGTAGCTCTTGGCGAGGCGCGCATCCGGCAATATGTATCAGGGAAACGCCCTCGTGCATCGGCTCGTGCTCCTCTCGGTCGCAGCAGGACTCGCGCACGCAGCGCCGGCGTCTGGCCGCACCTTCTATGTCTCCCCGCGGGGACGGGACGACGCGTCCGGACGATCTCCCACGCTCGCGTGGCGAACGGTGGCGCGGGTCGATCGCGCCCGGCTCGAGCCCGGGGATAGCGTCCTCTTCGCCGCCGGTGCCACGTTCACCGACACGACGCTCGTCCCGCCTGCGTCGGGTACGGCCGGGGCGCCGATCCACTTCGGAAGCTACGGGCGCGGCCGGGCGCTGATCAGCAATTCCGACGGCGCGGTGTGGTTCGACGGCAAGCAGTTCCTGACCTTCGAACACCTCGCCCTCAGCACGGGCGGCGCCGCGTCGGTGATCCTCGCAGGCTCCACCGAGGGATCGAGCCATATCACGGTGCGCGACTGCCTCTTGTCGGACTCCGCCGACGCCGCGATCAACTCGCCCTCGCCGCGCGATTCCCACTGGCTGGTCGCAGCCAGCACGATCGAGGACACCGGAGACTCGGGCATCATCCTCGTCGGCTCGAACGACATCGTCACGGGGAACTCGATCCGCGACGTCGGTCGCAACCCCGAGCTCCACTACGGCAAGCACGGGATCTACGCAAAGGGCCCGAATGTTTTCATCGCGCACAACACGATCTCGCACTTTCCCGGCAGCGGGATCTCGGTCCGCTTTCCCGACGCGCACCTCGTCGACAACGAGATCAGCGACGGCCCGACCGCGATCTCGTTCTTCCGCGAGGGCCGAAAGGTCGGGAACTCGACGATCCTCGACAACGACCTCGCCGGCATCAGCGCGGCCGGCTTCTACTACGACGGAGGCGGTGAGAACTTCGTCGTTTCGGGTAACCGCATCGCGATGTCCGGCGGTACGGCCTTCTCGATCGACGGCACGCCGAGCCGCAACCTCACCATCACGGGCAACACCGTCACCGGAACTCCCGCCTACGTGCTCGAGATGAGCTCGTTCACCGACGGCGCGAGCTACCTCGAGAGCGGAAACACGTTCGCCGGCACCCCGGCGTTCGGCTGGAACCATCACCGGGTCTCCTACCAGGAGTACCGGGCGCTCTCCGGCCAGGGCCGCGGCGACGCGGTCGTCCCGGTCCCGGCCGGCGCGGCCCTCGACGCCGGGCTGCTCGCCGCGGGGGCGGCAGCGAGCGCGTGTCTGCTTTGGATCGGCGGGCTGAGCCTCCGCCGCCGCCGGCGGCGGGCGCGACGGCGCGCAGCGGTGTAGGGGGCCGGCCCGTCGGCACCGGGCAGGGCTCGACTACACTTCGGTTTCCGAGCGCCGCCCGACGCGCGGGGAGCCTCGGGGCTTCCCGTCGCCTGCGTCCACCGCACGCCGACCGGTTACGCGCGTCCGGTCGCGATGGGATGTGACCGGACGAGGGGTCCCGATGAAGCGCCTCACGCTCACCGCCGCCGTACTCCTGCTCCTCCCCGCCGCACCTGCAGCGGCGACCACCTTCTACGTGAGCCCCTCGGGCTCGAACTCGAACCCGGGAACGGTCTCCGCGCCGTGGAGAACGGTGGCAAAGGTCGACCGCTTCCGCTTGGCGCCGGGTGACGCGGTCCTCTTCAGGGGCGGGTCGAGCTTCACCGACGCGACGCTCACACCGTCCACCTCCGGCTCCGCCACGGCACCGATTCGCTTCGGCTCATACGGCGGCGGTCGCGCGAGGATCTCGAACGGCGGTGGGGCCGTCTGGCTCGCACCGGGAGCTCATGACCTGACGTTCTCAGACCTCGACCTGAGCTCGTCGGGCTCCGTCGTCTTCGCGTCCGCCGGCGACGGACCCGGGGCAACCCACATCCTCGTCAGCGGCTGCCTGATCCACGACTCCCCCGACGCGGGGCTCATCAACCAGGCGCAGGACAGCGCCTGGACGATCCGCGGCAACACCTTCTCTCACCTCGGCGACAGCGGCCTCCTCGTCCAGGGCGACGGGGTCACTATCGCCGCGAACACGATCACCGGGACAGGCTGGAACGCGGCGATTACCTACGGCAAGCACGGGATCTACGACAGGGGCCCGGACACGACCATTGCCGACAACGACATCTCCCACGACACCGGAGGCTCAGGCATCTCGATCCGCGATCACGGCGCCCGCGTCTTCGGCAACGCAATCCACGGCACGGCCTACGCGATCAGCCTCTTCCCGGAAGACCCGGCCAACGCGGGCACCGACGCGATTTACTATAACCGCATGTGGGACATCAGCGGCTTCGCCTTCTACGCGGACGGGACGAACCAGACCACGGGGACGCCCTCACGATTGAACGTGCTCTGGAGCTCGAACACGGTGGAGCTCTCGAGCGCACGCGAGGCCATCAACGTCTCCGAGATCAGCCAGGCGCAGGTCTGGATCGCCAACAACGTCTTCACCGGGTCCTACACGGTGGCCTACCTGGGATGCGCCACCTGCCACGAGTTCGACAACGACTGGTACGGCGGCGCGTCGTCTGTCCCGGACGGTCCAGGAGATCTCCATTCCGCACCGGAGCTCTCCGGCCCCCCCGCGCTCGCGCCCGCACCGCAATCGCCGATCATCGACGCCGGCTCGCTCGCGGTGATCGACACGCAGTACGCGCCAGGCTGCGATGGCGCGGTATGGCACTACTGCGGGCCAAAACCGGACCTCGGTGCCGTCGAGCTCGTATCGGTCGGGGCGACCGCAGCAGATCGGACCCACTGCGTCGCGGCGGGCTCCGCTCGGCGGCGATGCTGAGGCCGGCCCGGCGACCGCCGGGTGACGCGGCGGCCGCGGCCGCGCAGGCAGGCCGCTGAGTGCGGGTCGTTTTCCTGTCGCCGACCCTCGGCCCCGGCGGGAGCGAGGGGCTCACCGTCTCCTATGCGCTCGGCATGCGCCGACGCGGGCACGACGTCGTCGTCGCGTTCGGCTTCGGCAACTGGCTCGGTGACCCCCTCGCCGAGGCCGGTATCGCGCTCGCAGAGGTCTCGTCGCGACGGCTCGCCTGGACGACGCTCCCCGAATGGGTGCACTCGCTTCGACGTCTGTTCCAAAGCTTCCGACCCGACGTCGTCCACGCGCAGTCGATCACGGCGTCGCTCGCGACCCGGCTCGCCGCACCCTCCATTCCCCAACTCGTAACCGTCCACGGCATCGACGAGGAGAACGAGGCGCTCGCCGCGCTCATCCTCCGCCTGTCGGCAACCAGGGTCATGGCGGTTTCGGATGCGACCGCGGCGGGGCTCCGCCGCTATGGCTGGTCACCTCCGGTCGAGCTCATGCTCCCGGCCGTCGATCTCGACGTCCTCTCCAGCGCCGCCTCCGAGCGCTCGATCACGCTCCCCGGCAGCCCCGCCTTCTGCTGCGTCGCGCGCCAGGAGCAGGTCAAGGGGCAAGACGTCCTCATCCGGGCGTTTCCGACCGTGCTCGCCGAGCTCCCCGACGCCATCCTCACCTTCGTCGGGTTCGGCAGGGAACTGGAGCGCAACCGGGAGCTCGCCGCCTCGCTCGGCCTCGCGGATCGGACGCGGTTTCTCGGCTACATCCCCAACGCAGCGCCCTACCTGCGGGCCGCGGATGCGGTCGTTCTGCCCTCGCGACGGGAGGGGCTGCCTGTCGTCGCGCTCGAGGCGCTCGGGCTTGGACGCCCGATCATCGCGACCGACGTCGGGGGAACGGGCACCGTCGTACTGGACGGTGAGACGGGCTGGCTCGTGCCGCCCCTCGACGAGAGGGCGCTCGCGGCGGCGATGTGCGAGTGCGCCCGCGATGCGGATGAAGCGGGTCGGCGAGGGCGGCGGGGATGCGAGCTCGTCGCGGCCCAGTTCGGAGCCTCCGCGATGCTCGACCGTCTGGAGAGCGCGCTGCTCGGGCTCGCCGGGCTGGGCTTCGCCGTTCCTCCGACGAAGCCGCGCCTGTACTACCGAGCGGTCGGCGCGCGCCAGGCCTCCAGGATCGCCGCCTCCCGCACGAAGCGCTTCGCCGGCGACCGCTGGGAGGGGGTGCGCATCTTCGGCTACCACCGCGTCGCCGAGGAGCCCAACGACGTCTACGCGATCGCACCGAAGGTCTTCCGGGCGCATATGGAGCACCTGCTCGCAGCGGGCGCGACGCTCGTGCGCCTGGACGACGTGCTCGCGCTGCTCGAGCGGCGCGTCGAGGGTCGCTACGTCTGCATCACCTTCGACGACGGCTACCGCGACTTCCTCGACCATGCGCTTCCGACGCTCGAGCTGCTCGGAATTCCCGCCACGATGTTCGCCGTCACGGGCTTCCTCGCCGGTCGCGAGACCTTCTCCTGGTACGCCGATCCGCCCGAGCTGCTCTCATGGGACGACCTGCCGCGCCTGCTCGAGAACGGTCTCGTCGACGTGCAGGCCCATTCCGCCACCCACCGGCGGATGACGAGGCTGGACAACGCCGAGCTCGACGACGAGGTCGCCGGCGCCAAGCAGGAACTCGAGCAGCATCTCCCCTACGCGGTCACCAGCTTCAGCTATCCCGCCGGCCTTTACTCGCCGCGTGAGATGCGCGCCGTCGAGCTCGCAGGCTTCCGGGCTGCGGTGACCACCCAGCCGGGTGTCAACCCTGGCGGCGTCGCGCTCGGCGATCTGCGCCGGACGATGATCAACTGGCACGACGACACCCGTGCCTTCGCCGCGAAGCTGGAGGGCGCGCTCGACCGGCCCTCCCGGATCGCGAGCTCGGTGCAGACGCGCCGCAACGCCCGCTGAGGACTAGCTGCCCTCCGGGCCGTCTCTGTGCCGATCCTCCCCGCGCCGCTTCGAGCCGAAGCCCTCGAGGTAGAGGCGATGGAGCGCGTTCGAGCGCTTGAGGCGCTTTCGCAACGCGATCGTCGTGAGACGCGCGGCGACGGCGGCGTGCCCTCGGAGGGTGCGCGCGAACCCGATTCCCTCGTAGAGCGGCTCGACGTGATCGGCGAGCTCCATTTTGTAGTGCTCCGCGCCGCCCAGGAACTCAACGCGTTCGGCCCCCTCGCGTGACGCCTCGGCAATCGACTCGAGCGCGGCCGCGCGGCCGACGGAGAAGCGGGCGAATGCCGGGTCGAACCCGAGCCGGTGGGAGTACATCCGCCGGCCGAAAAGGAGGTAGTAGGAGAAGGCGATCGGACGCCCGTCGAAGACGACGGTCAGGATCCGCGGGACGCCGAGCGGCGCGATCGCCTGCAGCGCCTCGCGATGGAAGGCCATGCCGCGTACGCTCACGAACTCGGATCCGTCGGGCCGACCCTGCCAGCGGAGCTGGTGGAGCGCGAAGGCGTCCTCGAGCGCGGGCCTCAGCTCCTCGAGACCGGCGGAGATCCGGAACTCGACGCTCCCGAGCTCCGACAGCCGGCGAAACTTCCGCCTCTGTGCGTAGCGGTGCTTCGAGGAGACCTTCTGCTTGTAGGCCGCCTCCCAGCCCTCGGGCAGCTCGAGGACCGGAGCTTCGACGCGTTCAATGAGTCGCAGCCGCCCGGGGCCGAGGGCCTCCTCGAGCCTGCTTCCTCCCGGCAGCCCGAACAGGTCGGCGAAGTCGTGATCGATCTCGCCGATGCGGCGGACGAGATCCGCGCCCTGGGAGCCCCCGGGGCCGCTCGACACGAGCAGGTCGGCGAGCGCCGACTCGCCCCCCCCGAGAAACTCCATCGTGCGCATGCCAGCGCGGTTGCGGACACAGAGCGGAAGCGCCGCGACGAGCTTCCCGTCGCGCCTCAGCGTCTCGACGTGCAGCTCCCCGTCGCGCAGAAACTCTCGGATCCAGGCCGTCAGCCAGCCGTGGAGCAGAAATGGGCTCGGCCTCGAGCTCGAGACGACGAGCCCGTCCCACTCGGGCGCGAGGCGCTCGAACTCGGGCAGTGTCGTGACCGACGTGTGAACCGCCCCCGCGGGCGAGGAGAGCACACCCGCCACGGGATCACCCTCCACGGGTCCCCCTGTCGCGTGAGACGAGCGGCGCGGGCGAGTTGGCGCTCGCTCGGCCCGTGTTCGGCGACCGACGCCTCGCCCGGGCAAGGTGGGTCGCGACCCGCCGGGCCGCGAGATCGGCTCCGCAGACGAAGCGCATACGCGGCCCGAAGCTGAGGGCCGCCGGAAGGCCGACGAAGTAGAGGCCGCCCAGCGACGACTCGAACCACGGGCTGAGCCGCGGGTAGCCCAGGGAGACGCCGAGATCGGCGCGGATGTCTGCGCCGAGGAACTCGAGCCGATCGAGGTCGACCCGGTACCCGGTGCCCGCGAGCACGTGGTCGACCTCGACGGCCCGCTCTCCCCCATC
>Ga0302325_10009138_pt1 | contig 21699 bp, 19 predicted proteins | sample Palsa_T0_2_FD_201948 | JGI IMG/M metagenome (GOLD analysis project Ga0302325, IMG submission 201948) | Peat permafrost microbial communities from Stordalen Mire near Abisko, Sweden - Palsa_T0_2 | ecosystem: Environmental > Terrestrial > Soil > Palsa > Peat permafrost | place: Sweden: Abisko...
CGCTATACCGGCCGGCGCGGGGCCGATGGGACTATAGTTCACCCGCCGTGTCTCCAGGTCCAATCGCGCCAGGCCGAACACACGGTTGTGGACAATCGGATCCTGCGAGTTGAAGATCGACGTGTGAACGCCGGGTTGGCTGATCAGATCCAGGTCGCTTCCGAGGTGAACATTGTCCATGGCGCCAAAATCGGGCTGCGCCAGATCCAGTTCGTCCAAAACCTTGAAGTCCGAGGTCTGAAGAATTTTGATCTTAGGCCCGAACTGGTACAAAAGCTTCCCATCCGGCGAAACTTCATAAGAGAGACGGTTGGTCCGCTCGTCCTCCACCAGCATGTCCGCGGTCTTGACGATCTTCTGCTGCTCAAGATCGATCACTGTATACTTGGCTCGCTTCACGTCGAAGTGCTCGGGAAGTCTGTCGATCTCCCTGGTGACCGTGTAAAAGAGCTTGCCTTGCGGGTCCACCGCGCCGCCCCGGAACCGGTACTGGGTGGTTGCGGTATTCAACTCAAAATGATTGATTACCTTGCGGGTGGCGATGTCGATCACCTCGATGCCGTTGTGATCGATGGTGGTGACATAGATTTTCTTGTGGTCCGGAGCCAGGCGCAGCGACATGGGTGTCCCGGTCTCGAGCGGAATGCGGTCCACGATCTGGCCCTTGGCCTCGTCGAAGACCAGGACGGCGGCTGGATAGGCGGGAAGATACAGCGTGCCCGCGCTTGCTGCGGCCGCGAACAATGCCAGAAGCGGAAATAGTCGTTTCATAGGCTCGGAGGTTTGCACCTACTCGCAGGTTTGCACCTACTCGGAGGTTTGCACCTAAGAGACAAGGTTACGATAAATCAGCGGGCTGGCGCTAGGTCATCAGGCTGGCAACCGCGCGCTGCAGCGGATCCTCGCTGTGCGAAAGCGCGTCGATTACACCCGCGCGATCGGCTGCCGTTCGATTCTGGTTCAACTTAAACTTCCCTTGCAGCTTTTCGATCTTGATTTCGAAACCCGCGATTTCTGGCATTTGCTTCTGCATGAACGGATCGTTGGGATCGAAGTCCCAAGGCTTCTCAAACGGCCGTTCGTGCTTGCCCACCAGATCCTTCAGCAGCGCGACCATGGCCGCTCGCTCCAAGATTTTGGGAACACCGTAAGCGTGGACCACCGTGTAGTTCCAGGTGGGCACGTTCTGTGGATTCACATACCAGGATGGAGAAACGTAGGAATGCGGGCCCTGGAAGATGACCAGCGCCTGCCCGTCGGATCGGAAATCTTCGAGTTGCGGGTTCCTGATGGCGACATGCGCGCGCAGCGCCCCGTAAGGCTGAACACTGCGCTCCAGTATAAAGGGGATGTGCGACGCGGTCAGCTTTCCGTCGCGCTGTGTAACTACTGTGGCGAAATTAAATTCCTCCATGAAGTCCTGGAGATTGGCCAGATCCTCGGCGGCAAATGCCTTGGGCACATACATGATTGACCATTGCAACATATCGGCCCATTGCAAGATATCTGGCAAGACGGATACACTCGCAGCATGCCCGATCAGCCGCAGAATCCATTGATCACGCGCCGCGAGGCCGCGCAAATATTGGGAGCCGCGGCCGCCACCCAGCTGCTCGCCGCGGAAGGTGGGGACATCTGCTTCCTCACAGCCACCGAAATGGCGGAGCTGATCAGCCGCAAGAAGCTCAGCGCGCGGGAGACGCTGGACGCTCACTTGAAGCAGATTGAGCGCGTGAATCCCAAGGTGAATGCGATTGTGACGCTGGTGGCGGAGCAGGCCATCGAAAATGCCCGCAAAGCCGACGAAGCGCAAGCTCATGGAGTCGCACTCGGACCCTTGCACGGGCTGCCTGTCGCACACAAGGACCTGGTGGAAACCGCGGGCATCCGCACCACCTTCGGCTCGCGAATTTTCAAGGACTACATACCGGCGCATGATGCGATCCTGGTGGAGCGGATCAGAAGGGCCGGCGCAATCTGCGTCGGCAAATCCAACACGCCCGAATTCGGGACCGGGTCGCAGACGTTCAACGCGGTGTTCGGAGCCACAAAGAATCCCTACGACCTCACGAAAACCTGCGGAGGCAGCAGCGGCGGAGCGGCGGTGAGTCTGGCTTGCGGCATGATTCCGATCGCCGACGGCAGCGATAGCGGCGGCTCCTTGCGCAACCCCGCGGCGTTTTGCAGCGTGGTCGGATTCCGTACCGCTCCCGGACGAGTCGCGCACGCCGCCAGTGGAGACGCCTGGTCCACAGTCGCTGTTTCCGGCCCGATGGCGCGAACCGTCGCCGATGTAGCGCTACTGCTGAGCGCCATGGCAGGGCCCGACCCACGCTGCCCAATTTCCATCACCGAGCCCGGCTCTCGGTTCACAGGCAATCTGGAGCGCAACTTCAAGGGCGTCCGCGTCGCATGGTTCAGGGATATGGGCGGGATTCCCTTCGATCCGCGAGTGCTGAACGCGGTGAATGCGCAGCGCAAGGTTTTTGAGAGCTTGGGCTGCATGGTGGAAGAGGCCGAGCCGGATTGGACCGGCGTGTTTGAGTCCATCGACACGTTGCGCGCCTGGGGCTACGCCGCCACGCAGTCCGAGAATGTCCGGCTGCATCGCGATCTGGTGAAGGACACCATTCAATGGGAAGTGGAGCGCGGTTCCAAGCTCACCGGCGCCGACCTTGCGCATGCTCATAGCTTGCGCAGCAAGGCCTGGGACAACATGCGGTTGTTTCAAGACAAGTACGAATACTTTATCGCGCCCACGACGCAAGTGCCGCCCTTCGACGTTACCCAGCCTTACCCCACTGAGATCGCGGGCGTGAAGATGTCAACCTACATCGAGTGGATGAAGGTCTGCCTGTTGATTACGGCGCTCGAAAACCCCTCCATTTCGATGCCCTGCGGCTTCACAGCCGATGGCATGCCCGTCGGCCTGCAGATCGTCGGACGGCATCGCGATGAATGGAGCGTGCTGCAACTGGCCCACGCCTTCGAACAAGCCACGCCGGCGGCGCGGCGCAAACCCGCCATTGCTTAGCAATGGACCCTCGGGCGGGAAACAGGATCAGCGAGCGGAAGCGCGGGATCGCAATTCTTCCGCGGCATGGAACCAGTCTTCTTGCGATGATCCGTGCGGACATCCTCTTGCTTGCCAGCGTTCATAGGCAAGTGTTGCGATCTCGGCATGTCCGAATGCGGCGATGCCATGGCCGACTGTAGCAGCCAGCGCCTGATAATCCAGACGAGCCTCTGGAACGTGCTCCAGCGCTTGCCGCGAAGACTCGTGATCGGTCAGGTGATCTTGTTTTCCCTGCTGCTCGCCGGTACGATGGGCGTGGGCTGCGCCATCGTGTAATTCAGCGGCTTGTTGGTGGTTCTCGTAATGCGATCCGTTGTTATAACGAGTGGACATCTTTTAGATACTCTCGATCTGCGCCGACTTCGTGCGGCCTTCCTTTGCGAGTTTATAGGCACGATCCGAGTACTCGAGCGCTCTTTCGGCATGCCATTTCCCACCTTCATTATCGCCTTTTTCATTGTGTTCGGCGGCAGTGCGATGAGCGCGCGCCGCAAGTTCGTGCTGCTCGGCGGCTTTCCGGTGTGCGTCGTGCATAGTTTTCTCTAGCGCTCGGCAGCCACCGCGGCGGCCTCTGGAATGTCCGCGCTGGCTTCGGCAGACGATGCAATATCCTGGGCGCCGGTATGCTTTAACAGATCCTTGGCGCGCTCAATTTTCTGGGATGTGTCGCAGTGAACGGAAAGCAAAACTCCGCCCGCTTTGATGTGTCCTTCGTATCGCTTCGCTTCGTACTCGGGGATTCCCATCCCCACCAGCGCCCCAATAATACCGCCGACCGCGCCGCCGGCTCCGAGGCCAGCCAGTGCGGCCACTATGGGACCGGCTGCAATGAACGGACCGACTCCGGGAATCGCAAGAACGCCAATTCCGGCCAGCAATCCAAGCGTTCCACCGATCACTCCGCCGGTTGTGACTCCGGCAGCCGCGCCCTCCGGCGCCTTGGTACTTTTGTCGTGCGCGAAGTCTTTCGTGCCTTGATTGTCCGGAAGCAAAACCGAGATATCGTCATTCGAGAAACCCGCGGCCATCAGGTCGTCTACAGTCCGTTCGGCTTGCTTTTGGTTTTGGTAGATACCAAACACTGCGATCTTTTTACCTGCCATGATCTTGTCTCCTTATCAATCTGGATTCTCACGAATCATCAATCTGGATTCTCACGAACCCACGCCGCATTGTGCATGCGGAGGCCCAGTTACCGGCGGAGGGCGGCACAGGGTGATGCGCTCCTCAGATCCCAGGTGTTTCGACCAAACCCGGTCAAGTGACCTTATGTGGTCGCTAGTCTGGGCCTTGATTCGGTGGCCGTATTGGAGTCGACCTTTGGCTCTTCTCGTGCATTGACAAGGCTTCGACCGCGATGTCGTATCGCTGATGTCGGATCAGAGGAGAAATATGAAAACGTTCAAACCTTGCTTGTCCTTGCTGGCAGTGGTTGTCATAGGGAGTCTGGCAGGGTGCTCAATGAAGTCTTCGAAGTCCGCCGAGGTTGCGGGCGGCGTCCGCACATCGCTGGATCAGGCCGGGCTCAAAGGTGTCTCGGTAACCGAGGATCACGATAAAGGTGTCCTAACCCTCGGTGGACATGTGGCGGCCGAGGGTGACAAGTCACAAGCGGAATCTATCGCAAGGTCGATGGCCGGGGCTCAGGTTGTATCGAATCAGATTGCCGTGATCCCGCCGGGCGCCGAGCACGATGCCAAGACGATGAACTCGGATCTAGACAAGGGTATCGAGGGGAACCTGGATGCGGCGCTCATTCAAGGCGGACTTCACAAGGACATAAATTACTCTGTCAAGAATCAGGTGGTCACAATGACCCGTGAAGTCGATTCTCAATCCAGGCGCGTACAGGCGCAAGAGATCGCGGCGGCCGTTCCCAACGTCCAGCAGGTAGTGAACGAGCTCCAGGTCAAAGCGCAAAAAGCGACTTCATCGAACTAAGGGCCAGTCCTTCACGGTTCTTTGTCCGCTTGCTGCCATTCCTGGCTTCCCTTCAGCTTGCCTGGTGGCCAGAGGTCCGGCTTGGACGCCGGATCGCCAAACTGTCCGATTCCGGTTTACTGCGCGGGGGTTCTGGCCGTGACTTCGTTGCTCGGTGCGGACGTGACGCCAATCGGGTTGTAGGATTCAACTTCGAAGTAGTACTTGGTCGAAGCAGAAACTGTCCTGGTGTAGGGTGGTCCCGCGATGTCGGCTTGGATGGATAGCGATTCTGGCGTTGTGCCTTGGAGAATCCGGTATCCTGCCACGCCCCCGGTTCCCGTGGAGGGCGTCCATTTGAGCGACACGGTGCCGGACGTAACGGCGGTGACAACCAAATTCGTGGGAACCGAAGGTGCTGTAATATCGATGGTTTCCACAACGAGCGGAGCCGAGATGGCCGAGACATTCCCGGAAGCGTCGTTGGCCGTCAGTTTATAGGTGTACGTTTCCCCGGAGACGAGCCCGCTATCGTAATAAAACAGCAAGCTGGTAGTGCTCAGAAGAGCCCCGTTGCGATACAGGTGATAGGCCGAGACACCGACGTTGTCCGCGTCGGCTTCCCATTGGAGGTTGATGGTAGAAGTTCCGATCGCGGAGGCCGTGGGCGCCGCCGGCGTGGCGGGTGGGGTGGTGTCACGAGCAATGTTCTGAGTTTCCCAGGCGTGCCCGGTGGAAGTAAATTCGCCCGCCAGAACGGCGTTGTTGGCCGCCGTATATGAGTTCGTCAAAACTGTGTCCAGCGGCAGCGAACCGTACGTGGTGTAGTCCAGATAGGCGGAAAAGTAGTGCACCCAGTAGGGTGATACGAACGCGAGCTGCTTGTAATTCGCGAAATTCACGATCGCCTGCAGGAATGAGATGTCAACCGGCTCCCAAAAGCTGAACGGGTTGCGGCCGCTCATCTCGGTCCAAGCGGGGCCGCTGGCCAGTTCGGTGTTCCGGATTTTCAAAACCCAACACTCGCTCAGACCCACTTGTTTTCCGGCGGCGTGAATTGCGGTTGCCGCCGTTAGTGCGTTGGTGAAGAAGCTGTTGTTGACTGCATAGATGTGCATGTCGACGAAGTCCATCGGCAGGCTGGCAAGGGCCTGCACATATTGCATGTAATTCTCGGTCCAGGTCCCGACGCCCGCTCCCACTTGGACGTTCTTCACCCCGGCGGTTTGTAAGGTGGTCAGAACCTGCTGGACCAGCTGCTTAACGCCCGCTACGGTGTTGAGGTTGGTCTGGCCGGTGATGTCCTCCTCAGTGTCTGACTCGGTCAGCACTGTCATGTAATCGGGTTCGATGAGCTGCGCCACAGCCAAGGAATTGGCCGCGCGCGCGGTCCTATATTCAGACCACGACAGGCTGTTGAAGTAAGACTGAAACTGGGAGGCCTGATTCCCGACCAGCGGCGTGCCGACCGACGCCTCCACCACCAGCTTCAGCCCCCGGGAGCGAATATCCTGAGCCACTTGCTGGTAGAAGCTTACGAACTGTTGGTATTGCGCGGGATTGCCTGCGTAGGTGTAGAAGGATTCACAGAGAATCGGGAAGTTCAGGTGAACGGTGATTGCATTAGCTCCGAGGGCTTGCAGTTTTTCCAGTTCCGGCGTCACCGCATAAGCGTAGTAGTTCGCTCCCAGCAATTGAGTGAATTGGTTCGAGTCCGCGGCTTCCAGTTGGGGAGCGTTGAGATAGGCGTACTTGCTTCCGTCCCAACCCGCTTTTACCGTGGCTTCGAAGCCCGCGATCTGGGTGGCCAAAGTGTTAAAGAGGCCCTGATAGGTCGCCGGTACAGGCGGGGCTTGAGCCGCTAAAGAACCAACGGCAACTATGGCCGCAAAGGTAACCAGAATTTGTAGGCGCATGATATGTCCTAGGGTGATTTATCTCGGGCGAATGCCTGCAACGGGATCTGCCAATCGGGAGTACGTCAACTGCGCGGTTTCGTCATTTGGCCGCCAGGCCCCCGCGTGCCCGAGTTCTGAATTGATACTTTTCGATATCCATTGCCGTATGATTGTGGGCGCTTCTCAGGACCGCGCCTTCAACTACCAGCGTGAGCCGCACGCCATTATCCAGGCGTATCGGCCAGTCGATAACGGCTCTGACGGCTTGCCCCGGCCGAAAGGTCTCGCTGGTCGTAAACAGTAGACCCTTGCTGCTGATATTCAGGATCTCGCCGGCAATGCTGCGTTCCAAAAGGAATCGAGCTCCCATCCGCCCGCACTTGACTGTCATCCGCAAAGAGAACCGTCGCCGGCTCCGGCGATCAATGGCGTCTTGCGTTCGGCTTCCCGGCTCCTGTTCCAGCGACCGCCGCAATCTCGTTTTGGGCGCCGTCATGACTCACTCACCTGGCTTCCGATCTGCCCGGCTGTCGTTCCGAACTTCCACTATGCTGACTCCGCTTCAGCATTACTACTTCATTATGCCGATACCGCTTCAGCATGTCAATGGGCAATTGAAACTTTCCTGAAGCGGCTTTAGAATCAGTCATGGCTCATAAGACCGCAGTATCGAAATATCTGGCTGAGATCGGCCGCAAGGGTGGGAAGGCCAGCAGTAAGGCCCGCATGGAAAAGCTCACGCCGGAGCAACGCGCGGCTGTGGGCAGAACCGCCGCCGCCGCCAGATGGGCGAAACCGGTCACTCAAGGGGAGCTGAAGCAACAAAAGGAACTGCAGGACGCAGAATGGGCCGCCGACCGTGTAGCACAGCTGGGCGCGGAGGAGATCGACGCGAGGCTAGCGGATGGGGCCGCGGTGATCCCCGGGAAGCTGACGTTTGACAAAAAGAAAAAGAGGGCGACGGTGAAACCCTCCGTGCCCGCGAAGGCCGCCAAGAAAAGCAAGCTGTCCGCGAAGGGTAGTTAAGGACGGACGAGGCCACCCCGCCGGGAGCGTGGACACAATGCGGCATCTTCTCACTGACACTTCTCTTCTCACTGACACTTCTCTTCTCACTGACACTTCTCTTCTCACTGACACTTCTCAATAACCACGAAGGTGATGTCGTCAATTTGCGGCTTGCCCTGAGTGAAATCGCCGATGGCTTTCAACAATCTCAGCTCGACGGCCGGACTTCCCGAGGGGCCCTGTTGCCGAATGATTTCCAGTAATCTTTGCTCTCCGAACATTTCTCCCGCCGGGTTTTCCGCGTCCGTCAGTCCGTCGGAATAAACCACCAGAATGTCTCCCCGATCGAGATGGAGGCCGCGGGATTCGTAGCAGGCGAAATCGAACATCCCTAGGAAATGAGCCTCGGGGAGCAGCACTTCGATTTTCCCGGTGCCGGAGCGGAACAGATAGGCTGCATTATGTCCCGCACTGATGAATTGTCCGTTGCCATCCGGACTGAGCAAAAAGAGAAAGAGCGTGACGAATTGGAACGGAAGAGACTTTTCGCACAGCAACCGATTCACGCGCTTCAAGACTTCCTGGGGATCGGTCCTCGAACGGAATTCCATACTGAGAGCGCCCAGGACCATCGAGCTTAACAGGGCCGCGGGCATCCCCTTGCCGGAGACATCGGCCAGTACTCCCATCCATTGGTCCGAACTCAGTGGCAGAAAATCGTAGAAGTCTCCGCCTACATAACGAGTAGGTTTGTTGAAAGCATGGATGCGAAAATTCTCGAACTGGGGCAGGCAACGCGGGAGCAGGCTTTCCTGAGTTTCTTGCGCCAAAGCTAATTCCTGCTCGCTCTTCTTTCGCTCCTCCAGGGTTTTAATGCGAATCACCTCGCGGCTGGCCTCCAGCTCCCTTACCGTCTCCTCCAGCGCCCGGTTGCAGTTCTTCATTTCCAGGTGCAGCAGGCGCACTTCCAAAATGTTGTGGACGCGCGCCCGCAGCTCGGCCAGATCGAACGGTTTGCTGACGAAATCCTTGGCGCCGGCTTCCAGCGCGCGCAGCTTGTGACCCGGCTGAGCGGTGATCACGAGCACCGGAAGATAGCCATCCCCTTCGATTTCCTTGAGGCTTTCCATCACCTGGAATCCGTCCATACCGGGCATTTGGAGATCCAGTAGGATCAGGCCGTAGCGGTTCTGGCGGTAAAGTTCCGAGACTTCGTTCGGGTTCGTCGTAGACTGGACGCAACTATAGCCGGCGACACGCAGCATGCCCTCAAGCAGACAGACGTTGGCTGGTTGATCGTCAACCACCAGGATTTTAGCGTTTAGAATATCGGCTGAGCTGACCATGATCTTCGGCCTGATTCATTTGGCTTGACGAGCGTCTTTTCCCTCGGATTCCGCCGCCGCGAACTGCAATGCCACGTCCAGCGTATTCATGAACTCGTCAACTCTGATCGGTTTGGTCAGATAGCGGAAGAATCCAGCCTGCAGGCCCTTCTCGATGTCGCGAGGCATCGCATTGGCGCTGAGAGCAACCACCGGGATGTGGGCGGTTGCGGGGTCTTCGCGAAGGATTTTGAGAGCTTCGATGCCGCTGATGCCCGGCAAATTGATGTCCATCAGGATCATCTCCGGACGGTTGGCGCGCGCCAGCTGGACGCCCAGATCTCCGTCTGTCGCAACCAACAGGCGCATGTCGGGACGGCGCGCGATGAGCTGCTCCACCAGCTTCAGATTCGCCGGGTTGTCCTCCACATAGAGCAGCGTGCGCAGCGGCGCACCCGGCTGGGCTGGTTCCAGGGCAATTGTTGCGGCCGCGGCCGGATCAATCGCCAGTTGCGGCGAATCAACCGAATTCAGTTCGAACCAGAACACGCTTCCCGACCCGACGGTGCTCGCCACGCCAATGGTGCCTCCCATCAGTTCCACCAGCCGCTTGCTCATCACCAGGCCGATGCCCGTGCCTTCCTCCCTGCTGCTCTCTCGTCCCAGACGGTTGAAGGGCTCAAAAAGCTGCGTCAGCATTTCGGGAGACAACCCCGCGCCGCTGTCCCTGACGCTGACGCGGAGACGGCCCGGAGTGCCGGCGGTGTAATCCACCACTACCTTTCCGTTCGCCTGGTTGTATTTGATGGCATTGGAAAGAAGATTGATGAGAACCTGTTTCAACCTGGTCCGGTCGGCATCCACATAGAAAGGCTTTCCGGACCGGGGAAAGGTCATTTGGATGCCGCGTTGTTGCCCCTGCGGCTCCATCATGGCCTGGCATTCCAGCATCACTTCGGCCAGAGAAGTCGGCTCTCTGGATAGCGCCAGCTTGCCGGACTCGATCTGAGCGAGATCCAGGATTTCGTTGATCAGCTCCAGCAGATACCATCCCGCATGGAGAATCTGGTCGATGCTGGCGGCCTGGGCGGGCGTTGGCGGCGGCGAGTCGGAATTGATGAGTTGGGCGAAACCCAGGATCGCATTGAGCGGCGAGCGAAGCTCATGGCTCATGCTGGACAGGAAATCCGATTTCGCGAGGTTGGCTTTTTCGGCCGCTGCTTTCGCTCTCTCCAATTCGACGTTATTTTCCTGCAGCGTGCGCTCAAAGCGTTTGCGATCCGTAACGTCGCGCGCCGCGGCAAACACTCCTTGAAGCTTGCGGTGGCGGTCATAAAACGTGGTTGCATTGTAAGACACCACCGTTTCCTTGCCATCCCTGGCACGCGCGGTGAGCTCATAGTCGGTGACCTTGCTGGCGATCAGCACTCGCTTGATCCCCGCCTCGGCCCGCTCGGGATCGGTGAAATAGTTCTTGAACGGCGCGCCGATCAGCTCGTCGCGGGTGCACCCGGTGAGCGCCTCCATCTGCTTGTTCACGTCGGTGATGATGCCCGCCGGATCGGCGGTGATCAGCGCGTCAATGTTGGATTCGATGAGAGAGCGCGTGTAAAACTGCTGGTCGCGCAGCCGCTGATCCAGCAGCTTCTGTTCGGCTTCCACCTGCTTGCGTGCGGTGTTGTCGGTGCCAATCAGCAGATAGCCGATGATTCCGCCCAGATCGTCGCGCAGCGCGGTAACCGACACCACTGCCGGAAAGCGGCTGCCATCTTTGCGGATGTAAGTCAGCTCGTAAATGTCTTCAATTCCGCGCGAGGCCTTGAAGACCAGCGCCTCGAAGCCCGGCGTAATCGGGGTTGCCAGCTCCAGGCTCAATGCTTTGGCGCGAGCGATCACTTCCTGCGGATCGGAAATGTCGGCAGGGGTTATCTTATCCACCACCTCGCTGGCCGCGTAGCCCAGCATGCGCTCGGCGCCGACATTGAATAATTGAATGACGCCCCTCTCGTCGGTGGCGATGCTCGAGAAATTGGCGCTGTTTAGAATCGCGTTCTGCAGCGCCCCGGTCTTGAGCAGGGCCGCTTCCCGCCGCACCTCGGAAATGGCAGGATCGCGATGTAGCGTAGACATGTCCTAACCTTGGCTGCACGGCTTGCGCCAACGTCGGCGTCGATGAGCCGATTCAAGCCCTGGAGCGCGGCGGCGTCCGGCCGGTAACCGTATTTGGTCAACTGCCCAAGGGTGGTCACCGCCCCCATTCCAAACCGCGGGTGTACGCAAACGAAGCTTGGCTGTCTACGTGCCTGCACTGGTCCTGGAATCGAGACGTTTCCAGTCAGATTTGCCCCGTTTTGGGGATAAGGAGCAGAGAATGTTGCGTAAAGGATTGCTTGGTTTGGTTTTCGCGAGTGCGCTCACCTTCAGTGCAGCCGCCGCGGAGGTAGTGGTTCGGGTTGCACCGCCGGTTGCGGTCGTGGAGTCTCGGGGCGTAGCGCCCAGTCCAGGTTATGTTTGGCAAGGCGGGTATCATCGCTGGGATGGTAATGCCTACGCTTGGTCTCCAGGGGTTTGGGCAGCGCCTCCGCGGCCCGGCGCCCGGTGGGTTGACCATCGCTGGGCGCGCCGGCATGGGGGCTACGTCTTCGTTGCGGGCCGTTGGCGCTAGGCCAGGCTGCGGGGACTCACCACGGCGGCTTCGGATGGCCGCGCTCCGAAGCCGTGGCTACCCGTGCTGGAGCGAACGGCTCACTTGGCCGGCCTTCCGTGCTCCAGGCATAACGCGACCAGATCGGAAATGGTGGCTTCGCCCACGCACATAACCGTATCCGCGCCGCCCCAATAAATCTTCACGGTTCCATCGGGTTCTGCCACCGCGCCGCAAGTAAAGACCACATTGTGGACATATCCGGTTACTTCCCACGGGTCCTCCGGTTGCAGAATCCACGAGTCGCCCACACCGATAATCTTGGCGGGATTCTGCAGGTCGTGCAGAGCGACGCCCAAACGATAGACCGATCCGTCCATGGTCTTAAAGACGCCGTGATAGATAGAGAGCCATCCCTTTTCGGTTTTGATCGGTGGTGCGCCGGGGCCGATCTTCATTTCGTCCCAGTGATACGGCTCGGGCCTCATGATGAGCTGGGATTCGCCCCAAAAACGCAAGTCGGGAGAGTAGGAAATCCAGATCGACCAAGGCGCGATCTCCGAATGCGGCCGGTCCAACCGGGCATAGCGCCCTTCAAATTTCGCGGGAAAGATGACCACGTTCCGATAGTCCGCCTCCGTGATCAGGCAGAATTTTTCCACGCGACTGAAGTCTTGGGTTTTGGCCAGCGCGATCCGCACTCCGTTGCGGGAATACGCGCTGTAGGTTATGAGGTATTCGCCATCCAGTTGGGTAATGCGCGGGTCTTCCACGCCGAATTCCTCGTACTCTGCAAACGGACCGTCTCGCTCGGGTGCCAGAAAAGGCGCGGGATCGGCAGTGAAGCGAAATCCGTCGTGACTGCGCGCCAAACCAAGGATGGACCGTCCGGTCCGGAGATGCGAGCGAAACAGCATGATGTACTTGTCTTGCACCTTCACCACGGCCGCATTGTGAACGGTTTCCACCGGATACGGGATCTGTGCTTTGGTGAGTATCGGATTCTGGCCGTATCGTCTGACAATTTCTCTCATGACCGCCCTTCCGCTTCCCGATTAAAAATGGTGCAATAGACTTTCTCATACGCCTCCACCATCGTTTCGATAGAAAAACACTGCTCCACGCGCCGGCGGCAGGCAGCGCGTTCGATCTTATGAACTTTTTTCAGCGCCTCCACAGCCTCATTAACGCCGTTGACGAGAAATCCAGTCTTTCCATCTTCGATTACTTCGCGGCAGGAGCCCAGATCCATCGCTATCACCGGCACTCCGGCAGCATTGGCCTCCGCCAGCACCAGGCCAAATCTTTCGGGGATGGTGTTCAGATGCAGCAGCGCTCGGGCCTTCGAGAATAATTCGTTCTTGCCTGCCACGTCCGTTGGTCCGATATAGCGAATCTCCCGATCGTCGAGATAAGGCTCCACCTCCTTCTCGAAATATTCCTGGTCTTGAATGATTCCCGCGATCAGCAACGGCAGGCCGCTGAGGCGCGCAACGGCGATGGCCAGATGGACGCCTTTGTCAGGATGAATTCGGCCCAGGAAAATCAGCTCCTCGCCGGGCGATTCCTGAAATGGATACAACGAGAGATCGATCCCGTTGTACACGGTGGCCAGGTAGTTCAGTCCTGGTGCCCGATCGGAGTCGCTGATAGACACGAAATATCCTTCGCGATACTTCTGATAGACCGGCATGATTTTGGGCGACGAGAATCCATGAATTGTAGTAAGGACCGGCGTCTTCACGAGCCGGCTGTAGGAAAGTGCCATGAAGTCGTAATGGCTGTGGATCAGGTCGAACTCCGCGGCGTGTTCGAAAGCTTCGGAAATATGAAGGTATTCGGCAACCTTGGGATCGGCTTGGCAATCCTCTTCATAACCCCGGTCGATCACGGCGTGCAATTGGGCGCGAGTCACGGAATCCTTGGTAGCGAACAGGGTGACGTCCCAGCCACGGGCCGCAAGTCCTTCGGTGATGTTGCCGGCAACCGTTTCCCAGGCACCGTATTGCCGCGGAGGCGTTCGCCAAGCCACCGGCGACAGGATCGCCACTCGCTTGTTCGTCATTGAGAGTGCACGGGTGAGTGCACGGGCGAGTGCATGGCCGCCAGCACCTCATCCAGCGGGACGGTCGCGAAACCCGTGGCATGATCGGCCAGGCCGTACGGGATTATCAGTTCGCCTTGGTGCACAAGAGCGCCGCAAGTGTAAACGACGTTGGGCACGTAGCCCTCCCGTTCATTCTCATCGGGCTTCAGGAGAGGCTCGCGAAGGCGGCCAATCACCTTGCTGGGATCGTCGCGATCCAACAAGAAAGCGCCGATACAATACTTGCGCATCGGGCCGACGCCGTGGCTCAGCACCAACCAGCCGGCCTCGGTCTCAATGGGCGATCCGCAGTTACCAAGCTGCACCAGTTCCCACGGAAATTCGGGCTTGACGAGCACCTGGCGTTTATTCCAGAAGTGCACGTTATCGGAAAACATGAGATAGATGTTTTCGTTGTCCTGGCGCGAGAGCATGGCGTACAGACCGTTGATCTTTCGCGGGAACAGCGCCATGCCCTTGTTTTGAGCGGCTGGGCCGTTTAGCGTGATAAATCGAAAGAGCAGGAAATTTGAAGTCTCCACCAGTTCCGGCATGACGAGCCGCCCGTCATAGGCGGTGAAGGTCGCGTAGTACCGGTGAGTCCCATCCTCATTTTGGAAACGAACGAAGCGCGCATCCTCGATGCCATTGCGTTGCGACGGCGTGGCGGGAAAAAGGATGCGCTCGGACAATTCTTGCTCCGGCTGGAATTGAACCTCATAGTTAGACCGTGCCAGCATCCAAATTCCTTGTGCGGCGTTTTGATCTTCCCGCCCCATTCCATCCGGCAATCGGAACTGCTCGGTCTGAAGACTGACGCGAAGCTCTTCCAGCGTGAACGATTCGCCGATCTTGTTCATTACCCGGAAAGTGAACTCGCTGGTCAATCCCAGCTCGACAAGTTTCCGCCCGAAGAGTCCTTTCTCATAAACGGGGTTGGGGATCTGGCGAGGTTCAGTAAGGAAGCCGGTGGGTTCGCACACCTCAATCCGGCGATCGGGATGAATAATGCCGGATCGAAATGTGATGGAGGAAATATGGCCTTCGCCGGTAGCACGCAGGCTGATTACGAATCTGAGAGCGCCAACTGGCAGGCCCGTTTGATCGGGGTGCGGTACGATGGAGGGATTGAACAGCGCCGCGGCTTCCAAAGAGTATTCGGCCAGGAAATAGGATCCGATCAACAGGCGCCTTTGTTCAGACAGTTCCTCATGCGCCGGAATCAGCTCGCGGACTTGTTCAAAACGTTCTTGAAACAGTCTGCGGATGCACTGATGGCGTTTTGAGAATTCGGCGGAGACTTCGTCCAGAAGCACACCGGTCCGATCTTCGCTGAGCGACATGATCCGCTCGATGATCCTGACCATCCGCTGCGAATTTCCCGGACTGAAGGGCCGCAAGAGCACGCGTGACAGGTCGGGCTTGAGGATTACATCCGAGCGGCGAACGTGAATGGAGCCGGCTTTTATCACGCTACCACCGCGATCGGTTCCTTGAAACTCGTCACCATGTTTTGCGCCTGGCGCATTTCCGCTAACGAAAGCAGGAAGGCCAGCGTTGATTCCGCCCCCTGATTTCCATTCACGCGGTCTACATGCAATCCATCGCCGCAGCCGCCGCTTTCCGGCAAATAGAGCTCCAGGCCGAGATCGTTCCAGCCCAGAAACCAGTCGAACGCGCGTTGGGCCTGTTCATACCACCAGATGTCCGACGTAGCGCGATAGGCTTCCAGGCACGCCGAGACCATGGCCTGGGCCTCGATCGGCTGCTGATCGAAGTCGGCCCGCGGGCCGCCGCGACGGTAGAAGCCGTTGCTGCCGATCGGCCGAAAGTGACCTTTCTCCGATATTTGTATATCGTTCAGCCAGCGTAAAGTATGCAAGCCCCGCTCAAAGACCAGCGCATTGCCCGTGGCTCGACCGCTCAGAATCAAAGCGTGCGAAAGTTTCGCATTGTCATAGGACAACTCTTCTTCGAACCAGCACCATTCGGGCTTCGCGTTCTTTCCGAGAAGCTCCATGAGCCGGCAGGTGAGTTTATCGCGAGTTTGATTGACGAAACTGTCGCCGCTCAATCGCCCCAGGTATTCATGGATACCGATCAAGCCGAAGGCCCACGCGCGTGGCGACGTGAACTCCGTCAACGCGGGCAGTGCCTGCGCGAAGAGCTGCCCGGCCACCATTTGGAAGCATCGCAAAGGCGAACGTCCCACCGCTACACCCAAAGCCCACAGCGCCCGTCCTTGGCAGTCCTCAGACCCCTGCTCGTCGAGCCAATGCCGGTCAAAACTCATGTGGTTGTGGAAGCGCCTGCTGTGGGTGTCGAAGGCGTGATGAAGAAACGCGGCGCAAGTGGTAGCTATGCCTCGCAGCCGTTCGGGCTCCTCTCCCAACTCGTCCAGCAGTACCGCGAGGATGAAGGCTCGCGCGTTATCGTCGGTGCAATAGCCTTCGGAAAAATTCGGCACTCCGAAAATAGCGTGCTGGAAAACTCCCGTAGAATCGGTCATCCGGGAGAGATGATTCAACTTCAACTCCGGCAATTCGCGTGGCCTTTGGTCCAGAGTCTTGGTGACCAGGGACTTTCGAGTGAGCGCCGCCCCTTGCAGCCGCGACAACTCAAACGAACGCATGTAGAGTTGTGCGATGTTGCTCCAGATCATCTCACGCCCCATCCGATAGGCGTTTTTGCGCATGGCATGGCGTCGCGTGTCGTCCCGCAGCAAGCCGATCACTTCCCGCGCGATGGCCTCCGCATCTCCGAATGGGACCAGGACGCCACGATCTTCCGCCAACAGTTCCGCGGCGTGCCAATAGGGCGTCGAAACCACTGCTTTGCCTGCGCCGAAGGTGTAAGCCAGCGTGCCCGAGGTAATCTGCGCTTCGTTCAGGTAAGGTGTGATGTAAAGGTCGGCGGCTCCGATAAACTCCTTCAGATTCTCAAGCTCGACAAAATCGTTGTAAAAGATGACGTTCTTCTCCACCTTATTCTTCTTGGCAAGCATTTCAAGGCCGACCCGGTAGGCTTCGCCGTGCTCGCGCAGTTCGTTGGGATGAGTGGCGCCCAGAACAATGTAAACCACCTCCGGAAACTCCGCCAGAATTTCCGGCAGAGCGTTGAGCACGTACTCGATGCCTTTATTCGGCGAAAGCAGCCCGAAGGTGAGCAGCACCACCTTGCCTTCCACGCCGAACTGGTCCTTAAAGTAGGTTGGATCCACGAACCCCACGTCAGGAATGCCGTGCGCGATCAGATCGATCTTGGCCGGGGGTGCGTGATAAACGTCCTGCAGCATTTGGCGGCCGCGCTCGGTCATGACGATCACGCGTGTTGAAAGCGAGATTAATTCCTGCATCACCCGCCGCTGGTCCGTTCTTGGCTCGCGCAAAACAGTGTGAAGCGTGGTGACCACCGGCATTCTCAATTCGCGCAGGAATGCCAGAATATGGCTGCCGGCCGGCCCTCCGAAAATGCCGAATTCGTGCTGCAAGCAGACCATGTCCACGTTGTTGATGTTGAGGAAATCCGCTGCTCGGATATAGGACGACAAGTCCTGCTCCTCAATCTCAAAGTGAACCACTTCCGGATACTCGTAGCCACCTTGGATGTCGTTCACAGAGACCGCGAAACACTGGCTTTTGGGATGCGCGGTTTGGACGGCGGCCAGCAGGTCGGTGGTAAACGTGGCAATGCCGCATTTACGCGGCAAGTGATCGCCGACGAAGGCGATTTTGCGAACTTTAGAGGTTTGTTGCATCAGATACTCCTTTGCTTCGCCGGATTGCGGCCCCGCCACCCTGGGGAGCCTCTTCGCTCACGCTGACCGAGACATCCATGCCCAGAAAGGACGAGGCCTTTCCGATAAAGGTGCCCCACAGAGGTAGAACGTGTGTCTGATCCCAAGCAACGGCCACTCGGATCAGATTGCGGTTCCCGACGATGCTATTGGTTGGATCGAAGTCGATCCAACCGGCGCCCGGCAGGTAGACCTGCATCCAGGCGTGCGTCGCGCCGCCTCCCCTGGCACCCGTGTCATCGGCGCCGGGAACGAAGATGTATCCGCTGACGAAGCGAGCGGCCAAACCCAGGGAACGCGCTGCTTCCATCATAAGCACAGCGAAGTCCCGGCAACTTCCGCGACGAGTCCGCAAGGTATCAGTGGGGTTCTGAACGCCCTTCTCGCTGCGCCTGGTGTAGACCAGATCCTGTTTGATGGCGAGGCTCATGGAGCGCAGCAAACTCAGGGTGCCGGTGGTTCCCGACGGATGTAGGAACTTTTTGACCCAATGCTTCACGTCCTCACTCGGATAGTGATGCACCAGCGCGCGAGTCAGGTTGGGGAGCTCTTCCTCGGAGTAGCTGAAGGGATAACGTTCCGCGAATTCTTCCAGCTGATAGTCGGGCAGCGCGGTCTCGAAATGCTCCAGCGTAACAATGCTTTCAAAACGCAGTTCGGCAGTGGCGCCGGCGAACGTAGCGACACCCACTGAGTTATCGAACACGTCGTGGAGCATACGAAAATGCGTGGGCTGGGGTGTGATTTCGAGCCGCGACTTGAGAAGCCTGAGGTCGTGACTTTCCCTGGGACGGAACATCATGCGGTGCTCGCCCAGCTGGACAGGTTCCGAGTAACGATAAACCGTTGTATGTCGTACCGTGAGGAGGCGCATCTCAAGAGCCGGCTTCGCAGATCAGCGAAACTGTGTCACGCTTTCGGCAATCTCGTCCGTCCAGACTTGAAAGCTTTCGAGGGTATTCGGGCCGAAGGTGGTCGTAATGGCGACGTCCGCCGCGTCGCGGCCTCGCGCAATGAGCACGCGTCCAATCCTGGGCACATTATTCCGCGCATCGAAGGTGTGCCAGCCGCCATCCAGATACACTTCGAACCACGCCGCAAAATCCATCACGCCGTACGGTGGGGGCATCCCGATGTCGCCCAGGTAACCGGTGCAGTAGCGCGCGGGAATGTTCATACATCGGCACAGTGCGATGGCCAGATGCGCATAATCCCGGCACACTCCGGTTCGCTCGTTGTACGCCTCCCAAGCGGTCCGAGTGGGACGCGCGTTCTGGTAGTTGAAGGCGATATGGTTGTGGACAAAATCGCAGATGGCCTGCACCCGCGGCCAGCCCGGCGTCCACTGACCGAAGCGCCACCAGGCTGCATCCGACAGCAGATCGGTCTCGCAATAGCGGCTGCCCAATAGAAACACCAATGTATCTTCCGGCAACTCTTGTAAGGCATGCTGCCGGGCGTGAGGCGCCGACACATCGGGCTTAGCCGAGTCCCTGACCACGCCGGAGCCTTTCAGCCGAATTCTGCCGACGGGCGCCACGATGCGGCTGCACCAGTTTCCGAAGCCGTCGCGATATGCGGTGATCCGCGTTGACGGATCGGTGGTCAGCAGATCCGGCGTGACAATGTCTGAGGCCCGCGAATAATGGATGTTGACCATGAGGATCATCGGCGTCTCTTGCGGGCAGTTGAAGACCAATTCATAGCCGACGCGAATCAGCATGCAGGTTTCCCTCCGTGAGCGTTTTTCAGCCGAGCGGCACTGTCCGCGCAAGTGCCGGAACTCCGGGCTGGAACTTCGACGCGCCTCGCCTTAAGCTCCACGCACAGACTTCCGCGCTGACCGCGAACACGCCCCAGACCTGCCAATGCGACAGAAATCCGCCGGCGATAAAGAAGGCGCTGGTCCAACCGGCATCCACGCCGAACCGCCAGGCAGCCAGCGAGCCTGCGGCGGCGGCGACCGGTTTCAACAAGAGCCCTAACAACGTCAACCCATCAGGGCCGTGAGGCCCCGAGAGGTGAGGTAAGCGCATGACAGCGGTCAACATCTCACTGCGAATCATCGGGCCACTGCGAGTCATCATCCCACTTCGAGTCATCGGACTGCCACCGGCTGACCGATTTGCATACCAATGATTTCGCCCGAAACAACCAGTTCCACGCGGCGATTCTGCTGGCGGCCCGCGGCCGTATCATTCGAAGCTACCGGCTGGCTCTTTCCAAAGCCTTGCGAAGTCACCGACGTGCCCGCCACACCCTCCTGGGTCAGGTAGTCGCGTACTGCCGTGCCGCGATCTTCAGAGAGCTTCTGATTGTAATCGTCGCCGCCGACGCTGTCGGTATATCCTTCCACGGCCAGCCTCAACCCCGGATGGCCCGAGATGATTCCGGCTACTTTCGCCAGCTTCTCGCGAGCGGCCGGCCGAAGCGTATGCTTGGCTGTGTCGAATAGCACGTCCGACATATTGACGATTAAGCCGCGCGCAGTATCGCGGGTTTCGAGAATTGCGTTGAATTGCAGCAGCAGGTCGGCGCGGAGTTGTGTCCGCTCGGCCTCGGCTTGGGCCTTCTCTTTAGCGGCGCGTTCCTGGTCGGCTTGCGCGGCGGCTCTCTGAGCTTCGTTCTCCTGCCTCAAACGATCTGTTTCGGCATTGGCCGCGCTAAGCTGTGCGTCGTTTTCTCGTCTCAAGCGATCCGCTTCAGACTGAGCCGCGGCGGTCTGCGCGTCGTTTTCGCGCTGGACGCGCTCGGCGTTCTGTAGTGCCGTGAGCCGCGCTTGTTCTGCCTCTCGCGTGACGCGGTCCGCTTCCGACTGCGCGGCCGCTGTCAGGCCCTCAGCGCGTGCTTGACGTTCGGCTGTCACTCGGCGTTCGGTGGCTAATTGCTCCTCTTCGATCTTCTTCACCGTGATGATACGGGCGTCCTCCGCCATTTGAACCGCTTCGCGCGCCACGGTGCCGATCGGCTTCTTGCCTGCCTTCCCGATCAGATAGCCTTCGGCGTTCTCGAGACCCACCACGGCCTTTTGGAAAGTGTCGCCGGCATATTGTTCCGCACCCGTCCAGCGCGCGATCTGCACCGCGTTACGCGCCTCGTAAAGCTCCAAAGGCACTTTCGAGTTCAGCTCTCTCGGCCGAATCTGGTCCGGCTTCACATTCAGGACATATTGCCCTATCTGCAACAGCTCGTATTTCGCGTCCACTTCTTCGATGGTTCCAATGGTGTCTGGCCGGACGAAATTCTCCATCACCACCACGTCGCTCGGTTGTGTGACTGCGAAGTACGGCTCGGCGGTGACGATCAGTCCGAAAGATTGCAGCTCGGTGGTTGCGTCTAATTTGGTTTTACCGCTGTGATTGAGGAGCACTTCGCCGACGTTTGTCGCGCGGCCTTCCGGAGTGACGGCCCACATTACATAGGTAAGATACTCCTGGCCGAATTGCGTGGCCGGCCCCAGCTTCTCCATCTCGGCATCGATCTTGATGACGCCTTGCTCGCTCTGTACTTTCGCCTCACCACGGGCTTCGGGCATCAGAGCCGTCCCCCGGAAGCCGATTCTGGTCGATCCGCTGCGGTGATTGTAGTTGATAGCTTTCGTAGTCCTAGCCACCACGGTAACGCGATAGATCGGCGTAGTGCCGCCTTCAATTGCGCCGGTTTCAATGGTTTGTTGCGTTGGATTGGGAGCCTGTGGAGCTTGCGCCAAGGCGAGCTGGGCCACCAGTCCGCACACCGTCAGGAATAGACTTGTGAACTTCATTTTTCTGAACCTCGATCCTTTTAGCGACGCGTTGCGATATGCACGGGACGCACCGAACGCTTTCTGAGCGATCTGTTGGGCTGTTCGCTGCTTGGAAGACGTTAGGGTAACCATATATGGTCAGTTGACCGAGTGTGGTCAACGATTCTGTGGGGGAAGAATTGGCCGTTCTCGCGGTTATCA
>Ga0302325_10009140_pt1 | contig 21697 bp, 17 predicted proteins | sample Palsa_T0_2_FD_201948 | JGI IMG/M metagenome (GOLD analysis project Ga0302325, IMG submission 201948) | Peat permafrost microbial communities from Stordalen Mire near Abisko, Sweden - Palsa_T0_2 | ecosystem: Environmental > Terrestrial > Soil > Palsa > Peat permafrost | place: Sweden: Abisko...
CGCAAATGTTCTGCTGCGCGGATTGCGGCACTTCGACAGGCGAAATCGTGCAGGGCAAAGAACTGCTCGTTGTGGGCCTGGAGGTGGAGGAATGAGTCCGAAAACTCGCATGATCGAAGTCCGGGAAAACATTCTAAAACAGAACGATATCGTCGCTCGGGCTCTGCGGCAACGCTTTCATGACGCGGGAGTTTTTGTAGTAAGCATGGTCTCCAGCCCGGGCTCGGGAAAAACCGCGCTGCTCGAAAACACTTTAACCTTGCTTCGGCAACAATTTCGCGTGGCGGCCCTGGTGGGCGATCTTGCTACGGAAAATGATGCAGCGCGGCTCGCGCGCAGCGCGGCCCCGGTAAAGCAGATCATCACCGGAACAGTGTGTCACCTGGAAGCCGCGATGGTCCAAAGCGCGTTGGAAGGATGGCAGCTCGATGAACTCGATTTTCTATTCATCGAAAATGTGGGCAATCTGGTCTGCCCATCTTCTTACGATCTCGGCGAGGATCTCAGGCTGGTTCTCATGTCCGTGACGGAAGGCGAGGACAAACCCTTGAAATATCCGACGATTTTCAACAGCGCGGATATAGCCGTCATTACCAAGATTGACTTGGCAGCCGCGGTTGAATTCAGCGCCATCGATGCGAATCGCAATATTCAAGCCGTGCGGCCTGGGATGAAGATTCTGGAAGTATCAGCGAAGTCCGGACAAGGCATGGAAGAGTTTCTGGACCTCCTGCGTTCCCGCAGCCTGGATGCTCATGCCTTGGCGGCTCAGCACGCCGCCGCTGCGGGTGCGTCGCCCGAGTAACACGCGGCAGCTATTCGGCTCAGATCTCACCTGCACACCAGCCAAAAGAAAAAGCGCTTTGGATTCAAAGCCGCTACAATGCTGGAGACTTTAGGAACTCGATATGAAGCGGCTTCAAGTCCCCATCCTGCTGCTCATCCTCTCTTGCATCCCCGCACGTCCCCTTGTCCTTAAGGCGCAAAATGCATCCCCGCCGGAAGCTATAGACGTCGATCTCAATGCCCCATCGCATCCGTTTCCGCACTTTTGGGAGCAAATGTTCGGTTCGGGGCGCGCAATTCTGAGCCTGCGCGACAGCTATCGAAGCGATTTGCGCGACGTCAAAGCCATAACGGACATTCGGTACATCCGTTTCCACGCAATTTTTGACGACGAAGTCGGGATGTACGACGAAGATGCAGCAGGGAATGCTGTTTACAACTTTTCTTATGTTGACCAGATTTACGATGGGCTGCTGCGAAATCACGTTCGCCCTTTTGTGGAGCTGAGTTTCATGCCCAAGAAGCTGGCATCCGCGGATACTCGCCAGGCTTTTTGGTACAAGCCTATCGTCGCGCCGCCGAAAGACTACGAACGGTGGGGCGCGATGATCTCCTCGTTCGCCAAGCATCTGATCGACCGGTACGGAATCGACGAAGTATCCCAGTGGTATTTCGAAGTATGGAATGAACCGAACCTCGATTTTTGGGCAGGCGATCCGAGGGAAGCAACGTACTTCCATTTATATGACGTCAGCGCCCGTGCGCTAAAAGCCGTGAGCCCACGCTTGCGCGTGGGAGGGCCCGCGACGGCGCAAGCCGCATGGGCCGATCGCTTCATTCGCCATGTTGCCGAGAACAATGTGCCGGTCGATTTTGTTTCGAGCCATGTTTACGGCAATGACAAAGCCCAGGACGTATTTGGAACCGACCAAGCAATCCCCATGAATCAGATGGTGTGCCGTGCCGTGGACAAAGTGCACAAGCAAATCAGGGCGTCCGCAAAGCCGGAGCTTCCGCTCATCTGGTCGGAATTCAATGCGGTGTATGACAACCAAACAAAAGTGGTGGACTCCGCGTTCATGGGGCCGTGGTTCGCAGATACCATCCGGCAGTGCGACGGACTGACCGAGATGATGAGCTATTGGGATTTTTCCGACGTGTTCGAGGAGCAAGGCGTAATCAAGAAGCCGTTTTATGGCGGTTTCGGATTGCTCGCGGAGGGAGGAATTCCCAAGCCCATTTTTAATGCGTTCAAGATGTTGCATGAGCTGGGCAATCAAAGAATCGAAGTGCAATCGGATTCTATGCTGGTCACCAGACGCGCGGACGGCTCGGTAGCTATCGCCATTTGGAACCTGTCGTTGCCGGACGATCCCGGCGAAACCAAGGCCATTACGATCAAATTGAAAGGACTGAAAGGAAATCAGCGCGCAGAGATCCGGGAGCTCGATCCCGATCACGGCTCGCCGCTTCCCGCCTATTACGCGATGGGCGAGCCGGTTTCTCCCACCCAGAAGCAATACGCCGAATTGCGGAAGGCTGGGGATTTGCCGGCAGCACGCGGCGAGGAAATTAAGAATGGCAAGATCGCATTGATTCTGCCGCCGAAATCGTTGTTCGTGATCCAGATCCGATAGCGCGCCGATGGCCGATACCCCGATCAAGTACAATCATCGCGAACTCGTGCTATTCGCCGATCTGGCGGGCACCCTTTTATTCGGTATCGAAGGCGCCACCGCGGCGGTCAATGGGAATCTCGATTTTCTGGGATTGATGGTGCTGGCTTTCGCAACGGCGTTGGCTGGCGGTATATTTCGCGACTTGCTGATTGGCGCTGTTCCGCCAGCCTCTTTGAGGGATTGGCGGTACCCGGCGACGGCGTTCGCGGGCGCAGCGCTGGTATTTTTTCTGCACCATTTCCTGAAACGAATTCCAACCGCGGTGATGATCGATTTGGACGCCATGGCGCTGGCTTTATTCGCCGTCGCTGGAACCGAAAAGGCGCTGGACTACAATTTGAATGTGTTTATCGCAGCTCTGCTTGGCACGGTGACGGCTGTTGGCGGGGGAACCGTGCGTGATATTTTTCTTGCGCAAATTCCGCGCGTTCTGAGCGTGGATATATACGCCACGGCAGCGCTCGCCGGCGCGGCAGTGATGATCGCTTGCAGGAAGGTCAAAATCCCGCCGGTATGGGCCGCCTTATTGGGTGGCGCGGTTTGCTTCTTGTTGCGGATCGTCAGCCTATGGCAACACTGGAATCTGCCGAAGGTGGCTAACCCGTAGCGGGCTGAGGAACCATGCGCAACATTATCCAGCGATAGAACGTCTGCCCACAAATTCGCGAATCGCGAACTGCCGACACAAGCGAGAGTGGTATCGTATTTGGGGGGGCCAAATGGCGGCTCGCGACAGTTCTTTCCTGCACGATTCTTTCGAAGTTGGCATTGCGATGAAAGGTTTTGACGGGCTGTTGGAAATCCTGGGCGGCGCGATCATTTTTTTCATGAAATCTTCAGAGATGAACGACATCGTGCGCAAAGTGTGCGAGCACTTGCTGGCACGAGCCCCGCATAGCACCGTGGCCATCCATATGTTCAATGCGTCGCAGAGTATGACGAGTGGCAGCGCAAGATTTGCCGCGCTCTACTTGCTCTCCCACGGGCTGGTGAAGGTTGTGCTGGTGACGTGCCTTTGGCTCGGCAAGCTATGGGCGTATCCGCTGACGATCGCGGTTTTCAGCGCCTTCGCCATCTATCAGGCGTTCCGCTTCACGCACACGCACTCGTGGGCGCTGGTGATCCTGACAATTTTCGACGTTCTGATTATTCTGCTTACGTGGAACGAGTACCAGCACCAACAAGCGATTAGGCAAAACCGAGTGGCAAGCGAGGCAGCGATCTAGTCGAGCGATTCCGGGTCAATTCCGATATTTTGTTCGCCTGCCGCCTTCTTCTCGTTGTATTTTTTCACCCAGGCAGCAAAGCTCTTGCCCGCCGCGGTATCGCGGCCGGTGAACGCCAGTGCCGCAACCTCACTGTAGGGAATCGAGAGCTTGTCTGGCCGGTCCTTGGGCATCACGCGGATGAGGCAATCCGAGAGCGCCGGCCCTTTAATTTTGCGATCGTAAACATATCCTTCAATCTTCTGCCCATCTTTCAACGTGATGGTTAGGTCGCCGCGGTAGTCAAAGGCCTTTTCGAGCGCTTCATGGACCTCGGAAACGGTGGCAAGAGCGGGAATCCAGCCTTCCAGATTTTCGTGAACGACTCCGAGACGTTCTTCCGAGGATTCAGGCGGCAAAGGAAGATTGGATTCTGACATAGAGGTTCGAAGCACTAGGCCTTTGGCGACATCATGATTTGCACAAGCTGCCCGGAATCGCCGCGCTGGCCCTCCGAGCCGCCACCCATGGCGTCGGGATCTTTGTATTTGTTGAAGATCGTGGCGCGCACGGTGCTCAGGAACCCGCCGATCGAGCCAAACATATCGTCCACGGCGCTCGCCTCATAGCCGCTGTGGACCATGCAGTTCGCGCACTTGGGATTTCCGCTCTCCGTGCCGTACTGATCCCAATTCGTTTCGCGCAGCAATTCCTCAAATGTGTCGGCGTATCCGTCCTGCAGCAGATAGCACGGTTTCTGCCACCCGAAAATGTTGTAAGTCGGCATGCCCCAGGGCGTGCATTTGTATTCGCGCTTGCCCATGAGCATTTCCATGAACAGCGGGCTCAGGTTGAAGCGCCATTTCTCATGCCGGTTGCTCAGGATCTGGCGGAAGAGTGCGCGCGTCTTTTTCTTGCTCAGGAAATGTTCCTGGTCGGGAGCCTTGTCGTAGGTGTATCCCGGGGAGAGCATCATGCCCTCGACGCCCAGGTCCATCATGTCGTCAAAAAACTGGCGAACGCTTTTCGGGTCGGCGCCATCGAACAACGTGGTATTGGTGGTAACGCGGAAGCCTCTCTGCAAAGCCAGTTGGATTGCTTCGACAGCTTTCTCGTAGGTTCCTTCGCGGCACACGGAGAAGTCGTGTTCTTCGCGCTGGCCGTCCATGTGTACCGAAAACGTCAAATACTTACTGGGAGTGAATTCGTGCAACTTCTCTTTGAGCAGCAGCGCGTTCGTACAAAGATAGATATATTTCTTACGCGCGACCAGACCCTTCACGATTTCGGCGATCTGCGGATGCATGAGCGGCTCGCCGCCCGGGATGCTGACCATGGGCGCGCCACATTCATCCGCCGCGCGAAAGCACTCTTCGGGGCTGAGCTGCTTCTTCAGGACATGAGCGGGATACTGGATCTTTCCACAGCCCGCACAAGCCAGATTGCAGCGGAGCAACGGCTCCAGCATCAGAACAAAGGGGTATTGCTTACGTCCTTTCAGCCTTTGGCTGATGACGTACGACGCGGTGGTCCACATTTGTGAAACTGGGACAGCCATGCTGCAATTCCCTCGCTCAATGGGCCCGTCTCGGGCAGAGATACTTAGACACCTATCGTACCGGATTCGATGCCCGGTGTGAATCACGGACTCGTATTCCTGTGCCTATTTCAGGTAAGTAGTGGGGGTCCACACAAGTCACTGAGCCGGTTAAGGATCGAGCTGCGGCACGTGTAGCCTTGTTTCGCCTTTTCGTGTAAATTTTCTAATTGTGACGAACGAAACGAAGTTTAGCGTGGCCCTGGTCCAGATGGCGGTGACCCGCAAGCCCGAGGAAAACCTCGCAAAAGCATCCGCGCGCATCGCAGAAGCCGCCAAGAAGGGTGCGCGAGTGGTATGCCTACCCGAGCTTTTCCAGTCTCAGTATTTCTGCCAGCGCGAAGACACGCGCAATTTCGATCTTGCCGAGGCCGTGCCAGGCCCCACGACCGAGGTTCTCGGCCGAATTGCCCAGGAAAACAAAACCGTCGTGATCGCTCCTCTATTTGAGCGGCGGGCTGCAGGGGTGTATCACAACACCGCGGTGATTATCGACTCGGACGGAAAAATCGCGGGCGTGTATCGCAAAATGCACATTCCCGACGATCCCGCTTACTACGAGAAATTCTATTTCACGCCCGGTGATCTTGGATTTCGCGCGTTTACGACCCAGGCCGGGAAAATCGCGACATTAATTTGCTGGGATCAGTGGTATCCGGAGGGAGCACGTTTGGCGGCGTTAAATGGGGCGTGCATTCTTTTTTATCCGACGGCGATCGGATGGCATCCCAGCGAGAAAGCATCAAACGGGGAAGCGCAGCGGGATTCGTGGCGCACCATCCAGCGCAGCCACGCGATCGCGAACGGCGTCTATGTGGCCGCAGTCAATCGTGTCGGCCACGAAACTCCCACCGAAGGCGGCGACGGCCTGGAATTCTGGGGCACGTCGTTTCTGTGCGATCCGCAGGGAGTCGTGATCGCGGAAGGCTCGACAAATCGAGAAGAAATTCTTTATGGTGAAGTGGATCTTGCGCATCTCGAAGACGTCCGCCGCAATTGGCCCTTTCTTCGCGATCGCCGCATTGACGCCTACCAGGGGATCGAGCAGCGGTTCCTCGACGAAAAACCTTGAGCCCTCGCCGCTCCGCGAATTCTCCGAGAGAAGGCACCACCCCCGCGACACTTGGATTCTCCATGCCCGCCGAATGGGACACGCACGAGGCGACCTGGATCGGATGGCCGCACAATCCCACCGACTGGCCCGGCAAGCTCGACCCGATTCTATGGGTCTACGGAGAAATTGTTCGCAGGATTGCGCCGGGGGAACTCGTCCGCATTTTGGTGAATTCGGCGAGTCACGAAAAACGAGTCAGAGGCATTTTGAAACTCGCGGGCGTGCCGATGACCCGTGTCCAGTTTTTTCGCTTCCCCACGAATCGGGGGTGGACGCGCGATTTCGGCCCGCTATTTTTGCGGCGTGAGAAGCCGCGAAGGGAATTGGCCATCGCACGGTTTCGCTTCAACGCCTGGGCGCGCTATCCGGACTGGCAGAAAGACGATGCCATCCCGCAGCAAGTGGCGCGGAGACTTAAAATCAACCTAATTCCCGCGCGCGTGGGCGGTAGGGAAATCGTGCTGGAAGGCGGCAGCATTGACGTCAATGGCAGGGGAACCGTGTTGACGACCGAGGAATGTTTGCTCGACCAAAAGCGGCAGGTTCGCAATCCAGGGCTGAGCCGAGGGGACACGGAAGCCGCGTTGCGCGAAAATCTCGGCGTAAGAACTGTTGTATGGTTGGGTAAAGGCATCGCGGGCGACGACACGCACGGGCACGTCGACGACCTGTGCAGGTTCGTGAATCCGGGCACCGTGGTGCTCATTCGCGAAAGAAATCAGCGCGATGTGAATTACCGGCCGCTGGAGGATAATTGGGAACGAATTCGCGGCGCGCGCCTGGAGAACGGAGAAAAGATTCAGGCCATCGAACTGCCCATGCCGGATCCTCTTTATTTTGACGGCGTGAGGCTGCCCGCAAGCTATGCCAATTTTTACATCACGAATTCAGCCGTGCTCGTTCCAACCTTTAATGATCCGAAGGATCGCGTCGCGCTCGGCATCTTGGCGGAATTGTTCCCGAAACGCACCGTGGTGGGAATTCACGCGGTCGATTTAGTGTGGGGCTTCGGAACGCTGCACTGCCTGACTCAGCAACAACCAGCGCGTTAGGTCCGAAGCCATCACGAATCTCGCGCCCGAGACCACCATCTCACTTTAAGATCTCGTCCAGAACCCGCGAGACGCAGCTTTGTGAAAAATGTGATTCCAAACCCGGACCTCTGGCGTTCGTGGCCACTCTCTCGACTGGAGCGCGAATATTCGCCGAGCAGTTGTGTGCCATCGAGCAGGTCTTTTACGGACGCTTACGCGGAGCGCAGCCGGGAAGCGGCCAGACGCTTTTCGTTCCGGCCGAATCTGCGGTGGGGCGATGGCGACGACGAGACGTTCGACTTCTTCCCGGCCGCTCGCGCCAACGCGCCGCTGCTGATTTTCATTCATGGTGGTTACTGGCAGGAGTTATCGAAAAGCGATTCGTTGTTCATCGCGCCAAATTGCATCGCCAACGGCATCGCCTATGCTGCGATCGAATACACGTTGGCGCCGCACGCCAGTGTCATAGCCATCGTCGAGCAATGCCGGCGAGCCGTCCTGTCGCTAAGTCGTCAGGCTTCGGCGCTGGGCTGCGATGCGCGCCGCATTTTTGTTGCGGGCAGTTCCGCGGGAGCACATCTCGCGGCGATGCTGCTCGTCGACGTTTGGCAGAAAACCTCAGCGCCGCGGAACGATCTTATCGCTGGCACCATCCTGCTGAGTGGGATCTATGACCTTGAGCCGCTCGTTGGTACGTACATCAATAAGCCTCTTGACCTCACTAACGAGGAAGCTCGAATTCTGAGTCCGCAGCGCCTGGAATTGGGGCGACCCATGCCGGTAATCGTCGCGTGGGGTGAGAACGAAACCAGCGAGTTCAAGCGGCAGAGCCAGACGTTCGCCTCGAAGTTGAAAGCCGCCGATTTTTCGCTCACATCACTCGAGATCGCTGGCGCAAATCATTTCGACATCGTGTTTGGAATCGCGGACCCAGCCGGTGCGTTGGGGCGAGCTGCCTTGGATATGATTCTTGACGGGACGACATTGGTCGCGAATGGCCGCTGAGTTTGTCGCCACTGAATCGCGATGGTTACGAACGGCAAGACTGGATGGCGTTAAAAAGGTTTTCCGCGAAAACATACGCGTCGAGAAATGAATTGTAGAGCGGCACCGGGGCGACGCGCATAATGTCGGGCTCGCGCCAGTCGCAGATGATCCCTGCTTTCGCAAGGCGTTCACACACATTTCGTCCGTTCCCCTTTATTCGAATGGAAAACTGCGCGCCGCGTTGCGCTGGATCGCGCGGAGTGATGATTTGTAATTGTCCAGATTTATCTTGATTCAGCAAAAACTCGAGGTACTCGGACAATCGTGCACTTTTTCCGCGTAAGGGTTCGATCCCCACTTCGTCGAAAACATCCATGGAGGCGCGCAATGCCGCCAGGGAAAGAATCGATGGATTGCTGAGCTGCCAACCTTCAGCGCCAGGAATGGGCTGAAAATCCGGGCCCATGCGAAAGCGCGATTGTTTGTCGTGGCCCCACCAGCCCGCAAAGCGGGGCAAGCCTGCATTGCGAGCGTGGCGCTCGTTGACAAAGCATCCCGCGACACCACCGGGCCCGCCGTTTAGGTATTTGTAGCCGCACCACACCGCGAAATCGACATCCCATTCATGAAGTTTCAAGCGCAAGTTCCCGGTGGCGTGGGCCATGTCGAATCCGACGATGCAGCCCTTCGCGTGGCCGGCTTTTGCAATGCGCGGGCAATCGAAGGCGTGGCCGCTGTAATAATTGACCCCACCAAAGAGAACGAGGGCAATCTGGCCGCCTTCCTGATCAATTCGCGCTTCGACGTCTTCGATTCGGATATTCGCTTCGCCGGTGCGCGGCGCCACTTCGACAAGCGAATCGGCGGGATCGAAACCGTGGAATCGAATTTGCGAGGCGACGGCATAGCGGTCGGATGGAAATGCGTTCGCTTCGATTAAGATTTTATGTCGGGCGGTGGTAGGGCGATAGAAGCTCACCATCAAGAGATGAAGGTTTACGGTGAGCGAATTCATCACCACCACTTCCTCCGGCAGGGCGCCAACCAATCTCGCAGTCGAAGCCGTCAGCAATTCGTGATAGGGCATCCACGGATGGCGTGCCTGAAAGTGGCCTTCGACGCCCAAGCGCTCCCAGTCCTTCATCTCCTGTTCGACATACTCCCGCGCGTTTTTCGGTTGCAGACCGAGCGAATGGCCGCACAAATAGACAGCATCGCTTCCGTCTCCCTTCTTGGGAATGTGAAAGCGATCGCGATAGAACGCGAGAGGATCATTGGCCGAGAGTTTCTCCGCGAACGTCCTCGTGGCCTCGAAATGTTGAGTGGCCACCTAGAGATTCTCCAGAGGAGCCAGGCCGGCATGAATAAGGGCCTCGGCTTTCGACCAATTTATTTCGTCGACACTGCCAATCGAATCGCAAAGCTCGCTCAGGATGCGATCCTGCCTTTCGCCGCGTGAGAGGGCGACGGAATAGGGAATACGATGGAACGTTACCATCGAATATTTGGGGATGAAAAACCGCGGATACCTGGCCTCGAGCGCGAGTTCCGCTTTTTTTTTGACCAAAAACCGCGGATCGGCGACCTTGTCGCGCATCTCAATGAAATTGTCATTCGCCAAATCCGCAATCGCGTCCGTATTTCTCTTACGGGCGATCTCGAATTCACGGAACAGCTTCATCCAGTCCGGGCCATGCGTATCCAGCAATTCCAAAAAAGACGTGCAATCTTCGAACGCGCAGTTCATCCCTTGTCCGAAAAAGGGAACAATCGCGTGAGCTGCGTCCCCTAATATGAGTGCCTTCCCATGCGCGTGCCACGGCGCGCACTTGATCGTGACCATCGCTCCCGTGGGATTCGCAAAAAACTGTTTCGACATCGAGGGCATCAGCGGAAGCGCATCGCCGAATCGGCTCTCAAAAAAGTCGCGCAGCTTGGGCTCGCAGTCGAGTGTCTCAAAACTGTTCTGGCCCTGAAATGGCAGAAATAGTATGCAGGCGAACGTCCCATCAATATTTGGCAGGGCGATTAGCATGTACGATCCGCGCGGCCAGATATGCAGGGAGTTGGCGCTCATCTGGTGCGAACCCTGAGGTGCGGCAGGGATGGTGAGTTCCTTGTACCCGTAATCCAGATATTGCTGCGAGAAATCGAATCGCCCGAGCTTCAGCATCTCCAGCCGGATGGCAGAGGCCGAACCATCAGCGCCGATGACGATCGACGATTCGATCGTCCTTTCCTCTCCGGAGAGCTCGTTACGCAGGCGGAGTGAAGCGGTTCTCAAATCGACCCCCACGCATCGTTCCTGGAAGTGAAAAGAAACTCCGCGCGCCTCGGCGGCGTTTACCAAAGCTAGGTTCAGGTCGGCCCGTGAGATGGAGTTGATGACCTCAGTCTCGTCCTTTCCATAGGGTTGAAAGGTGATTTCGCCCGCGGTCGAATGCATCATGCGACCTTTCATAGGGACAACAATGCCGCGCATCTCATCCCACAGGCCAGCTTCGCGAAGGGCGTGAATTCCGCGCGTAGAAATCGCGAGATTGATCGATCGCCCCGCGCTGATTTGGGCCTTGCGCACGTCCGGGCGCCGCTCGTAGACATGCACCTTGAAGCCACGTTGGGCCAGGGAAATCGCGAGCAAGGGCCCGGTGAGTCCGGCGCCAACGAGTGAGATGGATTCAGAACGATCGCTCATTGTGGAGGCAACACTTATGCGTGCGGAATGTTCCGCACAACTTATTCTTGCAGATACGTTCGCGCTTCCCAAAGTTCCGGGAAAAATTTCTTTTCGAGCGTTAGTTTCAGATAGGAAGAACCGGCGCTACCTCCCGTTCCGGTCCGAAAGCCGATGGTGCGTTCGACCATTTGAATGTGACGAAGCCTCCAACTGACCACGAGTTCATCGAATTCCGTAAGCCGCTCGCAGACGTCAATCCAGTGACGATGATTCTTTTCGTCGCTGTACAGCGCATGGATGGCTCGCGCACGGGCCTCAAAGACCTCGCGCGCCGCGGGTTGCGGGCCGGTCTGTTTGCGCGGCAAGAGCCCCAAGGATTCTAAAGCGGCAAAGAAAACATCGCGTAGTGAGGGCTCGTGAAGCCTGCGGTTCAGGACCTTGTGAGTCTCCGGCGTCAACTCGTGGTAACGGAGCATTTTTTCGTCTTTAAGGCCGCAGAGGAATTCAATTTCCCGGAATTGCTCGGATTGAAATCCGCTGGCTGGCGCGAGTTTTTGGCGGAACGCCAAAAAGTGGGTGGGCAGCATGGTTTCAAGGATCGTAAATTGCTCGACCAGCACGCGCATGATCTCGGTGCAGCGACGCAGCAATCGGGCCGCTTCGTAAACTTCGTCGCGAGATGACGGTTTTGCCGCTGCCGCGCTCAGGTTTGCGACGACTGCGTCCAGGTCGTGCAGCAGCTCCTTAAACCATAGCTCGTAGGTCTGGTGGACTACGATGAACAATAACTCGTCGTGGTGTTCGGGAGAGGATTCTGGCGCCTGGAGCTTCAGCAATTCCGGAACCTTCAGGTAAGAGCTATAAGTCAGTTTTTTGCCCGAGTCCGCAACGGCGGAAGAAACTGTGCCGGGCGCTTCCGCAGTGCGTCCGGCTGGGCACCCGGAAGAGGGCGCGGCATCCAATGTCGCGATTGCGGCAGGAATGCGCCGTTCAGGACTGTTTTTGCCGGCGGAATCCGCCGGAAGTTCCAGGGCCAACCATTTCACTGCGTTCGCGACGAGCAGATTCGACTGAGCCGCGAGTGACAAGGTACTTTCGCGGATCAGCGCTCCCACGCGCTGCTCGCCTAAGGGGAAGGGATAATCCGAGCCGAGCATCACGCGCTCCCCGCTCATTTTGTCCACGAGAAATTGTAGTGTGGAGCGATCGAAGACCGCCGAATCCACAAAAAAGCGCTCGAGATAGTGGCTCGGGGCAAACCGCGAAGCCCCGCGCGCGACCGGGTGATGGCGCCAGGCGTTTTCAAGGCGCCCAAGCAGGAACGCGAAGCTGCCGCCCCCGTGCGCGAAGCAGATGCGTAAGTTCGCAGGCAACTGGTCGAACGCGCCACTCACGATCAAGGAAACGAGAGCCAGTTGCGTCTCGGCCGGCATGGCGACGGTCCACGGCATCATGTATTTCGGCATGCGAGCCCCGCCCAGCATGTCCCACGGATGCACCAGCACCGCAGCGCCTTCATTGGCACAGTGGCGAAGGAAATTCAGAATGCCAGGATCATCCAGATTCTTGTCGGCAACGTGATTTCCGATCTGCACGCCAACGTGCCCAGCGCGCATGCAGCGGCTCAATTCCGCGCATGACGCGTCGATATCCTGCAGTGGAACCTGGCACAGCGATTTCAGCTGGCCTTTTCCCTGCCGGCACAAATCCAAAGCAGCGTCGTTGAACATTTGAGCGCAGTCGAGGGCCTGCTTTGGATCGCGGCTATACGCGAAAAGTACCGGTGTTGCCGAAACAATCTGCAGATCGATCCCGTCGCGCTCCATATCCTCAAGCCGGACGCTTACATCCCAACATGCGGACGTGATATGGCGAAATTCACGGTCGCCCAGCATCACAATCGCCTTACCGGGTTCGGTATGTTTGATCCACGGCCAATCCGGCGTGCCAAAGCGCGCCGCCAAGTCCGGCCAGGACTTCGGGAAAAAATGCGTGTGAATATCGATGGCTCGCATGGGATCGCGCGGCATTATCTTGGCGCGGGTTTACCGGGATGAACCGTGCCGCAGTTTGGGCAAACCCGCAGTTTTTCGTTGGTATGAAATTGTTCGAAGAGCGGCGGCAAATCCTGCACGATGCTTTTCAGCAGCACTTCGGCGCGGTAGACAAGATAGTGGCATTTTTCACAATACCATTCGAACCCGTCTTTCTCGCCGCCGGCCCGCGGCATTTCAACAACCAAGCCGATCGTTCCATGCGCATGCCGTTGCGGAGAATGGCGCATGTGTTTTGGCAGCAAAAAGATTTCACCTTCCTTGATCGGAATCTCCAGGGGAGGCTTTCCCGGGGTCTCCATCACCCGGATGAAGATGTCGCCCTTCAGCTGATAAAAAAATTCCTCGGCCGGGTCATCGTGATAATCGACCCGCTGGTTGGGACCGCCAACGACGGTCACGATCATGTCGCCGTCGTCCCAAACCTGCGCGTTTCCGACCGGCGGCTTCAATTTGTCGCGATTGGCGTCGATCCATGCCTGGAAATTAAATGCCTTCAGCGATTTGATGGATGGCATGGCGAGCTCCTTTACGGCTTCGCGGCGGGCTTGTACGCGATAGCTTTCATTTCTACCAGCAAATGCGGGTGGGGCAATTGATGGACGGCGACCGTTGTGCGCGCCGGGCCTTCTTCGTCGAAGAACTCCGCGTACACCTGGTTGTAACCCCCGAAGTCGTCCATGTTTACGAGATAGGTACAAATTTCGACGAGATCTTTCAAATCCGCGTTCATGCTCGTCAAAATCGCGCGGATATTTTCAATTACGGCGCGAGTCTGAACGCGGATATCGAGTTGCACGGAGCCCAAGGCATCGGTTTCCGCGCCCGCAAAAGAATTGTCCGCGCGGCGCGAACTCGTCCCAGAAACAAACAGATAGTCACCGGCGCGTTTGATATGCGGGAAACGCCCACGCGGATAGGCACTTCCAGCGACAATTTTGCTTTCAGTCGTCATTCTCGATGGTTACAACTTAACGCAGATATTGTTTAGTTCGGAATAAAAGTTGAGCGAATGCATCCCGCCTTCGCGGCCGATCCCGGATAAGCCCACCCCGCCGAATGGCGTCCGCAGATCGCGGAGGAACCAGCAATTTACCCAGGTGATACCCGCTCGTAGCTGCTCCGCAACCCGGTGACCGCGCTTGATGTGACTCGTCCAAACAGATGCCGCCAATCCGTACTTCGTATCGTTGGCTCGCGCTATAGCCTCTTCTTCCGAATCAAACGGTGCGATATGGCATACCGGGCCAAAAATTTCTTCTCGCACGCAGCGGGCAGATTCGGCGAGCCCAGTCAGTATCGTGGGCTGAATATAAAATCCATTATTGCGGCCATCGCCGAACTGCGGCGTGCCCCCTCCCGTGACGAGGTTCGCACCTTCGGTCCGCGCAAGTTCATAGTAACCGAGAACTTTCTCGCGATGATTTTTGGAGATCAGCGGCCCGGTGGTGGTCGCAGCGTCCGCCGGCCAGCCCAGCCGCAATTCTTCCGCTTTCATTCTAAGCGCAGTTACAAAACGCTCGAACAGCGGGCGTTCGACGTAAATGCGTTCAGCGCAAAGGCATACTTGGCCGGTATTCATGAAAACCGCGTCCGCCAGACCAGCGATCGCCTGGTCGAAGTCGCAATCGGCGAATACGATCGCCGCATTCTTGCCGCCGAGTTCAAAAGAAACAGGCTTCACGGTGGCAGCGACCGTGCGCATGATGGCCGCGCCCGTATTCGATTCGCCTGTAAATGTGATGCCGTCTACGTCCGTGTGCGAGGTCAAATATTCTCCGGCGGAATCGGGTCCGAATCCGTGAATCAAATTGAATACGCCTCGCGGGACGCCCGCTTCATCCGTGACTTCCGCGAGCAGCGTCGCGCTTGCGGGAGTTTCCTCGGAAGGTTTAACGACAACGGAATTTCCACACGCCAGCGCCGGGGCAACCTTCCAAGTCAGGAGTAAGAGAGGCAAATTCCACGGCGTGATGATGCCGACGACGCCCAGAGGTTTTCGCACGGCGTAGTTCAAGGCCGTCGAGCCGTCGACTGTTTCAGTACGGAAGGATTCGAGCGGCGCCGTCTTGATCAAGTCCGCGAAGGCCCGAAAATTTGCGGCTCCGCGCGGAACGTCAATTCTAGAGGCAAGCGATACGGGCTTTCCGGTGTCCGCCACTTCCGCAGCAACGAACTCGTGAAACCTGGCATCGATTCCGTCTGCAATTTTCTGCAGAAGTGCCGCACGGTTGGCAATGGAGAATTTTCCCCATTCGCCCCGCAGCGCCGACCGGGCAGCGCCGACTGCTTCATTCACCTGGCTGCGATCCGCTTCGGATACTTGCCCGATGACCGAGCCATCCGCAGGATTCAGGTCAGGAAATTCACGCGGGCCGCGAACGAAGCGGCCATCAATGTAATTTTGAAATATTTTCACCGAGAAGCCTGCCGTTGGCCTGCCACCGAGCCAATGATGCGCACACGGTTTGAGGAGCTACTCAGCACAATACCAAAATTGGGCGTATTTCGCTGCATGCACCGCGCACGTCCGGATTGCCTCCGCGCCGGGTGGGTACGCTCGATTCAGATCAATTCAGAGTCATTGAGCGGACGAAGCATTCGCAGAGGGCGGCGCGGCTACATCCTTCTGGGTGGGCAACTGCGAGGTATCCCATCCTCCACCCAGGGCTTCGACGAGTTGCACGCTCGCCGTCATTTGCTGAATCCGAAGATTTACGGCGGTTTGCTTGTTACTCAATAGCGCAGTCTGCGCGGTTAGAACGTTCAGATAAGGATCGATTCCGAGCTTGTAACGATCCGTCGCGACCGTGAGGGTGCGAATGGCCGAAGTCACCGCAGCGTCTTGCTGTTGAACCTCGACGGAAAGCAGACGCAATGCGGCAAGATTGTCCTCAACTTGCTGGAACGCGGTTAACACCGTCTCGCGATAATTTGCGACCGTCGCGTCATATTGGGCTCGATACTGCTGGACGGTTGCGCGCCGCAGACCACCATCGTAAAGCGTTTCGGACAACGCGGGACCCACGGAAAAGAAACGACTCGGCCACGTAAACCAACTCGTGAAGGAATGCGACTCGAAACCGGCCGCTGCGCTGAGCGTAAGCGTTGGATAATAGGCGGAAACCGCCACACCGATTTGCGCGTTGGCCTGTTCCATCAGGCGCTCATTCGCCGCAATGTCTGGCCGGCGCTCGAGCAGTTGCGAGGGAACCCCGAAAGGAATTGCGGGTGGGCCTGACTTCAACGGTTCCGCCGGGATCGAAAACGAAGAAGCCGGCTGGCCGACCAGCATCGCAATCGCGTGTTCGTATTGCGCCCGGAGGATGCCGAGATTAGTATCTTGCGCCTGCGTGGATTCGAGTTGGGTCTCGGCCTGCGCAACGGATTCGTCGGAATCGATGCCAGTATCGTAGAGAGCTTTTGTTAGATTTAGCGACTCTTGATAGGCGATAACGGTCGAATCGAGAAGCTGCTTCAGGTCATCCTGGCCGCGAAGCTGGTAGTAATCCACCGCGACCTCGGCGTTCGCGGTGAGGCGGACGTTCTCAAGATCCGCTTCGCTGGCCTGGGCCGCCGCGGCTTGGGCTCGGACGGTATTTCGCACGCGGCCCCACAGATCGGGCACCCAGGTTGCGTCAAAGGGCATTTCGAAAAATGTGGAGGTCCCGCTCGTTACGACGGTTGAGGCTAAGGCCCCTTGGCGCGAAGTTGTGATCGCCGGGCCAACCGAAACGGTGGGATAGTATTGTGCCCGCGCCTGTTTGACCAGCGCTCTTGCGGCGAAATAGCTCGCGGCAGCCGCCTTGATATTTTGATTCGAGATGTTGACTTGCGCTTCGAGTGCGTTGAGTTCGGGATCGTTGAATAGTTCCCACCACTTTCCGTGCAGCGCATCGTCCTTCGGCTGGGCGACTTTCCAGCCATCCGTTTTGCTGAAATCCGCGGGCGTAAGCTCTTTGTAAGCCTGGGGCGCCTGCGCCGAGGGTTTCTGATACTTGGGGCCGACCGTGCAACCGCCGAAGGTCAACGCGGCTGCGAGCGCAATCGCAACGAAACGGGATTTTTTCAACGTGGGAATTCCGGGAGTTCGAGTTCGTGCAGTCATAAGAATTTCATCCGCGGATTTTGCGCGCACCATCATCCCAGGTTCTCCTGCGGCGCCGCGGAAATCGCGGAATGATGTCTGCGGGCCCAACGCAAGCGAAGACGGTCAAGATAGAGGTATACCACTGGCGTCGTGTATAGCGTCAACATCTGGCTGACGATGAGGCCTCCAATAATGGTGACTCCCAAGGGTTTGCGCAATTCGGATCCAGTCCCGTTCCCCAGCGCCAGCGGAAGCGCCCCGAAAAGCGCCGCCATGGTAGTCATTAGGATGGGCCGGAAGCGGAGGATACAGGCCTGGTAGATCGCTTCTTCGGAAGTTTTGTGGTCGATTCGCTCCGCAGCCAGCGCGAAATCGATCATCAAAATCGCATTTTTCTTGACGATACCGATCAGCAAAATTATTCCAATCAACGCGATCACACTGAGGTCGATATGGAAAATCAGAAGCGCGAGTATAGCTCCAACTCCCGCGGACGGAAGGGTCGACAAGATCGTGATCGGGTGGATGAAACTTTCATACAGAATGCCAAGAACAATATAAATGGCGAGTAAAGCAGTGAGAATCAGATACGGCTCCGTCCCCAGAGAGGATTGGAACGCTTGCAAGGTTCCGGAAAACATCCCATGAATCGTCGAGGGCATTCCCATTGAAATTTCAATCTGGGTGATCGCGGCCGCCGCGTCGCTCAGCGCAACGCCTGGCGCGAGGTTGAAAGAGATCGTCACGGAAGGGAACTGACTCTGGTGGTTCACCGAAAGAGGAGCGGTCTGCGGCGCATAGTGGGTAATCGCGCTCAGGGGGACTTCCTTCCCGATGGATGGTCGAACGTAAATATCATCGAGCGACGAAGGGTTCTGCCAGAACTGCGGGGCAACTTCCATGACCACATGGTATTGATTCAATGCGGTGAACATCGTAGAAACCTGGGCCTGACCGAACGCCTCGTAAAGAGTGTTGTCGATCGTCTGCGGCGTAATTCCAAGGCGCGACGCGGTATCCCGGTCATACACCAGAGAAGCTTCGAGGCCGCTATTCTGCTGATCCGAATTAACATCGGTCAACATGTGCTGGGTTTTCATTTTGCTGAGAAGAAGCGGACCCCACTTCACCAAGTCCACCAGGTTGTCACTCTGAATCGTGTACTGATATTGTGCGTTGCTTTGACGGCCGCCAATCCGCAAATCCTGACCGGCCTGAAGAAAGACGGTTGCGCCGGGGATCGAAACCAACTGGGGCCTCAGGCGATCGATCAATTGGCTGGAGCTGATCTTGCGATCCTGCAGTGGCTTGAGCGAAAGATAGATAAAACCGGTGTTGACCGCGCCGCCGCCGCCGGTGAAGGCACCGACATGCAAGACGGCGGGGTCGGCCTTGATTTTCTGAACGAATCGCAAGGTCAAGTTCTGCATGGCTTGAAAAGAGATATCCTGGGCTCCTTGAATTCCGCCAAAGACGGTGCCGTTGTCCTGCTGCGGGAAAAATCCCTTAGGAACGATCATGAACAAGAACACGTTCAGGACGATGGTGAGTATCAGCACCGTGAGAGTGATGGCGGAATGCTGCAGAACCCAGGTCAAGGTGCGGTCGTAGAAGGACAATATTCCATCGAAAGCTCTCTCGCTCGCCCGGTAAAGCCGCCCGTGCTTTTCGCCTTCATGATTTTTCAGGAGCCGGGAACACATCATGGGAGTCGTGGTCAGCGAGATGGCGAGCGAAACGAGGATGGCCACGGAAAGCGTGACCGCGAACTCGCGGAAGAGCCGACCCACGATTCCTCCCATCAAGAGAATGGGAATAAACACGGCGACCAACGAAAGGCTGATGGAGAGCACGGTGAATCCGATTTCGGCCGCGCCCTTCAGCGCCGCCTGCATCGGGCTCATACCCTGCTCCAGATAGCGCGCGACGTTTTCGATCACCACGATGGCGTCATCCACGACAAAGCCGGTCGCCACGGTCAGTGCCATCAGAGACAAGTTGTCGATGCTATACCCGAAAAGATACATCGCCCCGAAGGTTCCGATTAACGAGACGGGCACGGCGACACCGGGGATCAACGTGGCGCGCACATTTCTTAAGAACAGAAAAACGACCAGAATCACCAGCGCGACGGAGATCATGAGCGTGCGCTCGACATCCTTTACGGACGCGCGGATGGTGGTGGTGCGATCCAGAACGATAGTGAAATCGATGCCTGCGGGAACCGAGGCTTCGAGGGCAGGAATCGCCTGGACGATGCGATCCACGGTATCGATGATGTTCGCGCCCGGCTGCCGAAAGACAATCAGGATCACGCAGGGCTTGCCGTCCAGGAAGCCTGCGGCGCGAATGTTTTCGACCGAGTCGGTGACGTCCGCAATATCCGAAAGCTTGACGGCGGCCCCGTTGTGGTAGCCGACGACCAGCTGTTTGTAATACTCAGCTTTCATCAGTTGGTCGTTGGCGACGATATCCGCGGTCGTTTGCCGATTGGTAATCTGGCCCTTGGCCAGATTTGCGTTCTGGGTGCTCAACATCGAATTCACGTCCTGCAATCCCAGGCCGTAGCTATTGAGTTGGGTGGGGTTCAATTCGACCCGGACGGCCGGCAGTGAACTTCCTCCCACGCTCACTTGACCCACGCCTTCGATCTGCGAGAGGCGCTGCTGCACGATCGTGGAGGCGGCATCATACATGGGACCGCGGTCGTACACCTTCGAAGTCATGCCCAAAATCATGATCGGCGCATCGGCCGGATTCACTTTGCGATAGGTGGGGTTCGCGGGCAGATTCGTGGGCAAGTAACTGCGAGCGGCGTTGATGGCTGCTTCCACGTCTCGCGCGGCGCCATCGATATTGCGATTCAAATCGAATTGAAGGGTAATGCTGGTGGTGCCCAGGAAACTCGAGGACGTCATTTCCGTGACGCCGGCGATCCTCCCGAACTGGCGCTCGAGCGGCGTGGCTACCGAGGAAGCCATGATCTCCGGCGCTGCTCCAGGAAGGCTCGCCGCGACGGAGATCGTGGGGAAATCCACTTGCGGAAGCGAAGACACCGGAAGCACGCGAAACGCCATGGCGCCGGCCAACGCGATCGCGATGGTGAGAAGCGTGGTTGCAACGGGCCGATGGATAAATGGTGAAGAAATACTCATCGCTAGTCCGCCGGAACCGATGCGGGGCTGGTGTTGCCGCCGGTGCGATACGCGGAAACTTTTTTGGCCAGGTTGTCGAAGAAAATGTATATGACCGGCGTGGTGTAGAGGGTCAGGACCTGGCTGAGGAGCAAGCCTCCAACCATCGCGATACCCAAGGGGCGGCGCAATTCGGAACCGATTCCGTTGCCGAGAGCGAGCGGCAGGCCGCCCAGCAAGGCCGCCATGGTGGTCATCATAATGGGCCGAAAACGCAGCAGGCAGGCCTCGTAGATCGCGTCCTCGGAACTTTTGCCGTGTTTGCGCTCCGCCTCGAGAGCAAAATCGATCATCATGATTCCATTCTTCTTCACAATGCCGATCAGCAGAATGATGCCAATGAGCGCGACGATGCTCAACTCCTGCCCGCAGATCAGCAGCGCTAGAATCGCGCCCACGCCGGCCGACGGCAAAGTCGAAAGAATCGTGATGGGATGAATGTAGCTCTCATAGAGAACTCCGAGAACGATGTAAACGGTGACCAGCGCGGCGAGAATCAGTATTGGTTCGTTGCTCAGTGAAATCTGGAAGGACGCCGCGGTTCCTTGAAACGCAGCCTGCACGCTGAGAGGCATCGCAAGGCCTTTCTGCGCGGCATTGATCGCATCGGTCGCTTCGCCCAAAGATGCGCCGGGGGCGAGATTGAAGGAGATCGTAACGACCGGGAATTGTCCTTGGTGATTTACGGAGAGCGGCGCGCTTCGTGATTCAAAGTGAGTGAACGTGCTTAGCGGAACGGCTGCGCCGTTTGGGGTGGTCACTGCCGCAGGATTCGCAGAACCGGAACCTCCCGAACTGCTCGAAGCGGACGGGCTGGGAGACGATGCGCCCGAACCGCCGGACGCCGTGGTGGAGGTGATCACGCTGTTAACCGAGGTTGGCGAAGTGGTCAGAGCGGTCGGAGCCAGAGCGGAGCGAACATAAATGTCCTGTAACTTTGAGGGCGACTTCTGAAAATCCGGAAGTGTTTCCAAAATGATGTGGTACTGGTTCAATTGGGTGTAGAGAGTGGAAACTTGCCGTTGGCCGAATCCGTCATAAAGCGTCTGGTCGATGCTGGTAGGTGTAATGCCCATGCGAGAAGCAGTAACGCGATCGATGACCAGCGCGGCGGAGAGCCCGTTGGTCTGCTGATCGGTCGCAACATCCTGAATCTGTGGGATCTGTTGGAGCTTTTCGATCAAACGGGCGGTCCACAGATTCAATTCATTCGAATCCGGATCTTCGAGGGTGTATTGATATTGCGTCCGGCTGACGCGATCTTCGACCGTAAGGTCCTG